>ERZ724512.1279-NODE-1279-length-11769-cov-7.775141_pt1 | contig 11769 bp, 12 predicted proteins | sample MGYA00376045_ERZ724512 | MGnify/ENA primary metagenome ERZ724512 (study PRJEB28724, sample SAMN07190883) | activated sludge metagenome | isolation source: activated sludge of sewage treatment plant in Hong Hong | place: Hong Kong | collected 2016-03-17 ... | reverse complement strand
TGGCGGCCAGATGATCGGCGCGCACCTCACCGACGTCGTCCAGACCCACGGCGGCAAGGTCCGCACCAAGGCGCGCGTCGAGCGGATCCTCATCGAGGACGGCCGCGCGGTGGGCGTGCGCCTGCGCGATGGGGAGGAGATCCGGGCGGAAGCGGTGGTCTCTGCCGCCGACTTCAAGCGGACGTGGACGGAGTTGGTCGGCGAGGAGCACCTGACCCGGCGGCTGCGGCGGCGGCTTGCGAAGCTGGAGATGACGCTGCCGATGTTCGCGGTGTATGTCGCCCTCGACGTTGATCTGCGCGAGCGCGGGACCCCGCCTCTGGCCTGGGTGTGGCCGACAAACGACATCGACGGGTACTACCGCGAGGTCGCCGCGGGTCGCTGCCCCGACGAGATGCCGGTGGGCATCAGTTGTCCCACCGCTAAGGATCCGGAGGGGACCCACTCCGCTCCCCCTGGCTATTCGACGCTCGAACTCGTGAGTTGGGCGCCCGCGTCGCACGAGTTCTGGAACGTCGACACAGCGGACGGCGCCGTCTACGGCCGCGACCCGCAGTACCTCCAGCGCAAAGAGGAGCTCACCCAACGCGTCCTCGACACCGCCGAGTTGATGATCCCCGACCTCCGCGAGCGGATGGTCTTCTGCGAGGCGTCCACCCCCATCACCCAGGAGCGCTTCACCCACAGCACGGCAGGCTCCTGCTACGGCATCGCCCCGCTCGTGCGCAACCTCGGCCCGCTCCGGCCGCGGGTCACCACGCACATCCCTGGCTTGTTCCTCGCTGGCGGGAGCACGCAGTATATGTTCGGCATCAACGCCACGATCTGGGGCGGCATGGGCACGGCCGGCGCCATCCTGGGCCGCGACCTGCATCAGGAGGTTCGCGACGGTGCCGTCTTCGTGGACGAGGCGCGGCTGACGCCGATCACCGACGACTTCGACCCACTCCTCGCCTCAAAGCCCAGCTCCGTCATCCGCCGGCCGGTGCGACGCCGCCCCTGGGCCGGCGCCACGGCCGGGCACTGATGGGAGCGCCTAGTCGTTGTCTTAAGTTGTCAGGTCGACGGCACACCTGTCGCCCGGCGCATCATGGCGTCGAATGCCCGGTCGGGCAGTACATCGTGCATGAGGATCATAGGCTTGGCGCCGTAGCCGACGGCGTACCGTGTCCTGGGTTTGCGGGCTTGGACGGCCTTGCGGATCGTCCGGCCGATGAGCTCGGGCGGCGAGGACCGCTTCTGGGTTGATTCGGAGGTGAGCGATTGCGCAACTGCGTTGCCTTGGGCGGCGTAGGGGCCGTCGGAGGAGACGGCGCGGACCTTGTCGGCAGCAATGCCAGACCATTCGCTCCTTATGCCGCCCGGCTCGATGATGATGACGTCGATGCCGAAGGGTTTGAGCTCCATCCGCAGACAGTCGCTGAGGGCTTCGAGCGCGAACTTGGTGGCGTGGTACCAGGCGCCCAGCGGGGTGTGGATCTTGCCACCCATCGAGGTGATGTTGACGATCTTTCCTGACTGCTGCGCTCGCATGTGTGTCAGGACGAGCTGGGTGAGCCGTGCCGCGCCGAAGACGTTGACGTCGAACTGGTGGCGCGCCTCCTCCATGGGGACGTCCTCCAGCGCGCCGTAGGAACCGTAACCGGCATTGTTGACCAGGACGTCGATGCGGCCAGTCTCGGCGATGATCTGGTCGACTCCGGCCGACAGGCTGGCGTCGTCGGTGACGTCCATGGCAATCGGTCGGATTCCTGAGGCCTTGAGGTGCTTCATCCGCTCGACGCGGCGGGCGGCGGCATAGACGGTGTAGCCGGCCGCGGCGAGTTCGAGGGCGGTGGCTTCCCCTATGCCGGAAGACGCTCCGGTGACGAGGGCGATCTGAGTAGCGGTCATGAGTGTGCCTTTCGATAGGTCCAGCGGCTTCCACGTTACGGACAGCAAGCGGCGCGTTCACTAGCGTTACGCGCCATTCCACTTGCGATTCACGCCACGCAGCTCATGGCGCAGAAAGCAAGTTGATTGACGCTATATGCAAGCACCTGGCTGCTTCCGGCTCGTAAGATGACGGCATGGCCGGTGACCGCTTCGACCTGGAGCCGAGCATGAAGGCGCTGCTGCGCGACCTGGGGGTCCCGATGTCGCGAGTGCTGCGCCGCGCTCAGTTGCCTGCCGACCTCTTCTCGCATCGCCCGATCGAACTCAGCGTGGCGGAGTACTACCGCTTCTGGGCTGCACTCGACACCGAAGCCCGCGACAGCGGTCATGCTGAGGTCGCGATCGCGATCGGAAACGCCATCTCGGTCGACTTGTTCTCCCCGCCGATCTTCGCCGCCCTATGCAGTCAGAACCTGGCGACGGCCGCGACCCGCCTTGCGGCTCACAAGCCCCTGGTCGGGCCACTGCGGGTCGATGTCACCAGCAATGACGCCGGTCGGCTGACGATCGCCTACCGGTGGCCGACCGGACCTACACCACCCGCCCTACTGGCGACAGCCGAACTCCTCTTCTGGGTTGCGCTGGCTCGCATCGGGACCCGTGAGCAGGTCAACCCCACTCGCGTCACTGCACCGGGCTGGATACCTCGCACACGAGCCCTTCGTGATCTCGTCGGCGTGCCGGTGAGCAAAGGCGACAGGTTCTCCCTGACCTTTAGCGCGCTGGACGCGAAACGCCCATTCCTGACGGAGAACGACCAGATGTGGCGGGTATTCGCCCCCGAGCTTCGCCGTCGTCTCTACGACCTCGAGGTCACGGCCAGCGTCGCTGACCGAGTCCGGGCGGCTCTGCTGGAGACACTGCCCTCCGGTGATCCCTCAATCGACGCAGTCACGGGCGGATTGGCCGTCAGCTCCCGGACTCTGCAACGGCAACTCAAGGCCGAGGGGACCTCGTTCCAAGCCGTCCTTGCCGACACCCGGGAGTCGCTGGCCCGCCACTACCTGCGCGCCGGCGACGTACGAACCTCGGAGATCGCCTACCTACTGGGCTATGAGGACACCAACTCCTTCTATCGCGCCTTCAAGACCTGGACCGGATCCACCCCCGAGGTGATCCGGGCCGAACTGGCTGGGTCGAGCTGATCGTTCAGCGCCAGTTGAAGTGCTCCGTGTGGAATCGGGATCGATGAAGTCCCGCTCGCACGAGTGAGCGTCGCATGGCCTTTTGCATGCTGGGTGGTCCGGCCACGTAGGCGGTGACGGCATCGAGGTCGCGTTGTCTCAGCCTTACGCATCAGAGGTCGCAATCCCAGCCATCGCCGAGTCCAAGTTCATTACGGTTGTCACCGGCAACATCCAGCACTTCGAGCCCCTGGGGGTGAAATGTCTGAACCCGTGGACGCTGGTTGACTTGCTACGCCTCCCAGAACAACGCCTCGCGCGCCAACGCCCGGACCGCCGGACCACGCGTGATCAGCTCCCAAGAACCGCGCCGATCGGCCGCGAGCTCGCTCAACGCATCGAGAGCCGGAACGGCGTAAAGCAGGTCGTGACTGTCCAACGGCTCACCGTCACTGCGGCACCAACCAAGCGCTTCGAGCGCCGCCGGCAGCACGTCGTCGAACACTGAGGTACCCGTGGCCCACAGCAATGTGAGCAGCGCGGCGTCCCGATCGAAGCGTGGTTTGTCGGGAATCAGCCGCGAGGCGATGTGACCCCAGAGAAACCCTGATTCCACCAGCCCACGTGCTCCCGCTTTGGTCAGCACGAGACGGCCCTTGGACTTGCGCAGCAGTCCAAGGCGCTGCAACGCCTCCCGGAATCTCAGGACCGGCGGCGTCTGCGATTCCCGCTTCATCGAGCCGGGCCAGTCGTACCCGTTTGGAACCACTGCACATGCGGCCTGCACGTCCTCACTCCTGAGATACCCAGACGATGTCAGCGGGATTCCCTCGCCGCGAGCCCGCTGAAGGAACCACTGGATCGGGCGGAGGAATTCGTCGAAGTCGTCCACGCTCAACCTCTGTCCCTCGTCGCGCAAGTCCGAGGCGAGCCCCAGGAGAGGTGCAGCCGCCGGCTCGAAACGCAGTTGCTGCAGCAGCTTCACCAGGTCCGCGTTCAAACCGGAGTCGTGTAGTACGAGCAGTGGATCGTGCAGCCTCGCGTTGACATCCGCGATGTCGAAGTGCGCAGGGTCCTCGAGCACCTCGGCCAGCGCCTCAGCCGTCCGGCGGCTGCCACAATCGTCGGGCGGCGCGGCGCGCTCACCAGCCACGCACCTGGCAAGCTCCCCGGCTTCCGGCAGCACCTCGTCCAGCCGCAGCGTGACATCCCAGTGGTCGCCGTAGTCGTAGATGTAGTGCAGCTCATCGCCGGGCTCGGCCAGCGTCTGGTCGAGCCGCACTTCTTGCTCAGGAATGCCGTCGACCTCGCCTTCCTCCACGTCGAACGGACACAGGAACGCCTGGCTCTTCTGGTCGAACGGTTCGCCTCCGACGGCGAACATGTGCAGGTGGGAGTCGTTCCAACCGAACGCTGCCTGCACGATCTCGTGAACCAGATCCAGACCCACATCGGACCGGATCTCCAGCGTGCGCCAAATGCGCGGCTCCGAGTTGTTAAGTGATGCGTTCACCTGGTAGCCGACGGCCTGCTTGCGGCGCGGTTTGCGCAACTCCGGCCGCGGCACATGATCGCCGAGCACGCGCAGGTCGTCGAGCTCACTGCCTGATACCGCCGCCAGGAAGCGCGCGTCGAAATCACCGGACATGACGTCAGGCTAACCGTCGGGTACGACTCACTTGCCGCTGTACACCGGGAATCTGCTGTGCTTCCCGTAGTCCCGCGCGTTGAGATCCCGCAGCGCATCCATGTCCGCGTCGCTAATCACAAAGTCGACCTGCGCGTTGGCTCGCATGTGCTCGGGATTCGCTGACTTCGGCAACGACACGGTCCCGAGCTGCAGCGTGTAGCGGATGCACAACTGCGGCACCGACACCCCGTATCTGGCCGCCATCTCCTGCACCTCAGTGTTCTTGAGGATCTCGCCATGTGCGATCGGCGAGTATGCCTGCACGAGGATGCTCTTCTCCTGACAGAAAGCGAGCAGGTCGGACGGCGTGTTACCCGCGTGAACGAGCAGCTGATTCGCGTGCGGGGCGACCGAGCACGAGCCGAGGATGTTCTCCAGGTCGTGCTGCTCGAAGTTGCTGACCCCAATCGCTCGCACCTTGCCGGCCGCATAGGCCTCCTCCAGCGCCCGCCAGGCCTCCCGGTTGCCGTCGGCATAGTCGCCGCCGCGCCAGTCCCGCCAGGGCTGCGGGCTGTGAATCAGCATGAGGTCGATGTGATCGAGTCCGAGTTTCTCGAGGGATCCATCGATTGCAGCGACGGCTGCGTCGTACTCCTTGATCTCCGCGGCGAGTTTGCTGGACACGAAGAGCTCGTCGCGTGGCACGCCGCTGGTCCGTACGCCCTCACCGACGCCGCGCTCGTTGCCATAGGCCTGAGCCGTGTCGATGTTGCGGTACCCGATCTCCATGGCAGCGCGCACCGCCTCGGCGGCTTTCGCATCGTCGATGAACCACGTACCAAGTCCAAGTTTGGGCGTCGTCACGCCGTTGGACAGGGTGTATGTCTCGTCAAGAATCATCGGGTGCCCGGCCTCTCGCTCACGTTCATTTTGGACCGCCCGGCAGTGTGCGGCCAGCGGAGCCAGGGTTTCCTGCCCGGCAGGGAATGGGCCATGCCCGTTCTGCACGATTAGTCGATCGAGGCCACCCGGATGGCGGTCCATCGCGATCCGCGTCATGCCGATGAGTGACTTACCCTGGTTCTAGGCCGTGCAGAGGAGCTGGCGTGGTACGACGCCTCACCGCAACCGGGATCGCCGGTGCGATCGCGGTTGTTGCCATGCTCATTCCCGGCCCGGCCGTGGCGGATACCGGCTCCGACATGCTCGAGCGAGCGCGCAGCTGGACCGAGGCGAACGTCGGTTACAGCGGCAGCAACTACTTCACCAACCAGTACGGCACCTACCGCACCGACTGCTCGGGCTACGTGTCGATGATCTGGGGGCTGCCGACCTCGTTGACAACCGTGACCCTTCCGAGCGTCTCGCTTCCGATCGCCAAGGACGCCCTGGAACCTGGTGACGTCCTCAACAACCCGCTGCCCGGAACTAGCGGTCACGTCGTACTGTTCGCAGGCTGGGCCGACGCGGCTCAGACGCAGTACTACGGCTACGAGGAGACGCCCTCGGGCGGTGCGCACCTGAGCCAGATTCCCTACCCTTATTGGCCGGGCTACGGCACGTTCTCCCCGCGGCGCTACCTGGGACTGACAACAGCCACACCAACACCTCCTCCGGTCAAGATCGACTCGATCACGCCCGATCGCGAGGTGCCATTGGTTGATGGTGACTTCGTGCGCTACGAGGGTCAGGTGTACCGCATCGCCGGGGGCGCTCCTATAGCGGTGACCTCGTGGCAGGACGTGGGCGGTCGCGAGCAGGCACGCAAGCTCAACGACGACGAGTTCGCAGCACTTGCAGTGCAACCGGAGGACGGGACATTCCTGCGCACGTACGGCACCAAGGAGACGTACGTGGTCGTGGGCGGGGCTCCGGTGTTCGTTCCGCGCGGCACGCTGGACGTGAAGGACGCGGTGACCGTTGACCCTGCGGCAGTGGATGAAGCCGGTGCAAACTCGAGTTTGAACGACACCCCTGCTGACGGCACCATGGTGCGCACCGACAAGGGCGAGCGATACGTGTTCGCGGGCGGCGCTCCGATTCACGTGACCGACGAGTGGTTTGCGGCACTGCGGCCGAAGCCCAAGGCGGTCACCGTCGCACAGAAGTCGATCGACCTGGCCGGCGGCTTCCGCGCCTGGTCCCACGTGCGTGCCTACCCCGCCGACGGCACCTGGCTCAAGGTTGACGCGGAGGTCTACCAGGTGACGTCCGGCGTGCCCGTGCCTGGAGTTGGAGTGCGTGGCGTGCCGGTCGACCCCGCGTCGATCGCCAACGCCGGCGGCGAAGGGCCGTGGTCGCACCTGCAGGCTCCGTAAGCGCATCGCTCACGCGCTCGAATGACCTGACTCAAGGCGGCTGACTCCTTTGCCGATCCCATCTGCGACCATGAACGGGCAGGGATGGCGATCGAGGGTACAGCGGGCCGATCGGCGCAGCGGCAGTATGAGCTCAAAAGGGCGCACGAGCAGGCGCGACGCAAGCAGCAGTGGGGGCCGGTGGGTTCGCTTGTCGGGGCGCTTGCACCGCAGTCGCAAAGCACCCGCGCCTGGGCTATCGGAGCGGAAGGCGAACGGCGACTCGGAGCCAGACTCGATGCAATTTCCGGTGATCACATTGCTGTCGTCCACGATCGACGAATTCCCTACTCCCAGACAAACATTGACCACCTGGTTGTCACCGCTCAGGGGGTGTGGGTGATAGATGCCAAGCGATACAAGGGACGCCCGGAACGTCGTACAGAAGGAGGCATGGCACGCCCTAGGGAGGAGAAGTTGTACGTCGACCGCCGCGACCGCAGTCACCTCGTTGAAGGCGTGCAGTACCAGGTGGATGTGGTCAAGAAGGCACTTCGACACTCAGCCGTACAGGGCGCCTTGTGTTTCATCGATGCTGATTGGGCCTTCCTGGAGACTGCCTTCACCGTTCGCGGCGTGAGGGTCTGTTCCCCAAGGCAACTGACATCCCAATTGCGCAAGCAGAACAGTGGCGCGGTCGACGTGCAGCGAGCGGCTGCCTTCTTGGCTGACTACTTCGGTCCCGCTTGACATCCAAGGCGGATGCGCCAAGACCCTGCCCATTCGGTTGGTTGCCCTCTCCCCCGGCCCAGAGGACAGTGAGCACATGCAGTCGCTCGCACGCGACGCCATTGGGCGGGACATGCCTTGGGGTAAGCCATGTCCGCCTACAAGGGGTTGGGATCTGGCCGCCACAACAGCGCCCTCGCACCGCTTAGCGGAGCAACCGCTGAGGACGGCACGACCGTCACCACCTCCAAGAGGAGCAAATCATGGCGCTGTACATGGACGTGCACACGATCGACGGCGGCGTGACCGTCGATGACGTTGCGAAGGCCCACGCGGGCGACCTGGCGATCCAGGACTCCCATGGGGTGAAGTACCTGCGCTATTGGGTCGACGAGTCGAACGGCAAAATCTTCTGCCTCGTCGATGCACCTGACGCCGATGCCGCCAACACGGTGCACCGCGAGGCCCATGGTCTGGTCGCCGATGAGATCTACAGCGTCACGGAAGGCGCCTGACTGAACGGGACAACAAGCCCAGGGTTGCGCGGTTGCCCATAGGCGACGGCATCCCGACAAGATTCCCACATGGCGAACGTGAATGGTACGTTGATCTTATGAGTGGGACATATCACGCGACTATGGGTGACCGTGGTCGGCTGGTTGTGCCGGCCGAGTTGCGCGATCGCGCCGGTCTGCGCGAGGGACGGCCACTTGTATTCCTGGAGACTCCGGACGGCCTGCTACTGCTCACCCGCGAGCAACTGCGCAGCATCGTGCGGGCCAATCTCGATGGCAAGGACCTGGTGGATTCTCTGCTGACCGAGCGCCGCACAGCTTCGGCGGACGAGGACCGAGGGTGACCGCTCTCGACGCCTCGGCCATGCTGGCCTATCTCACGGGTGAGCCCGGCTCCGATGCGGTCGAGCAGGCGCTTGAACGCGGTGCGGTTTGCAGCGCTGTCAACTGGAGTGAAGTGGCGCAGAAGGTTCGCGCTACCGGCGCCGATTGGGACTTGAGCCGCTCCTTACTGCTGTCCTTCGACCTCGGGGTTGAGCCCGTGACAATGGCCGATGCGGAATGGGCGGCGAGGCACTGGCGGCGTGGCGAAGGCTTGTCCCTGGCAGACCGACTATGCCTCGCTCTGGCTATGCGACTAGACGAAGTCGCGCTCACAGCTGATCAGCACTGGGGTGAAACCGACCGCATCACGCAGATCCGATGAAGGGCGTCACGCGCCCAGCACTTCCACCTGACATCTCACTCCCGCAGCTGCGGCCAGCCGCCGGTCTGCAGTGATCAGCGGAAGGTGCATCACCTCAGCCAATGCAACGTAAGCCGCGTCGTAGGGGGTCAGGTTGTCTCGAAGCTCCCAGCACCTCGCGACCAGGGGCGCGTGCGGAGCTCGGCGAACGGGAATCTCGAGCAGATCGCGCAAAGCCATACATGCGCGCCGATCGTCCAGTGCTCCCAGAGACGCCTGCCGTCGCACGACGGAAAGCACTTCCAAGTCGATGAGTTCGGGTGCCACCAATCGCTCATCGCGCAGCCTGGTCCGTACGAGATCTCCGTCCGTACCGTCATCGACTAGTGCGACCACGAGAACGCTTGCGTCAACGACGAGCACGGTCCTCCCGCAGCGTGTCGACGGCATCAGCCAAGGAGATCGACCCACCCGCACGGCCCCCTGCGCGTTCCAGAACCTCGTTAAGTGTGGGTGTAGCGGCCTCTTCGATAAGCCGGGCGAGCAAGTACTCCTGCAGGGATTGATGCGCTTCGACGGCTCGGCGACGCAGCACAGCATGGGTGTCAGGAGGTACGTCCTTGATCTGAATACTAGGCATGGCGCCATTTTGCATGCTGCGGCGCCAGAGTACAAGGGCGTCCTACCGCACCTCGCTCGGCAGGTCCGCCTCCGACGCCGCCCACGACGCCAGGACCTTCAGCGCATCGGCCATCGGCGTTCCCGCGGCAGCGGTGTAGACGTTGAGGTATAACCCCGGCTCCGACGGCAGTTCCATCGACTCGAAGTCGAGGTCGAGCTGTCCGACCACGGGATGGCGCAGCCGCTTGCGCCCGCTGCGGTGGAACTGCACGTCGTGAGACGCCCAGCGTTGCCGGAACAACTCCGAGCGGGTGGACAATTCGCCGACAAGCTCGATGAGCGCCTGGTCGTGCGGATTGTGACCGGCTTCCAGCCGCAGCATGGCGGCAGCGTCATTGGCGACCCGGTCGTAGTCAACGAAGAACTCCCGCGCCTGTTCCGGCTGCAGGTAGATGAATCGCGTGGTGTTGGCCGGGCGACGGGGATCGGCGAGCACAGGCGAATACAACGCCCGAGCGAGCTGGTTCATCGCCAGGATGTCGTGCCGGCCGTTACGCACCCAAGCAGGAGCGTCGGTCATGGCGTCGAGCACCTGCTGCACCGCCGGCCGTACCCGTTGCGCCGGCGCACGTTTGCGACGGGAACTGCCCGCGCTGCTCTCCCGGGCCAGCGCGAAAAGGTGATCGCGTTCTGCCTCGTCGAGCTGCAGAGCGCGTGCCAGTGCGTCAAGGACGCTTTCGGAGGCGCCTGCGAGATTTCCGCGTTCCATACGCACGTAGTAGTCGACCGAGACGCCGGCGAGTAGAGCGACCTCTTCACGCCGCAATCCCTTCACCCGGCGGTTGCCGCCATAAGCCGGCAGCCCTGCCTGCTCTGGTGTGATCCGCGCGCGTCGCGAACTCAGGAACTCCCTGACCTCACTGCGTCGATCCATGACTCCACGGTAGGCGGCACACCCCTCCCCAGGGAGGCACTGGCAGTACCGGTCACGTCAGGCACTCCCCGACGCGGCCGTCTGGGCGTCTACTGGATTCCATGAGAGCCACCTACATGTACGGCGCTGGCGATGTCCGCATCATCGACGTGCCCGACCCCACGATCCAGCAACCCTCCGATGCCATCGTGCGCGTAGTGCGGGCGTGCGTCTGCGGCAGCGACCTGCACCCCTACCACTCCATGGCGACCACGCCCGAAGGTTCGTCGATGGGTCACGAGTTCGTCGGCATAGTGGAGGAGACTGGCGCCGAGGTCTCCAGCTTGCGTAGCGGCGATTTCGTCATCGCACCGTTCGCCGTCTCGTGCGGCCACTGCGAGTTCTGCCTGGCGGGCCTGCAGACCTCCTGTGTCAACGGCGGCTTCTGGAACGACCGCCGGATCGGAACGGGCGGCGGCCAGGCTGAGGCGGTGCGCGTTCCGCTGGCAGACTCCACGCTGGTGAAGGTGCCCGGCGTCGACGCGGCCACCGATGAAGCCCGGTTGGCGAGCCTGCTCACCCTGTCCGATGTGTACGGCACCGGCTGGCATGCGGCAGCGCGTGGCGGGGTCACTGACGGCAGCACCGTCACGGTGATCGGCGACGGGGCCGTCGGCCTGCTCGCTGTCTTGTCGGCCAAACAACTGGGCGCTCAGCAGATCGTGCTGATGGGACGCCACAAGGTCCGCACGGATCTGGGCCGCGAGTTCGGCGCGACGGATGTGGTGGCCGAACGGGGTGAGGACGGCATCGCGGCAGTCCGCGAACTCACCGGCGGCGGCAGCCAGATCGTGCTGGAGGCGGTGGGTCACATGCCCGCCTACACGCAGGCCATCGGAATCGTGCGGCCCGGCGGCGTCATCAGCCGCGTCGGCGTGCCGCAGTACGAGGAGGCACCGATCGGGTTTGGCAGCCTGTTCGGCGGCAACATCACGTTGACCGGTGGACCGGCTCCAGTACGGGCCTACATCGAACAGCTCCTGCCGGCCGTGCTGGACGGCACTGTCGACCCGGGCCGGGTGTTCGACCTCACAGTCAGCCTCGACGAGACCCCGAAGGGATACGAAGCAATGGACGATCGCACTGCACTCAAGGTCATGGTGACGCCATGACGCCCATGCTCACACTCAACAACGGCGTCGAGATCCCGGCGCTCGGCTATGGCGTCTTCCAGACGCCCCCGGACCAGACGGTCGCAGCCGTGGAAGCGGCGCTGGCCACCGGTTACCGGCACATCGACACCGCGGCCGCCTACGGCAA
>ERZ724512.1278-NODE-1278-length-11770-cov-6.687921_pt1 | contig 11770 bp, 6 predicted proteins | sample MGYA00376045_ERZ724512 | MGnify/ENA primary metagenome ERZ724512 (study PRJEB28724, sample SAMN07190883) | activated sludge metagenome | isolation source: activated sludge of sewage treatment plant in Hong Hong | place: Hong Kong | collected 2016-03-17 ... | reverse complement strand
GTTTTGATGAACAGATTTCGCTATCACTCATCTGTCACAAAGCCTTGGACGTTATGCCCAATTAGTAAAATGAAAACCAACCTTAATAAAAATATCTTAACTGATGTAATAAAGCTGACTGTATTTTTGTTTTTACTGTTTGGAGGTTGTAGAAATATTGATGTTAGAAAAGAAATACAAGATGATTCAGTTTTAATAACTGAGAAAAAAAGAGTCAAAGACTCCGAATTAAAAAACAATGGAACATATTATTCAGATTCAATGATAAATGTGCTATCAAAACTTGATGAAAGCTTTGAAATAGATAGCTTTGCTGACTTACATAGTTTTGATAAAGAAAAATTTCAATTTGAAAACTGTGATGAATTTACCTTAAAAATGCTGGTAGAATTAGATGAATATGGAATACATAATGGAGTGAGAAAGACTGTAAAATATCCTAAAGTAACAAGGCCTCAATACAGTTTATTGGGGGTGACAGAATACTTATGTGATAAAACTTATAGCGATAAATTTGCTATGTATATTTTTCATTCGAGTGGAATAGAATCACATTTCAGTAATTCTATACAACTTTATACCATTTCAAACATAACAAATAAGTTTAACAGTTTAGTATTAAGCCAAATTTATCTGAGTGAAGGGTATGAATATGACATTACAAGCCGTTTTATATCAAATAGTGAAATAGAATTAACTAAACATGAAAGGTTTAACACCTCAAATATTTCAGAAAAAGATGATTCGACTAGTTATATAAAAATAAAATATTTGGTCGACAGTAATGGAGATATTGTAGCAAATAATTGAGTAAAAAACTGGTCATAACAACGGCTATGATGATAGTTTGGCTATCGCTCAAACCATCACATAGCCTCAACGTTATGCCCAATGCCAAGAGACACCCTACGAACATTGACAGACAGACAAAATCGATGACAGAAAAGCCAACGCTTCGTAAAATTAAAAGAGGTGCAAACTAACACACAAAGCCAAAGCTTTTGCACCACATTTAATTTTACCCTCAACGCACCAAGCCCACCCACCACCCATATTTAAAATGATACATTTTTCAATTTTTATACTATCTTTGCCCCAATGAAAATATTTGCATTTTTTATGGCTATCTACATTTTGGTACTTAGTGCAGTACCTTGTAGCGATGTACATAATGATTGCAATGATAATAGTAACAAAATAGAACTTACCCAAAACCACGACCACCACCAAGACCAAGACGATAATTGCACACCCTTTTGCACTTGTACTTGTTGTAGTGCCTCGGTTATCGCATTAGATTTTGCGCCTTTTCAAATCAAAAACCCAACTGTTTTTCATATCTCTGAAAAAGTAACTATCCGTAACTTCTCTTTCATTTCCAATTTCTTTGGTTCTATTTGGCAACCCCCTAAAATAATGTCTAATTGTTAGTGATTAACGATTAGTATCTTGTCGTAAATCTTCATTTACTTTTTAGTTGTTTGCATACTGCAAATGGTATCGTTAATCATTAATGAGTTTTTTCATTTTGGTAATTGCGTTTAGCAATTTATCATTAACAATTAACCATTAATAATTAAAAAAAGTGTTAGATCAAATAATAAAATTCAGTATAAAAAACAAAATAGTCATTGGTATAATGACTTTGTTACTCATAATTTGGGGCGTTTGGAGTGCTACCAAACTACCCATAGATGCCGTACCCGATATTACCAACAATCAGGTACAAATATTTACTTCTTGTCCTACATTGGCAGGGCAGGAAGTAGAGCAATTAGTAACTTTTCCTATTGAGCAAAGTATAGCCAATATTCCCAATATTGAAGAAGTCCGAAGTATTTCTCGTTTTGGATTATCGGTTATTACAGTAGTGTTCAAAGACGAAGTAGATATATATTTTGCAAGGCAACTTATAAACGAAAAAATAAAGGAAGCCGAAGAAGACATACCCAAAGGAATAGGCACACCAGAGCTTGCACCTGTAAGCACAGGGCTTGGCGAAGTGTATCAATACATTATTCACCCAAAAAAAGGGAGTGAGTATAAATACAATGCCAAAGATTTGCGTACTATGCAAGATTGGATAGTAGCAAGACAATTAAATGGAACAGCAGGTATTGCCGAAGTCAATAGTTTTGGTGGCGAACTCAAACAATACGAAGTTTCAGTAAATCCAAATCGGCTAAAAGCAATGGGTGTAAGCATTCCAGATATATTTACTGCCTTAGAAAAAAACAATCAAAATACAGGGGGTGCATACATTGACAAAAAGCCAAATGCTTATTTCATTCGTGGCATTGGTTTGGTTACTTCAATAGAAGATGTACAAAATATCGCTGTTAAAAACATAGGAGCAGTACCCATATTTATAAAAGATGTTGCCGAAGTTCGTTTTGGCAATGCCGTACGCTATGGAGCATTAACCTTTAATGGTGAAGTAGATGCCGTAGGTGGTGTAGTAATGATGCTAAAAGGAGAAAATAGTAATGAAGTGGTAAATCGTATAAAAGAGAAACTACCTACTATTCAAAAATCACTACCTGATGATATTGTAATAGAACCTTATTTGGACAGAACCGATTTAGTAAAAAGAGCCATAAGCACAGTAGAAAAAAATTTAATAGAAGGAGCTTTAATTGTAATATTTGTTTTAGTTCTCTTTTTAGGCAATTTTAGAGCAGGACTTATTGTAGCTTCTGCCATTCCTTTGTCTATGCTTTTTGCATTGGGCTTAATGAATGTATTTGGTGTAAGTGCTAATTTAATGAGTTTGGGTGCAATAGATTTTGGTTTAATAGTAGATGGAGCAGTAATTATTGTAGAAGCAACTTTACACCATTTGGGATTACGAAAATCAATTAACAAACTTACTCAGTCCGAAATGGACGAAGAAGTATTTGTATCTGCTTCCAAAATTCGTAGTAGTGCAGCTTTTGGAGAAATCATAATACTAATTGTATATATCCCAATTCTAACATTAATAGGTATAGAGGGCAAAATGTTTCGCCCTATGGCTCAAACGGTGGGCTTTGCCATTTTTGGAGCATTAATTTTATCGCTTACTTATATTCCTATGATGTGTGCTTTATTCTTACCTAAGTTGATAAGCCACAAAAAGAATTTTAGCGATAAAATGATGGATTTTTTTCAAGGCATTTATCAACCTTTATTACAAAAAGCCATACAAATAAAATATTGGTTAGTAGGTGGCACAGTAGCATTGTTCGTTGTTTCATTAATTGTGTTTAGTCGTATGGGAGGCGAATTTATTCCCACTCTTGCCGAAGGCGACTTTGCTTTTCATTGTATTCTACCACAAGGTAGTTCGTTGAGCCAAAGTATTGAAACTTCTATGCAGGCTTCAAGAATAATCAAGCAATTTGATGAGGTGAAAATGGTAGTAGGTAAAACAGGAAGTGCTGAAGTGCCTACCGACCCTATGCCACCCGAAGCTACTGATATGATGATAATTCTAAAACCACAAAAGGATTGGAAAACTGATAAATCATATAATGAATTAGCAGATGAAATTATGGAAAAGTTGGAAGCCATACCAGGTATATTTTTTGAAAAAAATCAACCTATTCAAATGCGTTTTAATGAGCTAATGACAGGCATTCGCCAAGATGTAGCAGTAAAAATATTTGGTGAAAATATGGATACCTTATCAAGCTATGCCAATAAGGTAAACAGTGTAATCCTCTCTGTACAAGGTGCTACAACCCCACAAGTAGAAAGAGTAAACGGCTTACCACAAATAAATGTAACCTACGACAGATTGCGATTAGCAAATTATGGCTTATCCGTAGAAGATGTAAATGATATTGTAAGCACAGCATTTGCAGGTAAGAGTACGGGTGTAGTTTTTGAAAATGAAAGAAAATTTGACTTAGTAGTTCGGTTAGATAGCACTTACAGAAGCAGTATTGACGATGTAAATAATTTAATGATACCAACCAGTACAGGCAATCAAATTCCACTTTCACAAGTTGCCAATGTCAATTTCAAAGTAGGTCCAGCACAAATAAGCCGTGAAGCAGGTAAGCGAAGAATTGTAATTGGCTTTAATGTAAAAGATAGAGATGTACAAAGTGTTGTTACTGAAATACAACAAAAATTAAGCACACAAGTAAAACTACCTTCAGGTTATTACTTTACTTATGGAGGCACTTTTGAAAACCTACAACAAGCCAGTAAAAGATTAATGATTGCCGTCCCAGTTTCTTTGTTACTCATTTTTATGTTGCTCTATTTTACTTTTCGTAGTTTCAAACAAGCCAGTTTAATTTTCACTGCAATACCAATGAGTGCCATAGGTGGCGTATTTGCATTATTGCTTCGTGGTATGCCATTTAGCATTAGTGCAGGTATTGGATTTATTGCTTTGTTTGGAGTAGCAGTATTAAATGGCATTGTTTTAATAGGCACATTCAACCAATTAGAAAAAGAAGGATGGGCTAATATTTTAGATAGAGTTATTGAGGGTACAAAAATTAGGTTGCGACCAGTATTGATGACAGCCACAGTAGCCAGTTTAGGATTTTTACCAATGGCATTAAGCAGTAGTGCAGGTGCAGAAGTACAAAAGCCATTAGCCACTGTTGTAATTGGTGGTTTAATAACAGCCACATTCCTTACGCTATTTGTATTACCATTATTGTATATCATTTTTAATACCAAAATTTCACTAAAGAGAAAACCCAAAATGAAACATATAACAACAGCAACAACAATACTATTATTAATGTTTGCTATAAATACAAATGCTCAAACTGTTAAGCAACTTACAATAGAAGAAGCAATTAATTTGGCAATTCAAAGCAACCAATCAATAAAGGCAAGTGGTATAGATATTCAAGCAACTGAAAGTTTGAAAAAAACAGCCAATGAATTACCCAAATTAGATTTTAATACACAGCTTGGGCAATACAATAGCATTAAGTTTGACAATGCTTTTCAGCTTTCGCAAACAATACCTTTTCCTACTTTGTTTGGAGCAAAAAATGAACTGATAATTGACGAAGTAAAAGCGAAGCAAATACAACAACTACTAACTGTTTACGAAATCAAAAATCAGGTTCGTAGTTTATATTATCAAATAGAATATTTACAATACAACAAACAAAAATTATTGAGTTTAGATAGCTTATACAACGAGTTTATAGGAGTTGCAAATTTGCGATACAAAACAGGTGATACCAAGAAAATTGAAATTAGCACTGCCGAAGCTAAAAAAGGTGAGATAAAATTATTAGCACAGCAAAACCAAGTTTATTTACAAAATGCGTATCAAAGTTTACAAACTATAATAGGCATAAAAGATAGTATTGTAATTCCTTCAAATAATACATATACGCCTTTACAAGTAAATAGTTTAATAGATACCAATGCCATTGCAAACCACCCAATGTTACAAGCTATTTATCAAAATATGCAAATAGCAGAACAAACCAAAAAAGTAGAAAAAGCACAGGGTTTACCTGATTTCAAAATTGGATATTCCAATCAATCATTAATAGGCATACAAACTATAAATGGAGTAGATAAATACTTTGGTTCAGGTAATAGATTTAATGTAGTAAATATTGGAATTGCTATACCACTAACTTTTGGAGCTACCAAAGCAAAAATTAATAGCTTGGAATATCAAAAACAAAGTTTACAAATACAAGCAGAGTATCAAACCAAATTACTGAATACACAACTGCAAAATGCCTTAGCACAATACCAGCAAGATGTACAGCAATACAATTACTATAAAACCCAAGCACTACCTAATGCAGACGAAATTGTTAAAGCAGCCCAATTAGGCTACCGTACAGGAGATATAAGTTATGTAGAGTATTTGTATGCTTTGCAAACAGCAACGGATATACAATTAAAATATTTGCAAGCCATTCAACAAATCAATCAAACAGTAGTAAACATTAATTCAATAATAAATAAATAATTCAAAATATGTCATTCAATATAAATATTAAAATAAGTGCTGTAGTCATACTATCTATGATACTCACAGCTTGCCACAATCACAAAGAGGGCGATGGCCATAATCACGGCACAACCGAAACAAAAACCGAAGCCAAAACTGAAGAACACCACGAAGAAGCCCCAAGTACCATTGCTTCATTAACAGACGAACAAATAAAAACAGTAGGCATTACTTATGTTAGTGTAGAAATGAAAGAACTAACAGCTACCATAAAAGCCAATGGAAACTTAAAAGTACCAAACAACAATAAAGGCAATGCCACTTCTTTGTATGGTGGCGTTATCAAATCCCTAAATGTTCAAATTGGTTCTTATGTTCGTAAAGGGCAAGTAATAGCCACTATTGCCAATCCACAATTTATTCAATTACAAGAAGAATATTTAACCATAGCCAGTAAAATTATTTTTGCAGAGCAAGAATTAGCACGGCAAAAAGAACTTAACGAGGGAAATGCAGGAGCAAAGAAAAACTTACAAAGTGCCGATGCTGAATTAAAAACATTAAGAACTCGTAGAGCTTCATTACAACAGCAAATTCAATTAATGGGTATCAATCCTAACAATGTTTCAAACAGTAATTTACAATCTGCTTTAGTGGTTACAAGTCCTATAGGTGGCACTGTAAGCAATGTATTTGCTAAAATTGGTAGCTATGTAGATGTGTCTTCGCCAGTAGCAGAAATTGTAGATAACGGCTCTTTACATTTAGATTTGAATATATTTGAAAAAGATTTGCCGATGCTAAAAGTTGGGCAAACCATTCATTTTACACTAACCAACAACCCCACTACTGAAAACGATGCAATTGTATTTAGTATTGGTAATGCCTTTGAAAACGACAGCAAAACCATACCAGTACATTGCAATGTAAAAGGCAATAAAACAGGGTTAATAGATGGTATGAATATTACAGGTATTGTTAGCTTAAATAATGTAACAACCCCAGCAGTACCAACTGATGCAATTGTAGAAGCCGATGGCAAATATTATATTTTTATAGTTACCAACAAAGAACCCGAAGAACACCACAAAGAGGGTGAAGAAGGACACGACCATAGCAAAGCAGAAAAGGGCAAGGAAACAGAACCTAAAAAACACACTAATTTTGAAAAAATAGAGGTGGCAAAAGGTGTTTCTAATATGGGTTATACTTCTATTACATTTATTAATGAAATACCAAAGGATGCTAAAGTAGTATCAAAAGGTGCTTTCTTTATCAATGCAAAATTATCAAACACAGGAGGACACGAACATTAAAATATAAAATTATGTATTGGTTAAAAATTTATTTACCTATTTACTTACTACTTTATTTATCAGTAGCATTTCTAATTCCAACTTATCGTACCTATAAGAAAACAGGTATAAATCCAATTACATTTGGCAAAGCTGATAATGCACACGATTATATTGGATTGATAATGAAAATACTCATTTGTCTTTTATTTGGTACAGTCTTATTGTTTTCATTTTCACAAAGCCTTTATTATTACCTAAGTCCCATTCTTTATTTGGAAGATCCATTAATTCTAATTATAGGTATTGTAATAATTCACATTTCTTTAGTTTGGATATGTATAGCTCAATATCAAATGAGTGATAGTTGGCGTATTGGTATAGATGAAATCAATAAAACTGAATTAATTACAAAAGGCATTTTTTCAATAAGTAGAAATCCTATTTTTTTAGGAATGATTGTAAGTGTATTGGGCTTATTTTTTGTAATTCCAAATGCGTTAATGTTTTGCTTAACGATTACCACTTACATAGTCATTCAAATTCAAATTAGGTTAGAAGAACAGTTTTTACAAAAGCAACACGGTCAAGTTTATATCAATTACAAACAAAAAACAAGAAGATTAATATAATATTATGCAACACATTCATAAATACGATGCACAAGGCAAACAACTTTGTTGCACACAAGAAGAAAAAATAAATCTTATTGCCAATAAGCAATTAAAAAAAGAACATAAAGAAGTAGGTTGCTGTGAAGCAGATGAACCCAAGCATAGCGAACATTCAGACGATGACGGACACGACCATTCAAGTGGTAGCGATAGTACTTTCAAAATGTTTTTACCAGCCATAATAAGTTTGGTTTTGTTACTCATTGCTATTGCTTTTGATAATTGGTTTCCTCAATCTTGGTTTAGAGGTTGGGTTCGTATTATTTGGTATATAGTAGCTTATGCACCAGTGGGCTTACCAGTATTGAAAGAAGCAATTCAGAGCATAGGCAAAGGAGAAGTATTTTCAGAATTTTTATTAATGAGTATTGCCACTATTGGAGCATTTGCCATAGGCGAATATCCCGAAGCAGTAGCTGTAATGCTATTTTATGAAGTAGGCGAAGTATTTCAAACATTAGCCGTAAAAAGAGCCAAAGCCAATATTAAAACATTACTTGACCAACGACCTGATGAAGTAACCATTTTAGAAAACAACCAAGCCAAAACTATTAAAGCAGAAACGGTACAAATAGGTAATATTATTCAACTTAAAGCAGGAGAAAAATTGGGATTAGATGGAGAACTATTAAGCGACAATGCTTCATTTAACACAGCAGCACTTACAGGCGAAAGCAAACCAGACACCAAAGCCAAAGGCGAAACGGTATTAGCAGGAATGATAAACCTAAACACAGTAGCACAAGTAAAAGTTACAACAGCATACACTGATAGTAAGTTGAGTAAAATTTTAGAATTAGTACAAAACGCCACAGCACAAAAAGCACCAACCGAATTATTTATTAGAAAATTCGCAAAAATATATACACCAATAGTTGTACTTCTTGCTTTACTCATTACAGTACTACCTTACTTCTTTGTAGAAAATTATATTTTTAGTCAATGGCTTTACAGAGCTTTAGTTTTCTTGGTTATCTCTTGTCCTTGTGCATTGGTTATCAGTATTCCATTAGGTTATTTTGGTGGTATAGGTGCAGCTTCTAAAAATGGTATTTTATTTAAAGGCAGTAACTTTTTAGACATTATTGCAAACATACAAAATGTAGTAATGGATAAAACGGGTACAATGACCGAAGGTGTTTTTAAGGTGCAGGAAGTAGTATTAAAACCTGAATTTAATAAAAATGAAATCCTTCAAATGGTTAATGCTTTAGAAAGTCAAAGTACCCACCCAGTTGCAACAGCCATTCATAACTATGTAGGAAATGTTGATAGCAATATTAAATTAGAAAATGTTGAAGAAATAACAGGACACGGACTAACGGCAAATGTAAACGGGAAACAATTATTAGTAGGCAATTTTAAGCTAATGGATAAATTCAATATTGCTTATGATATTGACCCAACTACAATAGTTTACACCTTAATAGCCATTGCTTACAATGAAAAATTTGTAGGTTATCTAACCATTGCAGATAGTATCAAATTAGATGCACACCTTACCATAGACAAACTCAAAGCATTGAATGTAAAAACAACAATGCTAAGTGGTGATAAAAGTACAGTCGTAAAATTTGTTGCTGATAAACTAGGAATAATTAACGCTTTTGGCGATTTATTACCCGAAGACAAAGTAAACAAAGTAAAAGAACTTAAAGCCAAAAACGAAACCGTATGTTTTGTAGGTGATGGCGTAAACGATGCACCAGTAGTATCATTGAGTGATGTAGGAATTGCAATGGGTGGTTTAGGAAGCGATGCAACTATTGAAACAGCCGATGTAGTGATACAAGACGATATGCCGAGCAAAATACCGATGGCAATAAATATAGGCAAACAAACCAAAAAAATTGTTTGGCAAAATATCATTTTGGCATTTGCGGTAAAAGTAATTGTACTTATACTTGGTGCAGGTGGTTTAGCTACAATGTGGGAAGCCGTTTTTGCAGATGTAGGCGTAGCATTATTAGCAATATTAAATGCAGTAAGAATACAAAGAATGAAGTTTTAAATTACAAATAGAAATATAGAAGTAGCAATTAAAATGCAAGCTATTACAGACAAAAAAACTTACAACTGCGAAAAATCCAACAAATAAAGCCATAAGCCAACGCTTTTGGTAGCACATTTGCATTTTTGCCAACACACAAACCAACCCTAAAAATGCAAAAGAGCTTCCAAGCCAACGCACAACGACAAACAAAAAGTAATCGAAATGAACAGACGAGAAAAGGCACTAGGGCATAACAAGGGTTTGAACGCAATGGGGGCAGAAGTTGTAAATTCAACATTTGTACTTCTATTTGGCATTTGTGTTAAACTCAACATTTGTGCTTCTAATCCCCCACTGCGTCAAGCCCCAAACCGTTCTCATCAATAAAACACCATGAATAGATTAATACCAATGATTCTTTTTATCATTCTAATTCCTTTTTTAATATTGGCTCAAAATGATGAAACCTTTGAAATTCAAATTGACAAAGTTGATTCTACGTCTAATATAAACATTCAACAATTTTACAATAAATTTAACAGGTATATTAACAGAAAAGAGAAAGCTTTAGATAGAATAAGTGTGTCTGAAGAAACTATGATCAATAATTTCGTTATCTTTTCACAAGATGGCTTATTAATGAAGGACTTTGATTTTCACTCTGTAGAATCATGTAAAAAGGAAATTTTGAAAAGTCGACCGAAACCAACAAAGCATAAAATTGATCGGCCCTATTGGATCTTTGTATCCATGGAAAGTCAGGTAAATAAGCTTGAACTAATTGAAATACTGGAATTCTTAAGAAAAGAAAATATAGAATATCAATTTGGCGAAGAAGATCAGATTATGGAGAAAATAAACAAAAATTAAATTACTGATGAGAACAACGGCTATGGTGATAGATTCGCTACCGCTTCATCCATCACATAGCCTAGGCGTTGGCGGTAATAGTATGACGACATCTAACACTAAATAAATTAATAATTATGACAAGAGACATATATCAGGAAGCAGAAGAACAAATCCTAGAAAAACAAAAAATTGTTGACTACGACATTAAAGAGTTTACAATAGAATTGTTGACTAATAAGTATTTAAATGGCATTGAGAACGACAACAATGACATCTACATTCCTTCGTATCAACGAAACTTTGTTTGGGACCCAAAAAGACAATCTAAATTTATTGAATCAATTCTGTTGGGAATACCAATTCCATACATATTTACAGCAGACGTTGACAATGGACGCCTTGAGGTTGTTGACGGCTCCCAACGACTACGGACAATAGTGAATTTTATTGACAACCAACTTCAACTTATAGACCTTGAAATTCTTGACAAGCTAAACGGCTTTAGCTTTAAAGATTTAACAATCGCAAGGCAACGGAAGTTTAAGAATGCCACAATCCGGATGATAGCACTATCAGACAAAAGCGATGAAGATGTCAGATTTATGATGTTTGAACGGATTAATACCGGTAGTGACCTACTAAAAGATATGGAGAAAAGAAAAGGTATCTTTGGTGGTAAATTCCTGACATTCGTTTATGAGGACTGTTCAACTCATCCTCTGTTTATTAAACATACTTCTTTCACAGACAAAGTAAAGAAGCGTGGTGAACCACAAGAGTTAATAACAAGGTTTTTTGCTTTTTCTGACAACTATTTAGGTTTCAAAACAGGAATGAATTCGTTTCTGAACGATTACACTGATAAAATGAATAAGAGTTTTGATAAGACAAGAATGTATAACGAGTTGGACAGAATGCTCAAATTCGTTGACACATATATTCCCAATGGCTTCAAGAAAACAGAAGAATCACAAAAGACACCAAGAGTAAGATTTGAAGCAATAGCTGTTGGAGTAAATTTAGC
>ERZ724512.1276-NODE-1276-length-11776-cov-4.147086_pt1 | contig 11776 bp, 14 predicted proteins | sample MGYA00376045_ERZ724512 | MGnify/ENA primary metagenome ERZ724512 (study PRJEB28724, sample SAMN07190883) | activated sludge metagenome | isolation source: activated sludge of sewage treatment plant in Hong Hong | place: Hong Kong | collected 2016-03-17 ... | reverse complement strand
CAGTACGAATCCGAACTCGAACTGCAGTTGTACAAGGAGTACAAGGACGTCGTGGGGATCTTCACCTACGCCGTGGAGACCGAGCGACGGTTCTATCTGTGCAACGCGGTCGACCTGAAGGTGCGTACCGAGGGTGGAGATGTCTACTACGAGGTGTCCATGGGTGACGCCTGGGTCTGGGACATGTACCGCCCGGCCCGTTTCGTGAAGAGCGCCAAAGTGCTCACCTTCCGCGACGTGTCGATCGAAGAGATCGCGCACAGCGAGTTGAAGGTTCCCGACAACCTCTGAATGGGGCGAAGCTCGGTCGTCCCGGCGACGGTTCCGTCATCACGCTCGGGCTCGGCCATCCCGCGAGGGCTCGTCCTGGCGAGGGTTCGGCCATCCCGCGAGGGCTCAGTCATCCCGGCGAAGGCCGGGATCTCCCGCGGCCAGAGTCGCCGCGCCCTGTGGATAACGCAATTGCTATCCACAACCCACTGATTCGTTGACAGATTTCCGGCGCACTTGCCGAAGGTGTAGCTGGAGGTGATCTGTGTGGGACGAGCCGAGGTGTGGCATGCGGGGGAGGATCTCGCGGCCGCGCACCTGCAGCGGCTGGGCTGGCAGGTGCTCGACCGCAACTGGACGTGTCCGGTCGGCGAACTCGACATCGTCGCGATCGAGCCGGGTCCGGAAGCCGTCGTGGTTTTCTGTGAGGTGAAGACGAGGCGTGGGCTGGGATTCGGCACACCGCTGGAGGCGATCACACCGGCGAAGGTGGCGAAGCTGCGTGAAGTGGCGCTGCACTGGCTACGTGCGCGGCCCGTGCCGGTGCCGCACATCCGCTTCGACGGTCTCGGCGTGCTGCTGCCAAGGGACGCGCAACCGGTGATCACGCACTGCCGGGGCATCGGGTCGTGAGACAGGCGAGAGCATGGTCGGTGGCGCTGGTGGGCATCGAGGGCCGAATGGTGGAGGTGGAAGCGGCCATCAGCAGTGGGCTGCCGCGCACGACCATGGTCGGCTTGCCTGACGCGGCGCTCTACGAGGCACGGGACCGCTGTCGTGCGGCGATGGCCGCAGTAGGGCCGGGTTGGCCGTCCGATCCGGTGACGATCAACCTTTCGCCTGCGACGCTGCCCAAGGCCGGTTCCCACTACGATCTGGCGATCGCGGCTGCCGTGGCCGCCGCCGGCCGTAGGTTCCACCCCGACGCGCTGGAGGGTTTGGTGCTGTTCGGCGAACTCGGTCTGGACGGCCGCATCCGGCGGGTCCGGGGGTTGTTGCCGGCACTGCTGGCGGCGATCGGCCAGGGCTTCGGCAGGGCCGTGGTGCCGGCGACCCAGCTTCGTGAGGCTGCGCTTGTCGACGGCCTGGTCGCGTACGGGGCGAACCGACTCGACGACCTCTTCGACATCCTGGAAGGTGGCCCGGGCGCGGACATCACACCTGCCGAACCCACCGTAGATCCGGTGCCCACCGGGCGGGACCTAGCCGATGTGGCCGGCCAGGTCGAGGGCAAATGGGCGCTGGAGGTGGCCGCCGCCGGGCGGCACCACCTGTACTTCCACGGGCCGCCCGGGGTCGGGAAGACGCTGCTGGCCGAGCGGTTGCCCACGATCCTTCCCGACCTGGAGCTTTGGGAGGCGTTGGAGGTCTCCGCGGTGCACTCGCTTGCCGGTCTGGCCCTCGACGAAGGACTGGTCCGGCGGCCGCCCTACTCCGACCCACACCACTCCGCATCCATGGCGAGCCTGGTCGGCGGCGGGGCCCGGATCGCCATGCCGGGCGCGGTGTCCAGGGCGCACCGGGGCGTCCTCTTCCTGGATGAGGCCCCGGAGTTCTCGCCCCGGGTGATGGAGGCCCTTCGAGTGCCGCTCGAATCCGGACGCATCGTGCTTGGCCGGGCGGCCGCGACCGCCACCTATCCGGCCAGCTTCCAACTGGTGCTGGCGGCGAACCCCTGCCCCTGCGGCATGGCCGGCACGCCGGGCGGCGACTGTCGCTGTGCGCCGATGGCGGTGCGAAGATACGCAGCCAGGGTGTCCGGGCCGATCCTGGATCGGATCGACATCCACCAGCAGCTGCGGCCCGCCCGGGCGTCCTTTCTGGGAAACCAAGTGGTTGGCGAGAACAGCACGACCATCGCGGCGCGAGTGGCCGCGGCCCGGGAACGACAGCTCCATCGGTTGGCCGCCAGTGGATGGCGCAGCAACGGTGAAGTCCCGGGTCCAGCTCTGCGGAAGCGGCTGCCACTGCCAGACGGGGCAGAACTGCTGGACACCGCGGTCGCCCGGGGCCGGCTGTCGGCGCGAGGTGTTGACAAGGTACTTCGCCTCGCCTGGACGGTGGCCGACCTGCAGGGGAGCGCGAAGCCGAGTCGGGAGCATTTGCACACAGCCCTCGCGATGCGCCGGGGCGAGACGTTGGAGGCGAAGTGACGGACGAACGAACCGCGCGGATGTGCCTGGCCGCGGTGGTCGAGCCCGGGCACCCCACGATCGCGGAGGCCGTGCTCAGCTACGGGGCGGCTGCGGTGTGGGCGAGCCTCACCCGTCCTGGTGCCGATCTGCCGCTGAGCCGTCGGGCACGCGTCCTGGTGGTCGAGGACTTGCTCACCGCGACCAGAGCGCTCGGCATGCGGTTCGTGGTTCCCGGCGACGCGGAGTGGCCCGGCGGCACCGAGGATCTGCGCAGCTGTGAGCCGGTGAACCAGCTCACCGGTGAACCCCTGGGGCTCTGGTTGCGCGGCGCGGGTGACCTGGCCGAGTTGGCCGGCACCAGCGTCGCGATCGTCGGCTCGCGCGCGTCCACGCCGTACGGCGACACCGTGGCGGCCGATCTGGGCGCCGAGCTCTCGGAGGCGGGCCGGAGCGTCATCTCCGGCGGGGCCTACGGGGTGGACGCCGCCGCGCATCGCGGTTGCCTGGCAGGTCGCAGTCCGACGGTCGCAGTGCTCGCCGGCGGGCTGGATCAGGCGTATCCGGCCGGTCACCACCAGTTGTTCGAGCGCATCGCCGAGCGCGGCGTGCTGGTTTCCGAACTGGCGCCCGGCGAGCATCCGACCCGCGTCCGCTTTTTGGCACGAAACCGCCTGATCGCCGCGATGACACCCGGAACAGTGATGGTGGAGGCGGCGGCCAGGTCGGGCGCCCGCAACACGGTCACCTGGGCGAACGAACTCGGCCGGGTGGTGATGGCGGTTCCCGGGCCGGTAACCAGCGCAACATCGGTCACGCCGCACCGGCTGATCCGCGAGGCCGAGGCTGTGCTCATCACTCGGGCACCCGACGTGCTGGAGTTGCTGTCCCCGCTCGGACGGCCGAACCCGCGCATACCTGGAGGCCGAAGGGAGACCGACGACCTGTCCGCTGAGGAACTCCGCCTGTTCGAGTGCGTGCCCGGGCGGGGCTCGCTGCCGGCCGCCGAACTGGCCCTACGCGCGGACCTCTCACTGCCTCGCTGCCTGGCGCTCCTTGAGGAGCTCGCCGATCGCGGTTTCGTGGCGCAAAATCTCACCGGAGAGTGGCAATTGCCGCCACGCGCACGGAAGACTGGCTGAGTGCTGAATTGCATGCAACGTCGCGCTCCGCTCGAGCGTGTAGGGATCATGAAGAAGTTGGGATCGGCCCTGATAGCGGCGGCAATGCTCGCTCTGGTGGGCTGTTCTGCGGGGTCCGGGGCCGGCGCACGTGCTGAGGACGTGTCCTCCTATGCGGGCGAGGATGCCAGCGCAGGACCGCAGGCCATGCCGACAGGCACCGACTCGACGCTCACACCGCAAGTGGCACGCTCGGCCGAAGTGAGCCTGCGGGTCACCGATGTGATGGTCGCGGCGCAACGGCTGCGTGAACTGGCGAGCGCCGCCGGCGGGCAGGTCACTGCCGAGAGCCTCGTCCTGGACGCCAAGGACCAGAGCTACTCCGCCGTGGTCATCTCCGTCGATGCTGACAAGCTCGACAGCACGCTGACTGCGCTGGCCGAGGTGGGCACGGTCGAGTCGCGGGTGATCAACTCCGAGGATGTCACCACCCAGGTGGCGGATGTGAATGCTCGGGTCGCGGCACTGAACGCTTCCATCCAGCGGCTGCAGGAACTCTCGAAGAAGGCCGGCAGCGTCGAGGAACTGGTCCGGGTTGAGACCGAGCTGTCGAATCGGATCGCCGAGCGCGACTCGATGGTGGCCCAGCAGAAATGGCTGTCCGGACGGGTAGCCCAGTCGCAGATCTCAGTGCAGTTGATCACGCCCGAACAGGCGGGACCCCTGCAGACGACGGGGTTCATGGGCGGACTACTGGCGGGCTGGAACGCCTTGGTCGCGACCGGATTGACCTTGCTCACCGTGGTCGGCGCGCTGCTGCCGTTCGCCGCGGTCGCCCTGCTGATTGCGCTCCCGCTGCTGTTCTGGCGCCGCCGCGTCCGAGCCCGCAAACGCCAGTCGGTGCCGGATCCCCCGCCCACCGTCGACTGAGCTGACGCGCGGGCTCAATGAACTTCGAATAGGTGGACGCGCGCTCAGATTCAGCGCGCGGGTAGCGTGCGCCGTGGCCCCAGCCCCTAGGGTTACCGGGTGCACAAGCTGACCGTCGCCCAAGGCACCGCGCTGAGCGCCGGCGCGGTCCTAGGCACCGGCATCATCTCCATGCCCGCGTTGGCAGCGGCTGTTGCCGGTCCGGCCTCCCTGATCGCGTGGCTCGCTCTGGTGTTGCTTTCGGCTCCGCTGGCCTGGACGTTCGCGGAACTGGGCGCACGCTTTCCCGACGGCGGCGGTGTCTCCAGCTACGTCCGCCGCGCCTTCGGCACCTGGGCAGCTGATGCCATCGGCTGGATCTTCTACTTCGCAGTTCCGATCGGCGCGCCGGTCGCCTGCTCCTTCGCTGCCGGCTATGTCGCGGACGTGCTCGGCGGGGGACAGGTGGCCCGGATCGGTACCTTTCTCGGCATCATCGGGATCGTTTTCTTGATGAACTGGCTGGGCCTGCACGTCTCCGGACGCATGCAGTTGGTCCTCGCGGGCGTCCTGGCACTGGTCCTGCTGACGACCGTCCTGGCCGCGCTGCCCCATGCTGACCCGGGCAACCTCACTCCGTTCGCCCCGGCGGGGCTAGGCGCGATCGGCTCGGCGGCCGCGCTCCTGGTGTGGGCTTTCGCGGGCTGGGAAGCCGTGTCGTCCCTGTCGCCGGAGTATGCCGATCCCCGACGTGACGTGCCGAGGGCCACGATGCTCGCGGTTGTGGTCGTGGGCGTGCTGTACCTGAGCGTCGCGGTGACCAGCGTGCTGGTGCTCGGACCGCAGCTGGCCGCCAGCCAGGCGCCGCTGGCCGATCTGCTGGCCACTGGGGTCGGCGGCCCGGTGCGTCCGATCATCGCGGTCGTCGCGGTACTGATGACCCTGGGTGCAGTCAACGCCTACATGGCTGGTGCCACCAAGCTGGGTTCGGCGCTCGCCGCAGAGGGTGCACTGCCGTACCGGATCTTCGGCACGGATCGGAAGGCGCTGATGTTCGTCGTGGGCGCCGCGGTCGTGTCTGAGTGGCTCCTCGCAGACCAGCACACCCTGATGCTGCTGGTGAGCGGTGGGCTGACCCTGGTCTATGTGGTGGGCACGGCGGCAGCGGTGAAGCTGCTGCCCGGACCCGGCGCGAAGGCTGTCGCCGCGTTCTCGCTGGCCTGCGTCTCGGTGCTGCTGGTGCTCACCGGGTGGCCGGCGCTGGCCGGTCTCGGAATCGCGATCGCCGCAGTTCTGCATCGTCTCTGGGCGGACCGGCGTAGGCGGCTTGCTAAGAGTTCCAAGTTTGGTTAATAATACTGAGCATGGCCCTGAGTCCGCGTGAGCGAGAGATCCTCGCATTGTTGCGCGCACACCCGTTGCTCGACGCGTCCGGTCTGGCCCAACGCCTCGGCACCACGAAGGGTGCGATCGCGGTGGCATTGTCGTCGCTGACCCAGAAGGGCGAGATCGTCGGTCGCGGCTACCTGCTGCGCAGCGATGCCTGGGCGGTCGTCGTCGGCGGTGCCGCCTGGGACATCAAGGCTCGCAGCAGCGCACCCGTCCGGGTGGGCACGTCGAATCCCGGCACGGTCAGCCAGACCCCCGGCGGGGTGGGCCGGAACATCGCCGAAGGCATCGCCAGGCTGGGTGGCCAAGTGCACCTAATCGCTGCGGTCGGCTCGGACGGCTCCGGACGCGACCTGCTCACCCGCACCGCAGAGGCCGGCGTCCATGTCGACCGGATGATCGATTCCACCCATCCGACCGCGAGCTACCTGGCTGCACTGGACGCCGACGGTGAGTTGGTGGTGGGCCTCTCCGACTTCGCGGCCACCGACGCGCTGACGGTCGCCGACCTGGCCAGGTCGCAGGACCTGATCGCCAACGCAGCGGTCCTCGTGGTCGACGGCAACATCCCGGCGCCGGTCGTGGATTGGCTCCTCGCCGTGGCGGCCGGTTCTGGCGTCCGCGTTGTGCTTGAGCCGGTCAGCGTGGCGAAAGCCGGACGCATCGCCGGCCTGCTCAGCCCCGACCGACCGGTCTTCGCGATCACGCCCAATGTCGATGAGCTCGGTGCCCTGGTGGGCCGCCCGGTCGCCGACACCGAAGTAGCCATCGCCGAGGCCGCCGCCGACCTGCACTCCCGTGGCGTGAGCCACGTCTGGGTGACCAGGGGAGCGTCCGGCAGTCTGCTGGTGAGCGCGGACGCACCAGCGCCGCAGCGCCTGGATGCCCCGGCCAGCGAAGTGGTCGATGTCACCGGGGCCGGGGACGCGATGACTGCCGGTTTCGTCCACGGCCTGCTCATCGGCGAGAGCCCGCTCAGTTCTGCCCAGCTCGGCCAATTGGCCGCGGCCCTGACGGTGGCCAGCAGGTTCACCGTCCGCCCTGACCTGGGGGTGGCGCTCGCCGACCTCCACCGAACCCTCGAAGGAGTCCGATGAACCCGCTGCTCGCACTGACCGATGAGGTGCGCGAAGCCCTGGCGTCCGGTAAGCCGGTGGTCGCCCTGGAGTCGACCATCATCAGCCACGGCATGCCGTACCCGAAGAATGTCCAGACCGCCCGCGAAGTGGAACAGATCATCCGCGACGGCGGCGCGGTCCCGGCCACGATCGCGATCCTCCACGGCGTGCCGCGGATCGGGCTGTCCGACGCCGAGCTCGACCTGCTGGGGTCTGACGAGAACGTGCGCAAGGTGAGCATCCGCGACCTGCCCTACGTGGTGGCGCGCAAGGAGCACGGGGCGACCACGGTGGCCTCAACGATGCGCCTGGCCGCCCTCGCCGGCATCAAGGTGTTCGTCACCGGCGGCCTTGGTGGTGTCCATCGCGGCGCCGAGTCGAGCATGGACGTCTCCGCCGACCTCACCGAGTTGAGCCTCACCGATGTTGCCGTGGTCAGTGCCGGGGTGAAGTCGCTGTTGGACATCGGCCGCACCCTGGAGGTGCTGGAGACACTCGGCGTGCCGGTGATCTCGGTCGGCTCGGACGAGTTCCCGTCCTTCTATTCCCGCTCCAGTGGCTTCCGCTCGCCGCTGCGCCTGGATGCTGCGGCAGAGATCGCCGCGGCGATGCACGCCAAGTGGGACCTTGGGCTGGCTGGCGGCCTGGTCGTGGCCAACCCGATCCCGGTCGAAGACGAGATTCCTGAGGCTGAGATCGGTGCCCTGATCGCCCGGGCCGTCGCCGAGGCTGACGAGCAGGGGATCACTGGTGCAGCGATCACGCCCTTCCTGCTCGGCCGAATCGTCGAGTTGTCGGACGGCGAGTCGCTGCGCGCGAACATCGCCCTGGTTAAGCACAACGCTCAGCTCGGCGCTGCGATCGCGGTCGCCTACGCCGGCTGAGTCCCCTCTCGACCAGTCAGTAGCTTCGCCCAGGCTTGAGGCCTTCCATCTGGGAGCCGGCCGCGCGAACCTTGAGTGGCTGGATAGGGCGGGGGGCGGCTATGACGCAGGCGGACGCGCGGGAGCGGGCATCAGTTGACGTGCTGGCCGAGGTGGCAAACGACCTCGCCGGGGAATTCCGGCTGCAACCGCTGCTGGGACGCATCCTGCGGAGCGCGGTCGAACTGCTGGGTTGCCGCAGCGGCTCGTTGTGCCTGATCGACCAGGTCAGCCACACCTACCGCAAGGCGGGCTGGCCACGATCGCTCTCCGAATCGCGGACGCGCACGCGGCCGCCAGCCACGGAGAGGATCCGTTGCCCGCGCTCACCCAGGCCCAACAGGCCGCCCAGGGGACCATGAACGAGGGCCGGCGTGCGGTCTGGGGTCAAGAGCGAGCAGGGTGCGACGCTGGCGGAGGTCAGGGCGATCGGCGAGAAGGTCAACTCGGTGACCCGAACCATGGGCATCGCGCTCACCGCGCGTACGCCGCCCGCGAAGGGCAGTCCGCTGTTCGACCTCGGTGATGACGAGACGGCGGTCGGGGTGGGCATCCACGGTGAGCCGGACGGCGTCGCGCCAAGCTGGTCAGCGCCGAAGAGATCGTGGACGAGTTGCTCGGGGCCGTCGTAACCGACCGGCCGCACGCCTCCGGCGACCGAGTGGCGCTGATGATCAACGGTCTGGGCGGTACCCCGATCAGTGAGCTCTACCTGCTGTTCGGCATCGCCGCGCAGAAGCTGGCCGACCAGGGCATCACGGTTGCACGCAGCTATGTCGGCGAATACTGCACCAGCCTGGAAATGGCCGGGGCATCGCTGACCCTGGTCAAGCTGGACGACGAGATCGCGACACTGCTCGAAGCCCCTGCGTCGATCGTGAACCGCATCTTCTGAGCCGGGAAACCGCTTCCGGGCTTGTCGACTCAACCAAAGCTGAGTCGACAAGCCCGACCAGCTGATGCCACTTGTCCGGGGACACTGACGCAAATTCGGCGTCACGAGCCGCTGCGTCGGGGTTGGTAGAATCGCTCGACAATGCCTCCCGACAAGCCACAGCACCGGATCCTGCCGGCCCTGCGACGCTGGGCCAACTGGACGCTGCTCGCGCTCGCGCTGATCTTCTGCGCGCTGGCGGCATGGATCCGCGTCCGCTTCGGTGAGGTGAGCTTCGACCAGATTGTCGCCAACCTGCCGATCGGCGCGGGAAAGGGCATCGGCAACAACTCGCTGGCCGTCGAGGTGGCGGTGTGGTGCCTCGGACTGCCAGTCGTGGTCGTGGTGCTGCTCGCGCTGGGGACGCGACGCTTCCGCTCGCGGCTGGGGGCCAAGCGGCGGGCAAAGCTGATCCCGGCGGTGTCGCTGGCGGTGGGCTTCACGGTGCTCCTCTCGGTGGCGGGTGTCCCGGAGTTCGCGATCGCGCAGTTGTCGGAGACCTCGATCGCCGCGCACTACGTCGAGCCGGCGGTGACCAGTGTCCCGGCCAAGCCGAGGAACCTGGTCACGATCTACCTCGAGTCAGGTGAGAACACCTACGGCGATGCGGCGCTAATGGGGGAGAACCTGCTGGCTGATCTCGATGCCGCCACCGGCGACGGCTGGGTGACCTACGAGGGCTTGAGCCAGTACCAGGGCGGCGGCTGGACGATGGCCGGCGTGGTCAGCACGCAGTGCGGCATCCCGCTGAAGAGCGAGCTCGCCAGCGGAAGTGTGGACCTGAACCGGCTGGGTGAGGAGATCGATTACTACCTGCCCGGGGCGACCTGTCTGGGCGACGTGCTCGCCGGGCAGGTGTACCGGAGCGTCTTCGTCGGCGGCGCAGACGACGACTTCGCCGGCAAGGGCGTCTACCTGGCCGACCACGGCTACACCGAGGTGCTGGGACTGGAGCACTGGAAGGGCACCGATTCCAGCGACTTCATCTCGGAAGAATGGGGGCTGGCGGATTCGCATACGTTGAAGCACGCCGCCGATGTGCTGGACGAACTGCATGCCGGCGGCCAGCCGTTCAACCTGACCGTCCTGACCCTGGACACCCATGAGCCGGCCGGCGTCTACCCGGATTGCGAGGCCGAGCACGAAGTTCCGATGGCGTCCGCGATCACCTGCTCGATGAAAGCTGTGGCCGGCCTCCTGGAACACGCCGAGCAGGCGGGCTATCTGGACGACACCGTGGTGATGGTGATGGGTGACCACCTGAAGGGCACAGGTGACCAGGACGCCTTCCGTGATGTCCTGAGCGCTGCGGAGAAGCGGACTGTGGTCTTCCGGGTTTGGAGCCCGGACGGGATGCAGCTCACCCGGGAGTCCGCCGACCAGCTGAGCGTGCTGCCCACGACGCTGGAGCTGCTCGGGTTCGGCCTGGACGCGGGCCGCGCAGGCATCGGGGTCTCCTTCGTCGGTTCGCATTCGATAGCAGGCACCGCGCTGGCGCTCAGCGAGGACGCCTACCGCGAGCTCTTGATTGCGCCGTCCACTGGCATCTACCAGCGGTTCTGGAGCGCCGGGCGCTGACGATCTGAGGGCGAACTGGCCCAGGCTCGGGTAGCGTGCACGATCTTGAACCGTGTTCGGTACAGGATCTTGCCCGTTCGCTTTCGACACGAAAAAGCCCCTAGTCATTTGACTAGGGGCTTCGCTCCATGCGGTCGACCGGCCATCGTTAAGCGCGACTACACGATGTGCATCCACGGCTGCGCGCGGAGCGCCGGTCACTCGGATCGGTGCAGCTCAGGCGGTGCGGAGGGGTTCGATCTGGTCGAGGGCGGTGCCGAGTTGGTCCTTCTCGGTCTCCAGGTCGAACCGGGTCTGGAGGTTAAGCCAGAAGCGGTCGGTGGTCCCGAAGTAGCGTGCCAGCCGCAGCGCGGTGTCGGCGGTGATGCGGCGCTTGCCGTGGACGATCTCGTTGATTCGGCGCGGTGGGACGCCGATCGCGACGGCGAGCCGGTTCTGGGAAATCTCCAGGGGCGCGAGGAACTCCTCGGCGAGGATCTCGCCGGGGTGGATGGGAGCGATGGTGGTCATGGCATCTCGTTCAGTGGTGGTCGACGATCTCGACGTCGGCCGGCCCGGCCTCGGTCCAGGTGAAGCAGATCCGCCATTGCTGGTTGAACCTGATGCTGTGCTGGCCGGCTCTGTCACCACGGAGCGCTTCGAGCCTGTTGCCGGGTGGAACCCTCAGGTCTTCGAGCGTCTCGGCGGCGTCGAGCATGACCAGCTTTCGCAATGCGACGCGTTCGATCCGGTGATCGAACGACCGGCTGCGTTTCCGTGACCACAGCAGTTCCGTTGCAGTTTCCCGGAAGGACCTGATCACGACACCACTATAACGCGACGCGTCATGGCCTGCCAGCTTTCGGCCCCCGGCGGGCTTCGAACCCCGGATCTGACCATCTCCAAGTCGCCTTTGGAATCCACTCTCAACATGTCGTTGCAACGAGAGCGTTATCGCCTACGGTGGCGAGGAGGTAAGGCAATGAACAGCGACCCTGCGGGCGACGCAACCAGGGCAGGTGGCCACCGACGCCCCGGGCAAGAAGTTCTCTGCGGGTGGTGCGGCCGAAGCGCCCTGATCCCGGCCCGCGGACGCGTCCCGAAGTGGTGCTCGGCGACGCTTCGCGACGTGAGCGACGACATCGCGACCACCTGGAACGAGCCGGCCGACGCCGTACCCATCAGCCTCAGCGCATCCGCGCCTTCGGACAGCGGCGACACTCGCCTCCCGCTGGTCCTGATCACACGTGTCCACCGGTGGCCATCAGAGGGCCAGCTGCGCCGGCAGATGTTGTGCATATGTTGTGCAAGGCCCCGGACATGACGACGGCCCTGACTGTGTCACCTAGTCAGAGCCATGTTCCCTGAGTGTCCGAGAGAGGACTTGAACCTCCACGCCCGATAAAGGGCACTAGCACCTCAA
>ERZ724512.1273-NODE-1273-length-11778-cov-5.681140_pt1 | contig 11778 bp, 7 predicted proteins | sample MGYA00376045_ERZ724512 | MGnify/ENA primary metagenome ERZ724512 (study PRJEB28724, sample SAMN07190883) | activated sludge metagenome | isolation source: activated sludge of sewage treatment plant in Hong Hong | place: Hong Kong | collected 2016-03-17 ... | reverse complement strand
CTGGCTCCGACCCACGCAGCCAGGGCAAACGGCACCCATGAAAGCCTGGGCAGCGCTCTCGCCAAGACCGTCGCCACGGCGACGGTCGCCGAGGTATGGCCCGAGGGAAATGAATCTAACCCCGATTGTAACGAGGGCCACCAGTGCCATCCGCCTGAATGGGTGAGGCGTGGCCTGGGACGGCCGATGATATGCTTGAGGCTGTTCACCACCAACGCCACCACCCCATGGGCAAGCAGGCTATCCACCGCCGTCCGAATCCACGCCTGTCGCTTGAGCAGATACCCGGCTCCCAGGAGAAGCACGCTGATGGTAATCAACGTCCCCCCGTTGCCCAGTTTTTCGCCAAGATCACCCAACGATTGGAGCGACGACAAATTGTGTGAGCGGAGTAACCGCAGGATGGGAATATCGATGTGAAAGAGCGCGGCGAACGACCCGAGCACCACCAGCGCGGAAAGGATCACCGCAAGGACCGGCGGCCTGTCCGGCGGTGGCGCAGGCTGCGTCGATACCGGCGCAGCCTGCCCGTCACCTGATTCGCTCATGGAACCCAGTCGGCAAGAAACACGTTGAATTCTCCAGGCTCCTTCGCGTTGCGGTCGGACACCCAGACGAGATGCTTTCCGTCCGGAGAGAACATGGGAAAGCTGTTGAACTTCCCGCCAACCGTTACTCGCTCCAGGCCGGAGCCGTCTTCATTGGTGAGATACAAATGAAACTCAGGCCGGCCCCCTTCATTGCGCGTCTCCACGTTCGACGAAAAAATGACCCGGTGCCCATCCGGATGGAAATAGGGAGAGAAATTGGACGCGCCGTTGCTCGTCACCTGCTGCTTGTTCGACCCGTCGGCATTCATGATGAAGATTTCCAGGCGGCCCGGTTCCACAAGGTTTTGCGCGAGGAGTGATTTGTACTGATCCAGTTCCTCCTGATTACTCGGATGCTGGGCGCGATACACAATCCGCTTACTATCGGGCGAGAAGAATGCCCCGCCGTCGTAGCCGATTTCCTGTGTCAGCCGACGGGGATGCGTTCCGTCCAGATCCATGGCGTAGATATCCAAATCCCCGTCACGCATCGAGGTCCAGATAATGGTCTTGCCGTTGGGAGCCACTGTCGCCTCAGCGTCATATCCCGGGGTATTCGTCAATCGCTGCGGGTCCAAGCCGTCGATCCGAACGGAGAATAAATCATAGTCGTCCAGCGCCCACCGGTAGGCGCCGCCCTCTCGCTTAGGCTTCGGAGGACAATTGGGGCCTCGTAGATGAGTCGACGAGTACAGGACGCGCCGATCACCGGGAAAGAAATAGCCGCAGGTCGTGGTGCCGGACCCGGTGCTGACCATCCGGATCTTCTCGCTCCCGAGATCCATCACATACATTTGGTAACAGCCCAGGGGGATGTCGGCCGGATGCATGGCAGCAGCAAACGTGTCCTTCATCCAATTGTTCGTCGACTGGAAGATGAGTTTGTCGCCGCTGAACGAAAAATACGCCTCGGCATTTTGCCGCCCAAACGTGAGTTGCTTAATATTGGTGAGATGCCGCTCGGTAGAAGCCGTCGGTGTCGCAGTCTCTGCCGCCTTTGAGGCGGCGGCCGCGGGGTTCGTCATGGAAAGAGAAAGCATCAACCCCAGCATGCCCGCCATCACCTGTTTAGCGTGTTTCAATTCGCACCTCTACAGTCATCCTATCCTCCCAATCTCCCCGTGCTACCACGGACCCTTCGTGAAACACCACATAACTCTGCCATCCGTAAAAAAACAAGAGCCGAGCCACACGAGTCAGTGCCGGCGGCGTCACCCCGTAGAGGATGGTCACGACGCTGCCAGGCTGATCGTCTCGCCGGCAGGATACCAACAGGGCCATCGTGGGGCCTTCGTAAGACTTTCCTTCCACCGAAAATCCTTTTTCGGTGAAATGAACATGGTCGCCGCAATATCGCAGCATGTCCGAGGCGGCCGCATTTTCCCCCGGCCCGCCCAGTACCAGCACCGACCCCTCCGGCGTAGGCTTCGTCTTGTCTTCCGGTTGTTTCACGGTGGTGCGAGACGGCTCGGGCTTCGAGGCTTCCTGTGCGGCGATACGTTGAACGATGTCGGTAAAGGGACCCGGTTGTTGTAAGGAGGCTGGGGCCACCACCACTGTGCGATGGGCGTCTGTGACATACACATTCAACATGGGCGCCAACGCATTCCGCGCCACGCGGCGAAACACATGGAGATCTGGATCCAGCCGAACCGCTAACGGGCGTTCGGGCAGCGGTATGATCGCATTCTGTTGGGCGTCAGTGAGATGAATACGCGTTCGGTGGGTACGTCCTCCATCCAGTACGAATTCCAGATCGATGGCTAGGCGATACGGGGTACCATGTTGGGCGATGTGCACTATCGCCTCCACCCTGTTCATGTCCCCGGCAGTTCCGGTGGACTGCTGGACCCGGGACCCAGTCACCTCAATGTCCGGCACGCCAGCGCGCTCGACCCACTGAGCGAAAAACCATCGAAGGTCGCGCCCCGCCGCCTCCTGGAACACTCGCTCCAGATCACGCCACTCGGCCGCCATTCCGAGATATCGTTCCGGTATCTGTTTCAAAGCCGTCCAAAATACTGCCTCACCGATTTCCTGCCTCAACGCATGAAACACCATCGCGGCTTGTTGATAGCCGATGGCATTGTCTTTTTCATCGTGCTTCTGGGCAAACTGTATGACGGGATATGCCTCTCCGGGGCGCACATAGACGGCATATCCCATGAGCATCAACCGTCGTTGTTCGCGAGCTTGTGCCTCGTCGCCCATGAGCTCGTGATAATAGTAATTCGAGAGATAGGTCGTGAGCCCTTCCACCCAGTTGCCGCGATCGATCCGATTGAACACGCCGTTCCCGATCCACGAATGCACAATCTCATGGCCAAGCGCGTAGGGCTGGGTGTAGTGCCGTTTGATCACGCCGCTGCCCAGCAGGGTAAAGGAGGGCATGCCCAGTCCGCTCGAAAAGAAATTTTCGACGACGGCAAATTGAGAAAACGGATAGGGACCGAGCAGAGGGATGTACGCATCGAGATACCGCGCCGACGCGTCCAAATACTCATCGGCTAAGGAGGCTTCATCCGGAAAGAGATAGGTGGCCAGCCGAATAGATTGCCCCGACTTTGCCGTCCAGGTGCGGGATTTCACCACGAATCGGTTGGCAACCACCGTCAAGGCTTCGCTCTTCGTGGGAACTATCCAGTGGCCCTGGTCGGACTGAGGAGCTCCTTGCGTGACAGCCGTCCATCCGTCAGGCAGGGCAATGGTGACATCATAGGTGGCGAGCGAACCCTCCACATCGGGATACCATTGGCTTTCGCTGCTGAGATAGACGCCTTCGGGTCCGATGTGCCCGGACGTTTCACTCGGCGTGACAAAACGAAGGTGCCGCGGGTCACGTGGCGGATCGTCGACCACACCTCGATAGGAAAACTTCAGGGCTACCGCTCCGTAGCCCCGATCAGTGGCTGGCTGCTTCACAATTACGCGCTGCGGCTCGGATGGGCCTGCTGAACCATCCCTCTCGAAAGCAAGCTCAGGAGCCGTTTCGCAGGCGGCCTCACAGTGCGTGACATCCTGAATGCGCTCGACTCGAAGCGTAGGGGCAAGGGAGAACGACAGCGCCTGTCCGGAAGCTCTTCCCGAGAGGATCAGGCGATCCGTCGCAATGAGCTGATGGGAGTCGGGCAGCAGCTGGAGCGTCAGCTGATGATGTGTGATAGTCGGTAGGGAGGAAACAGGCTCAGCAACTGCAAGCGCAGGCACGAGACAACCGGCAAGCAGACTGAAACGGATGAGGCGATGCAAACAATCCACCCTTCACCGGCACCCCGAGGTTGACGGTGAAGATTAGCATTCCCGACAGACCATCACAAGCTGGATTGCCATCAGGGCGCGCTCCAAATCAAGTGGTTTATCCAGCACTTCTTGCGGCCCCAACGCCCAGGCGTCCTCCAGCAATGGATCATTTTGATGTCCGCTCAAAATGATGGTCCGCCCGGCGTACTCGCGTGTAGCCAGCACTTTCAGCAACTCCACGCCGTTCATCTCCGGCATGACAAGATCAAGGATCAACAAATCCGGCGCGGACTCTTCAATCATCCGCAAGGCTTCGCGGCCATCCTTAGCCCCACGCACACGATAGCCGCGCAGACTGAGGAAGCGCATCAGCAGATCACGTGCCATCACATCGTCATCGACCACGAGAATCTGTTCCTCGGAAGGCTGATCGATCTCACTCGCGGTTACATCCTGTGTGCCCGACGCTTCACGTCTCGCCTGTTGGGCGATCCGATGCACCGCTCCCACCAGCACATCCAGCGACAATCCCTTTCGAAAGAAATCTGTGACGCGTAATTTTCGTGCGAGATTTTCCAGCTCCTCGGTAGCACCCCCTCCCAGAATAATCACTCCGGCACGCGGGTCATACGTCCGAATCTCTTTGAGCACCGCCAGCCCATCCATTTCCGGCATGCGCAGGTCTAACAACGTCACGACCGGCCGAAGCTGCCGAAAGATCGCTACGCCCTCACGCCCGCTTGTCGCCGTGCTGACCCGATATCCATGGCGCGACAACGCTACCTGGAGGAGATCACAGTGCAACCGGTCATCGTCAATGACTAATAATGTGGTCATAGTCGATTCTCACCCATATGCGACAGGCCTTACCCTCAGCCTTTTCCGGCCGAAGTCTCACGAAACAGCCTAGCATGAGCTTCGTAGGATGAGAAGAAATTGACGGAAACTGTAGGAAGGGCAGCAGAACGGGGCCGGTTCAGCTATTGGTCAAAACAATGCGTCGACAAATGCCTTGGCGTTGAAATCCTGAAGGTCCTCGACGGATTCCCCCACGCCGATCAATCGGACCGGGATTTTGAGGGTATCCGCAATTGCCACCACGATCCCCCCGCGGGCTGTGCCATCGAGCTTGGTCAACGCAATGCCGGTCACCCCGACCGCTTCGTGAAACTGTCGGGCTTGCGCAATGGCATTTTGTCCCACCGTCGCATCCAAGACCAGCAACACCTCATGGGGTGCACCCGGACACTCCTGCGCCACAATCCGTTTGATTTTGCGCAGTTCGTCCATCAAGTTGGTTTTGGTGTGGAGTCGGCCTGCCGTGTCGATGAGGACCACATCGGATCCTCGTGCTTTGGCGGCCGTAATCCCGTCGTAGGCCACGGCTGCGGGGTCGGCACCCGGTCGATGCCGGATGATGTCGACCTGGGTACGGTCCGCCCACACTTGCAATTGATCGATCGCCGCCGCCCGGAATGTATCACCAGCGACCAGCAGTGCGGTGTTTCCTTGTTGCCGAAACCGTTGGGTCAATTTGGCGACGGTGGTGGTCTTGCCGACACCGTTCACTCCCACGGCGAGAATGACGAAGGGACGCGGCCCTTGCGCGATGAGTTGGTCGATCGACGCCCCTTGCGTCGGCAAGAGGATGTCCAAGACGGATTGGCGCAGCAGCTCCCGCACCTTCTCGGCAGCCGAAAAATTCCCTCCGCGCATCTGAGCACGCAGGTTCTCCATGACACGTTCTACGACCGGCATCCCCAAATCCGCGCTGATGAGGGCGACCTCCAGCTCCTCTAACAGGGCCGGATCAGCCGCGCGTCCCAGAAGGCGATCCAGTTGCCCGGTCACCGCATTACGTGTTTTTGAGAGGCCCTCGCTCAGTTTCTGAAACCAACCCACCGCTCACCTCACCTCTGTCTCGACATTCGCGTCACCATCAGGCGCTCAAGGCGCTCACGTCTCGCATCATACTGGATCTGATTCGCCGGATACCAATAGCCTCGGAATTGGGCCGATGCCACGCAGCACAGCGCGCTCGCGTCTAGCCATTCGTCTAGCCTCGCCTTCACTTCGCTCATGGTCATACCCGCATAAATGTAGAACACCGTGAATCAGGAGCACGGCCAATTCGTGATCGATACCCCGTTGATGTTCGCGGGCCTGGCGTATGGCTTGCGGCAAAGATATGACGACATCCCCAAGGAGGGCAGATGGCGGACCAGGTCCTTCCCTGGTCGCAAAGGCCAACACATCAGTGGTTTTATCGCGACGGCGAAAGGTTCGATTCAAGCGACGCATCCGGTCGTCGCCCACAATTTCGAGGCTGAGGAGGGCCTCGCTTTCACCGATGGCCTGGAGAATACGATTGGCGAGCTTCCTGAGAGACGCGAGGCGCAGCTTTCGCCTCGTCAGCCGCATGCCGACCACGACCGGCATTAGTGGGATTGGCCCCAGGAGCCCTTGGGAGGAGACGATGATCGAGCAGCCTTAGAATCGGAGTGCTGCCCTTTTCCTAGATGTTCGCCTTTTCTCGGTGAGCCCGGATGTGCCGACGCAACCGAATGCCGGTCATACGCTTTGATGATCTCTTGGACGAGCCGATGCCGCACGACATCCCGTTCATCGAAATACACGAACTCAATACCGGCAATATCCTGAAGGATATTCCGCACTTCAATCAAGCCGGAGACGCGGTCGGATGGTAAGTCGATCTGCGTGATATCGCCCGTCACGACGGCTTTAGAATGGAAGCCTAACCGGGTGAGGAACATTTTCATTTGCTCAGCCGTCGCGTTCTGAGCCTCGTCCAGAATTACGAACGAGTCGTTGAGGGTACGGCCACGCATGAACGCGAGAGGAGCGATTTCGATGTCTCCCCGATCAATGAGACGATTGGCTCGTTCCATGTCCATCATATCGAACAGCGCATCGTACAGAGGGCGAAGATACGGATTCACCTTCGCGTACATGTCCCCCGGCAAATAACCGAGTTTTTCGCCCGCTTCGACTGCCGGCCGCGCGAGGATAATGCGGCTGACATCCTTCTTCATCAGCGCACTCACCGCCATAGCCATCGCCAAATAGGTCTTACCTGTGCCGGCAGGACCAATCCCGATGACGATGTCATGCTTTTCGATCGCGTCGAGGTAGTATTTCTGGGTCGGAGTCTTGGGTACGATGAAGCGCTTCCGAGTGACGATGGGGGACGCGCTGAAGAGCAGTTCCTTGAGGGAGGCGTCGTGATTGTGGCGGAGGGCGGTCAATGCGTGAGTGACGTCATCTGACCTGAGTTCGTAGCCTTCGTTGGTGAGCGATGCGAGTTCATTGAGTACTCGCTCGGCCTGCTTCACGGCATCGGCAGCACCCTCTACCGTGACTTCTTCGCCCCGTGCGGAACACCGCACCCCGAACTCTTCCTCAATCAATTTGAGGTGGCGATCGTGGTGTCCAAATAGGACCGCAGTGTTCGTGCCTTCACGTAGTTTGATCTTGCGCACGCCTGTGTCGAAGACTCCTTTCGCCAAGCTGATATCTAGATTCTAACAAACCACGAAAGGGAGGAACAAGGTCGGAACAGGGGGGTGGGGAAAAATTAGCGGAACTGAGGTCTCGAGAAGCCGGCTACCCTTGAGGCGGCAACGAGGCCTGCGATTGCGCCGTGGAGGGAATCGAGAGTTCAAACTCCTGCCAGGCAATTCCGCCCTGCCCGTCTTCCGCCATGATCTTCACTCGATGAGTCCCCGCCACTCCCGGAATGACTTTCCAGCTGACCTGGCCTGTTGCCCTGTCAATGGTCATTCCCGGGGGGCCTGTCTCCAAGACATAGCTCACCGTATCGCCATCCACATCCTTGGCCTGGACCACATACTCGTATTGTTCTCGATTCGTGAGCGCCGCCGGGTTGGAAACAATCAACGGCGGTGAATTCCCCAACGCGCTCGGGGCCGACCGGACCGGCGCAGCTGCTGCATCCTGATCCCGCGCAATCACTTCAACGACCACCACATCTTTTCGCCCAAATCCTGTGGTGTCGAGGATGCTTTCCTCACCTTCTTTGACCTGTTTGTCGTTGCGCCACCAGCGGTAGTTGTAGTGGATTTCATCTCGATCAGGATCGACGGCATCGACCTTGGCAAGAACCCGGCTGTTATGTTCAGCATCTGCCTCAACGGTGACATGTGACACGAGAGGGGGAGTGTTCACCACAGAAACCGGCTCCGTGCGATAGGGAGCGCTTTCCAGCTCACCATCGAAGGCTACAACCTCCAGCGAAACCTGGTCTCCTCGCTTCACATGGACCGGATCCAGTTCAAGGCCGGTTGCCCCCAAAACAGGAGCACTGTTGACGATCCACTGAAATCGCTTGGTAGGCTCGGTACCATCAGGGTCATCTGCCATCACATGTGCCGTGATAGGTCCTGCGAGTATGAGTGGGTTTGGCACAATCGTCACAAGGCGAACAACGGGAGCGTGGTTATTCTTTGTCGCACCACTGACCACTGATCCGTCTTGCGGAGAGGACGAGCACCCCCCTACAACGGCGACGACCGAAGCAGCCAACAGCCATCGAGCGGATGAAATGACGGTGTGGGGACAGAGTCTTTCCCCACACCTTTCAACCAGGCTCCAGACACCAGTCTTCATTGATTGGTCCATGAGAAAAATCTACTCCGCGGGTCAATCGCGACAGGAACGCTGATGTTCGATCCAAACATGCCTCCACCTGTCGTGCAGGTCGCACAGTCTCCGAAATTTCCCTGGCTCATGTTGATCAGCAACCCGAACGGGCTTCCGCCGTCTCTGCCGGAGCCCATATGCACCACGACACCGAATGCCAACCCTTCGCCTAACGATCCAAATTTGTTGACCGTCTGATTCGCGCCTGCTCCCGTCGTACCCAAAATCGGCTCCTGATAGGCGCTTCCTGTTTTGTAGAACAGGGCCCAGAGCCGGCTGGTGCCAGACGACACGCAGATATCATTGGTCGGAATAAAGGTGGGGAAAAATACGACCCCTCCAAACACCGTCGGGCTACTGACGGCACGTTCTCCGATACCATACGGAACCGGCTTCGTGGGTGGATTGGCAGGCTCGACGAGCTTGGTCACCCATCCATCCTTGCTTTGGACCAACCCAATCAGTCCTGTGAACGTGGTCGCGCCGGTCACACCGGTCACCTGATTTGTACCGGTCGCCAGTCCGCAATCGCCAACGCCCACCACACACACAGTGGCATTGGACACATCCACGAGATCGCTGTCCATGCAGGCGGTGATACCGCTTGATTGATTGCACCCAGCATTGAGTACTGAATCCTTCATGCCTACGAAGTACTGGGTGGAGATGTCGGTCTTATCAGACTTGCTGTAATAACGGCCGCTCCCCACAAACACCCAGACATTAGCCGCGTCATCTGTCGTGACGGAAGGGGCGCTTGCAACCGGGCCCATCTCCGCTCCGGACGCAAAGGTATCCAACATTTCCGTCGGGACGCGCGCGCTACCGGAGGAAATCCCCCATTGCGAAGGGCTCGTGACCGTACCGAATTTTGAGGTTGCCCCGCCTGCCCCCATGGTCAGCCGATAGATCTTTCCCCTCCAAGGGAGAGCCCCATCATTGATGACGCGGCCGAAGTAGACGACATCGTGACGATAGTCGAGGTCACGATCGAACGCCGTCATATCTCCGATGTACGAATCCCATGACCCGATGGAATATGAGGTCACCAAACTGTTACTGCTTCCCGGTCCTGTCGCGAGATCGATGGCAAACACTTTCGCGCCCTGCGCCACGCTGGCGTCGTACCCGGTCGGGCCGGACCCGACGACCATGTACCACTTCGCGTTCGTATTGCTGGCTTTGGCATCGGCGGCCGGATTCACACGCACGACCGCCGGGACGCTGGTCGACAATCCCAAATCCGAGCTGCTGAATGACCACAGCAATCTCGGGCTATCGGGATTGGTGACATCCATCGCGAAATAAGCGCTATAGAAATTGTAGTTGGTTCCGCCAATGTTCACCGTCATCGGCGGTGCACCAGTTCCCGCCACACAGGCACCGCAACTGCCTCCCATTCTGAAGCCGCCGATCAGAATAGTGCCCCATCCATTGGGATGATCGGTATCCGCGGTGAAGATCCGCACATCGGCGACCTTGAGAGGCAAGTCAACATAGTATGCATGTTGATAATCGGCACGGCTCAGAAACTCGAGCTGAGGGAGGAGTTCATAGGGGACAAATCCCCATAACTCATCCCCAAGCGGAGCTCCGCTGGAATTGTCGGCGGGAGCCGTCGTAAACCAACCATGTTCGGTTGTGCTGGCCGGCGCAGACGTGCTCGTATCGTCACCGGGATGGTAGTAACCGGCGTTGAACGCATGCAGCATGCCGTCATTTCCGCCCACGTAGGCAACCTGTCTGCGGTTGTACCACTTCTGCAGGAACGCGGTGTAACTCTGGTCTCCGTAGATCGCATCGTGCCGGTCTCGAGGACCCGCCACGACAGTCGGCGTCGAGTGGATGACGTCTCCCAGCTTCCACACTTTTAACGTTCCGCTCCCCGAAGGAACCTGGAGACGGCGATCTCTGGTCGTCGCTTGATCAGTGCATGTTGTGGCATCACATCCACGGATAAAGTTAATAATTTTGGTTCCCTCTGCACTGGACGTGGCACGCAGGTAGGGACGAAGCGTTGTTTCGTTCGCGGTGGAGAACGCTATCTGCTCACCGGAATCCACCACTCCGTCATGGTCGGAATCGACCCAAGTGAGAATGGTACGGGTGGATGCATCTTTTAACGCCAATTGCTTCCCGGCTTCCCAGATCGGCAATATGTCGCTCAATAGTTTGCCGCAGGGATTGCAATCCGCCAGCGTGACGACGCCGTCGCTGTTCTGATCGTTCGGCAATCCATCGCCATCCGAATCGACATATTTATCGACCTTCACCGAGTTAGAGAGTGAGTCGAAGCGGGTCTTGATGATCTTGTCGACCTTGTAGTCAAGGCGACCGTCCTGGTTCGTGTCCTCTCGCGTGTTGCCGAACGTATCGATAAACAATGCCTGGGTATATCCCGTCCATTTCACGTCACTCAACGTCGAGGGCTCGATCGTGCTGGGATAGAAATAGGATTGATACAGCGCGCCTTCTCCAGTTGAAGCAGTGGCCAATACCGACACCGAAGAACCCGACGCGCTCCGCCGGAGAATACTTGCAATGGTGGCCAACAACTTGTCTTGGAGATCGTCCACGTTCGAGGATTCGAAATACGCATCCGGAATGCCGTCGGGTGTTGACGCTCCGGTCAAATTGTTCTCTTTGTCCCATTCGGAAGTCTGGGGGATCCCATCTCCGTTCGCATCTTCAAATCCCCCCAAGCGGGCGGTTTGGGCGAGAATTCCTCGACCATTGATATTGCCAAATGCAAAAAATGAATACACGGTGAGATTCTGCGTGCCGGGTATGCAATGCCCAGTGACAGATAACCCTGCGATCGTGCCGTCGCTCGTTCCACTGCAAGGGCGCAAATCACTGGTGTGCGCCCAATAGGCCACATCGTCTAAGTAATGGCTTCCGCTGTCGGCGTAATCAGTCTTGTGTTCAGCCAACAGATCACTGAAGGGGGTCGCCGCATTAGTATTACAAGTGCCGTTGATAGGCCGAGGAGGAGCAGCGCTATCGCTGCCGTTACAATGCTGCCCATGATGGGCATGGGCATAGTCCTGAATCGCCGTCGGTACATTCACGTCTTGCGTCGGCTCACCGTCTGTAAAAATAATGACGAACGTCCGGCAGCAATTGACGACCTGAGAGGTCGACGCCCAAGGCGGCGTGTGGTTTTGGCCAAAAAAGTAGGGGTCGCGGCCACAGGCGTTCGTGATGTATCCAGCCGGGCAGGTTTCGGTACCAACCAATGCCGTGATTTCGTCCGTGCCTATGGAAC
>ERZ724512.1272-NODE-1272-length-11803-cov-6.987487_pt1 | contig 11803 bp, 10 predicted proteins | sample MGYA00376045_ERZ724512 | MGnify/ENA primary metagenome ERZ724512 (study PRJEB28724, sample SAMN07190883) | activated sludge metagenome | isolation source: activated sludge of sewage treatment plant in Hong Hong | place: Hong Kong | collected 2016-03-17 ... | reverse complement strand
GTGCAGGCCCAGATCATGGAGTTGCTGCAGGACCTGCAGCGCGAGCGCAACATGGGCATGATCCTGATCACTCACGACTTGGGCGTCGTGGCCGGCGTTGCCGACAAGATCTCGGTGATGTACGCCGGGCGGATCGTCGAGGACGCCGATGTCATGACCCTGTATGCCAAACCCGCCCACCCGTACACCGAGGGCCTGCTGGACTCGATGCCGCGGGTGGACAGCAAGGGTGCCGAACTGTACGCGATCAAGGGTCTGCCGCCGTCGCTGCTGAACCTGCCGCCGGGCTGCAACTTCAACCCGCGGTGTCCGTACAAGAAGGAGATCTGCCTGCAGGAGGTGCCGCCGTCGTACGAGGTGGCCGATAACCACCACTCCGCCTGCCACTTCTGGGAGGAGGTGTACGCCAATGACCGAGCCGATTCTGCGCGTCGATGAGGCCGTCAAACATTACCCGCTGACCCGGGGCATCATCTTCAAGAAAACGGTCGGGCAAGTCCGGGCTGTGGACGGGGTTTCGTTCGACTTGTTCCCCGGCGAGACGCTGGGCATCGTGGGCGAGTCCGGGTGCGGCAAGTCGACCATGGCCCGGCTGGTGATGAAGCTCGAGAAGACAACCAGCGGGCACATCTACTTCGAGGGCGAGGACCTGGAATCCCTCGGGACGCGGGCGATGCGCTCGAAGCGCCGCGACATCCAGATCGTGCTGCAGGACCCGTACACCTCGTTGAACCCGCGCATGACGGTCGGCGACATCGTCGGGGAGCCGTTCGAGATCCACGGGTCGGTCGTGACCAAGGGGGAGCGGCGCAAGGAGGTGCAGCGGCTGCTCGAGGTGGTCGGCCTGAACCCCGAGCACATCAACCGTTACCCGCACCAATTCTCCGGCGGCCAGCGCCAGCGCATCGGTATCGCGCGGGGCCTGGCGTTGAAGCCGAAGATCATCGTTTGTGACGAGCCCGTGTCGGCGTTGGACGTTTCTGTGCAGGCGCAGGTCATCAACCTGTTCGAGCAGCTGCAGGACGAGTTCAACCTGACCTACATCTTCATCGCGCACGACCTGAGCGTCGTGCGTCATATCTCCGACCGGGTCGCTGTGATGTACCTGGGCAAAATCGTGGAGATCGGCGACGAACTGAGCATCTACTCCAACCCGTCGCACCCCTACACTCAGGCGCTGCTGTCCGCGGTGCCGGTGCCGGATCCGGTGGGCCGCGAGGACCGCAAGCGGATCGTGCTGCAGGGTGACGTACCCAGCCCCGCCAACCCGCCGTCGGGCTGCCGCTTCCGCACCCGGTGCTGGAAGGCCCAGGACTTGTGCGCCCAGCAGGAGCCCCCGCTGATCCAGATCGGGACCAAGGGCGGGCAGTTCTCCGCCTGTCACTTCCCGGAGGTCCGCGACATCGTCGACAACGACGTGCCGACGGCTGCGCTGGATCTCTCGGAGATGCCGCGGGAGTAGTGCCTCGTCGTCAGATGTGAAGGTTCAGGGTCTGCACAAATTCCGGCGGAAGAAGTCCACCTGCAGCAACAGCAGGTTCTCGGCCACCTTCGGCTGCGGTGTCATGTGGGAGACCCCGGACAACGGCAGCACCTCGTGCGGGCGGCCGGCCGCCAGCAGCGCCTGCGACAACTGCAGCGTGTTGGCGGCGAACACGTTGTCATCGGCCAGGCCGTGGATAAGCAACAACGGTCGCTGCAACTCACCGGCCAGCGGCAGCAGCGAGCTGTGGTCGTAGGGCGCAGAATCGTCCGCGGGGTTTCCGAGGTAGCGCTCCGTGTAGGCCGTGTCGTACAGCCGCCACTCGGTGACCGGAGCCCCCGCGACGGCGGCGTGGAACACGTCCGGGCGCTGCAGGACAGCCAGCGCAGCCAGATAGCCGCCGTACGACCAGCCGAGGATCCCGACCCGGTCGAGGTCCAAGCGGCCAGGGAACTGCTCGGCCACCGTGTGCAGGGCCAGCACCTGGTCCTCCAGCGCGAGATCGCGCAGATTGCCCGCCACTGCGTGCTCGAAGGCTGGTGACTGGCCGGGCGTGCCGCGACCGTCGGCGATGACCACGCAGAACCCCTGGTCGGCTAGCCACTGGGCGGTCGCATAAGCGCTGCGGGAGGCGAGCACGCGCTGGCCGTGTGGCCCACCGTACGGAGCCATGAGCACGGGCAACGGACCGTCCGCGGCGGCAGCTGGCCACAGAACCACCGTCTGCACCTCGTTGAGACCGGCCGGCACCCGCTGCGGGTTAGCCGCCACCGACGGTTCCTCGGCGAAGTTCTCGAGCGTGGCCAACACCGCGTTGGACGCGTCCCGAACCGTCACAGTGGCGCGGTACGTTTCCCAGTCCACCTCGCTGGTGACCAGCAAGCCGTCGCCACAGGTGGCGGTGGCGTAACTACCCGCCGGCGTGAGCCACTCGAAACCTTCCGCCACTCGTGCAACCCGGCTTTCGGCGGGGTCATCCGCTGCGAGCACGTACACCGCGCCGTTCATCACCCCGACCAGCGATCGCAAATGGACGTCAGGCGGCGTGGCAGGGTCGCCATCGATCGTCAACTGCCGCCGCGGCCCGTCTATCCAGCCCAGCAGCCGGCCGGCCTTGTCCCGGCGTGGCAAACCTGGCACCAGGTCAAGCCAGGGCTCGCCCCGCAATGTGGTCAGCACGCCTTCGGAGTCCATAACCGTCAGGGCAGTCTGGGCGCGATCGAAGGTGCTGATCAACTCACCCGCGTCCACCAGGTACTCGTTCTCGGGCAGTTCCACCCGCACCCCCTCGCCGTCGAGGTCGAAGCGCCACAGTTCGACCTGCGCGTTGGGAGTGCCGGCGGCGGGGTAGCGCTGGGCTGCAGGCGGCAGCTCGGGATGGGTGGGGTCGCTGCGGTGCCAGATCAGCACGCCGGACTCGTCGGTGCGCTGGACGAGCAGGCCATCGGAGTCGGGCAGCCACCAGTACCCACGGCTGCGACCCAGTTCCTCCGCGGCGATGAAGTCCACCACCGCCCAGATCTCGTCGCCGTCGGGCTCGACGATCGTGCGGGCCTGTCCGCCGTCCCACGGGCAGACCTGCAACGCGCCCCCGGAGATCCAGCTGACCCACGCCCCGTCCGGGCTCAAGCGCGCGTCGAACGCCCCAGCGGCGTCCAGTGAACGCGCCCCGGCTTCGGCGTCCCAGAGCAGGACCGAACCGGCCGCGGTGGCCACGACCCGGCCGGCCCGCACGTCGAAGGCAGTGATCCCCGACGCCGACTCGCGCAGCCGTTCCCGCAGCGCCCGTTCCGCTGCGGTCATGCTGTCCCCGGAGCCACTGAGAATGACGTCTGTGGTGCCGGTCTCCCGGTCCCACCTGTGCAGGTCCAGAGCCGGGCTGCGACCGTCGGCCGAACGCAGGAAGTAGACAGCCTGTTCGGTGATCCGGGCGCTACGGGGGGCGCCGTGCCGGAACTGGCCGGTCGACGCCGCTTGCCGGGGATAGGTCTCCATGCCTGCCACGCTATAAGGGCTGCCTAAGGTATTGGGCATGGCCGACCATCGCCTCCTGCTCGTGCATGCCCATCCCGACGACGAAACCATCGGCACCGGTGCCCTCATGGCCGGGTACGTCGACCGCGGAGTGCAGGTCACCCTGGTGACGTGCACGCTCGGCGAAGAGGGTGAGGTGCTGCTCGACGACATCGCCCACCTGGCCGCCGACAGCGAGGACCGGTTGGGCGAGCACCGCTTCCACGAACTCAAGGCTGCGATGGAGGTGCTGGGGGTCACCGACTGGCGACTCCTGGGCGAGCCGCACAAGTACCGCGACTCCGGCATGGTGGGGACACTGGCCAACGACCGGCCGGACTCATTCTGGCGGGCTGATCTGCTGGCCGCCGCGTCCGACCTGGTCGCTGTCATCCGGGAGGTGCGTCCGCAGGTCGCGGTGACGTATGACGACTTCGGCGGCTACGGCCACCCCGATCACATCCAGGCCCATCGAGTGCTCACCTATGCCGTCGCCCTGGCAGCCGTGCCGTCGTTCCGCACCGACCTGGGTGAGGCATGGCAGGTGCAGAAGGTCTATTGGACCGCGATGCCGAAGGGCATGATGCGCGCCGGAATCCTGGCGTTGCGCGAGGCGGGCGAGGACACCGGTTTCGCGGCGATGGATCCCGACGACCTGCCATTCGGCGTCGACGACTCGCTGGTCACTACGGCTGTGGATCACTCCGAGCAGTTGGACCGCAAGATGAACGCTCTGGCCCAGCACGCCTCCCAGGTGCAGACCGATGGCGGCTTCTTCGCGCTGTCCAACAACCTGGGCAGTAAGGCGATGGGCGTGGAGTACTTCCGGATCGCTGCCGGCGAACTCGCACCGCCGTTCGACGAGAACGGCCGGGAGACCGACCTGTTCAACGGGATCGACTGACCCGCACGATGTGTCACTCCACAGAGTGGCCGTTCACTCGTAAGGATTAGGCCGTTTGGCGGGATTCTTCGCCTAGGGGTACCGCCCCTCATGATCGTGACGCAGTCTCGATTACGGGGTGTGAGAGGTGGGTATGGGCGAGCAGATGCTGTCGTCGGTGGCGCAGGGACGTCTGCGCGCGTCCGAAGCCGACGTCGGGCGTGCTCGGGAACGCCGCCGGCAGCGTCGCCTGGGGTCAATGGGGGCGCTACTGGCGGTGCCGGCGGTATTCCTATGGGTGCGAATCCTGCAGGGCAAGGGGCTGGACATCACGCAGTTTTCGCTGCCCCACGTAGACCCGTTCATGCTCATCGTCGGGACGTTCTTCCTGGTGCTGATCGGCACGCTGCTGGGAAGCACTGTGGTCGCCGGTCGCTCGCCCCACATGACCTACCGTCCGGACCAGCTGGGCGTCCGGTTCGACGACGTGCGCGGGATCGACGGCATCAAGGGCGAGGTTGTGCGATCGCTCAACCTGTTCCTGGCCCACCGCCGTTTCCGCGAGGAGATGGGCGGCACCGCCCGCCGCGGGTTGCTCTTCGAAGGCCCGCCCGGCACCGGCAAGACCTACGTCGCCAAGGCCATGGCCGCCGAGGCTGGCGTGCCGTTCCTGTTCGTCAGCGCGACCTCCTTCCAGTCCATGTACTACGGCGCCACCGCGCGCAAGATCCGCTCCTACTTCAAGGCGCTGCGCAAGGCCGCCCGCCGGGAGGGCGGCGCGATCGGCTTCATGGAGGAGATCGACGCCATCGCCACCACTCGCGGCGGGCTCAATGCCAGCCCGGCACCTGCGGTGAACCAATCCTTGGCCGCCTGCGGTGGGCTCGTTGGACTGCCCACCGCCGCGGCTACGCCCCAGGGCCAGGTCGTCAACGGCTCCGTGATCAGCGAGGGTACGGGCGGGGTGGTCAACGAACTGCTGGTGCAGATGCAGTCCTTTGACGTGCCGAGCGGCTGGCAGTCGTTCGTGGGACGCATTGTGGATGCGATCAACCTGCTGCTGCCGGCCCAACGCCAGATCCCGCGCCCGAAGCCGCAGCCCGCCAACGTTTTGCTGATCGCGGCCACCAACCGCGCCACCTCGCTGGATCCGGCGCTGCTGCGGCCCGGACGCTTCGACCGGATCCTGGCCTTCGAAGCCCCCGGCAAGCGCGGCCGCCGCGAACTCATCGACCTGATGCTCGACAAGCGCTCGCACGAGCCCGAACTCGACACCGATCAGGCCCGCGACCACCTCGCGGCTCTGACCACGGGATACACCCCGGCCCGCTTGGAGAACCTGTTCGACGAGGCGCTGGTGGAGGCCCTGCGGCGGGGTTCCCGCGCGATGAACGTCCGGGATGTGCATGCCGCCCGGCTGGTCGCGGACGTGGGCCTCGGCCAGCCCGTCGCGTACACCGATCACGAGGCCCGGTTGATCGCCACTCATGAGGCCGGTCACGCAGTGATGGCGCACCTGGTTGCCCCGCACCGGCGACTGGAAGTCCTGACGATCATCAAGCGCAAGGACGCCCTCGGCCTGCTCGCGCACAACGACACCGAGGACGTCTATACCCGCAGCCGCAGCGAGTTGCTGTCCCTGATCCAGATCGCGTTCGGCGGGATGGCTGCGGAGGAACTGTTCTTCGGTGAGGTCTCCACAGGGCCCAGTTCGGATCTCAACTACGCCACGACGGTGGCCGCGCAGATGGTGGGTGCCACCGGCATGGTCGGCTCGCTGATCAACTACTCGGCCGTGCAGGGTTCGGCCATGACCGACACGAACCTGGTCGGGCGGGTCATTGCCGACAGCGCCGGGCGGGCGGCCGTGGAGAACCTTCTGGCCGAACAGAAGCAGGTTGCCCGTGACGTGCTGTCCCGGCACGAGGACAAGGTCATGGCCCTGCGTGACGCGCTGCTCGAGCACCACGAACTGGTTGGGGAGGAGATCACCGCGGTGCTTGCCGGCGACGTCGTCGACATCCGGCGCACCGTGGCGATCGACGAGGTCTGAGGCACAGCGCTGGCCCGATCGGTGAGCACCCCGGGCATCCGTTAGCGTCGCGGGCGGGTTTTCGGCGTCCGGCGTGCTCACCGATGCCCGGAACGCTCACCGATTGCCACTTCACCGGCCATGCGGCGGCCCGAACGGCCAGCGACTACCGTGGCGCGAGTGGAGGTGGACTACCGCGACCTGCTGGCGCGCTATGCAAGTGGCGTCGTCGTGGTCACCGCCCGGGTGGACGATGCCGATCACGCCATGACGGCCAACTCGTTCACGTCCGTCTCCTTGCACCCGCCGCTGGTGCTGTTCTGCGTGCAGAAGGATTCCCGGTTTCACGCCGCTATTGGGGCCGCGGACCGGTGGGTGGTCAACGTGCTGTCCGCCGAGCAGGCACCGGCGGCGCGCTGGTTCGCCGAACGCGGCCGGCCGCTGACCGGGCAGATGCAGGTCGTGGAGCACCAGCGCGACGCTGCGGGCATCGCCAGGCTGACCGGATCCCTGGGTTACCTCACGTGCCGAACCGACGCCATGCACGACGCCGGGGACCACACGATCGTCGTCGGTGAGGTGCTGGAGGTCGATCATGGCGGCGAGGGGACAGCGCTGGTCTACCTGAACCACCGGTTGGGCCCCGCGTGACATAGCGCTATAGCCTGGAAACCTCGAAGAAGGGATCCCTCGTGACTTACGTGATCGCGTTGCCGTGTGTGGACCTCAAGGACAAGGCCTGCATCGACGAGTGTCCGGTGGACTGCATCTACGAGGGCGAACGGATGCTGTACATCCACCCCGACGAGTGCGTGGACTGTGGCGCCTGCGAGCCCGTGTGCCCGGTGGAGGCCATCTACTACGAGGACGACGTGCCCGAGGAGTGGTCCCAGTACACCCAAGCCAACGTCGACTTCTTCGACAACATCGGGTCCCCCGGCGGGGCCAGTAAGATGGGCAAGATCGACCACGACGTGGACTTCATCGCCGCGCTGCCCCCGCAGCAGCACGACGAGTGACGTGCAACTGCCCGACTTCCCCTGGGACCGGCTGACCGGCGCCAAGGCGACCGCCAGCGCCGTGCCCGGCGGCCTGGTCGACCTGTCCGTGGGCACGCCCGTGGACCCCACTCCCGACGTGGTGCAGCGGGCCCTAGCCGAGGCGACAGACGCACCTGGCTATCCCACGACGCAGGGAACGCCGGAGTTGCGCGAGGCCATCTGTGACTGGCTGGCGCGCCGGGCCGGCGTCACTATGGATCCCGCGAACGTCCTGCCTCTGATCGGGACCAAGGAGTTCGTGGCCTGGCTGCCGACACTGCTCAGTGCGGGCTCGGTCGCTTTCCCCGAGATCGCCTACCCGACGTACGAGGTGGGCGCCCTGATCGCAGGCTCCCGCCTGGGCAGCCCGGCCGAACTGACCTGGATCAACTCCCCGTCCAACCCGACTGGCGCGGTGCTGGGCGTCGAGCAGTTGCGCGAGGCGGTTGCGGCCCCGGGCATCGTGGCCAGCGACGAGTGCTACTTCGAGTTGGCCTGGGACGCGCAGCCAGTGTCCGTGCTGCATCCGGATGTCTGCGGCGCCGACCACACGGGACTGCTCGCCGTGCACTCGCTGTCGAAGCGCTCGAACCTGGCCGGTTACCGCAGTGGTTTCGTGGCCGGTGACCCCGCGCTCATCGCGCAGTTGCTCGAGGTCCGCAAACATGCCGGGATGATGATGCCGCTGCCGGTGCAGCACGCCTCCACCGCGGCCTGGCTGGACGACGCTCATGTGCTGGAACAGCGCGAACGCTATAGCGCCCGACGGGCAGTTTTGCGCGAGGCGCTGACGGCAGCTGGTTTCCGGATCGATCATTCGCAGGCGGGGTTGTACTTGTGGGCTACCCGCGACGAGCCGTGCTGGGACACCGTCCACTGGCTCGCCGAGCGCGGCATCCTGGTGGCACCGGGCGACTTTTACGGCTCAGCAGGGGCTCGGCACGTGCGGGTGGCACTGACGGCGACCGACGAGGCTGTGCAGCTGGCATACGACCGGCTGACGGGATGACTCGGCACAAACGTGGCCGGTTGCTCGATCTGGGTCGTTTCGAACTGTCGCAAACAGAGCAAGTGGGCACTTCTGATGGATTCGCCGCCTCGGGTCTCCCGCAAGCGGTCGCGCGGCTAGCGTGTGAACCGTGAGCGACTACGTACTCAATGGTCCTGACCTCGAACTGGGGCTCGACGTCGTGCCTGCCACCGACGGTGAATCAGGCCTCGACACCTCCAAGTTGCTGTCGAGCACCGGCCATGTCGCCCTCGACAGCGGCTTCGTCAACACGGCCTCCTGCACGTCGGCGATCACCTACATCGACGGGAACGCCGGCATTCTGCGCTACCGCGGCTATCCCATCGAGCAACTCGCCGAGCAGTCCACGTACCTGGAGACGTCCTACCTGTTGATCTACGGCGAACTGCCGACCGCGGAACAACTGGCGGAGTTCGACAAGCGGCTTCGCATGCACACACTGCTGCACGAGGACCTGCGGCGGTTCTTCGACGGCTTCCCGCGCGACGCCCACCCGATGCCCGTGCTGTCCAGCGCCGTGAGCGCGCTGAGCACGTTCTACCAGGACTCGCTGGACCCGTTCGACGACGACCACGTCGAGATCTCCACCTACCGGTTGCTGGCCAAGCTGCCGACCATCGCCGCCTACGCCTATCGCAAGAGCCTCGGGCAGCCGCTGCTCTACCCGGACAACTCCCTGAACCTGGTCGAGGGCTTCCTGCGGCTGACGTTCGGCTGGCCGGCTGAGCCCTACGAGACCGATCCGGTGGTCACCCGGGCGTTGGACCTGCTGCTGCTCCTGCACGCCGACCACGAGCAGAACTGCTCGACGTCCACGGTCCGCCTGGTCGGGTCTTCGCACGCAAACCTGTTCGCCTCGGTCTCGGCCGGGGTCAATGCGCTGTTCGGTCCCCTGCATGGCGGTGCCAACCAGGCCGTGCTGGAGATGCTGGTCGACATCCGCGACTCCGGCGCCAGCGTCGACGACTTCATCGCCAGGGTGAAGAACCGCGAGCCGGGCGTAAAGCTCATGGGCTTCGGGCACCGGGTCTACAAGAACTACGACCCGCGCGCAGCGATCGTGCGAGCCAAGGCCGCCGAGATCTTCGAGCACCTGCACGTCGACGATCCCCTGTTCGATATCGCGCAGCGGCTCGAGGAGGTCGCGCTCGCCGACGAGTTCTTCATCGAGCGCAAGCTCTACCCCAACGTCGACTTCTACACAGGCCTGATCTACAAGGCCATGGGGCTGCCCACCAAGATGTTCACGGTGTTGTTCGCTCTGGGCCGGCTACCTGGCTGGATCGCACAGTGGCGAGAGATGATCAACGATCCGCAGACCAAGATCGGCAGGCCCCGCCAGGTCTACATCGGTCCCGTCCAGCGGGACTACGTGACGATGGGAGATCGCTGATGGCAGATACCTCGATGAACGCGATGATTCACCGGGCGATCCTGCGGGAGATCGACCGCGTGCAGGCGCTGGTGACCGCGGGGGACGTCGCCGGGGCGCGCAAACACTTCGGTTTCCTCGCCGAGAACCTGCACACCCACCACCAGAACGAGGACACCTACATCTGGCCGGCCCTGGAAGCGCGCACCACCGACGAGAAGGAGCTGGCCACGCTGGCTGCGATGACCGGCGAGCACGAGCAACTGGTGGCGGCGCTGAAGAAGTGCGAGGCGGACTTCGTGGGACAGCCGCCAGAGTCCACGGTGGCCGACCTGCAGGAGTTGCGCCTGCAAGCCGCCGCGCACTTCGCGCACGAGGAGGCCGAGGCCGAGCCGATGCTCGACAAGTACCTGACGAAGGGCGACCTGAAGCCCTTCCATGCGGCCAACCGCAAGGCGCCCAACTCGATGCTGGTGTTCCCCTGGGTCGCCGATGGCGGGACGGCGGCGGATCAGAAGATCTATGACGTGCTGCCCGCTCCGGTGCGGTTGTTCCTCAAGCCGGTGATGCAGCGCAAGTACAAGGCCTACTTCGCCTGACGCTCCAAAAGCGAAGGCTCGTTGGCAGCTGAGTTTTCACGTTCGGCCTGCGTCTTCACGAATGCCAGCATCCCAACCTCAGTTCGCGTGCAGGTCCGCGTTGAGTTCGCCCCAAGTGCCCGCTCGCCGCACGGCCTCCAAGGCACCGGAGACCGAGTTGCGCCGGAACAGCCAGCCCGGCTGCCCTGACAGCTCGCGAGCTTTCACCACGGCGCCGTCGGGCAAGGTGAGTTTGGACCCGGCGGTGATGTAGCAACCGGCCTCGACCACGCACCCGTCGCCCAGTGAGATCCCGACCCCGGCGTTGGCTCCGACCAGGCAGCCCTCGCCCACGGAAATGACCTCGCTGCCACCGCCGCTCAGCGTGCCCATGATGGACGCCCCGCCGCCGATGTCCGAGCCGTTGCCGACGACGACCCCGGCTGAGATCCGGCCCTCCACCATCGAGGCGCCGAGGGTGCCGGCGTTGAAGTTGCAGAACCCTTCCTGCATGACCGTGGTGCCCTCAGCCAAGTGTGCCCCGAGCCGTACCCGGTCGGCGTCGGCGATCCGTACGCCCGACGGGACCACGTAGTCGACCATGCGCGGGAACTTGTCCACCGACAGCACGGTGACGTGCTGGCTGCGGGCGCGGGCTCGGATCCGCGTGGCGTCGAGCTCCTCCAGCGCGACCGGACCGCCGGTAGTCCAGGCGACGTTGGGCAACAGGCCGAATATCCCGTCGAGATTGATCGTCCGGGGCGCGACGATCCGGTGCGAGAGCAGATGCAGACGCAGATACACGTCCGCCGTGTCGACCGGCGGTGCGGACAGGTCGTCGATGGTGGTGATGACGGTCTGCACGCGCACCCCGCGCACCTGGTCCCCGTCGATCGCGCCGGCGATGTCGGGGGCGTCCAGCGGCGTCGTGCCGAGGGCGGGGCGGGGGTACCAGACATCCAAGACCGTGCCGGCGGCCACCGTGGCCAGGCCGATCCCGCAGGCGGGGGAGGTGAGCATGGTGCCTAGCCTGCCATGCCTGACCGTCGCCCAACCGTGACCTCGACCCGGCCGGTGCCCGAGTGTGCCCGGTTACCCTTGACCAATGCTGGACCTGACCTCGGACGTCGTGTCGCTAACGGCGGCGCTGGTGGACATCCCGAGCGAAAGCCGTCACGAACAGCAGATCGCCGACGCGGTGGAAGCCGCATTGCGCAACTGCGCCCACCTCGAGGTCCGGCGGTTCGGTAACACCGTCGTTGCCCGCACGGAGATGGGCCGCAAAGAGCGAGTGGTGCTGGCCGGGCATCTCGACACCGTGCGGGCCGCCGGCAAACTTCCGCAACGCATCGAAGACGGCAAGCTCCTCGGT
>ERZ724512.1269-NODE-1269-length-11815-cov-3.890646_pt1 | contig 11815 bp, 17 predicted proteins | sample MGYA00376045_ERZ724512 | MGnify/ENA primary metagenome ERZ724512 (study PRJEB28724, sample SAMN07190883) | activated sludge metagenome | isolation source: activated sludge of sewage treatment plant in Hong Hong | place: Hong Kong | collected 2016-03-17 ... | reverse complement strand
GGCGACGATCCGCGCGCGCTCACCCTCTGGCTGGATGCCGTCGCCCCGTCGTCGGCCCTGATCGTGCTCACCGGCGGGGCCAGCGTCGGAGCGTACGACGTGGTCAGGGACGTGTTGCAGGGGGCCGGCGGCACGTTCCGGCACGTCCGCGTGCAGCCGGGCAAGCCGCAGGGCTGGGCCCGCTGGCGGGGGACGCCGGTCGTGGCGCTCCCGGGCAATCCCGTCTCCGCCGCCCTGAGCTGCGAGCTGTTCGTGCGGCCGCTGCTGGACCGCATCCTCGGCCGCCCCGAGCCGCCGTGGTTCACGGCCGTGGCCGCGGTCGGCTGGTCGTCACCAGTCGGACGCAGGCAGCTGGTCCCCGTGCGACTGGTCGGCGGCCCGGATGGACGGCTGCTCGCCACCCCTGCCCACCCGCGTGGCTCGGCGTCCCACCTGGTCACCGCGCTGGCCCACGCCGACGGCTACGTTGCGGTGCCAGAGGACGGCACCGCGGTGGCGCCCGGCGACCTGCTCCCGCTGAGGCTGTTGTGAGCCGGCTCGCCCCGCTGGTGGCGCCCGGCCCGGAGCTGTCCGCCCCGGAAGCGGAACGGTTCGCCCGGCACCTGCCGATCCCGGGGGTCGGAGCCGAGGGGCAGCGGCGGCTGCGGGCCGCACGGGTCTGCGTGGTGGGCGCCGGCGGGCTGGGCAGCCCGGCCCTGCTCTACCTGGCCGCCGCAGGGGTGGGCACGCTCGGCGTGGTCGATCCCGACCTGGTCGAGGTGGTGAACCTGCAGCGTCAGGTGCTCCACTCGACCGCGGGGATCGGGACGACGAAGGCGGCCAGCGCCGCGGCCCGGCTGGCTCAGCTCGACCCGTCGGTGCGGGTGGTGGAGCACCCGGTGCGGCTGGAGCCCGGCACCGCCGCGGAGATCCTTGGCGGCTACGACCTGGTCGTTGACGCGGTGGACAACTACCCCACCCGCTACCTGATCTCGGATGTGTGCGCGGTACTCGGCGTCCCGGTGGTGTGGGGCGCCGTACAGGTGACCCGGGCGCAGGTGAGCGTCTTCTGGAGCCGTCCGGTCGGCCCGGACGGGCCGCTGACCGGGATCACGCTGCGCGACCTCCACCCCGAACCGCCGGATCCGGCCACCTGGGTGACCGCGGCGCAGGTGGGCGTGCTCGGTGCGCTGTGCGGCCAGGTCGGCGCACTGATGGCCACCGAGGCGATCAAGCTGGTCACCGGAGCCGGCGAGCCGCTGTTCGGCCGCCTGCTCTACCTGGACGCGATGACCGCCACCGCGGCGGAACTGCCACTGACCCCGAGGAGGAACCGATGAGCGAGTTCAGCCATCTCGACGATGCGGGGAAGGCCCGGATGGTCGACGTTACCGCCAAGGCGGTGAGCGTGCGAAGCGCGAGCGCAGAGGGATTCGTGCGGTGTCCCGACGCCATGGTCGCGCTGCTCCGCTCGGGCGGCATGCCGAAGGGCGATGTGCTCGCTGTGGCCCGGATCGCCGGCATCGCCGCGGCCAAGCGGACGCCGGAACTGCTGCCACTGGCACACGTGATCGGCGTCCACGGCGTCGAGGTGGACGCGGAGGTGGTCGAGGGCGGTGTCGCGCTGCGGGCCACCGTGCGGGCGACCGACCGCACCGGGGTCGAGATGGAGGCGCTCACCGCGGTGTCGGTGGCAGCACTCGCCGTCGTCGACATGGTGAAGGGACTGGACCGTCGGGTCGAGATCGAGCATGTGCTCCTGGTCGCGAAGTCCGGCGGCCGCTCGGGAGAGTGGCGCCGCGACTGAGCTGCCCGGCTCGGACCGGGCTCTCGAGCGGGTCAGCCCGGTCAGTCCTGCTCGACGGTGAACTGCGGTTCGCCTGCCCGGCAGGTGCCCCTGACCTTGGTGTCGGTGTCACCGTCGCTGCGGTGGAACTCGACCTCCAGCGCTTCCGGTCCCCTTCCCTCGATATCGACGGCATACCCGTCGGCCGGCACAGCGGCGTCGAGCGTGATCCGCTCCAGGCGGCAGGTCGCGGTGACCCGGCCGGGCGTCCCTTTCCAGGACCGCTGCACGGCGAGGGTCGCGGTGGTGCGGGTTCGGGTGGCCGTCGCTCGCGGAGTCGGTGGATGAGTCGGTGCGTGGGTGGACGGGCGGGTCGTCGCAGGCGTCGAGGGATGGGTGGGAACCGGCGTCGGTGACGCGGTTGTCGTTGCGACGGCCGTCATGCTGCTGGTGGGCAGTTGTGGGGCCGCCATGCTGGTGACACGAGAGCCGGCGTGCGAGATCGCCCACCACACTGCGGTGGTGGACAGCAGGACGAGGACGACCCAGACTCCGGCCCAGGCCAGAAGTGGGAGCCGACGCATCATCCGGACATCATGCCGCATCCTGCACGACCCGACGGTGGCGTAGGGTCACACCATGGCGCTGGTCCTGATCGTCGAGGACGACGTGGCGATCCGGGCTGCACTGAAGCGGGTGCTCACCGAGCGCAGGAATGCGGTCTCGGTGGCGGGCACGGGAATGGCGGGAATGGCGCTCCTGATCCAGGAGCAGCCCGACATTGTGCTCCTCGATCTCGGGCTCCCCGACATCGACGGGTTCGGGGTGCTGGGCATGATCCGCGGCGTCAGCGACGTCCCCGTGATCGTGATCACCGCGCAGGACGACGACCGTTCGATTGTGCGCGCGCTCGACGCCGGTGCCGACGACTACGTCACCAAGCCCTTCGGCGCCGACCAGGTTGCTGCCCGGATCCGGGCCGTGCTGCGGCGCGCCCGCAGTGAGCTGGACGAGGACGAAGTGCCGATCGTGATCGGCGATCTCGTGATCGACCCGCTCCGGCGCAAGGTCACCCTCGCCGGCAGCCCGGTGGCCTTCTCCCGCAAGGAGTTCGACGTGTTGCTCCTGCTCGCCCAGCGCGCGGGCGCCGTCGTGACCAAGCGCGAGCTTCTCACCGAGGTGTGGCAGCAGCCTTTCGGCGGGGCGGATCGCACCGTCGACGTGCACCTCAGCTGGATCCGCAGGAAGCTCGGTGAGACCGCAGCCCAGCCCCGCTACCTGCACAGCGTCCGGGGGGTTGGGGTGCGGATGGTCGATCCTGGACAGGCCACCCCGTGACCCGACGCATCACCATCCTCGTGGCGGTCATCTCCACCGCACTGCTCGTCTCCTTCCTGGTGCCGCTCGCGCTCCTGGTCAGGACGCTGGCCGAGGACCGCGGCATGGCGCGGGCCGACCAGGCTGCGCGCAACGTGGCGATCCTGGTGACCGGCATCAACGAGCCATCGCAGCTGGCGCTTCTCGTGGACGCCGCGGCGGAGTCGTCCGGGGTTGCGGTCGGCGTCATTCCCCGGGTCGGCGACCCGCTGGGGAACGTCGGCCCGATCGATCCGGCCGAGCTCGCCCGGGCCCGCGGCGGCGAGGCGTTCTCGGTCGTCGACGCGACGGGCGGACGCGTCTACGTGCCGATCGCGCATGAGCGGGGAACCAGCGTCGTCGTCGCGACCATCCCAGCCGCGGAGCTGTACACCGGGGTTGCCGAGGCGTGGTGGATGATCGGCGGAACCGGCACGGTGTTGTTCCTTGCTTCGCTGCTGATCGCGGCAAGGGCGTCCCGGCAGATCAGCGAGCCACTGCTCGAGGTCGCGGCAACCGCGCACCGGCTGCGGGACGGCGATCTCACTGCGCGCGCCGCAGAGGAGGGGCCGGTGGAGACCCGAGAGCTGGCGTCCGCGCTCAACGGACTGGCCGAGCGGATCCGCGGCCTGCTGGTCGAGGCGCGGGCGGGCGTCGGCGAACTCGCCCACCGCCTCCGGACGCCGGTCACGGCCCTTCGTCTCGACCTTGATGCGGTCGACGACCCGGAGCTGGCTGACCGGCTCCAGGAACGGGTGGCGGCCTTGCAGGGCGCGATCGACGTCATCGTGAAGGAGGCCCGGCGCGAGGTTCGTGAGGACCTCAGCCCCGGATGTGATCTCGTCCCCGTCGTTCGCGAGCGGGTCGAGTACTGGCGGGCCCTCGCCGACGACCAGGGACGGTCCGTGCGGCTCGATCTCCCTTCTGCCCCGGCGTGGTCGGGACTGGCCCGGCCCGAGGCTGACGACGTGGTCGACATCCTGATCGAGAACGTGTTCGCCCACACGCCCGATCGTGTCGACTTCGACGTGTCGCTCTGGCTGGCCGGGGGCGAGGTTCACCTCGAGGTCCATGACCAGGGGCCGGGTTTCGCCGCCAGCAGTGCCAACCGGACCGGGTCCACGGGCCTCGGACTCGAGATCGCACGACGAACTGTCGCCGCCCTCGACGGCCGGCTGGTCACCTCACCGGTCGGCCGGGCTGGCGCCAGCGTGGAGCTCGTGTTGCCGCGGCGGGACGGGACGCCGATCCCCGAGCGGTCCGGATCGTCTCCTGACCGCTGATCGGGGGTCAGTCGTCGGCATCCTCGCCGTGATCTTCCTCGTGGTGCTCGTCCTCGTCGTGATCGTCATCGTCGTGGTGCCGGTCCTGCTTCGCGGTCCTGGTCGACCCGCCAGAGCTTCCCTTCGAGGATCTGTGCGTTTCCACGACCGTGATCACCTTGGGCTTCGCCTGCTTGACCACGGTCTTCACCACTGTCGTCACGCAGGCGCCGTCGGTGAGCACTGCCGGAGGATCGCACGGAGCGAAGGTGTACACCGTTTCCTGTTTCGGCACGTCCTGGGGCTGGACGGGCGGCGTGTTCATCGCGCCGTAGGCGACGGACGCGCCCGCCGTCCCCACGATGATCGACGTGGCGGCGACAGCAGCGTTCAACAGATGCATGGTCTCTCCTCGGGTCTTCTCCAGTCTCGGGGTGGCGGTGGCCGGCGTCACGCGAATCAAGCCGGGCTTAACCCAGGCTTGACGAAGGCTTGCCTGCGAATGGTGCAGCGTTGAACTGGACCAGAGAAGGGGTGCAGCATGACCTACTCAGCACGCAGCCGGGACCGCTTCCGCCTCGTGGCATCGGTAACCACCGGCGCGGTCGCCGCGGCGTGCGTGGCAGGCACCGGTGCGGTGATGGGAACCGCCTCCGCAGCCAATGCCCAGGGTGAGGTCGACAAGGCCGCCACGCGCCAGCGCGAGCTCGCCGCGCAGCCCCACGTCGTGGAGTTGCGCCGGCCCAGTGCGGTCGCGACCAAGATCAAGATCGTGACGAAGCCCGGCCCGGGCCCGCAGATTCGGGTGATCCGCGGCGGGGGCGGGTCGTCTGGCACGAGTTCGCGTTCGCGCCGAAGCGCGCCGAAGCCGCCCGTCACGTCCTCAGGGTCGTGAGAACGGCCACCTCCGCCCAGATCCGTTGGCGGTCGCTGGGGACGTACGTGGAACTCAGCGTCGCTGATGCAGACCGGTGCGACCCTGCCGAAAGCCGCGCACGGGTCCTGCTCGACCTGGTCGACCGCACCTGTAGTCGCTTCCGGCCGGATTCGGACCTGAGCCGCGTCAACGCCCGCGCCGGGAGCTGGGTGAGGTCCGATCCGCTGCTGGTCGCAGCCACGGTTGCGGCCGTCGAGGCTGCGGAGCACACCGACGGTATCGTCCACCCGCTGCTCGGAAGGGTCGTGGTCGGGTTGGGATACGACCGGACCTTCACTGCGCTGCAGCCTGGCAGGGCCGCCGGTGCCCGGATCGCCCCACCGCCGGTGGACTCCTGGCGATCGATCGAGTGGGACGCCGACGCGATCCGGATCCCTCGCGGCACCGCGCTCGACCTCGGCGCGGTCGCGAAGGCGTGGGCGAGCGACCTGATCAGCCGGACGATCTCCGAGGAGCAGCAGACCAGCGTCGCGCTCAGCCTCGGCGGCGATGTGGCGGTCTCGCACGCCGGTCGCCCGACCTGGTGGCCGATCGAGATCCGTGACCACCCCGATTCGGAGGGGACGGTCGAGGTCGCCATCGCGGAGGGTGGCCTGACCACGTCGTCGACCGTTGTGCGGAGATGGACGGCTGGCGGCGTGATCCGCCATCACCTGGTCGATCCGCGCACGGGTGAATCGGCGCGGACCCGCTGGCGGACGGTGAGCGCCACCGGCCCCTCTGCGACGGCGGCGAACGTCGCCACGACGGCGGCCGTCATTCTGGGCGACGACGCGATCGAGTGGCTGACCCGACGCTCGGTCGCCGCCCGACTCGTTTCCGAGGACGGCACGGTCACGGTGACCGCGGGTTGGCCAGGGAAGGGAGTACAACGGTGAACGGACCCCTGCTGTGGTTCCTCAACCGCGGGACAGGGATCGTCCTGCTGGTGGTGATGACGATCTCGGTGGTGCTCGGCGTCCTCAGTGCGCGAGCCAGGGTGGGCGGTGGCACCCCGGGATTCGTCCGCGCCCTGGTGCACCGCAACGTCGCGCTGCTCGCCGTTGCCATGTTGGTCGTCCACGTGACCTCTGCCGTGGTGGACACCTACGTCGACATCCGGTGGTGGGACGCCCTGGTGCCTTGGGGTGGCCTCTATCAGCCCGTCTGGCTCGGCCTCGGCGCACTGGCTCTGGACCTGCTGGCTGCCGTCACCCTCACCAGCCTGCTGCGCACCCGGCTGCCCCACGCCGCCTGGCGACTGGTGCACTGGGCCGGCTACCTCGCCTGGGGCATCGCGGTCGTCCACGGCATCGGGATCGGCACCGACACCGAGGCGCAGTGGTCGGTGGGGCTCACCACGGCCTGCGTCGTCGCGGTCGTGCTGGCAGCGGGCGTCCGGGTGACGGGAACGGTGCGGAAGGCGATCCGGGCATGAGCGCCTCGGTCGCAGAGGGGCCCCGCCTCCTCGCCCACCTGGACGAAGGGCCGGGCCTCGACCGGCACCGGCTCGCCCATCCGGCGCCCGCTGCCGTCTCGCTGGAGGGCCTGGCGGAGGCCGCGGAGGCCGCCGACCTGCGCGGACGCGGCGGGGCGGGTTTCCCCTTCGCCGTCAAGCTGCGCACGGCCGCGCGACGTGGCGCCGTGGTCGTGGTCAACCTCAGCGAGGGTGAACCGGCGAGCCACAAGGACGAGGCGCTCGCGATACTGCGCCCGCACCTGATCCTCGACGGCGCGGCCCTCGCGGCACACGCCCTCGGCACCAGGCGCATCCACCTCGTGCTGCCCGGCGACCGGCCCCAGGTGAGCACGCGTATCCACGAGGCGGTCGCCGAGCGGCGCGCCGGCGAGAGACTGCAGTGGCGAATGCACGTCGCTGATGAGGGGTTCGTGAGCGGTCAGGCGCGAGCGGTGATCGAGCTCATGTCGGGGCGCGCCAACCTCCCGGTCACCGCCTGGGCCCCTGAGGCCATCTCGGGCTTCCACGGACGGCCGACCCTGCTCTCGAACGCGGAGACGTACGCGCAGTTGTACAGCATCTGGTCGCACGGGCCCGATCCGGCCACGATGTTGGTCACCCGCCATGCGGATACGGGCGCGGCGACGGTCGTGGAGGTCGAACTCGGAGCTCCGTGGAGCGCCGTGCTGAGCCCGGACGAACTCCGCCGTCCGGTACTGGTCGGCGGCTACCACGGGGTATGGGTGCCGGCCGGAGCCCTCGCGGACCGGCGCGTCGCTGCCGAAGACCTGGCCGACCTGGGGGCGAGGCTCGGCGCCGGAGTGGTGATGCCCCTTCCGTCCGGCGTCTGCCCGGTGGACCGGACGGCCCGGATCGTCTCCTACCTGGCCGCGCAGTCGGCGGGCCGCTGTGGGCCGTGCCGGAACGGGCTCCCCTCCCTCGCCCATGCGCTCGATCAGGCCCGGAAGGGGGCCGACAACGACGAACGCATCCAGGAGCTGTGCGGGCTGGTGTCCGGCCGCGGTGCGTGTGCTCATCCCGACGGGACAGCGCGCCTGGTCCGTTCCCTGTTGCGCTGGTTCGGCGACGAGTTGCACCTCCACCAACGACAGGAGTGTGGCCATGGCGCCCTCGCGCCTACGGGTTGACTGGCCCTCCTGCCACGGGCGTGGGCTGTGTCATGAACTGCTTCCCGAGCTCATCTCCCTCGACGAGTGGGGCTTCCCCATCGTCACCGGCGAAGTCCCTCCCGGTCTTGGCTCCGCCGCCCAGCGCGCCGTGGCCGGGTGCCCGCGCCTGGCGCTGCGACTGGTCGAGTCCTGATGCCGTCTGACGGCCCAGGTCAGGGTGGGAGAGCGGGCTGGAGGCGGAAAGGGCCGACCTACAGCCCTGACCAGCGGTAGCTGCCCTCCGCCTCGAACTGCTGCTTCCAGACCGGCAGGCCTGCCTTCACCGACTCGACGACCTGCTCGCAGACCGCGAACGCGGGCTGCCGGTGGGCGGCCGAAACCGCCACGACGAAGGCGACGTCACCCACGACCAGGTGGCCGATGCGGTGCACGGCGGCCACCGTGCAGTCGTCCCCGGGGTCGGTGGACGCGAGCACGTCCGCGACGATCTCGCGGATTCGCTGCGGTGCGGACGGGTGGCAGGTGTAGTCGAGGGACACCACGGCGCCGGAGGCCTGCGGGTCGTGGTCGCGCACGACCCCGACGAACAGCGCCACCGCACCCGCATCCGGCCTGCGGACGAGGTCGAGCAGTTCGGCAGCCGTGACCGCCGAGTCCCTCACCTCGGCCAGCGCGATGCCCATCAGTGGTCACCTCCGGCGAGCTGGTCGAGCACGTGTGCGACCAGTGGGACCAGCACCTCCGCGCCCTCACGGGCGGCGTTCGGGCTGCCCGGCAGGTTCGCGACCAGCGCGCCACCCTCGCCGTCCGTCGCGTCCACCACGCCGACGAGGCCCCGGCTCAGCGCGGCATGGGTGGAGTGCGCAACGCCCCGGTTCCGGAGCAGTTCGGCCACACCGGGCAGCAGCCGGTCCAGCACGGGTCGGGTGCCCTCGGGGGTGCGGTCGCGCGGCCCGACGCCGGTGCCGCCGGTGGTGACCACCAGCCGTGCACCACTGTCGAGGGCCTCGAGCAGCGCCGTGCGCACAGACTCCTCACCGTCCGGCACCACGACCAGCGAGACCTCGTACCCAGCGGCCTCGAGCGCTTCAGCCAGCGCGGGGCCGGACAGGTCCTTCCTGACGCCGGCCGCGCAGCGGTCGGACACGGTGATCACCCGGCTGAGCATGCGCCCACCCTAGTCACCTCGGGCTGGAGGCCCACAGGGCGGCGGCTCCTGCTGGAGGCGCCGGCGCAGGTAGTGCACCTCGGCGGGGTGCAGGTGCCGCAGCCGCACGGAGAGGGTGTCCTCGTCGACCCACAGTTCCTGGGCGGCCTCGGCGAGCGAGCTGGCCCAGGCGAGCGCGTCGCCGAGTTCACCGATACCGATCAGCTTGCGGGCCACGGCCCGGTCGATGGCCGCCTCCTCGCGCGCGGCCAGAACCGGGTCGCTCGGCAGCGGTCCGAGCCGGATGTGCTCGACCTCGTGCGCGACGGTGCAACGCCGCTCGGCCTGCAGCAGGCGGTCGTCGAGGGTGACCGTGCGGAGGCTGAAGTCGGTGAAGCCGAGCAGTCCTTTCGGCAGCGCGGCCCAACGCAGTGCCCAGTCGGAGAGCGAACCGAACTCGTGCCAGGGATCATGCATGACGACAGTCTGCTGGCCGCCCCTGACACCCGACCTGCGGCGGGTCCGGCCGAACCGGGGACGAACTAGCCGTCCTCCCGGTCGCCCCACTCCTTCTCGAGGTGCTCGCGTGCCTTGTGTCCGCGTCGAGCGGCCAGGGCCTGCGGCTCGTCGTTGGCCGTGTGCGCGCGCAGCGACGCGGCGCGCTCGAGGCGGCGGGCCAGGATTCCCAGCAGCGCCTCGTCGGAGAGGCGGTCCAGGTCGATGTCGACGGCGGCCAGCCGGTCTACCGGTACCCCCATCGACTCCGCGGCCTTTGCGATGAATGCGCCTTCCCCCACGTCGGCGAAGGCCCGGGCAAGACCAGCGATGGTCGCGTCGTCGACCATCCGGCCCAGGCTCGTCCTGCGATCATCCAGGAGTTGGTGGATGTGCTGGCGGCTCAGCCCGCTGGCCCGCTCGAGCGCGGGCCGGGACATGCTGCGCGCGTCCATCAGCTCGCTGATGAACCTGCCCAGTGCATGCATCGTGTGACTTCCCGGAGTCGACCGTGGACGCAGGTCCCGCCTGGCGTCGCCCCCTAGCCTTGCACAGAGTCGTCAACCAGCGCGTTGGGCTCGCGAAATCACACTGACAAGGGGAAGCGTGGCGACGCGGGGCCGACGGTCGTTGACACCGCGTCAAGCGGAGCTCCGGGGAGATTCAGACGAATTGACGATGCGTCAAACAATGCGCGACAATGGGTGTCACCACGACCCTCCACCCCGGCTCGAAAGGTCTGTGGATGAAGCTGCGGGACCCGCAATTGCTGGCGGACTACATGGCCGTGCTCGACTTCACCCAGTCACGACTCGCACGCCGGGCCGGCTGCAGTCGCCAGTTCGTCTGGCAGCTCCTCAACGACCCCGCCAAGCGGACCTGTTCTGACGATGTCGCCGGGCGCATCGAGGAGGCGCTGTCCGTGCGTCCGGGCACGATCTTCCGGCACTCGGGAAGGGTGGAGGAGGTCGGGAACGGCGGTCGTCCCGGCCCGGTTCAGGCCAGGGGATAGGCGACGTAGGCGAACCGGGTGCTGTCGGGAGCCCAGCTGGGGACGTTGATGGTGCCCTGGCCGCCGAAGAGGTGGACGAGGTCGCGCGGCGTGCCGTTCGGCCCGAGCAGGCGGATCGTCACGTCCAGGTCTGCCGGGTGACCCCTGGTCCCGGGCGGGAAGCTCAGGTAGGCGACCTTCGACCCATCGGGGGAGAGGTGTGGGAACCAGTTGACCCGCTCATCGAACGTGAGCTGCTCGACCGACGAGCCGTCCCGACGCATCCGGAACAGCTGGGCGTGACCCGGTGCCGTCGAGCCGCGCTCGGAGTTGAACCACACCCATTCCCCGTCCGGGCTGAACTCCGAACCGTCGTCGGGGAAGGCGTCGTCGGTGAGTGGGGTGTCCGCTCCGCCGGCGGCGGGGATCGTGTAGATGTTGGTCCGCACGCCGTCAGGCAGCAGGTCCATGCCGATGTAGGCCAGCACCGCACCGTCCGGCGAGATCCCGTGGAGGAAATGGACGAAGTCCGGGTGGTCGTTCGAGACCCGGCGGTGGGTGAGGGTGTCGAGGCTCACGGCGTGCAGGTGGCCGTCGAAACCGGAGACGTAGGCGGTACGCCCGTCGGGGGAGAGCAGGTGGTCGTTGTTCAGCAGCGGAAGGCCGGGCACCTCGATCGGCTCGAACTCGCCGCCGGTCGCGCGGATGCGGTGCAGCAGTCCGTCCGCGTTCACGAACAGCCACTGCCCGTCCGGGCTCCAGTTCGGTGCCTCGACGAGCAGGGTGTCCGACTCGGCGACGAGCGTGCTCGCCCCGCGGTCGAGGTCGTGGATGAACAACTGCGCGCGCTGTCCGGGACGCAGCCTGCGGGCGACCTGCTCCATGGCTCCTCCTGCCGTGGTCTTGTGTGGCAGTCTATGAGAGCGATCCCAGCCAGATCGGTCGACAGTGTGCCCGGCGTGCTGAATCTGCGCGGGGGGTGGAAGATACTCCCTGAGGAGCCCGGCTTGCGGGCACGGGGTACGAATTGAGCGGGCCCTGAAGAGCTAAGGAGTACTCGGATGCCAAGTTTGGGTGGTTGGGAATGGGTCATTCTCGCGGTGGTTGCGCTGGTCCTCTTCGGCGGGACCAAGCTCGCCGGCTTCGGCAAGAGTGCCGGCCAGGCGATCCGCGAGTTCAAGGAGGAGACGAAGTCGGGCACGGTGCCCCCGGCCGTGCAGGCGACGCCGCCCGCCGCGCCCGCGCCGAAGCCTGAGCCGCAGGCCTCTCCCCAGGTCACCGACGAAGGCCCCAG
>ERZ724512.1268-NODE-1268-length-11818-cov-8.094959_pt1 | contig 11818 bp, 9 predicted proteins | sample MGYA00376045_ERZ724512 | MGnify/ENA primary metagenome ERZ724512 (study PRJEB28724, sample SAMN07190883) | activated sludge metagenome | isolation source: activated sludge of sewage treatment plant in Hong Hong | place: Hong Kong | collected 2016-03-17 ... | reverse complement strand
CCGGCCAGCCATAGGGCACGGCCGGCAGCAGCCCCACGCGCGCCGGGTCGCCCAGCGCCTCCGCCAGGCGGCCGAGGTCGTAGCCCGCGCCCAGGGGGATGACCAGCGGCGTGTCGCGGCGCAGGGCGGCCACTTCGGGCCAGGTCAGTTCGTCGTAGGCGAAGTAGTCGGTCATGACAGCGGTCTCATTCGTACAGGCGGACGTCGGCCAGCTCGGGCGCGCGGCGAGCGATGTAGTCGTCCAGCGCCTCAGTCACGGCGGCGTCGAGTGGCGGCGGCTCGTAGGCGGCCAATAGCTCTTTCCAGACGCGGTTGGCCCGCGCGGCGGCGTCCTGCCCGCCGCCGGCCAGCCAGGCGTCGTGGCCCTGCCGGTCGGCCAGTGTGGCCGGGAAGAAGGCCGTGCGGTAGCGGGCTGCGGTGTGGCTCGTGCCCAGGTGGTGGCCGCCGGGGCCGACCGCGGCGATGGCGTCCAGCGCCAGGGCATCGTCGTCGAGCGCGAAGCCGTCGAGAAAGTGGCCGAACATGGCCAGGTTCTCCAGATCGATGATGAACTTCTCGAAGGAGACGGTCAGCCCACCGTCGAGCCAGCCGGCGGCGTGCATGATCAGGTTGGCCCGGCCCAGCACCGCCGGCCAGAGCGACCAGAGGGCCTCGTAGGTGGCCTGGGCGTCGGCCGTCTGGCTGCTGGTCAGGCCGCCGCTGCCGCGATAGGGCAGGCCATAGCGCCGGGCCAGCTGCCCGCCCACCAGCGTCGCCCAGGCCGCCTCCGGCATGCCGAAGGCCGGGCTGCCGCGGCGCAGATCGATGGGCGTGGTGAAGCCGCCGTAGATGACCGGCGCGCCCGGCCGGACGAGTTGGGTCAGGGCCACGCCGGCCAGCACTTCGGCGTTGCCTTGGGCCAGCGCCGCGGCCGTCGTCACCGGACTCATCGCCCCGGCCAGGATGAACGGCGTGATGAAGGTCGCCTGCCCGGCGCGGGCGTAGCTAATCAGCCCACCGAGCATGCGCTGATCGTAGCGCAGCGGGCTGTTGACATTGATGACATCGCCCGTCACCGGGTCGCCGTCGAGCGAGCCGAAGACGAGAGCCAGCATGGCCAGCGTATCGGCCGGGATAACGCGGCCGTGGGCCGCTTCCATGACCGGCTTGTCCGTCAGCCGCAAGGCCGCGCGGACGCGGTGGAGGTGGCGGACGTTGACGGGGATGTCGTGGGCGGTGACCTGCTCCCACGAGGCAAAGTGCAGCGCGTGGCAGCACTGCGACAGGCGCAGCAGGTCTTCGTAGTCGGCCATCGTGCCGGGGCGACGGCCGCGGTCGAGGTCGGCGGCGTAGACCATGCCGCCGCAGGGGCCGAAGGCCAGCGCGTCGCCGCCGATGGTCACGTCGTGGGCCGGATTGCGCGCCCGCCAGCGGAACGACGCTGGGGCGCTGGCGATGGCGGCCATGAGCAGTTCGCGGTCGATGCGCACGCGCTGCGCTGCCCGATCCACGTGCGCGCCGGCCCGCTGCCAGAGGTCGAGCGCCTCGTCGTCGAGGAAGTCGATGCCGACCGTCTCCAGGATGTCGAGCGAGGCGTTGTGGAGCCGCTCCAGCCCCTCGGCGTCAAGCCACTCGGCCGGGCGCGGCTGGCGCGGCTGCCGGAAGGGGATGTCGAGCAGCGGCGGACCGGCGGGCGGGCGCGCGCGGCGGGGGCGGGAGCGGGTCATCGGTGGGCGCGTCGTGGCGGATTGAGGCTAGGCCGTCGCCGCGTCGGCCGGCAGGCCGAGGGTCGAGCGCCGGCGGATGAAGCCGAGGATGGCCGTCCAGACTTGCTCATGGACGGGGTCGAACGGCCGCATCATCTCGTGGCCCGTGTGCGGGTAGATGGTCAGTTCCTTGTCCGCGCCGGGCAGCAAGGCGAAGATACGCCGGGCGTTGTCGGGCGGGGCGGCGTCGTCATCTTCGCCGGCGTGGATCTGCACGGGGATGTCGAGGCGCGGCCAGAGCGTTAGACCGTAGTCGATCATCTTGACCATCTCGTGCATCCCGGCGAAGGGCACGCGGCTGAGCTGCGGCAGGCGCGCCTGGAAGTCGGGGTCATCGAAGTCGATGGTCGGGTCGAAGTCGAGGACGCGCTCGCGCACCAGGTGCTGCATGCTCTCGCTCCTGCTCTTGTGGGGGTAGTACCAACGGCTGAAGAGGCGGGCGTATTTGACATAACGCAGACGCTTATCGGGCACGTCGCTGACCGGGGCGAGCATGACCAGCCCACGCACGCCGCCATGCTTCAGAGCCAGGTGGGCGGCCAGGACGTTGCCCATCGAGTGCGCCGCCAGAAAAAGCTGGTCGCACATGCCGCGGGCCGTCGTGAAGGCCTCCTCGGCTTCGGCCAGCCAGGCGCGACCATCGGCCGTGCCCAGCTTGTCGGGGTAGTGGCCGTGGCCGGGCAGAAGCGGGCAGTGGACGGAGACGCCGTGGACAGCCAGGTACTCGGCCAGGCCGCGCGAACTGAGCGGGCTGCCCATGAAGCCGTGCAGGAAAAGGACGCCGACACGGCCGCCCGCCGGCGCCGCGGCCTCCAGGTGATAGGGCTGTCGTTCGGGCGGGACGTCATAGGTTGGTTGGAACGGCATATGTGTATTACCTCGCGGGCAGGAGTATACGCCACTTTTTGGCCGGGGGACAAGCACGCGGCCAGGCCTTACGGGGTAGGAGACCTCAGAGGTTTCAGAAAACCTCTGAGGTCTGGAGGCGTTCATCCCCGTTCTATCGTGTCCGATTCGGCTGATTGGGCTATCATCCATTTTGAGGACAGTGCCTTGCGACGCATCCTGACCCGTACTACCCTAACCACCCGGCTCGTTATTGTCGTCGTGGTGCTCATCCTGCTGACGACGCTGAGCGCCGGCGTGCCCGCCTTCCTGCTGGCCCGGTCGCAGCTGGAGGCGCAGGCGCGGCAGCGCGTTGAGGCCACGGCGCGGGGTACGCAGTCGCTCTACGATGCCGCCGAGCGTCGCGTGGTCGATCTGGCGGCCTTGCTGGCCGAGCGGCCGACGTTGCGCCGTCTCATCGAGGACGACGACATCGCCGCCATCGAACCGTACTTGCGCGCCTTCCAGGAGCAAAGCGAGCTGGACGCCATCGTTCTGTGCGCTGGCGATCGGGTCGTCGTCACCACGGAGGTGTCCATCGCCGTCTGCCCGGAGAACGTCGAGCGGGGCGTCTATCTGCTCGACGGCCGGCCCGTCTTGCTGGCGGCGCAATCGATCCTCAGCGAGGATATCCCAGAGACCATCGGTACCGTCATCGCCGCCACCTGGCTGGACGTGGAACTGCTGACCCAACTGAGCGCCAACACCGGGGCCGAGCAGACCATTCTCGATGCCGATGGCCAACCACTGGCTTCCACTCTGCCGCCCGGCGTGATGACCATCCAGCGGCGCGGCAGTGGCCTGGAGTTGGCGGGCGACGGCCGCTCCTATCTCATCTCCCAGTTTCCGCTGCCGGGGCAGCACAGCAACGCCCTGCTGGCCGAGGTGGCTCTGCCCATCGACGATTTGCAGGCCACGGAACGCACCGGCCTGCTGGTGCTGACGGCCAGCACGGCCATCATCGCCCTGGTAGGTGTGGTCGCGGGCGTCTGGTACATCCGCCGCCTGACCGCGCCACTGTTGCGGCTCACGGGCACGGCCGAGCAGATCAGCCAGGGCGACCTGGCCGCGCCCATCCCTCGCCTAGCCGGGCCGCCGGAGTTGGCCACGCTGTCAGCGTCGCTGGAGAAGAGCCAGGCGACCATGCTGAGCGCCCTGGAGGAGCGGTCGCAGGCGCGCGATTGGCTGAACACGCTCATCCAGTCCGTCGTCGAGGGCGTGGTCACGTTCGACACGCGCGGCCGGGTGACCTTCATGAGCCAGGGCGCGGAACTGCTCAGCGGCTGGACGAGCGCCGAGGCCGTCGGCGAACCCATCGACCACGTCTTTCCTCTGGCCGACCCCGACGGGCAAACCTTTCTCGACCACATCCCCCCGGCGGGCGACAAGCGCGAGATCGAAGTGCGCACCCGCTCCGGCAAGACCGTCGTCGTGGCCGCCACGGGCGCGCGCATGGTGCCGCCCAACAGCGACACTGTCCAGGTTGCGTTGGTGTTGCGCGACGTGACCGAGGAGCAGGCGCTGCGCAACCTGCGCTCGTTCTTCCTGGCCAACATCTCCCACGAGTTCCGCACGCCCCTGAGCACACTCAATGCCTCCATCGAACTGCTGATGGATCAGGCCGATGACCTGTCGCCGGGCGAAATCCGCGAACTGCTGAACCCGACTCACCTCAGCCTGCTCAGCCTGCAATCGCTGATCGACAACCTGCTGGAGAGCAGCAGCATCGAGGCCGGTTCTTTTCGCCTGCGCCGGCGGGTGGTCAACCTCGAAGACGTGATGGCCGAGGCGCTGACCATTATCCGGCCGCTGGTGGAGCGACGACGGCAAGCCATCGCCGTATCCGAGCCGGCGCGGATGCCCGTGCTATCGGCCGACCGGGCGCGGCTGACCCAGGCGCTGGTCAACCTGCTGGCCAACGCCAGCAAGTACAGCCCCATCGGCTGTCCCATTGACTTGCACATCAGCCAGAAGGACAACCTCGTGCGCCTGGCCGTGGCCGACCGGGGGCCGGGCGTCTCGCCGGAGGATCGCGTCAACCTGTTCCGGCGCTTCATGCGCCTGGACACGCAGGCCGGTGATGAGCAGTATGGCATCGGTCTGGGGTTATATCTCGTCAAGCGCATCGCCGAGGCCCACGGCGGGAGCGTCGGCGTCGACGACCGGCCCGGCGGCGGCGCGGTCTTCTGGATGGATTTTCCCCTTGTAGTGGAGGAGTCAGGCACATGAAAGTTCTGGTTGTCGAAGACGACCTGGCCCTGTCGGACGTGGTCAGCTTCACACTGCGGCGCGCGGGCTATGAAGTGGCGACGGCCCACGATGGCCTGGCCGCCGTCGAGGCGTTCGAGCAGTCACCGTCGGACCTCATCCTGCTCGATTTGAACCTGCCCCGGCTAGATGGGCTGGGCGTCTGCCGCAAGGTGCGCAGCGTCAGCGACGTGCCCATCATCATCCTCAGTGTGCGCGCCGGCGACGAGGCTGTGGTGCGTGGCCTGGAGATGGGGGCCGACGACTATATGGTCAAGCCCTTCAGCCCGGCCCAACTGGTGGCCCGTATCCGCGCCGTGATGCGCCGCGTGGGCGTGTCGGCCGCGCCAACGTTGCTCAGCGTCGCCGGCCTGTCGCTCGACCGCTCGCGCGGCGAAGCGCAACGCGACGACGAGTCCGCGCCCGTCCGTCTGACCGGCCTGGAGCAGAAGCTGTTGGAGGCGATGATGCTCCATCCCGGCCAGGTCATCCCCACTGACGCGCTCATCAACACCGTCTGGGGGCCGGAGGGCGGCGACCGCACCATGCTCAAGCAACTCGTCTACCGTCTACGCTCCAAGATCGAGGTCGATGCTTCCAAACCCATCTACATCGAGACGGTGCCGGGCATCGGCTACGCCTTCAACCCGCCCAACGTTTGACCTCTGGCTGTTACCGACTTGTTACCGACCCATAACCGCGTCTGTTACCGCTGCCTGATATTCTGCAAACGTCAGGTGATGGACAATGACGCTTCAATTAGACTTGGGTTCTTTCGCCAAAAACGCCGACCGAGAACTGCTCAAGCGGATACCGCAGCGGGTGGCCTCATACTACCTTGCCTTACCCGTCGCCAGCGAAGGCGGCCGGGTGACGGTTGTTACGGCCTATCCCGATAACGTCGCCGCTCTCAGTGTATTGGAACGCCTGCTCAACGCCGAGATCGTACCGGTTTCCAGTTCGGAGTTGGCCCTGCAGGAAGCCATCGCGCGCATCTACCCGGAGATCGCTCCGGCGACACAGTCGATCCTCGTCTGGACCGACAATCCGGAATGGTGCGAAAGTGTGGTGACGATGGCCCAGGCCTTTGGTCGAGTGCTCGATCAGGGAGTCCACATTCTGGATAGCGCCCTATCGCTCGGCGATGTCATCGACGCCGCCGGCCGCCAGGACGTGTCGCTCCTGGTCACTCATGTATCGGATGAAGCGTCGCTGGCGCGACTGGTGCACCAGTCGCCCGCCTCCTTGCTCCTGGTTCGCGGCGAATACACTGCCACCGATCATCTTCTCATCGCTCTGCGCGGTTATGCCTCTGACCATCGGGCGCTCGAACTCGTGCTCCCGATCATCGTGCGCGACCATGCCCTGGGCACGGTTCTGCCGCTGGCCCGTTCGTCGTCGACTCACCTGAACGAACTGCTGACGGGCGACTCGCCCGCGCGGCAACACCTCCGGACGTTCCTCCAGGAACTGGGCCGGCAGGACATCCAGGTCACCGTGCGCTTGCGCCCCGGCGACCCAGCATCCCAAGTGGTCACGGAGTTGACCCAGGCCCCCTATGGCCTCCTGGTCATCGCCGCCGAAGCCGAAGGACGCTTTGTCTGGCAAGTGCTGTCGCGCATCGACAACGAGAATGTCTGGCCCGGGCGGCCGATTCTCGTTGTCAAACCGCCCGTCGGCGTCAACCGCGTTGACGCCGACGCGATTGACGTCAACGACCTGTCTGAATAACCCGTAGTTCAACCAAGCTACAAAGCAGAAGGAGTAGAAGGATTCTCATGTCCCGTATCATGCGGTATTTGGTAGTACTGTCTGTCCTGTCAGTTCTGCTGGTCGCGCTCGTCGCTTGCGGCGGCAGCGCGGCCGAGACGCCGGCGGAAGCGGCCACGAGCGCTCCGGCCGCGGCCGACGAATCTGCGGCCGCGGCGACCGAAGCCCCGGCGGCCGAGGGCGAGGAACGCACCATCGCCGTTTCCGGCGCGTTCGCCCTGTTCCCGATGATGACGGTGTGGGCCGAGCAGTATTCGGCGCTGCACCCCAATATCCAGTTTGACGTTCAGGGCGGCGGCGCCGGCAAGGGTATGACCGACGTTCTGGCCGGCGCGGTCGATATCGCCATGGTGTCGCGCGAGTTGAAGCAGGAAGAGACCGACCAGGGCGCTTATGGCGTGCCGGTCACCATCGATGCCGTTGTGGCGACCGTTAACGCCAACAACCCCAATATCGACGCCATCCTGGCCCAGGGCCTGACGCCGGAAAAGGCCGCGGCCATCTGGATGACGCAGGAAACGACCACCTGGGGCCAGTTGCTGGGCACGGACGCGGCCGACGCCATCACCGTCTACACCCGCTCCGACTCGGCCGGCGCGGCCGAGGTCTGGGCGAAGTTCATGGGCGGTTCGGTTCAGGAAGACCTGAAGGGCACGGCCGTCAACGGCGACCCCGGCCTGGCCGAGGCTGTGCGTCAGGACGAACTGGGCATCGGCTTTAACAATATCGGCTTCGCCTACGACCTGTCCACGGGTGGCCAGCTAGAAGGCCTGCGGGTCATCCCGCTCGACCTGAACGGTGACGGCACGATCAGCGCCGACGAGAACTTCTATGACACGAAGGACGCCATCGCCGGGGCTATCGCCACCGAGACCTATCCCTTCCCGCCCGCTCGCGAGCTGTACCTGGTGACGGTTGGCCAGCCCGACCCGGTGATTGCCGAGTTCTATCGCTGGATTCTGACCGAGGGCCAGACGCTTGTGCCCGACGCGGGCTACGTGAACCTGAGCGCCGATCGCCTTACCGAGGCGTTGGGCCTGCTCGGCGAATAATTAACACTGGAGGAACCGTCTCAATCGTCTGAAGACTGAGGGGGACGACAAAACAAGCTCGAATGGCCGGTACGAATCGGATCGGCCATTCGAGCTTGCCGGCGCGTCAGGCGCCGGCATGAAAAGGAGAAATCCAATGGAGATCACGCGACCGGAATCTGTGAACTATGGCCCAGTGGAGAGCGTTGTCAGACCCTCCGTCGCCATTGGACGTGAGGCCACTCCCGAACGAACGGCTCCTCCCGATAGCCACCGCGGCCGCGGCCGCATGCGGGCCTTCAAGAACACCTTCGCCCGCCGCAGCCTCTTCGTCGCCGCCATCCTGCTCATTCTTCTGCTGGTGAGCATCGGCGTCGTTCTGGTCACCGAAGCGTTGCCCATCCTGCGCAACCACTCCCTGGTTGACCTGCTGACGTCGCAGGACTGGCGGCCGACGCACAACGCCTTTGGGCTACTACCGTTCATCGCCGGCAGCTTCATTGTCACCTTCTTCGCCATGCTCCTCGGCGTCGTCCCGGCGGTGCTGAGCGGCATCTACCTGGCCGAGTACACCTCCTCCCGGCGGCGGTCGATGGTTAAGCCGGTCGTTGACCTGCTGGCGGGCATCCCCTCCGTAGTCTATGGCCTGTGGGGCATCCTGTTCGTTGTGCCGCTCATCCGCGAGGTCATCGCTCCGGCGTTGGGCGACACACTGGGGACGCGCTGGTCGCTGTTTGCCATCACGAACCCCAGCGGCTACAGCGTCCTGGCCGGCGCGATCGTCCTGGCGATCATGGTCTTCCCGCTGATCGTCGCCGTGACCGACGAGGTGCTGCGCAACATCCCGCGGCAGCTACGTGAATCGACCCTGGCTATGGGGGCGACGCGCTGGGAGACGACGTGGTGCGTGGTGCGCTATGCCGGCCTGCCGGGCATCGCCGCGGCCGTCGTCCTGGCCTTCTCGCGCGCCTTCGGCGAGACGCTGGCCATCATGATGGTCATCGGCAACACGCCGCTCATCCCCAACTCCATCTTCGACGCGGCTTACCCGCTGCCGGCGCTCATCGCCAATGCCTACAGTGAAATGATGTCCGTGCCCCAATATCAGTCGGCGCTAATGCTGGCCGCGCTGGTGCTGTTGTGTGTCGTGTTGATGTTCAATGTTGCGGCGCGTCGAGTGATCGTCCGCCTGGGCGCGAGGGTCTAAAACTATGAAGCACAATCAGAGACGCAAACTCATTGACAAGATCATGCGCTGGGTGCTGCGCCTGTCTATCGGCGGCGCGACGGTCATTCTGCTGCTCATCGTCGGGATCATCACCTGGCGCGGCATCCCCGGCCTGAGTTGGGAGATGATCAGCAAGCCGCCGGAGGGCAGCTTCTACCTGGGTGGCGGCGGCGGCGTGCTCAACGCCATTCTCGGCTCGCTCCTGCTGGCCACCGGGGCGACCCTCCTGGCCAGTCTCATCGCCGTGCCCGTCGTCCTCTACATCCACACCTACGCCGGGCGCAGCCGCCTGGCCGACTGGCTGCGGCTGACGTTGGACGTGATGTGGGGCATCCCCAGCATCGTCTACGGCGCATTTGGCTTCTCGCTAATGATCCTCGTCGGCCTGCGCGCGTCGCTGCTGGCTGGCATCGTCACCGTCGCCTTCGTGGCCCTGCCCATCCTGGCGCGCACCTTCGACGAAGTGCTCATTCTGGTGCCCAAGGAACTGCGCGAATCGACCCTGGCGCTGGGCACGACCCGCTTTGAGATGCTGGGCATGCTGCTGAAGCAGACGCTGCCCGGCCTGCTCACGGCCGTGCTGTTGGCCTTCGGCCGGGCCATTGGCGACGGGGCCGCGCCCATGTTCACCGCCGGCTACACCGACCGCCTGCCGGGGGGGCTGACCCAGCCGGTGGCCACGCTGCCGTTGTCGATCTTCTTCCAACTCAGCGCGCCGTTTAAGGAAGTGCAGACACGGGCCTACGCCTCCGCGCTCATCCTGACGGCGATCATCCTGCTGATCAGCTTCCTGGCCCAGTACACCTCGCGGCGGCTGGGTCGCAATGTCATTCGCTAGTTGATGTCGATGGCGTGGCGCGCCGGGAACGGCCCGGCCGCCCGCTTCGTCCCGATGGGGAGACACCAATGGAACACTCACTGGCCGCACACAACCTGAACGTGTGGTATGGACAACAACACGCCCTCAAGGGCATCACCATCGACCTGCCCATTCGCCAGATCACGGCCATCATCGGGCCGTCGGGCTGCGGCAAATCGACCTTCCTGAAGAGCCTCAACCGGCTGCTGGAGCTAAACGAGATCGTGCGCATCGACGGCGAGGTGCTGCTGGACGGCGAGAACATCTACGCCCCCGGCACCGACGTGACCGACGTGCGCACGCGCATCGGCATGCTGGCCCAGAAGCCGTTTCCGCTGCCGATGTCGATCTATGACAACGTCGCCTATGGCATGAAGATCCACGGCATGCACAATGGTCACGTGGCCGACAATGTGGAGAAATCGCTCCGCGCCGTGGGGCTGTGGGACGAGGTCGCCGACCGCCTGAAGGCCCCTGCTACCGGCCTGTCCGGCGGCCAACAGCAGCGCCTTTGCCTGGCCCGCGCCATCGCCGTCGAGCCGGAGATTTTGCTCTGCGACGAATCCACTGCCTCGCTCGACCCTATCGCCGCGCAGGGCATCGAGTCGCTGCTGCTGGAACTGCGCGGCGATTACACCCTGGTCATCGTCACCCACAACATCGCCCAGGCCCGCCGCCTGGCCGACTACGTCATGTTCATGTGGTTGGGCGAACTGGTGGAGCACGGCCCCGCGTCGGAGTTCTTTGCCAACCCCAAGGCGAAGCTGACCCAGGATTACCTGGCCCGCCGAATCGGTTAGTTCCCCCTCTTCCGGGTTCCGGGGAGTGTTGACAACCCGGCCGCGGCGCTCGTCGTGGCCGGGTTTGTTTGTGTGGGCCGGGACTAGCGACCGAGGTAGGGGATGTAAATCCGATTGGCGGTCGGCGGCGGGGGTGGCGCGTCTTCGCGCGCGGTGGCATAGCGGCAGGTGATAGCCTCGCCCAGGTCGAGGTCGATGGCCGCGGCGGCCGTCACCGTGTCGATGACCGTGCCCGCGTCGCCGTCCCCCTCGCAGGTGATCGCGCTGAGTTGCCAGCCGTCGGGCAGGCGCACGTTGACGCTGTAGACGCCCGCGGCCAGCCCCGTGAAGGTCCGTACCGGCCCCGACGGGGCGTGCAAGGTAAAGCCGCCCAGCGCGCCCCGAAAGCGGAAGGGCGTGTCGTCGGCCGGTGTGGGCGCGTGGACGATGGTGATGCTGCCGCTGCCGACCGGGCGCGAATCGGCGAAAGTGCAGACCAGCGTTTCGCCGGCGTCCACGTCGAGCGTGGCGGTGTGCTCGGCGGGCAGCAGCGTGCTGCCGGCGTCGCTGTCGCCGGCGCAGGTGATGGCGTCCAGTTGCCAGCCGGCCGGCGGCGTCTGCTGCACCGTGTAGCTGCCCGGCGGCAGCGACGACCAGGTGCGCGTGCCGTTGTCGGGCAGGGCCAGGGCGAACGCGCCCAGTGTGCCGTCGTAGGCGAATGTGGCCGCCTCTGGCGGATTGGCCGCCTGCACAAGAGTGAGTGTGCCCGTGTCGGCCGCCGCGCGCAGGTGGCGAAAGACGCAGGCGATCTCCTCGCCGAGGTCGAGATCGACGGCCACCGTGGCTTCCTCGCGCGCGATAACGGAGCCGCCGTCAGCGTCGCCGCTACAGACAATATCGCTCAGCACCCATAGCGGGTGCAGCAGCTCATGGACGCGGTAGATGCCGGGCATGAGGGTGTAGCTCGTTTGCGCCGCCGACGGCGCGCGCAACAGGAACGGGCCGAGGTTGCCGGTATAGGCGAAGTCGGCATCGTCGGCCGGCGTGGCCTCGTGGCGAATGGTCAGGCGCGCGCCCGGCGCGGTGCGCGCCAGCTGGAAGACGCAGCCGATGGTCTCCGCGCCGTCGAGATCGATGAGCGCCGTGCCTGCGGCCGGGTTGAAGGCGCTGCCGCCGTCGCTGTCGCCGGCGCAGGTGATGCCGGCCACGCGCCAGCCCGCGGGCGGCGTGGCCTGGATGGCGCGCACGCCCGCGGCCAGCTTGCCCGTGCGCCA
>ERZ724512.1267-NODE-1267-length-11820-cov-6.389715_pt1 | contig 11820 bp, 11 predicted proteins | sample MGYA00376045_ERZ724512 | MGnify/ENA primary metagenome ERZ724512 (study PRJEB28724, sample SAMN07190883) | activated sludge metagenome | isolation source: activated sludge of sewage treatment plant in Hong Hong | place: Hong Kong | collected 2016-03-17 ... | reverse complement strand
GGCGTCGGCGGCCGCCTCCCGATCGGCGGGGTCGGCCGCCAGCAGCGCGACCAGGTCGGTGCCGTCGGGGAAGGGATGGATCCACCACCCGCCACCGTCCGCCGGGCTGTGGGCGGAGCCGTCGCCGACGACGAGACCGACGCGCCTGGTCGGCCCCGGCTCGCCGAGTCGGCGGAACGCGGCCAGTCTCATGTCGGTCAGCCGATCGTCTCGTAGAAGGCGCGCTCGCGGTCGGCGAGCACCGGGATCGCCTGCTCGAGCGCGAACCGCTTGAAGTGCTCCGAGGCGCCGTGGGCGGCGTAGGCGTCCTCGTCGTCGTAGATCTCGAACAGGCGGAAGACCAGCGGCTCGGCGGGGTCCTGGTAGGCCTGGTAGAAGCGGTTGCCCGGCTCCTGCCGCGAGGGCGGGGTCAGCTGGTCGATCGCGTCGCGGACGACGCCCTCCTGACCGGGCTGGGCGGTCCAGATGGCGCTGACGACGTACGGCATGAGATCTCCTGTGCAGGCGGTGTCCAGTGGTGGCTCGATCACGCTAGGTCGGCACCCGAGCCGCGCGGAAAGCGCTGGCGGCTATGGCTGGCATCACGCCGATCGGGGTTCTGCAATCCGGCGGCGCGGGCTTTCCTGTGACCGACCACACAGGCGGCACCCGGCCGCCTCCGGACCAGGAGAGCTCATGACGCCCCGTTCCATCTCCAAGCGCAAGGCCGCGCTCGCCGCAGTCGCGACCAGCGGTCTGGTGCTGCTCGCCGCGTGTGGCAGCAGCGACACGCAGCCGGCTGCCGGCTCCACCGACTCGGGCTCGGACTCGACCAAGACCCTCGTCTTCTCGCCGCTGGCGCTGAAGATCCCCGCGATGCAGCAGCTCGCGGACGGCATCAAGGCCTACGCGGGCGACCAGGGCTACGACGTCGTCGTCCAGGACCCGAACCTCGACCCGCAGAAGCAGGTCACCGACCTGCAGACCGCGATCGAGACCGGCAAGGCCGACGCGGTCTGGGCGATCATGGTCGCCCCCGAGGCCGCCGCATCGCTCATCCCGGTCGCCCAGGACAAGGGCGTCCCGATGGTCGTCAACGGCACCCCCGAGGCCTACGGCCTCGACGGCATGCAGCCCGGCATCACCTTCTCGACCATCGACTACGAGGCCGAGGGCGAGGCCGCGGGCACCGAGCTCGGCAACTGCATCAACGAGCGGTTCGACGGCAAGGGCGTCGTGCTGTTCGGCGGCTCCAGCCCGGGCACCGCCGGCAAGGAGGAGTACGAGAGCGCGGTCAAGAAGTACCTCGCGCAGACGGCGCCCGACGCCGAGATCGTCGCGGACATCACGGTGACCGACCGTCAGGCCGCGCAGACCGACGTCGGCAACGCGCTGCAGGGCAACCCCGACATCAACGCGGTCTTCGCGCAGAACGACGAGGGTGCGCTCGGCACGGTCGGCGCCTTCAAGGCGGCCGGCAAGGACAACCCGTGCATCACCGCGACCGGTGGCAACGACGAGGTCCTCGCGGCCGTCGAGAGCGGCGACATCTACGCGGTCGTCGCCCTGCAGTTCCAGGACGACATGGCGCAGAATGTGGCCACGCTGACCAAGATGCTCGAGGACCCGACCGCCGAGGGCGAGCAGCTCGTCACCCCGCAGAAGGTCGTCAAGGCGGGAAGTTGACCACGATGACCAACACCACGCCTGGCTCGGAGGCGACCCTGGCCGGGGCTGACACCAGCCCCGGCCCGGCGCCGGCAGCGAGCTCCCACGACATGCCCCGCTCCGTCGCGGCGCTCGTCTTCCTGCGCGACCGCGGCATCTTCGTGCTGTGGGGACTGCTGATCCTCGCCTTCGCGTTCTGGTGCTCGCCGTACTTCTTCAAGATCGACAACGCGATCCTGATCGCGAACGCCGCGGCCCTGACCGCGCTCTTCGCCGCCGGCGTCGGGATCGGGATCATGACCGGCGTCCTCGACCTGTCCCTGCCCGGCACCGCCGCGGTCGCCAGCTGCGTGTGCGGCTGGCTGCTGACCAACGGTCACGGTGTCACGGTCGGGCTGGTCGCCGGGTTGGCGACCGGGGTGGCCGTCGGAGTCGTCAACGGGCTGATCACGATCCGCGGCTTCAACCCGATCATCGTCACGATCGGCACGCTGTCGGTGCTCTCCGGGCTGGCGGCGGTCATCGCGGGCGGCTACACCTTCCCGGGCCTGACCCAGCTGGAGTTCATGGGCACCCACCGCTACCTCGCGTTCGGCGACTCGTTCTCGGGCATCCCGGCGCCGGTCTTCATCGTCGCGGTCGTGTTCGTCGTCGGGACGGTCTTCTTGACCCGCACCCGCGAGGGCATCCGGCTGATGGCGGTCGGCGCGAACGCCGAGGCGGTGCGTCGGGCGGGCATCCACTCCGACCGCTACAAGGTCCTGGGCTTCGTGATCTCCGGGGTCCTCGGCGCTCTCGGCGGCCTGGTCAGCACCGCGAACGTGACCGAGGCCAACCCGAACGCCAGCCCGGCGATCATCTTCAACGCACTGACCGCGGTGGCGCTGGCCGGCGTCGCGCTCACGGGTGGTCGCGGCAGCCTGCCGCGCGTGCTCGTCGGCGCCCTGATCCTCGCCACCATCAGCAACGGCCTGACGATCCGCGGCATCCAGCCCTACTGGGCCACGGTCTGCACCGGCGCGCTGCTGCTCGGCTCCCTGGCCCTCGAGCGCGTCATCCAGACCGCGGTCTCCGAACGGCTGATGGCCGCCAACCTCTCCGTCCACCAGAAGAAGGTCTGACGATGACGACTCCCGCGCTGGAGCGCCCTGCCCTCGAACTCAGCGGCATCGAGCTGCACTACGGCTTCGTCCGCGCCCTCGACGGCATCGACTTCCACGTGGCGCCCGGCGAGGTCGTGGGCCTGCTCGGCGACAACGGCGCCGGCAAGTCCACGCTGCTGAAGGTCATGTCGGGAGCGCACCGCCCCTCGCACGGCACCATCCGGGTGCACGGCCAGGAGCACTCCTTCCACGGCCCCAGCGACGCGGCGCACGCCGGCATCCAGATGGTCTACCAGGACCTGTCGCTGGTGGATCCGCAGGACATCGCGATCAACCTCAACCTGGGCCAGGAGACGCTGCGTCGCGGGCTGCTGGGCTGGCTGGGCTTCGTCGACCGCAAGGAGATGCGGCGCAGCTCCGAGCGGGAGCTGGACCGGCTCGGCGTCCGCACCGCACCGATGACCCGTCCCGTCGAGATGCTGTCCGGTGGCCAGCGCCAGGTCGTCGCCCTCGCCCGCAGCGCGATCCGGGTCAACGGCTCGATCAAGAGCGGGGCGCAGGGCATCCTGCTGCTGGACGAGCCGACCGCCGCGCTCGGCTACGAGCAGACCAAGAACGTCGAGAGCCTGATCCGCCGGATGGCCGACCAGGGCATCGCGATCGTCGTGGTCACCCACGACCTTCCGCTGTGCTACGAGGTCGCCGACCGGTTGGTGATCCTCAACCGGGGCAAGAAGGTCGCCGACCTGCCGGTCGCCGGTGCCGACCGGGACCACGTCGTCGGCTGGATCACCGGCTCGCGGGCGTCGATGTTCGAGGCGGCCCCTGCATGACCCTGCACCCGGCGTACGTCGAGCGGTTCTCGCTGCTGGAGGGGATCGACTCCCTCGAGGAGCTGATGAGCGACCCCGAGCTCGAGGAGAGGTTCCACGCGTTCATGCAGTGGCGCGACTCGGCTCCCCCGCCCGACGTACCCGTCCGCGACACCACGGTCCCCGGCCCCCACGGGCCGGTGCCGGTGCGCGTCTACGGCGAGGGGGCGGGCGACCCGAGGCCGGCGTTCGTGTGGATGCACGGCGGCGCGTTCATGATGGGCGACCTCGACATGCCCGAGGCCGACCGGACCTCGCGCGAGGTCGCGCACCGCGCCGGCGCGGTCGTCGTCAGCGTCGACTACCGGCTGGCGCGCGACGGCGTCCACTACCCGGTGCCGCTCGACGACTGCGTCGCGGTCGTCCGGTGGGTCCGCGACAGCGCCCTCGACCTCGGCGTCGACCCCGCCCGGATCGCGGTCGGAGGCGCGAGTGCCGGGGCCACCCTGGCGACCGGCGCGACGCTGCGCGTGCGCGACGAGGACGACTGGCAGCCGGCGGCCCTGCTTCCCGTCTACGGCATGTTCCACGCGGTGCTCCCCGATCCCACCGACGAGATGGCTGCCTCGATGGCCGACGTGCCCGACCTGCTCCGCTTCACGCCGGAGTCGACCGCGGGAGTGACGGCCAACTACCTCGGCGGCCCTCCGGAGTCCGCGGACGGCTACGCCATGCCCGCTCTCGCCGACCTCGCCGGTCTGTGCCCCGTGTGGCTCTACGACGCCGAGTACGACGACCTGCGCGGCTCGGCCGAGATCTTCGCGACCGCGCTCGCCGCGGCCGGCGTCGACGTCGGGCAGCACGTGGCCCCCGGCCTGATGCACGGCTTCACCAACCTCCCCGCCGAGATCGACGCCGTCGGCGAGGTCTTCCAGCTCATGGCCGACGTCGTCCGGACGCCGACCGTCAACCCTTCCTAGGAGTAGTCGTGTCCGAATCCCCCACCAACGTGGTCGACCGCGTCCTCATCGTCGGCGGCGGTGTCGCCGGCGGCGTCCTCGGGCTCTCGCTCGCCCAGCACGGCGTCGAGGTGATCCTGGTCGACCAGCGCGACACGCTGCGCGGCGTCGGGCACGGCATCACCCTGCAGGGCAACGCCCTCAAGGCGTTCGACTCGGTCGGCATCTACCAGACGCTCGCCGAGCGCGGCCACCCCTTCAACAGCCTGCGGCTCAAGACCGCCGACGGCGACCTCATTGCCGAGATCCCGACGCCGCCCATGGGCGGACCCGACCTGCCCGGCACCATGGGAGCGCTGCGCGGCGACATCGCCGACGTGCTCGCCGACGAGCTCCCGAAGGCGGGCGTCGACGTACGCCTCGAGACCACGCTGACCAAGATCGACGACCACGGGGACTCCGTCACGGTGACCCTCTCGGACGGCACCGAGGAGACCGTCGACCTGCTGGTCGGCGCCGACGGCATCCGCTCCACCGTGCGTTCGATGATCGGCATCGACACCGAGCCGCGCCCGGTCGGCATGGGCATCTGGCGCACCGTCGCCAAGCGGCCCGCCGAGGCCGACTGCTCCGAGCTCTACTACGGCGGCCCGAAGTACAAGGCCGGGCTCACCCCGATCTCCGAGGACCTCTGCTACGCCTTCCTCATCGAGGAGAACCTGGACCGGTCACTGGTCGGCGAGGGCCCGCGCGGCGCCGAGTTCAAGGAGCGCGGCCAGGGGTACGGCGGCCACTGGGGCCAGATCCGCGACGGTCTGCCGGACGACGCGATCGTCAACTACCAGTGGATCGAGGCCATCTGCGTCGAGTCGCCGTGGTTCCGAGGCCGCACCGTCCTCATCGGCGACGCCGCCCACGCCTGCCCGCCGCTGATCGCCCAGGGAGCGGCGATGGGATCGGAGGACGCGATGGTCCTCGGCGAGATGCTCACCGGCGGCGGCACGCTCGACGAGGTGCTGCCGGCCTTCATGGAGCGCCGGTTCCCGCGCGTGAAGATGGTGCTCGACAACAGCCTGCTGCTCGCGGACTGGGAGATGCACCCCGACACCCCCGGCGCCGACCCGGGCCGGATCATGGGCGAGACCCTGCACGCACTCGTCACCCCGGCATGAGCGCCCCCGGCATGAACACCGTGATCGAGCGCGGGGACGCCGGCTTCGAGGAGGCCCGGGTCGACCGGATCTTCAACCGTCGACTCCCCGACCGGCAGCCCGCGGGCGTCGTCCGTCCCCGCACCGAGGCCGAGGTCGTCGACGCGGTCCGCACCGCGCGCGAGCGCGGCTGGCAGGTCGCGGTCCGCTCCGGCGGCCACAGCTGGGCCCAGTGGTCGATCCGCGAGGACGCGCTGGTCATCGACCTCGCGGATCTCCAGCACCTGGAGTACGACGAGGCCACCGGCATCGCCACCGCGTCGCCGTCGACCAAGGGGGGCGGCGAGCTGTCGCCGTACCTCGCCGAGCGGGGGCGCTTCTTCGTCGGCGGCCACTGCCCGACGGTCGGGATCGGCGGCTTCCTGCTGCAGGGCGGGCAGGGCTGGAACGCGCGCGGCTGGGGCTGGGCGGCCGAGCACGTCGTCGCGATCGACGTCGTGACCGCCGCCGGCGAGCTGGTGCGAGCAGACGCCGAGCAGAACAGCGACCTCTTCTGGGCCGCACGTGGCGCGGGGCCCGGCTTCCCGGGGGTCGTCACGAAGTTCCACCTGCAGACGATGCGCGCGCCGCAGCACTTCGCCCACACGATCCAGGGCTTCCGCCTCGACGACTTCGACGAGGTGATGACCTGGCTCCACGACACCCATCACACCGTCGCGGACACCGTCGAGATCGTGGCGCTGACCAAGACCGACCTGGCGATCTCCGCCGACCCGATCCTGTTGGTGACGGCGCTCGCGATGGTCGACACCGAGCAGCAGGCCGACGAGGCGCTCGCGCCGTTCCGCGGCAACCCGGCGCTGGACCGGGCGATCTTCGTGATCGACAACGAGCCGACGACGCCGGAGAAGGAGCGGGCTCGCCAGCTCCACGACAACCCGGAGGGGCACCGCTGGGCGGTCGACAACGCGTGGCTGTCGGGGACGGCGACCGAGGTCGTGCCCGCGATGCGCCGTGCCTACACGACGCTGCCCAACGAGAAGGCGTTCACGATCTGGTTCAGCATGGCGCCGCTGCGCGAGCTGCCCGACATGGCGTTCTCGCTGCAGTCCGAGATCTACCTGGCGTCGTACGTGCTCTGGGAGGACGCCGCGGACGACGAGCGCCACATCGGCTGGCTCGAGCAGGTGATGGCCGATCTCGAGCCGGTGACGGTGGGCCAGTACTTCGGCGACAGCGACCACACCCGCCGGCAGGCCAAGGTGATGTCGGACGAGGCGTGGGCGCGGCTGCAGCAGGTCTACGCCGACCGCGACCCCGACCGGCTGTTCGTCGGCTACCTGGGCGGCTGCGAGAACCGCAACCACTGGGCCGCCGACGGGGAGCAGCCCTGATGGAGCGGGCCCGCTTCGACGACTACATCCGCAGGTTCAACGCCGAGGACGACACCGCGTTCGACGACTACCTCGCGCCCGACATGCACATGAAGAACGGCACGTTGGAGTTCGACGGGGTCGACGGGATGAAGCACCACTACCGCGACCTGATCTGGCCGCACTTCACCGAGGTGCTGACCGTGCCGCGGTTCGTCGGCGACGACCGCACCGTGGCGATCCAGATGAACACGCTGTTCACCGCGCGACGGGACCACCCCGACACCCTCTTCGGGCCGGTGCGCGAGGGCGAGACCTTCGAGTTCGACGGCGTGATCATGTACGACCTGGCCGAGGACGGGCGGTTCCGCGACATCCTCGTCGCCTACAACAGCTTCGCGCACACCGCGGCCGACGGGACCACCCGCGACCTCGGCATCCCGCACTGATGGAGCTGCGACCGCTCGGGGGCACCGGGCTGTCCGTCTCCGAGGTCATCCTCGGCTGCGGTTCGATCGGCGGCATCGGCTCCGCGCCGTCGACCCGCGGCCGCGGCCTGTCGGTCGAGGACGGCCTGCGCCAGATCGACGAGGCCGTGGCGCTCGGCGTGCGCACGCTCGACACCGCCGACGCGTACGCCGGCGGGGTCAGCGAGCAGGTCGTCGGCCAGTGGCTCGCCGCGCATCCGGACGCCGACGTGCTGGTCGCGACGAAGGTCGGCAACAAGGTGCGACCCGAGCAGGCCGGCGTGCTGCTCTCGCCCGATCACATCGCCGCCCAGGTCGAGGCGAGTCTCGCCCGGCTCGGGCGGATCGACCTGTACCTCTCCCACGCGCCCGACCCGACCACGCCGGTCGAGCAGACCCTCGAGGCGTTCGCGGCCGTGCTGGAGAGCGGGCAGGCCCGGGCGATCGGCGGCTGCCACCTCGACGTCCGGTCGCTCGAGCACGTCCTGGTCACCGCGGACCGGCTCGGCCTGCCGGCGTACTCCTGGGTGCAGAACGAGTACAACCTGCTCGCCCGTGAGGACGAGGCCGACCTGTTCGCCATGCTGCGCGAGCGCGGCATCGGCTACACGCCGTTCAGCGCACACGCCGGCGGCGTGCTCGCGGGGCGCTACCGGCGAGGCGAGCCGGTGCCGGCCGGGAGCCGGCTCGACGTCCTGCCCGCGGTGATCCGGGACCTCGACGGACTCTGGGACGGGTTGAACCGGCTGGCTCTCGCTGCTGACTCGCGGGGTGTCTCGATGGCCGCGCTGTCGCTCGCCTGGGTGCTGAGCAGCCCCGCTGTCGCGGGCGCGATCGCGGCACCGCGGCCCGGTCAGTTCGGCGACGTCGCCGCTGCCCTCGAGATCGAGCTCAGCGAGGACGAACGGGCCGAGCTCGCGTCACTGTTCGCGGGGTAGCCGGTGGTCGAGCTTGTCGCGACCCCCGCATGGGTGCCCGGTGGTCGAGCCTGTCAAGACAGCCGAACGCGGCCTTGATCCCGGCGGGCTGCGGGTCGGCTCGGGTTGCGACCGATAGGCAGCTAGGCGGGTTCGGGTCGGGGTTGTCTGCCGGCTCACCGTTGCTGACCTCGAAGTGTGGTTGATCGTCGGCACACGGTGCGGACGATCAACCACACTTCGCACTCATGCCGGCGGCCACTCGACCACCGGCGACAGGCCGGACGCACAGCCGGCTCACAGCGACGGTCGGGCGGCACCACAACGACAGCATCGACAGTGGAGGAACCTTCACACGGACGGGATGCTGAGATGGACGTCGAGAGACGCAAGCTGCTGCAGATCGCTGGTGCGGGGTCGGTGGCGGGTGCCTTCGGGCTGGCGGGCTGCTCCTCGTCGGACGGCTCAGGTGCGGGGACCTCGGCGAGCGGCTCGGTGACCGGAGCCCGGACCTCGTTGACGCTGGACCGCGCGGCCTGGCAGCACGACGCGACCAACGACGTCTACTGGCAGATCGGACAGGTCTACGCGGCCACGCCGGCGGCGAGGGACTACGAGACGCTGGGCATCTACGTGCCGGGCCCCTACTTCTCTGCGACGAAGAACGGCGACGGCACCTACACCGCGAAGGTCCGGTCGCGGGGGAAGGTCGGCGCCTACACCGCCGCCACCGCGCCGATCGTCCTCCCCGTGAACACCCCGGGGTACGCCGCCCAGAAGCCTCCGACGAGCTACAGCTACGACGACGTCTCGAGCTACCTCGAGGCAGGCATGGTGTACGTCGCCCCCGGACTGCGCGGCAAGGACAGCCAGACGAGCACCTACACGGGCAACGCGCCCTGGGGCGTCACCGACCTCAAGGCCGCGGTGCGGTTCATCCGCTACAACGCCGACGCCGTCCCCGGCGACCAGGACCGGATCGTCGTCTTCGGGATGAGCGGCGGCGGCGCGCAGAGCGCGGTCATGGGCGCCTCGGGCGACAGCTCGCTGTACAGGCCTTACCTCAAGGCGATCGGGGCGGCGATGACCACCGCGAAGGGGAAGCGGATCAGCGACGCGGTCGCCGGAGTGATGGCCTGGTGCCCGATCACCAACCTCGACTACGCCAACGCGGCCTACGAGTGGAACCTGGGCCAGTTCGCCTCGACCGGGACCCGGGCCGCGGGCACCTGGACGGCCGCCTACTCCGCCGACCTCAGCGACGCGTTCGCGGCGTACCAGAACAAGCTGGGGATCAAGGACGCGTCGGGTCGCAGGCTCACGCTGACCGAGAGCGCCGACGGGCACTACCTGGCCGGCAGCTACTACGACCACGTGGTGTCGGTGGTCGAGACCTCGCTCAACAACTTCCTGGCCGACACGACCTTCCCCTACACCCCGTCGAGCACGGGCGGCATGGGCGCCCCCGACGGATCCGGCAGCGCACCGTCGGGCAGCGCCCCATCGGGCAGCGCACCATCAGGCAGCGCCCCCTCAGGCGCGCCGTCCGGTGACGCCTCGTCCGGCACCACCGACAGCACGACGACGTCCACGACCTACCAGACGGCGCAGGCCTACGTCGCCGCCCTCAACAGCGACAGCACCTGGGTGACCTACGACGCCGCGACGAACACCGCGACGGTCACCAGCCTGGCGGGCTTCGTGCAGAGCCAGAAGACCGCAAGCAAGGACGTCGGGGCGTTCGACGGGGTGGACCGGGGCGCGACCGAGAACGTCGTCCTCGGCCTCGGCGAGGACCCGCTCCACTTCGCACAGGTGTCGCGGCAGGTCATCGCGCGCAACCAGGGACGCTACGCGTCGGCGTCCGGGTGGGACTCGGCGTACGCCGCCGGACACTACGCCGTCGACTTCGCCAAGACCGACTCGGTCGGGAAGGCCGTGGCGCACCGCTCGGACATGTACAACCCGATGTACTACCTGTCCCCGTTCTACGCCGGCCACCGGACCGCGAAGGTCGCCCCGAGCTGGCGCATCCGCACCGGCATCATGCAGGGCGACACCGCCAGCACGACCGAGATCAACCTGGCGCTGGCGCTGGCGGACTACGGGATCGAGACGGTCGACTTCGCCACGGTCTGGGGCCAGGCGCACACGATGGCCGAGCGGTCCGGCGACCCCGTCGCGAACTTCATCGACTGGGTCGAGAAGGAGGTCGCCGCCTGAACCCCGATCAGGGCTGAGCGCTGGCGGTCAGGCGCGCGGCGCCGCCGCCGCGTTGGTGGCCAGGCCACCCCACATGGCGAGGACGCCTGCGGTGGGCTGGTGGATCTCGATCGGGTGGCCGAAGACCGGGCCGCCCTCGAACCAGTCCGCCCAGGCGCCGGACCGCGAGGTGGTGAGCAGCGGGCAGCCGACCTGCGCCAGGTGCGCGGCCTCGACGACGAGGTCGTCGGTGGTCCACGAGACGTGGCTGACGTTGCCGTGTCCCACGCGCAGGGCGAACCCGAGCTCGGGGGTGACCTCGTGGACCTGCCCGAGCTCGATGACGATCGAGCCCCACTGGCCGAAGGCGGCGCTGTGGTCGAGCACGCCCTGCTCCCCTCGGAAGCGGAAGGTGTCGCCGAGATCGATGTGCTCCAGGACCGTGAACGGCCCGGCCCCCAGCGACTGCTCGGCCCACTCGACCGCGGCGGCCAGGTCATCGACCCAGTAGCCGATGTGGTGCAGGGCGCGCACCGGGGGAAGGGGTCGGGCCTGGTTCACGGGGTGCTCCTCTCGGCCGCCTTCACGGCGCTGGTCCAACGGAAGGTGTTGTGCATCCGGATCGAGCCGTCGGCAGCGGTGAAGGGAGCGACCGCGGACCGGACGGCGTCCGCCGTGGCCGCCCGCCCGGCCACCTCGACGGTGCGGGCACCACCCGCGGAGGCGAGCAGGCCACGCACGGCGCCGGCCACGTCGTCGTACGCCCACGTGCACTCGACCTCACCGTCGTCGAGGACCTCCAGGCCTGCGTCCGCGAGCAGGGACTCGAGGCGGCCGGGCTCGGAGAGGAGGTACGGCGCATGGCTGCTCGGCGCGGCCGGCGGGACGAGCGCGGACATGGCGAGGTGGATCGCGGTCGACTCGCAGCGCTCGGGCTCGGCGAACAGGCTCGCGACGACGCGTCCGCCCACGGCGAGCACCCGCGCCGCCTCCCGCAGGGCGACCTGGGGATCGGCGGCGAACTGGAAGGCGTTGATGCCGGTGACCGCGTCGAAGCAGGCGCCGTCGAAGGGCAGCGCGTCGAGCTCGCCCGGCACGAGCCGGACTCCGGGGACCCGACGCGCGGCGACGTCGAGCAGCCCGACCGTCGCGTCCAGCCCGACGGCATGCGCGCCACGCGAGTGGGCCA
>ERZ724512.1266-NODE-1266-length-11833-cov-6.583970_pt1 | contig 11833 bp, 7 predicted proteins | sample MGYA00376045_ERZ724512 | MGnify/ENA primary metagenome ERZ724512 (study PRJEB28724, sample SAMN07190883) | activated sludge metagenome | isolation source: activated sludge of sewage treatment plant in Hong Hong | place: Hong Kong | collected 2016-03-17 ... | reverse complement strand
CAGGCTCCCCGGCATCACGCTGGTGCCGACCCGTCGCGGCCGCCGGCCCAGGCAGCTGCCCGCCGAGGAGGCCTGGCTGGCCGCGCTGACCGCCACCGACAGCCGGTTCGACGCCGACCCCGCCGGTCTCGAGAGGCTCGAGAGCTCCCTCGCGCCATGGGACGAGGTGGGAGTCGGGCGAGCCGGTGCCGCGCGCGCGACCTTCCGCCTCGGCGAGGTCGAGCCGGAGGTCGGCCACGACCTCGACGCACCGGACACCCCCGCACGATGGCGGCTGGAGTTCCTCCTGCAGGCGACGGCCGACCCCAGCCTGCTGGTTCCGGCCGACCAGGCGTGGACCGACGCCGGCGGCCTGAGGCGCTGGCTGGACGACCCACATGAGGTGCTGCTGCGTGAGCTGGGCCGGGCGAGCCGGGTCTACCCACGACTCTGCGAGGGCCTGCGTCAGCCCCGGCCCACCGGCATGGAGCTCGACTCGGAGGCGGCCCTGGAGTTCCTGTCCGGAGCCGCGGCGGCGCTGGACGAGGCCGGCTTCGGCGTACTCCTCCCGACCTGGTGGGACCGGCGCGCTCGGCTCGGCCTCAAGCTGTCGGCGAGCACGCCGACCGACCCGAAGGCGACCACCGACGCCCGGTTCGGCAAGGAGCAGCTGTGTGACTTCCGCTGGCAGCTCGCGATCGGCGAGGACGCGCTCACCGAGGACGAGATCGCCGCCCTGGCCGCGGCCAAGGCGCCGCTGGTGCGGATGCGCGGCCAGTGGGTCAGCGTCGATCACGAGCAGCTGCGCCGGGGCCTGGAGTTCCTCGAGCGCGAGCGGTCCGGCCACCGGTCGGCGGCCGAGATCCTCGCGTTGGCGACGGCCCATCCCGACGACGTCGACCTGCCGCTGGAGATCACCGCCGTCACGGCCGACGGCTGGCTGGGGGCGCTCCTCAACGGGTCCGCGCCGCAGACCCTCGGGCCGGTCCAGCCGCCCGAGGGGTTCACCGCGACGCTGCGCCCCTACCAGCATCGTGGCCTGTCGTGGCTGAGCTTCCTGTCCACGGTGGGGCTGGGCGCCTGCCTGGCCGACGACATGGGGCTGGGGAAGACCGTGCAGCTGCTCGCTCTGGAGGCGGCCCAGTCAGCAGACGAGCCGTCGCAGCAGCCGACGATCCTGGTGTGCCCGATGTCCCTGGTCGGCAACTGGCAGCGGGAGGCGGCGAAGTTCGCGCCCGCCCTGCGGGTCTACGCCCACCACGGTCCGGAGCGGCTGCGCGGCGAGGAGCTCGTCACCCACCTCGCCCACGTCGACCTGGTCGTCACGACCTACGGCACGGCGATCCGCGACATCGACCAGCTCGCCGAGGTGGACTGGCGCCGGGTCGTGCTCGACGAAGCGCAGGCCGTCAAGAACAGCCAGTCGCGGTCCTCGAAGGCCGTGCGCCGGCTGCGCGCTCCGCATCGAGTCGCGCTCACCGGCACTCCGGTGGAGAACCGGCTCTCCGAGCTGTGGTCGATCATGGACTTCCTCAACCCCGGGATGCTCGGCTCCCAGGAGCGGTTCCGCACCCGCTACGCCATCCCGATCGAGCGACACGGTGACGCAGAGACCGCGGAGCGGCTCCGCACCGTCACCCGTCCCTACCTGCTGCGTCGGCTCAAGACGGACCCGACGATCATCGACGACCTGCCCGACAAGATCGAGATGAAGCAGTACTGCCGCCTCACCACTGAACAGGCGTCGCTCTACCAGTCGATCGTCGACGACATGATGGACCGGATCGAGGCCAGCCGCGGCATCGAGCGGCGCGGCAATGTGCTCGCCGCGATGACCAAGCTCAAGCAGGTCTGCAACCACCCGGCGCTGCTGCTGCACGACCGCTCGGCCGTAGGGAGCCGCTCGGGCAAGATCGTCCGGCTGGAGGAGATCTTGGAGGAGATCCTCGCCGAGGGCGACCGGGTGCTGTGCTTCACCCAGTTCACCGAGTTCGCCGAGATGCTCCTCCCGCACCTCGCGGCTCGGTTCGGCACCGACGTCGCCTACCTGCACGGCGGCTCCACGAAGAGGTCGCGCGACGAGATGGTCACGCGCTTCCAGGCCGGCGAAGGTCCGCCGATCTTCCTGCTGTCGCTCAAGGCGGGCGGCACCGGCCTGACGCTGACCGCGGCCAACCACGTGATCCACCTGGACCGATGGTGGAACCCCGCGGTGGAGGACCAGGCCACCGACCGGGCGTTCCGGATCGGGCAACGACGCAACGTGGGAGTGCACAAGTTCATCTGCACGGGCACCCTGGAGGAGAAGATCGACGACATGATCGAGGCCAAGAAGGCGCTGGCCAGCCTGGTCGTCAGCGACGGCGAGGGCTGGCTCACCGAGCTGTCCACCTCCGATCTGCGCACCCTGTTCGCGCTCTCCGACGGAGCCGTCGGTGAGTAGCCGGTCGCGGTGGTCGGGATTCCCGCCAGCGTCCAAGCCGCTCGCGGTCGAGGGTGGCCTCCAGGCTCGCAGCAGGCGCGGCAGGATCGCCCAGACCTGGTGGTCCGAGCGGTTCATCGGGGTGCTGGAGGGCATGGGGATGGGCAGCCGGCTGCAGCGCGGCCGGGCCTATGCCCGCAAGGGCCAGGTCATCTCCCTCACCGTCGACGCCGGGCTGGTGAACGCCGAGGTGCAGGGCAGCCGGGCTCGGCCCTATCGCGTGCGCATCGGTCTGACGGCGTACGGCAAGGCCGACTGGGCCGAGCTGGAGCGTGAGCTCGCGGGCAACGCGTGGTACTTGGCCAGGCTGCTCGCCGGGGAGATGCCCGAGGACATCGAGGATCTCTTCGGTGCGGTGGGGCTGCCGCTCTTCCCGACCACCTCCCGCGAGCTCACCCTGGACTGCTCCTGCCCCGACGCGGCCGTGCCGTGCAAGCACCTGGCAGCGGTCTTCTACCTGCTGGCCGAGAGCTTCGACGACGACCCCTTCACCATCTTGGCCTGGCGCGGCAGGGAGCGCGACGACCTGCTGGCCAATCTGCGGGCGGTGCGTGGCGATGGCGTGGTTGCCGCCGACGCCGGCGAGGCGGTCGGTACGCCGCTGAGCGAGTGCCTCGACAGCTTCTTCGCCCTGCAGGGCGATCTGCCGACCACCGGCATGCATCTCGCCGAGCCGGATGCGTTGCTCGCCCAGCTGCCCGCGACCGACGTCGCCGTACGAGACCGCGGGCTCGTGGAGCTGCTGCGCCCGGCGTACCTGGCCTTCGGCTCCGACGGCTGACGGCGACCATCCCGTCAGACCTCGTCGTCGGCGGTCTATTCAACTTCGGGGCGGCCGGTGGTTCGAGCGCGCACGAGCCGGACGCCGGTTGCCAGCAGCCAGATGAGCCAGGCGAGGTAGCCCGGCATCGCGATGAAGACGAGCGACGAGCCGTCCGCGATCGCGAGGTTGGCCGTCCCGGCGGCGATCAGCACGGCTCCTCCGGCCAACCCGAGCAGACGCTGCCACGGCAGCGTCAGCCCGCTCGCATGCGCCGCCAGCGCGCCGGCCATGAAGGTGGTGCCGAGCGCCGGCGCCAGCGGCCGTGAGGCTCCGGTCCGGTCGTTCCTTCGGCCGGGGGCCGGATCGGACTTTCGGCCGGTTCGCTGGCGGAGCTGCATCCCTACGCTGAGGGGGTGAGCAACCCACTGCGGTCCGTCCTGGACGAACCCCGGCCCGCGGCACCACCGGCGAGGGCGTGGTGGGACTGGGCGCTGGTCGCGGTCGTCACCGTCTCCGCGGTGCTCGAGGGTCTGCTGCGGGCGGAAATGCCGCTACCGGGGTTGGCGGTGGCGCTGGCGGTCGGACTGGCGCCGCTGCTGCTGTGGCGCCGTACGCACCCGCTCGGGGTGGTCGCGATCACCTTCGGCATGGTCGCCGTCGTGGACGTCGGCCTTCTCGTCATCGACGCACCGGCGCTCGACCTGAACACGATGATCTACGTCCTGCTGCTGGCCTACTCGCTCTTCCGGTGGGGTTCGGGCCGAGAGGCGGTCGCAGGTGTGGCGGTCATCCTGGTCGCGGCGATCGTTGGACTCGTCGTCAGCTGGACCGGGTTCGCCGAGGCGATCGGCGGGGTCGCCGTGCTGGTGTCCGCCTTCGCCCTGGGCTGGGCCGTGCGCTCGCAGCACGGCGCCCAGGAGCGGAGGCTGGAGCAGGCGAAGTCGGAGGAGCGGGTGCTCCTGGCGCGCGAGCTGCACGACACCGTGGCCCATCACGTGTCGGCCATCGCCATCCAGGCACAGGCCGGACGCGCGCTCGCGGCGACCACACCGTCGGCATCGCTCGAGGCACTGGAGGTGATCGAGGTGGAGGCGTCGCGCACGCTCGCGGAGATGCGGGCGATGGTCCGCATGCTGCGCAACGAGGCCCCCGTCGACTACGCGCCGCAGCCGGGTGTCGCCGACCTCGAGCGGCTGTCGGGGGCCTCGCCCGCCGGACCCCGTGTGGAAGTGGCGGTCTCGGGTGATCTCGCCGCCCTCCCGGCGGCGATCGACGCCGCCGTCTTCCGGATCGCCCAAGAGGCGGTCACCAACGCCCGGCGGCATGCCCGTCACGCCACTCTGGTCGACGTGCGCGTCTCAGGGGACCGGTCGTCCGTCAGCCTCGTCGTCCACGACGACGGCGACCCGAGCACGGCTGACCCCGCACCCGAAGCGGGGTTCGGGCTCACCGGCATGGTGGAACGGGCCGTGCTCCTGGGCGGCACCTGCCAGGCAGGTCCCCGCCCCGGCGGCGGCTGGGCCGTCACCGCGACACTGCCGCGGCAGGTGACGGCGTGAGCATCCGGGTGCTGGTCGCCGACGACCAGGACCTCGTCCGGACCGGGCTGCGGCTGATCCTCGGCACCCTGGACGGCATCGAGGTGGTGGGGGAGGCGCGCGACGGGCAGGAGGCCGTGCGGCTGGCCCGCGAACTGCGTCCCGACGTGTGCCTGATGGACATCCGGATGCCCGTCATCGACGGGGTCGAGGCCACCCGCCAGCTGGCCGGGCCGGGCGTCGAGGACCCCGTCGCGGTCGTCGTGATCACCACCTTCGACCTCGACGAGTACGTCCATGGTGCGCTGTCGGCCGGCGCCAGCGGCTTCCTGCTGAAGGACGCCGGCCCCGAACTGCTCGGCGAGGCGATCCGAGCGGCCGATCAGGGTGACTCGCTCATCTCCCCCAGCATCACCCGCCGACTGCTGTCGACGTTCGCGGGCATGAGTCGGGCAGCTCCTCCCACCCAGCCCCTCGACCCCCTCACCGAGCGCGAGGAGCAGGTGCTGCTCACCATCGCGCAGGGGCGCACCAACGCAGAGATCGCCGCCGACCTGCACATCAGCCTCAGCACGGTGAAGACCCACGTCGCCAGCCTGATGGCCAAGCTCGGCGCCCGGAACCGGGTGGAGGTCGCGATGTGGGCGTACGAGACCGGCAGGGTTCGGGAGCAGTAGCCCCACGCCAGGCGCCCGAGATCGACCGAAGGCACGGCCCGTGCCTCGTACTTTCGGTCGGGACCGGACTGGCCATCGAACCGATGTGCGCACGTCGGGATGCCGCGAGGGTTGAGCCCATGATCACCGTCCAGTCCCTGACCCGGAGGTACGCCGGCTTCACCGCCGTCGACGACGTCTCCTTCACCGCCCGGCCCGGCCGCGTGACCGGCTTCCTCGGTCCGAACGGCGCCGGCAAGTCGACCACGATGCGGGTGATGGTCGGCCTGACCGCCCCGACGTCGGGCTCGGCGACCATCAACGGTGAACGGTTCGCCGACCTTCCCAACCCCGGCCTCGAGGTCGGCGTCCTGCTGGACGCCTCCGCGCAGCACGCCGGTCGCACCGGCCGCGAGATCCTCGCCATCGCTGCCGCCACGATGGGTCTGCCCCGCTCCCGCGTCGACGAGATGCTCGAGCTGGTGAGCCTGACCCCCGTCGAGGCCAGGCGCCGGGTGCGCAACTACTCCCTCGGCATGCGCCAGCGGCTCGGCATCGCCACGGCACTCCTCGGGGACCCCGAGGTGCTGATCCTCGACGAGCCGGCCAACGGGCTCGACCCCGCTGGGATCCGATGGATGCGTGACCTGCTGACGGGCTTCGCCGGCACGGGCGGCACGGTGCTGCTGTCCTCGCACCTGCTCCACGAGATCGAGGTCATCGCCGATGACCTGGTCGTCATCGGCAACGGCAGGATCGTCGCGTCGGGCAGCAAGGAAGAGCTCCTCGCCGCCGCCGGGACCGTCGCCCGGTCGGCGTCACCGCGCGCGCTCGCCCATGCACTCGAGCGGGCCGGGATCGCCAGCACGCTCGCCGGTGACGGCTCGGTGCGCAGCGACGCCGAGCCCGCTCGGGTCGGTGCCGTGGCCCAGGACGCCGGCATCGCCCTCACCGAGCTGCGCTCCGCCGAGGGCGCCGGACTCGAGGACATGTTCTTGTCGCTCACGGCCGACACCCAGCGCGAAGGAGTCGCGGCATGAGCACCACCATCGTCTCGGCGACCAGCCCGGACGCCGTATCGGTCCGCCGGGGCGATCGGCCCATCCCTACCGCTCGGCTCGTCAGGGTCGAGCTGCGCAAGATGTTCGACACTCGGTCCGGGTTCTGGATGCTCGTCAGCATCGGCGTCCTGTCGGTCGTCGCGACCGGGGCGGTGGTCATCTTCGCTCCCGACAGCGCGATCACCTATGAGAACGTCGCGTCTGCGATCGGCTTGCCCATGTCGGTGATCCTGCCGGTCATCGCGATCCTGGCCGTCACGGGCGAGTTGAGCCAGCGCGCCGGTCTCACCACGTTCACCCTGGTGCCGAGCCGCGAGCGTGTGATCGGCGCCAAGGCGATCGCGACCGCGCTCGTCGGCCTCGGCTCGATGGTCATGGCCTTGGCCGTGGGCGCCGTCGGCAACCTGGTCGGCTCCGCGCTCGCGGGAGTCGACACCGTGTGGGACGTGCCGCTGTCCGCCGTACCCCAGATCGTGCTCGGCAATCTGGTCGGCATGGCGATCGGCTTCACGCTCGGCGTCGTGCTGAGGTCCTCGGCCGCGGCGATCGTCGGCTACTTCGTGGTCTCGTTCGTGCTACCCGGCGTCTTCGAGCTGCTCGCCCTGGTGCGGGAGTGGTTCGTGGACCTGCAGCCGTGGATCGACTGGAACTACACGCAGGTGGAGCTCTTCGACGGCGCCACGAACACCGGCCAGGAGTGGGCGATGCTCGGCTCGACCACGATGATCTGGATCGTCGTCCCCCTCGTCGTCGGGCTGCTGTTCCTGCGCCGCTGCGAAGTCAAGTAGCCGGACGACGAACCCGCGCGACGTCATACGGATGGAGCACCCGCTTCCACTGAGCACCCGCTTCCACGATCCGCATGACGTCCCGCGACAACGCACAAAGACCCAGCCGATCTGGCGACCTTCCGCCCGTTGTCCGCGGCAGATCCCGCGCGCCCCCAATCCACGGCCGCTCACGCGCTCGACACGGCTCCGTGAGGTGCGTCGTCGGGTCCCGACGGCGCGTGTAGGATCCGCGTCGCGGAGGTTGGCAGCCGCCGGAAGCACCGCGTTCTTGGGCCGGCAAGTTGAACCTTTTGACCTAGAGCGAGGGTGTCGATGTCGAATCGGCGAGGCTGATGACGACGGGGAGCGGTTCCGCGGCCGGGGCCGCGCGCACAGTTGAGAGCCTCTCCGAGGAGAACGAGCGGCTGCGCCGCGAACTCGAGCAGCGCGCCGGTGAGCTGGCGCTGATCAACTCGATCCAGCAGACCGTGCTGTCGGACTTCGACTTCGAGAGCCTGGCCGAGATGGTGGGCGAGCGACTGCGGGAGCTCTTCGGCGTCGACACGCTGGTCGTCTGTTGGTACGAGCGCTCCACCCGGATGATCAGCTATCTCTACGCCTTCGAGGAGGGGACCCGGCAGAGCTGGGACCCGTATCCCGCGCACCAAGGGACCTTCGCGCGGCTCATGGAGTCGCGGCGTACGCAGGTGTTCCACACGTGGGACGAGGCCGCTGCCTCGGGTGCCGAGCTGGTCGAAGGGACGTTGCAGAACCAGTCCATGGTCCGGGCGCCGATGCTCGACGCGGACGGCGTCTGCGGCTTCATCACGATTGAGCATCTCGAGCGCCACGCCTTCGACGAGGCCGACGTGCTGCTCCTGGAGACGGTCGCGTCGAGCGTCGGCTTCGCCCTCGCCAACGCACGCCTCTTCGACGAGTACCAGCGGCGGACTCGCGAGAGCGAAGCCCTGACGGAGGTAGGACACCAGCTCTCCTCGACCCTCGACCTGCCGACCGTCCTGGACCGGATCGCCAGGAGCGCCCGCGACCTGCTCGCCGCGGACAGCAGCGCCATCTTCGTGCCGTCGGAGACCGACGGCGAGTTCCGGTCCGCCGTCGCGCTCGGCGAGGACGACGAGGCGATCGGCGAGCTCATCGTCCGACCCGGGATCGGCGTCATCGGCTCGGTGCTCGACAGCCGCACCGCGGAGATCGTGAACGACGCCAACGCGGACTCGCGCAGCGTGCAGATCGCCGGCACGGAGGAGTCGGAGCAGGAGCGCCTGATGGTGGCGCCGCTGGTCACCGGCGGCGCCGTGCGGGGCGCCATGGCCGTCTGGCGCGTGGGCGGGCGACCCTTCGACGACTCCGAGCTCCGCTTCCTCCTCGGCCTCTCGCGCCTGGCAGCCGCCGCCATGGAGAACGCCCGCCTCTTCACCGAGGTCGGGCGGCGCGCCACGGAGCTGGACATCGTGAACACCGTGACCCAGCAGGCCGCCGCCAGCCTGGACGTGGACACGCTGATCCGCATGGTGGGCGAGCAGGTCCGGTCGGCGTTCGAGACCGACGTCATCTACATCGCCCTGCTGGACCGCGAGGCGAACATGTTCCGGTTCCCCTACGTCCACGGTGAGGACGACTCGCCCCTCCCGCTGGGGGAGGGCCTGACCAGCGCGGTCCTGCTCGGCGGGAAGCCCGTGCTGCTCAGCACCGCCGCAGACTTCGAGGGACTCACGGTCGTAGGTCGCCAGGCGCAGTCATACCTGGGCGTCCCGATCACCGTCGACGGCGAGCCTTGCGGTGTCGTGGCGGTCCAGAGCATGCGGCACGAGCGGTTCTACGACATGGGCTCGCAGCAACTTCTGAGCACGATCGCTGCCAACGTCGGGTTGGCCGTGCGCAACGCCCAGCTCTACGGCGACGCGATGAGCGCGCGGGCCGCGGCGGAGGAGGCCAACCAGGCCAAGAGCGCCTTCCTGGCCACCATGAGCCACGAGATCCGCACGCCGATGAACGCCGTCATCGGGATGAGCACGCTGCTGCTGCAGACCCCGCTCGACGCCGAGCAGCGCGAGTTCGCCCGGACCACGCTCGACTCGGCCGAGAGCCTGCTGACGATCATCAACGAGATCCTCGACTTCTCCAAGATCGAGGCCGGCCGGATGGACATCGAGCGCCAGCCGTTCGACCTTCGCGAGTGCGTCGAGGCCACCCTCGACCTCGTGGGAGCAGCTGCCGCCGCCAAGGAGCTCGACGTCGCCTACCTGCTCGAGGGCGAGGTTCCTCGTTTCGTGTCGAGCGACGCGGCAAGACTCCGGCAGATCCTGCTCAACCTGCTCTCGAACGCGGTGAAGTTCACCGACCACGGGGAGGTCGTGGTCACGGTGACCTCCCGAGCCGTGGCCGTCGACGAGGTCGAGCTCCGGATCGCTGTGCGGGATACCGGCATCGGCCTGACCGCCGAAGCCATCGACCGCCTCTTCCAGCCCTTCTCGCAGGCTGACTCCTCGACCAGCAGGAAGTACGGCGGAACCGGGCTCGGGCTCGCCATCAGCGACCGGCTGGCCGGCCTGATGGGCGGTGGGGTGCGGGCCGAGAGTGAGGGGCCCGGCTGCGGGTCGACGTTCACCCTGACCCTCCGAGCCGGTCTCGCCGATCCCGTCACTTCCTCCGGCCGGGACTACGACGCGGAGCAGCCCGAGCTGAGCGGTCGACGCGTGCTGGTGGTCGATGACAACCCCACCAACCGCCGGGTGCTGGAGCTGCAGACGGCGCCCTGGGGCCTTGACCTCGAGAGCGCCTCCTCGGGGCCCGAGGCGCTCGCCACGCTGGCGTCCGGTGGCCCGTTCGAGGCCGCGATCCTCGACATGCACATGCCCGGCATGGACGGGCTGACCCTCGCGCAGCGCATCCGGGACGCCGGACTGGGGCTTCCCCTGGTGCTGTGCACGTCGTTGGGGCGACGTGAGGCCGACGAGCCGGAGGGTCTGTTCGCCGCCCACCTGGCGAAGCCGGTGCGGCAGTCTCAGCTGTTCGAGACGCTGACCCGGGTGATCGCCGGAGGCGTGCCGACAGGGACGACTCACGCCCCCGCCGCCGCACCCAGTGCGGTAGCAGGTGCGGGCGCAAATCGGCCGCCGCTGCGGATCCTCCTCGTGGAGGACAACCAGGTGAACCAGAAGGTCGCTCTGCGCCTGCTCCAGCAGCTGGGCTACTCCGCCGACGTGGCGGGGAACGGTGTCGAGGCGCTGGAGGCGATCGAGCGGGCGCCGTACGACGTGGCGCTGATGGACGTGCAGATGCCGGTGATGGACGGTCTGGAGGCGTCGCGGCGGCTGGTGGCGACGTACCCTCCGGACCAACGTCCGGTCATCGTCGCGATGACGGCGAACGCCATGGTCGGCGACCGCGAGATGTGCCTCGCCGCCGGCATGGACGACTACGTGGCCAAGCCGATCCGGCTCGAGGCGCTCGACGAGGCCCTGCAGAGGGCGGCAGGCCACCGGGTCGATGTCGCAGAAGGTGCCCCGGCCGCTGCCGCCGCCGGTGTGCCGGCGAGCGGTCTCATCGACGTCGCACAGCTGCGCGGGCTCGAGGCGGAGGCCGGGCGGGAGTTCGTCGCCGAGCTCGTCTCGACGTTCCTCGACGAGGCCCCCCACATGCTGGCCGCCCTCCGGGAGAGTCAGGCATCGGGTGACGTGGAGACGTTCCGACGCAGTGCGCACAGCTTGAAGTCGAATGCGCTCACCTTCGGGGCCGACCCGCTCGGAGCCGCGGCCCGCGAGCTCGAGCAGGGAGGCCTCCCGGCCGACACCGGGCCGCTGGTCGACCTCACCAGGCTGTACGACCAGACCGCCGCAGCGTTGACGGAGCTCACCCATGAATGACCGCAGCGGCCACCTGCTGGTGGTGGACGACAACAAGGTGAACCGGCTGCTCTTGGAGCGCACGCTCCTCCAGCTCGGGCACCGCGTCACGCTCGCCGAGAACGGCAAGGTCGCGCTCGACCTGCTCGGGGCCGGCTCTTTCGACCTGGTGCTCCTCGACATCGAGATGCCGGAGATGGACGGGTTCGAGGTGCTCGCCCGCCTCAGGGACGACGTGGTCCTTCGCGACATCCCCGTGATCGTCACCTCGTCGATGGAGGGTCTCGACAACATCGTGCGGTGCATCGAGCTCGGCGCCGACGACTACCTGCCCAAGCCGCTCAACACGGTCCTGCTCCGCGCCCGGCTGCGGGCCATGTTGGAGAAGAAGTACCTACGCGACCAACAGGCCGAGCTGGTGCGCCGGTTCGCCACGCCCGAGGTCGCCGCGGACCTGCGGCAGTCGGGGTTTGCCATCGGCGGCCGCCGGGTGGAGGTCAGCGTCGTCTTCGTCGACATCCGCGGCTTCACCTCACTGGCCGAGCAGCTGCAGCCCGAAGAGACGATCGAGTTGCTGAACGACTACTACACGCTGACCTTTGACGCGATCACGGCCAACGGTGGCGTCGTGAACCAGTTCATCGGCGACGGTCTGATGGCGCTGTTCGGCGCGCCACGCCCGTTGCCGGACCATGCCGACTCCGCCGTCCGGGCCGCT
>ERZ724512.1265-NODE-1265-length-11837-cov-8.396792_pt1 | contig 11837 bp, 4 predicted proteins | sample MGYA00376045_ERZ724512 | MGnify/ENA primary metagenome ERZ724512 (study PRJEB28724, sample SAMN07190883) | activated sludge metagenome | isolation source: activated sludge of sewage treatment plant in Hong Hong | place: Hong Kong | collected 2016-03-17 ... | reverse complement strand
GCCGCCGAGGTCGCCTTCGTCGCCCCCTGGTCGCCGCCGCAGTCCCCGGCCTCCGACGCCGGTCGCATGTGGATGTAGTTGTAGACGCCGTACTGGAACAGCCAGATCCCGCCGGGGTTCGGCTGCTGCACCAGACACGCGAACCGGTCGCTGCGGAACGCCTCGCCGACGGTGTTGTACGCCGTCACCAGGTAGGGCGCGTCCTGGTAGACCAGCTGCTGCATCTTGACGACCTGGGCGACCCGCGCGTCGTGGTCCAGCTCGCTGCTCTGCTCGTCGAAGAGCTTGTCGTAGGCGGCGTTGCAGTACCACGAGTCCGACCAGTCGCCGCGCTGCCCGCAGGTCAGGTAGCTGAGCATGCTGTTCGGGTCGGGCTCGACGAACCAGCCCCACTGGAAGATGTCGAAGGTGCCGTCCAGGATCACCTCCGTCAGCTTGTTGGACTGCATCGCCGTCACCTCCGAGTCGATCCCGACGTCGGCGAGCCACTCCTTGACGTAGTTCATGGTGTTGAGCGAGGTCTGGGAGTCCGATCGTGCGTAGAGCCGCAGGGTGCCGATGGGCTTGCCGTTCGGCAGCGTGCGGAACCCGTCGCCGCCCTTGGTGTAGCCGGCCGCGTCGAGCAGCTCCTCGGCCTTCGCCGGGTCGTAGGTGAACGCCTGCTCGGCGGGTGGGTCCCAGTGGAAGTCCTGGTAGGCCGGCGGGATGATCGTCGTGCCGGGCTCGCCGGCGCCCTGGTAGACCTTGCTGATCAGCTGCGGCAGGTTCAGCGCGTAGCCGAGCGCGTGGCGGAACTTCGGGTCGAGCACGGCCGGGTTCGGGTCGCCGATGGGCTTGCCGGTCTTGGTGTCGATCGAGCCGCTGTTGAAGGCGATCTGGTCGAAGCCCGGGGAGTCGCCGTTCTGCGCGGTGATGCCCGGCGTGTCCTGCAGGGCCTTGACCTGGAGCGCGGTGATGTTGTCGACGAAGTCGATCTCACCCTTCTTGAGCGCGGCGATGGCGGGGTCCTCGGACTTGAAGACGCGGAAGACGACCGTGTCGATGTGCGGCGTGCCGCCCCAGTAGTCGGGGTTGGCCTCGAAGGTGTAGGTGGCGCCGCTCGCGGTCCCGTCCACGAGCCGGAACGGCCCGGACCCGACGACGGGCTGGCCGTCCTCCGGCTCGGCCTTGTAGGTCTTCACGTCCTTCTCGGAGACGTCCTTCCACACGTGCTCGGGGACGATCGGGATCGGCAGGAGCGGCAGCGTGGCGAGCGGCCTCTTCAGCTCCATCACGACGGTCTCCGCGTCGGGGGCGGTCACCGAGGCGACCCCGGTCAGGTAGCTGCCCCAGGTGGCCGACTCCGTCGTGCCGTCCAGCACTCGGTTGTAGGTGTAGGCGATGTCGGCCGCGGTGAGGTCCTCGCCGTCGGACCAGGTCACGCCGTCACGGATGTGGAAGGTCCAGGTGAGCCCGTCGTCGCTGTGGTCCCACGACGTCGCCAGACCGGGCTCCGGCGACATGTCCTTCATCGAGTAGCTGATCATGTAGTCGTAGGTCAGCGCCCACATCTCGAACGACGTCGCCTTGATGCCGACGAACGGGTTGAACGAGTCCACGTCGGTGAGGATCCCGACCGTGAAGGTCACGTCGGTGTCGTCCGAGCCGCCGGCGTCGGCCGGCGCCGGGAGCGCGAACGCCGGCAGCAGCGACGCCAGCACGACGGCGCCTGCCGCGAGCAGCCGCCCGGCGGTACGTTGGCGGCCGTGACCGACCCCGTGACTCCGGCCGCGACGCCGCCGGTGGCCCGTCGAGAGCCGTTCGAGCACACCGAGCACGGGGTGCTGCGACCCGACCCCTACCACTGGATGAGCACGCCCAGCGAGGCGTTCGTCGACCACCTCGTCGCCGAGCGGTCCTTCTACGATGCCGCGACGGGTCATCTGGGCTCCCTGTCCTCGCGCCTGGCCGCCGAGATGGTCTCCCGGGTGCCCGCGACCGATCGCTCGGCCCCATGGCAGCGTTCCCGGTTTTCCTACTACACCGAGCACGCTCCGGGGAACGACTACGCCGACATATTCAGGGAATCACCCGGTATTGCAACCTGTTCGAAACAGGATCCGCCGTCCGAGGGCGCTTCCTCCGCCGGAATCCGCAGCTCACGCGAGCTCGTCCTGCGGGTCGCCGATCTCGCCGACGCCAGCGGCTACCTCGAGCTAGGGCTGACCATCGTCAGCCCCGACGAGGACGTCCTGGCCCACTCGGTCGACCGCAGCGGCGACGAGGTCTACGAGCTGCGCTTCCGCGACCTGCGCACCGGCGCCGACCTCGCCGAGGCGGTGCCGCGGACCTACTACGGCGGCGCCTGGAGCGCCGACTCGCAGTGGTTCTTCTACACCGTCCACGACGCCGCGTACCGGCCTCACCAGGTGTGGCGGCACCGACTCGGGACCCCCGTGGCCGAGGACGTGCTGGTGCTCGAGGAGCCCGACGAGCGGTTCGAGCTGACCCTGCGGGCCACCCGCAGCGGCGGCGCCGTGGTCGTGCTGAGCGAGAGCCGGGACACCGCAGAGACCTGGGTGGTCGACGCCGCCCGGCCCGAGGCCGCCCCGCGCTCGGTGGGTGGCCGCCGGGGCGGCGTGGTCTACCGGGTCGAGCACGTCCGCGAGACCGACGACCTGCTCGTGGTGACCAACGACGACGCCCAGGAGCTGCGCCTGGCGCGGGCTCCCTTCCCTCGCGAGCACGACCAGGACCACACGGCCTGGTCCGCGGTCCGGGCCGAGGACCCAGCCGAGCGGCTGGAGCGGGTGGACGCCTTCGCCGGTCACGTCGTGCTCAGCCTGCGCCGCGACGCCGAGCACCGGCTGCGCCTGCTGCCCCTCGAGGACCTGGCCGGGCCCGGGATCACGATCCGCAGCCGCTTCGCCCAGGGGGCGGTCCGGCTGGCGCGCAACACGTCGTACGACGCCTCGGTGGTCACCGTGGTCGACCAGGCCCACGTCGAGCCCCCGATGTGGTCCGACGTCGGGCTGGCGACCGGCGAGGCGACCGAGGTCTGCCGACGGGCGGCGCCCGGGCACGACCCGGCCGGCTACGTCACCAGCCGCCTCGACCTCCGCTCGGTCGACGGCGTGCTCGTGCCGGTCACGGTGGTCCGGCACCGCGACACGCCCCTCGACGGGACCGCTCCCCTCCTGCTCTACGGCTACGGCGCCTACGAGTACACCTTCGAGCCCGACTGGGACCCAGCCCTGCCGAGCCTGCTCGACCGGGGCGTCGTCTACGCCCACGCCCACGTGCGCGGAGGCGGCGAGGGCGGGCGACGCTGGTGGCTCGACGGCCGCCTGGAGCACAAGCAGCACACCTTCGACGACTTCGTCGCCGTGGCGGACGGCCTCGCCGGGGAGTACGTCGACGGCGACCGCATCGTGAGCCGCGGGCTGTCCGCCGGCGGGCTGCTCCAGGGGGCGGTCTTCGGCCAGCGGCCGGACCGGTGGCGCGCCGTGGTGGCCGAGGTGCCGTTCGTCGACGTCGTCACCTCGATGCTGGACGCCAGCATCCCGCTCACGGTCAACGAGTGGGACGAGTGGGGCGACCCGCGGCGGCGGGCGGACTTCGACCACCTGCTGGCGTACTCCCCCTACGACCACCCGCCCCCGGCCGGCGGCCGCCCGGACCTGCTGGTGACCGGCGCCCTGCACGACCCGCGGGTGATGGTGCACGAGCCGGCCAAGTGGGTCGCCCGGCTCCGCGAGACCGACCCGGACTGGTCGCCGCGCTGCCTGTTCCGGGTGGAGACCGGCGCCGGCTCGCACTCCGGCCCGTCCGGCCGGTTCGGCCACCTCGGCTACGAGGCCGAGGTCTACGCCTGGGTCCTCGACCGGATGGGCCTGGCCACATGACCCCGCTGCACGCGGAGGTCCTGGAGGTCGCGCGCACCCTCATCCGCTTCGACACCAGCAACGCCCCCGAGTCCGCACTCGGCCGGCCGCCGGGCGAGGAGACCCCGGCAGCGGCGTACCTGCGCGACCTGCTCGCCGACGCCGGCATGGCGGCCGAGCTGGTCGCCCGCGATCCCCGGCGGGCCAACCTGGTCGCCCGGATCGCGGGCACCGACCCCGGCGCGCCGTCCTTGGCCTTCGTGGGGCACCTCGACGTCGTCCCGGCCGACCCGCGCGACTGGACGCACCCGCCGTTCGCGGCCGTCGTCGACGAGGGCGGCTGGCTGTGGGGCCGCGGTGCGGTCGACATGAAGAACGAGGTGGCCGCTCGGGCCGTCGCCGTCGCCGAGCTCGCCCGGTCCGGCTTCCGACCCCGCGGCGACCTGTGGCTCCTCGCCGTCGCCGACGAGGAGGACGGGATGGCCGACGTCGGGATGCGCTGGCTGTTGGAGGCCCGGCCCGACATCCGTCCCGACCTCGCGATCAACGAGGGCGGCGGCGAGCGCCTGCCCCTCCCCGACGGCCGGGTCGTGCAGACGGTGAGCATCGGCGAGAAGGGCACCTACCCGGCGCGCGTCGTGGCCCGCGGCGAGGCCGGCCACGCGTCGACGCCCGACGTCGGGCGCAACGCGGTCCCGATCCTCGGTGAGCTGCTGCGCAGGGTCGGCCCGGGCATGCCCGCCCCCGTCCGGTCGGCGCTGGTCGATCGGACCCTCGAGGTCCTGCTCGGCGAGCCGGTCGCCGACCTCGAGGACGCGGTGCGCCGAGCGGCGCGGCTGCATCCCGTGCTCGCCCACACCCTCCCCGCGCTGGTCGGCACGACCATGGCGCCGACCCTGCTCTCGGGGTCGCCCAAGCGCAACGTCATGCCGGCCCGGGCGTCCTTCGAGCTCGACTGCCGGATCCTGCCCGGCACCGGCGAGGCCGACGTCGAGCGGGCGGTCCGGGCGCGGCTCGGGTCCGACCTGCCCTACGAGCTCGAGTGGCCCGAGCACCTGGTCGCGGGGAGCGCCTCCGCTCCCGACTCCGCGCTCATGGACGCGATCGCGTGCGTGCTCGCCGCCAGCGGCGACGACGCCGCCCTCCTGCCGATGCTCTGCACCGGGTTCACCGACTCGGTCTACCTGCGCGAGGCGGGGACGCCGACGGCGTACGGCTTCAGCCCGTTCCGCGCCACCTCAGCGGAGGTGCTCGCCGCCGGGTTCCACAACGCCGACGAGCGGGTGCACATCGACGACCTGGCGCTGGCGGTCGACTTCCACGTCGCTCTCGCCCGCGAGGTCTTGTCCTGAGCCAGGGTCGGCGTGAGCCCAGCGGAGCTCACGCCGACCCGGCGACGGATCAGGCCCTGCGGAGGTTCCGCAGGACGTACTGCATGATGCCGCCGTTGCGGTAGTAGTTGGCCTCGCCCGGGGTGTCGATGCGGACCACCGCGTCGAACTCGGTCGAGCCAGCCTTCACCTTGACCGTCTTCGGCGTGCGGCCCTCGTTGAGCTCGGTGATGCCGGTGATCGAGAACTCCTCCTCGCCGGTCAGCCCCAGCGACTCGGCGCTCTCGCCCTGCGGGAACTGCAGCGGGATGACGCCCATGCCGATCAGGTTCGACCGGTGGATCCGCTCGTAGGACTCAGCGATGACCGCCTTCACGCCCAGCAGCGAGGTGCCCTTGGCAGCCCAGTCGCGCGACGAGCCGGAGCCGTACTCCTTGCCGGCGAGGACGACGAGCGGGGTCCCGGCGGCCAGGTAGTTCTCCGACGCCTCGAAGACCGTCGTCACGTCCCCCCCGGTCGTGAAGTCGCGGGTGAAGCCGCCCTCGGTGCCGGGCGCGAGCTGGTTGCGCAGCCGGATGTTCGCGAACGTGCCGCGGATCATCACCTCGTGGTTGCCGCGGCGCGAGCCGTAGGAGTTGAAGTCCCGCTGCTCGACGCCGTGCTCGGCGAGGTACCTGCCGGCAGGCGAGTCCTTCTTGATCGCACCGGCCGGGCTGATGTGGTCGGTCGTGACCGAGTCGCCCAGCTTGAGCAGCACCCGCGCGCCCTCGATGTCGGTGACCGGGGTCGGCTCGTCGGGCATGCCGTCGAAGTAGGGGGGCTTCCGGACGTACGTCGAGGCCTCGTCCCAGGCGAACGTGTCGCCCGAGGGGGTCTCCAGCGACTGCCAGCGCTCGTCGCCGGCGAACACGTCGGCGTACTCCTTCGCAAACGTCTCCGACGACATCGCCGAGGCGATCACCGTCTCCACCTCCGACGGCGAGGGCCAGATGTCCTTGAGGAACACGTCGTTGCCCTCGGTGTCCTGGCCGAGCGCGTCGTTGAACAGGTCGAGGTCCATCGAGCCGGCCAGCGCGTAGGCGACGACCAGCGGCGGGGACGCGAGGTAGTTCATCTTCACGTCCGGGTTGATCCGGCCCTCGAAGTTGCGGTTGCCCGACAGCACCGAGACGACCGCGAGGTCCTTCTCGTTGACCGCGGCTGAGACCTCGGGGATGAGTGGGCCCGAGTTGCCGATGCAGGTGGTGCAGCCGTAGCCGACCAGGTTGAAGCCGAGCTTGTCGAGGTACGGCGTGAGGCCGGCCTTGTCGTAGTAGTCCGAGACCACCTTCGAGCCCGGGGCCAGCGTCGTCTTGACCCACGGCTTGCGCTGCAGGCCCTTCTCGACGGCGTTCTTCGCCAGCAGGGCGGCACCGATCATCACCGACGGGTTGGAGGTGTTGGTGCACGACGTGATCGCGGCGATCGTGACGGCCCCGTGGTCGAGCGTGAACCTCGTGCCGTCCTCGAGGGTCACCTCGACCGGGTCGCTCTTGCGGCCGCCGTCACGCGGCGCGGCGGACAGGTGGTCGCTGGGCGGTGCGGACTGGCCGTGGCCGTTGGTCGTGGCCGGGTCCGAGGCCGGGAAGGTCTCGGCGACGGCCTCGTCGTACCCGTTCTCCTCCTCGCCCGACACGTAGTCGGCGAGCGACGCGCGGAACGACGGCTTGGCCGCGGTGACCTCGATGCGGTCCTGGGGCCGCTTCGGGCCGGCGATCGACGGTACGACGGTCGCCAGGTCGAGCTCGAGCCGCTCGCTGTAGCGCGGCTCGGCGTCGGGGTCGTGCCAGAGGCCCTGGGCCTTGGCGTAGGCCTCGACGAGCGCCAGCTGCTCGGCGGGGCGGCCAGTGAGCTGGAGGTACTTGACGGTCTCCTCGTCGATCGGGAAGACCGCGATGGTCGAGCCGAACTCGGGGCTCATGTTGCCGATCGTGGCGCGGTTGGCCAGCGGCAGCGCGGAGACGCCGGGTCCGTAGAACTCGACGAACTTGCCGACGACCCCGTGCTTGCGCAGCATCTCGGTGATCGTCAGCACCAGGTCGGTGGCGGTCGAGCCCTCGGGCAGGTCGCCCGACAGCTTGAAGCCGACCACCCGTGGGATGAGCATCGAGACCGGCTGGCCGAGCATCGCGGCCTCGGCCTCGATGCCCCCGACGCCCCAGCCGACCACGCCGATGCCGTTGACCATCGTGGTGTGGGAGTCGGTGCCGACGCAGGTGTCGGGGTAGGCCTGCGTGACGCTCTCCCCGGTGGTCGAGCCTGTCGAGACCCGGGTGAAGACCGTGCGCGCCAGGTGCTCGATGTTGACCTGGTGCACGATGCCGGTGCCGGGCGGGACGACCTTGAAGTCGTCGAAGGCACCCTGGCCCCAGCGCAGGAACTGGTAGCGCTCGCGGTTGCGCTCGTACTCGATCTCGACGTTGCGCTCGAACGCCTCCGGGGTGCCGAAGACGTCGGCGATCACGGAGTGGTCGATGACCATCTCGGCCGGGGCGAGCGGGTTGATCTTCGACGGGTCGCCGCCGAGGTCGGCCATCGCCTCGCGCATCGTGGCGAGGTCGACGACGCACGGGACGCCGGTGAAGTCCTGCATGATCACGCGCGCCGGGGTGAACTGGATCTCCTTGTCCGGCTCGGCGTTCTCGTCCCATCCGGCCAGCGCCCTGATGTCGTCGGCGGTGATGTCCGCGCCGTCCTCGGTGCGCAGCAGGTTCTCCAGCAGCACCTTGAGGCTGAACGGCAGCGAGGCGACGTCCAGGCCCTCGCCCTGCACCGCATCGAGGCGGAAGATCTCGTAGGACGTGCCGTCCACGTCCAAGGTGCTCTTGGCACCGAAGCTGTCCTGACTGGCCACTGCCGTCATCTCCTGACTCGTCGTCACGGTCCTTGGGAATCGCCTCCCCATCCTGCCGCTGCGCAGGAACACGGGAAAAGGAAGGCTGCCCTAACCGGCGGCGCTGTCTCGAAGCCGGCGGGCGTGCAATTTCTCTTGATGTCAAGATACACGATGCCGAGACGAGTCGGCATCACCCTGCACAGATGTCACTTTCGGTGGCTGTCGCTGACGGCGCGGGATTGCCGAGCCTTGCGAATCAGAGCGAGCCCAGTCCGAGCCTTCGTCGGAGAGGAGTACGACGGGTGCAAACAGGCTCACTGCAGGTCCAGCCCAACCCGCCACAGTCCGCCCACATTGCCCCACCGAGGATGCGTCATCCCTCGTACACGGACAGGCAGAACTCCGCTCCTGACGGTGGCGCCGAGCGTGATCGCGACCGGTGGTCGTCGTTCTGCCCGTCCGGTTACGAAGCCCCCCGACGGGTCGTGTGCCTGAGACCGCGGTAGGGCGCGTCGTCAGGCACACGACTCAACCAGTCGTGCTGCCCAGAGTGAATCGCATCAGTGCAGGTCAGAGCCGGTTCTCGTCAGCAAAGCAACACATTCGACGTGGTGCGTCATCGGGAAGATGTCGAAGGCCCGCAGAGAGCGCAGCCGGTAGCCGAACTTCTGGAAGGTCGCGACGTCGCGGGCGAGGGCAGCGGGGTCGCAGGCCACGTAGGCGATGGCGCGCGGCTGCCGCTCGACGATCTGCTCCACGACGAGGGCACGCGCGCCCTCCCGCGGCGGGTCCAGCACGACCAGGTCGGCCCGGGAGAACGCCGAGGGCAGCTGCGAGGCGAGGACGCGGTCGACCGCGCCGAGCTCGACGACGACGCCGGGTGAGCCGGCGAGGTTGGCACCGGCGTGGCCGGACGCCCGGCGGTCCGCCTCGACGGACAGCACGCGGCCGGAGGGGCCGACCGCGTCGGCGAGGAACTTCGCGAACAAACCGACCCCGGAGTAGAGGTCCAGCACCACGTCGCCGCGGCGCGGGGCGAGCAGGTCCAGGACCGCTTCGACCAGCGCCTGCGGGGCGCCGGGATGGACCTGCCAGAAGCCGTCGGCCTCGACCTCGAAGAGGTGGTCGCCGTAGCGGGGGGACACCACCCGCTCCCCCACGACCGTCGACAACGCGGCGCGGTGGCGGTCCAGGCTGGTCCCGGCCCGGGTCACGGCGCGGGCGTCCGTGCGGGTGATCAGGCAGTCGTCGACCGGGACGACCTCGCGCGAGCGGTGCTTGCGCAGCCCGTGCCGTCCGCGGGGGCCGACGGCCCACTGGATGCGGGTGCGCCAGCGCAGCCCCTCCTCGTCGCCGGGGACGGGCTCGACCTCGACGTGGATGTCGGTGGCGGCCAGCCGGGAGAGCTGCTCGCGGACGACCGCCGCCTTGAGCTCGCGCTGGCGCGGCAGCGCGACGTGCTGGAAGTCGCAGCCGCCGCAGCGGTCGGGGCCGGCGTACGGGCACGGCGGGACGACCCGGTCCGCCGACGCCTCGAGGATCTCCACCGCGTCGCCGCGCCAGAACCGGTCGCCGTCGGTGCCCTCGGTGATCTCCACGACGACCCGCTCACCCGGGACCGCGTGCCGGACGAACACCACCCGCGACGTCTCCTCGAGGCGGACGATGCAGTGACCGCCATGGGCCACCGGGCCGACGACGGCCTCGAAGCGCTCGCCGACGCGGGAGCCTCCTCGTGCCTTTCGCGGTCGTGGTCGCCCCCTCATCGGGGGATCTGCCGGTCCGAGCCGTCGCGGTTCGGCACGTTGCCGAGCCGGTACTCCGTGGGCCGGGTCCACGTCCCGAGCCGCTCCTCGCGCTCGCGGGCGAGCTCGGAGGAGCGCAGCTGGTAGGGCACGGAGGTCACCATCACGCCGGGCGCGAAGAGCAGCCGGCCCTTGAGCCGCAGCGCCGTCTGGTTGTGCAGCAGCTGCTCCCACCAGCGACCCACGACGTACTCCGGGATGTAGACGGCGACCACGCCGCGCGGGTTGGCCTTCCGGATCTCCATCGTGTAGTCGACGATCGGGCGCACGAGCTCGCGGTACGGCGAGTGCAGCACCTTGAGCGGCACGCCCAGGTTGCGGTCGTCCCACTCCTCCATCAACCGCTGCGTGGACTCGTTGTCGGTGGAGACGTAGACGCCCTCGAGGATGTTGGGGCGGGTCGCCTTGGCGAACGCCAGAGCCCGCAGCGTCGGCTTGTGGAGCCGGGAGACGAGCACGATCGCGTGCACCCGGGTCGGGAGGACCTTGTCCTCCTCGTCGGCGGCCAGCTCGACGTTGACGTTGTCGTAGTGGCGCCGGATGCCCCGCATGATGACGAAGAAGACGACCATCGCCAGGATCGTGATCCACGCACCGGCGAGGAACTTGGTGATGAGGACGACCACCAGGACGACGGCGGTGAAGGTCAGGCCCACCGCGTTGATGACGCGCGACCGCACCATCTTGCGCCGCGCGGCCGGGTCGGTCTCGGTGCGCAGGTGCCGCGTCCAGTGGCGGATCATGCCGAGCTGACTGAGGTTGAACGAGACGAACACGCCCACGATGTAGAGCTGGATCAGCCGGGTCGTCTCGGCGTTGAAGATCTGGATCAGCACGATCGCCATCACGGCGAGGAAGACGATGCCGTTGCTGTAGGCGAGCCGGTCGCCGCGCGACCCGAGCGCACGGGGCGCGTAGCCGTCCCGGGCCAGGATCGAGCCGAGCACCGGGAAGCCGTTGAACGCGGTGTTGGCCGCGAGCACCAGGATGATGCCGGTGACCGTCACCACGAAGTAGAAGCCGGCCGGGAACCCGTGGAAGATCGCCTCGGCCATCTGGGCGATCACGGCGTGCTGGTCGTAGTCGCTCGGCACCGGCTCGCCGTTGATCGTGAGCCGGTCGAGGTCGTTGGGGTCGACGTACTTCAAGCCCATCTTGTCGGCGAGGTTGATGATGCTGAGCATCATCGTGATCGCGATCGCGCCGAGCAGCAGGAGCGTCGTGGCCGCGTTGTCGCTCTTGGGCTTGCGGAAAGCCGGCACGCCGTTGGAGATCGCCTCCACGCCGGTGAGCGCGGCACAGCCCGAGGAGAATGCGCGGGCCAGCAGGAACGTGAGCGCGATCGACGTCATCGCGTCGCCGTAGCCCGGCGCCGGCTCGATGTCGAACTGCGCGCTGGAGACCTCGGGCAGGGTTCCGGCCGCGAGCTCGGAGAGCCCGATCGCGCACATGCCGAGGATCGCGACCATGAAGGCGTAGGTCGGGATCGCGAACAGCGTGCCGGACTCACGGATGCCGCGCAGATTCATCGCCATCAGCAGCAGGACCATGAGCGTCGCGAAGTTCGCCTCGTGACCGCTGAGCGGATCGATCGCCGAGGCGGCGTACTGCGCTCCCGACGAGATCGACACCGCGACCGTCAGCACGTAGTCGACCAGGAGCGCCGACGCCACGGTCTGGCCCGCCGTCGCCCCCAGGTTGACCGTCGCGACCTCGTAGTCGCCGCCGCCGCTGGGGTAGGCGTGCACGGTCTGGCGATAGGACGCGACGACCGCGGCCATCACCAGCGCGACGGCGATGCCGATCTTCCAGGACCAGACGTACGCCGACGCACCCGCCAGCGACAGCATGATGAAGACCTCGTCGGGGGCGTACGCGACGGACGAGAGCGCGTCGCTGGCGAAGACCGGCAGCGCGATGCGCTTGGGCAGCAGCGTCTCCCCCAGCTGGGAGCTGCGGAGCT
>ERZ724512.1260-NODE-1260-length-11862-cov-4.303718_pt1 | contig 11862 bp, 10 predicted proteins | sample MGYA00376045_ERZ724512 | MGnify/ENA primary metagenome ERZ724512 (study PRJEB28724, sample SAMN07190883) | activated sludge metagenome | isolation source: activated sludge of sewage treatment plant in Hong Hong | place: Hong Kong | collected 2016-03-17 ... | reverse complement strand
GGGTAGGTCCTGACGATCAGGAAGTGGTGGTGGGGGGTGGTGGCCGGCTCGGCGAGGACCGGCCAGTCCCGGTGGATCCACACCCCCGGTTCCTGGAGCGTCACCCCGGACGGGTCCACCCACATCCGCACCACCGGAGGGTGGGTCGCCGCGGCCCGGGAGCGTCGGAGCGCGCGGCGCAGGTGGCTACGCAGCTTGTCCCTCGCGACGGAGGGTCCCATCGCCCAGCCCATCAGCCAGGTCGCGGCCGCGATCAGGGCGCTGCTGAGCAGCACCCAGCGCTTCAACCCGGGACGGAGCGTGGCCGTGCCGGCGACCAGTACCAGGACGAAGAACACGACCGCGGTCGTCCAGGCGAGCACGTGCCGGTAGGTCTTCTCCAGGCGGGCGGTCGCTCCGCTGTGCTCGTGCGCCCATAACTGGAAGGCGAGTCTGTCGGGTTCCTCGACGCGGAACTCCAGGGGCTCGGCACCGGCACCCCACCAGACAGGGCCAGGGGTGGAGGACTGCACGGCAGGAGGCTATCGCTGCCGTCCGCCTCCCGAAGCTCGGACGGAGGAATGGCCGGACCAGCGCCGCGTGGGACGATCCGCTCATGAGCACGGGCTTCCAGTTGGCCGGACGATTCGCGGGCGTCACCACCTCTCCGGTGCGGGACATCCTCGCTGTCGTGAACCGTGGCGACGTGATCAGCTTCGCCGGCGGTATCCCGGACGCATCCCTGTTCGAGCTGGACGACTTCCGCGCGGCCTACGACCACGTGCTCGCCCGGCAGGGCCGTCGGGCGCTGCAGTATGCCGGGACGAAGGGCGAGCCTGAGCTGCTCGAGCAGGTGGCGGCCAGGATGGGCCGGCACCTGCCGACCACGTCTGAGCAGGTGCAGGTGACCAGCGGTTCGCAGGAGGGCATCTTCCTGGTTGGCCAGACCCTTCTCGATCCGGGCGACGTGGTGCTGGTCGAGCAGCCCACCTACCTGGCGGCCGTCCAGGCGTTCACGCTTGCCGGTGCACGATTGGTGGCGGTGGAGACGGACGCCCACGGCATGCTTCCGGACGCACTGGCCGCCGCCATCGCCGCGCACCACCCGAAGTTCGTCTACCTGATTCCGACCTTCCAGAATCCCACCGGCCGCTCGATGCCGGCCGAACGTCGGCGCGACGTGGCCGAGGTGTTGCTGCGCACCGGCGTGCCGATGCTCGAGGACGACCCGTACGGCGAGCTCCGCTTCGAGGGCGAGGCCGCCCCGCCGTTGGCCGCGGTGCCGGGGATGTCGGCCCAGACGGTGCTGCTGAACTCGGCGTCCAAGGTGATGGCGCCGGGGGTGCGGATCGGCTGGCTCCGGGCGGAGGGACCGATCCTGCGCGCGCTGGAGATCGCCAAGCAAGCGGTCGGGCTGCAGAGTGCTGTGACCGACCAGCTGGCCGTCGCGCGCTACCTGGCCACGTGTGATCTGGACGCGCACATCGCGCACGTCGTCGAGGTGTACCGCGAGCGCAGGGACGCGATGGCCGACGGCCTCGTCCGCCGGCTGCCGCGCGGTGCCACGGTGACCCGTCCCGAGGGCGGAATGTTCTTGTGGGTCGCGCTGGGCGACGGCACCGACACTGCCGCGTCCCTTCCGGCCGCTGTGGACGCCGGGGTCGCCTACGTGCCCGGCTGGTCCTTCTTCGCGTCCGACCCGGACCGATCGACGATGCGGCTGTCGTTCGTGACGAACGCCCCCGGCGTCATCGAGGACGGTCTCGACCGGCTGGCCTGCGCCCTCGACTGGTGACCCCCGCGGACGGCGGCCCCTCGCAGCTCCCGTCGGGATCCGGAGATCCGGGGACGGTTCCTTTCCCGTTCATTCGGCCAATCCTGAGTTGAACGAACCGAATCGGGGACGGTTCCTCTTTTTCATGCGGAGCTGACAAGGGCTGTTAGTGCGGCGGACGGTGTCACGGGCTGGGCCCCGGGCGTCCCGCAACCTGGGTGAACGGGAAAGGAACCGTCCCCGTGAACGGGAAAGGAACCGTCCCCGAGGCCACCCCCGAGATCGACCGTCCCCGGGTAGGGGGAGGGACGACTCAGGTCAGGCGGCGGCGGAGTTCGGCGACGAGCTCGGTGACCTCGGCGCCGGCGCGGCGGGGGATCACGTGGGCGGCGTCGGAACCGGTGAGGACGAACACGTGGTCGGCGGTATCTGCGATGCGGGTGACGCCGGTCCAGGCGACGTGCGCCGTCCGCTCACCGGCCGCAACGTTCAGCCCGTCCGGGTCGAGCCAGACCTTCCGGGACGCCCCCGACTTCTCCAGTGCCACGCGCGCGCGGACGAGGTTGCTGCGCCGTAGGAGCCAGCCGGCCACCCGACCGGTGCGCCACTCCCACCAGCCGACGGCGACGCCCACGGCGATGTCGAGGAGTTCCAGCACCGCGGCCAGCGCCAGCTCGAGATTCAGCAGCAGTGGCAGTGCCGAGACCGCGAACAGCACGAGGTAGGCGGCTGATCCGGCCAGCCAGGCGCCCCTCATCCGCATCCGCCGGCGACGCGGATCCGCCTCGCCCGCCTCGGCCGAGCGCCAGGCGGCGAATGCGGCCAGGTCGGACGGGGTCAGGGTGTACTCGAGCACGGGTGCGAGGGTACTGGACAACCTCACAGTCCGGGGACGCCCAGCGCCCGCAGCCGGCAGCGCAGGTGGCCGTACGTGTCCGTGGCGGAGAAGTGGACGGCCCGCAGCCCCGCCCGCTGCGCCCCGCGTACGTTGACCTCCATGTCGTCGACGAACACGGCCTCCTCTGGCGCAACGCCGAGGATGGTGACGATGTGCGTGAAGTAGGCGGGGTCGGGCTTCGCCAGACCCATCTGGAACGAGTGGAACTGGTGGTCGAAGTGAACCTCGTGGCCCAGGTTCGCAAGCATGAAGCCGCCCCGGTAGCTCTGCTGGTTGGTGGCCAGTGCGGTGACGACCCCGGCCGCACGCACCCGATCGACGAGGCGCAACATGTACTCGTCCGCCTCGATCCGGCACCACACCTCGAGGATGTCGTCGGCTGTGCAGTCCCGGCCGTCGCGCTCCAGCAGCCCGGTGAGCAGGGGGTACAGGTCGACCTGCCCGGTGAGGGTCTCCTTCTCGGCGCGGAACACATCAGCAATGAACCGTGGCCCGCCCAGCCGAAGCATGTCCCGCAGCCAACCCTTCCGCGGGTACTGCACCACCCCATCCGCATCCATCAGCAGGGCACGGATGGGCGGCTGGTTCGCTGAGGTCACCGCTCCATCCTCACCGGATACGCCGGCGGGGTCCAGTCGCCTCCGGATCCAGGGAGGGCGCTCACCCGATCGGGTGGGGTTCGGGACGCGCTGCCGGCTGGGTCACCAGCTCGATCGAGCGGGCCGCGCCCCGGTCGGCACTCAGCGCCATGGACGCGTACACCTGCAGGGCCTTCGAGACCACGCGGTCGCGGTTCTTCGGCTTCCAGCCGAGGTCATCCTGGCGGGCCCTGCGCTCGGCCAGCGTGGAGTCATCCACCAGCAGGGTCATCGTACGGTCAGGGATGGAGATCTCGATCAGGTCGCCGTCCTCGATCAGGCCGATCGCACCGCCGGAGGCCGCCTCGGGCGACACGTGCCCGATCGAGAGCCCCGAAGAGCCGCCAGAGAACCGGCCGTCGGTGATCAGCGCGCACTGCGGCCCCAGCCCCAGACCCTTCAGGTAGGACGTGGGGTAGAGCATCTCCTGCATCCCCGGGCCGCCCTTCGGCCCCTCGTAGCGCACCACCACGACGTGCCCGGGCTGCACCCGCTTGGACAGGATCGCCTCGACCGCTTCCTCCTGGCTCTCGGTCACGATGGCCGTGCCGCGGAACACCCACAGGTCCTCCGGGACGCCGGCGGTCTTCACGATGGCGCCGTCCGGAGCGATGTTGCCCTTCAGGATGGCCAGGCCACCATCGACCGTGTACGGGGTGGACACCGCCCGGATGCACCCGTTCAGGTTGTCGGTGTCGAGGCTCTCCCACCGGGCGGTGGACGAGAACGGCTCGGTGGTGCGGACGCCGCCCGGTGCGGCATGGAACAGTTCCACGGCCTCGGGAAGCGGCGAGCCGCCGCGCAGGTCCCAGTCCGCCAGCCACGCATCCAGCGAGGGGGAGTGGACGGCGTGGACGCTGCGGTCCAGCAGACCGCCGCGATCGAGCTCACCGAGGATGGCGGCGATGCCGCCGGCGCGGTGCACGTCCTCCATGTAGTAGTTGGTGGTGTTCGGGGCCACCTTGCAGATGCACGGAGTGGTACGGGACAGGGCGTCGATGTCGTCGGAGTCGAAGTCGACGCCGGCCTCGTGCGCTGCGGCGAGCAGGTGCAGCACGGTGTTGGTGGAGCCGCCCATCGCGATGTCCAGCCGCATGGCGTTGGCGAACGCCGGCTTCGTGGCGATCGACTTCGGGAGCACGGAGGCGTCATCGCCGTCGTACCAGCGCCTGGCCAGCTCGACCACAAGGCGGCCGGCGTTGAGGAACAGGTCCTTGCGGGCTGCGGCGGTGGCGAGGGTCGAGCCGTTGCCCGGCAGCGCGAGGCCGAGCGCCTCCAGCAGGCAGTTCATCGAGTTGGCCGTGAACATCCCCGAACACGAGCCGCAGGTGGGGCAGGCGCTCTGTTCGATCGAGAGCAACTGCTCGTCGCTGACCTTGTCGTCGACGGCCTTGTACATCGCGTCGATCAGATCCAGTCTCGGCTGCGCCACTCCGGCCACCACCTGTGCCTTGCCGGCCTCCATCGGGCCGCCGGAGACGAACACGGTCGGGATGTTCAGCCGCAGCGCGGCCAGCAGCATGCCGGGGGTGATCTTGTCGCAGTTGGAGATGCAGACCAGGGCGTCCGCGCAGTGCGCGTTCACCATGTACTCCACCGAGTCGGCGATCAGTTCCCGGCTGGGCAGTGAGTAGAGCATGCCGTCGTGGCCCATGGCGATGCCGTCATCGATGGCGATGGTGTTGAACTCCCTGCCGACGCCGCCGGCCTCCGCGACCGCCCCCGCGACCAGCGCGCCCATCTCCTTGAGGTGGACGTGACCGGGAACGAACTGGGTGTAGGAGTTCGCGATCGCCACGATCGGCTTGCCGAAGTCGGACTCGACCAGTCCGGTCGCACGCCACAGGGCGCGGGCCCCGGCCATGTTGCGGCCGTGGGTGACGGTTCGGGAACGCAGTGCGGGCATGGCTACCTCGATTCGACTACAACCCAGCCAGCCTAGTCCGCGCCCTGTTCGGCGTGAACCGGCGGGACCGGAGGGCGAGATCGCGGCTGGGGGACGGCGTGCCGATCACGAACGCGGCCCGGACGGAGAGTGATCCGCGCCGGTGCCGGTTCGACGAAGCCGCTACAGGCGCGCCTCTCCGCTGATCACGGTGAGGGTTCGTCCGCCGATCCAGATCTCCTCGCCGTCGTCGTGGACGAACACCTCGCCGTGCCGGCCCACCTGCGATCCCTGGGTGGCGACGTAGTCGGCGGCGACAACGCCGCGTCCGCGCAGCCACTGCGCAACCGAGGCGTGCAGGCTGCCGGTGACCGGGTCCTCCCGGTCGGCGACCACGCCGCGCACCTCGTAGGCATAGCCGGCGTCATCCCGTCCGACCAGCCCGAGGTGGGCGTGACCGCGCACGTGGTGGGCGCCGTGCCGCGCCCGAGCTGGGTCGGGTCGACCCAGGCACGACGGACGGAGCCGGCGTCGGCGAGTTCGACCATCATCCACGGCGCGCCGTTGTCGCCCCACTCGTGGTCGACCCAGTCGGTGCGGGGCATTCCGAGCGCGGCTTCCGCGAGAGCGAGGTGCGCTTCGTCGAGCGGCCCCGAACGCCGGCGTGGCGGTGCGGCGAAGGCCAGCCGCTCGCCGTCCCAACGCAGCCGGACGAGCCCGACGCCACACTCCTGGACGATCTCGCCAGGGTCCCGTGGGACGCCGCCGGCGTCGAGCCAGGCGTGCGCGCTGCCCAGAGTGGGATGCCCGGCGAAGGGCAGTTCGGCCGTGGCGGTGAAGATCCGCACCCGGTAGTCGGCCTCCGGCAGGGTGGGAGGCAGCAGGAAGGTCGTCTCGGAAAGGTTGGTCCAGGTGGCGAACGCCTGCATGGCGGCGGGGTCGAGTCCGTCACCGTCCAGCACGACGGCGAGCGGGTTGCCGGTGATCCCGCCGTCACCGAAGACATCGACCTGGCAGAAACGCCGAATCATGGTCGCCTCCGAAGGGTTGCGCCGGGGCCTCAGTCGCCCAGGCCGGTACCGAGTTTGCGTGCGGTGAGGATCCACTCGTGGTCTGGCGGCACCAGCTTGAGCTGCCCGGCCACCTCTGTGAGCGGAACGAGTTCGGTGTCTTCGCCGTGCGCGGCGACCATCACGCCGAACTGGCCCTTCCCGACGGCGTGCGCCGCAGCGGTCCCGAGTCGGGACGCGAGCAGCCGGTCGGCGGCGCACGGAATGCCGCCACGCTGGACGTAGCCGAGGATCGACACCCGCGACTCCAGCCCGGTGGCCGCCTCCAGCTCGCGGGCGAGCTTGAAGGTGTGCTCCCGCTGCTCGTCCTCGACGTTGGCCAGGTGGGCCTTCGCCGCCCGGACGGCCTCCGGTGTCTTTGCCGCCTTGACCAGCAGCTGCGCCGCCTCGTAGTCGGACGCGTCCTGCGTGTCGCGTGCGCCCTCGGCCACGGCCACCACGCTGAAGGTGCTGCCCCGGTCCAGCCGCTGCCTGATCGTGTCGGCCACGCTCGCCACCGAATAGGGGATCTCGGGCAGCAGGATGATGTCCGCGCCGCCTGCGATGCCGGCGCCGAGCGTGAGCCAGCCGGCCCGGTGGCCCATGATCTCGGTGAGGATGATCCGGTGGTGGCTGTGCGCGGTGCTGTGCAGCCGGTCGACGGCCTCGGTGGCGATCTCCATCGCGGTGGCGAAGCCGAACGTGGTGTCGGTACGGGCGATGTCGTTGTCGATCGTCTTGGGCAGGGTGATCACGTTGACGCCCGCCTCGGCGAGCCGCAGCGCATTCTTCGCCGTCCCGCCGCCGCCGAGCAGCACCAGGGCCTCCAGGCCCTCCTTCTGGATGTTCTCCACGACCCGCGGGCGCATGTCGGCGACCTCGCCGTCGATGGACATCTTGTGCACCTTGTCGCGGCTGGTGCCCAGGATCGTGCCGCCGATCGTGAGGATGCCGGACAAGGCCTTCGAGTCCAGCAGGGTGTAGCGATCCTCGACCAGGCCGCGGATGCCGTCCCGGTAACCCAGCAGCTCCCACCCATTGCTGATCGCTGCCTTGCCGAAGCCACGGATGGCCGCGTTCAGGCCGGGACTGTCGCCGCCCGCGGTGAGGATCCCGATCCGCTTCTTCGCCTGCGCCATGTTCGCCGTCCTCTTCGCCGCTTCCGGAACTCAGGCTAGAGGACAGCGAGCAGTCTGGACGAGTGGCGAGAACAAGCCGCGCGGAACAGACGAGCAGTGGGGAGGGATACTGGATGCAGTGATCCAGCGAGGGAGCCCCGCCATGCGTCGTCGTGCCCTGACCGTCCTGTTCTTCGGCCTGCTCGGGCCTGGCCTCGCTGCCTGCGCGACGACCCCGCCGCTGGCATCCCCGTCGCCGTCCGTGACGCCCAGCCCGGTCGTGCCCACCGTCAGCGCGACCAGTGCCACGCCGACCCCGACGCCCACCGTGACGCCGACGGCGGACAGCGTGCGGCTCGTGTTGCGTGGGGACGGGCTCGGAACCTATTCCTTCGGGGCGAAGCAGGCCGACGTCACCGCGGTACTCGAGGAGGCCCTCGGCAAGCCCGAGGAGAGCTCGCAGGGCATCCGGTGCGAGCTGGACGACAGCAGCCCGTGGGCCCAGACAGTGAGCTGGGGCACCTTCTGGGTGGAGTACGACGCCAAGGACACATCGAAGAAGTCCCCGCGGACCCTTGCTGCCTGGGGGGCGACGGCCGGCTCGACGCTACCCGCTCCACTTGCGCTGCAGGACGGCGTGCCGCTCACGCTCACGTTCTCCCAGCTGAAGGCCAAATACCCCGCTGGCAAGCTCGAGGACCTGGGCCTGGGCGACGGCAGCAAGCGGTTCACGCTGCCCAACAAGATCTTCTTCGTTGGTGCGGGCAACAAGCCGCTGCACGTCCAGGCCGGTGTGTTCGGCATCTGCGAGTGACCGCGCGCCCACCGGTCCCTGAGTAGCGCCGGAGCGCGCCAGGACGGCCGGGCGCGTCCGGGATCGGCGGCCCTGCGATCCCGGCTCAGGTGGCCAGGGCGAGCCTCAGCTCGTCGCCGGTGCGTACGAAACCCACCCGTTCCAGGTAGGTGCGGGCCATCTCGGAGTCGGCCTGGGCGACGATGCGGGTGAAGCCGGCGCTGGTGAACACCCTGGCCCCGCGGCCGTACAGCCAGGTCCCGATCCGGGAGTCCCGGTAGGCCTGCATCACGTAGTCGAGGCGAAGCCGAAGGGTGCTCCCGTCCGGGGTGCCGACGAGTGCTCCAGCGGGCAGGCCATCCCTGGTCAGGATGAGGACCAGATCGCCGGGATGCGGGGCGTCGAAGTCGGGGTGGATGCCCGCGATGTCGGTGGCGTGCGAGCGCAGGAAGTCGAGCAGGAAGGGGGCGTCCGGCTCGATCGGCACCGCGCCGAGGTCACGGTTCGGCGCGAATTCCTTGCGGAGGAACCAGATGTTCAGCCCGGCCACGGCGGCGTTCGTGATCACGATCGGGACGGAGGGCAGCAGCAGGCCGTAGACGACGAACACGACCGAGCCCACCAGCGAGACGATCCGCAGCCGTACCACCGAGGTCATCGCCAGTGACGCCACGACCAGTGCGGATGCGAGGTAGCCGATCAGTTCCACAGGGGAGAGTCCCATCCGGCCAGCCTAGCCAGGAGTTCCGCTCGGCGCGCGAGTGGCGCCGCGGGCGGCGAGGCGGAGGACCCAGCCGCCCCGGTGGGTCGGCCGGCCGGGCGAGGGCCACTACGGTGGTGTCCGTGCGCGGACAGCAGGCGAAGAAGATCCGGATCCCGCGTGGGCCGGGATCGCCGCGCGCCCGTCTCCGGCTGGCTGCGGTGGTGCTGCTCGGCCTGCTCACGCTGACCTATCTCGGGCTCGGCGTGAGGCTCTACTTCTTCCCCGCGGGCGGGGCGGTGGCGAGCGGCCTGGTCGCCGTGGTGCTGGGTCTGGCCGCGCTGACCTACCTGCTGGTGACAAGGGCCGTGATCAGGCAGTCCCGGCTCGGCCACATCCTCGCGATCGTGGTGTGCGGTGTCGCGGCGGTGCTGGGCGTGACGCCGGGCATGACCTGGCTCGACTGGGCGGTTCTCGGGGTGAATGTGGCCACGGCGGGGCTCCTGCTCGGCTGCATCCCGCGGAAGGCCGCGACGTAGGCCGTCACCCTGCCGGGTCGCGCCGGCCCGCCGAAGGGGGTAAGGATGGACCCCATGCCTCTCGACGCCACCAACCCGCTCTCCGCCCCGTCCACGCTGCCGTTCGAACTGCCTGACTTCGCCGCGATCCGCGACGAGCACTACCAGCCGGCGATCGAGGCCGGGATCGCGGAGCACCTTGCCGAACTCGCAGCGGTGGCCGCCGACACCGAACCCGCCACGGTCGCGAACGTGATCGAGGCGTGGGAGTCGTCCGGGCGCCTGCTCAGCCGGGCGCTGCACGCCTTCGAGACGAAGCAGCCGGCCGACACCAACGAGGTGCTGGACGCGGTCGAGGCCGCCGTCGCACCCCAACTCGCCGCCCACGCTGACGCCATCCTGCTCGACCGGGCTCTGTACGAGCGGGTGGCGGCCCTCGCGCGGCGGGTGGAGGCCGGAGAGGTCAATCTGGATCCGGCGTCCGGGTATTGGCTGGAGCGCCAGCTGCTCGCCTTCGAGCGCGCCGGGGTGAACCTGCCGGAGGAGGAACAGGCCCGGCTGCGGGCGCTGAACCACCGGATCGCCGAGGTGCAGTCGGAGTTCGGACGCACGGCGCTCGCCGGCATGAACGCGGGAGCGGTGCTGGTCACCGACGAGGCCGAGCTCGAGGGGCTGAGCCCGGCGCAGGTCGCGGGCGCGCGAGAGCGTGCGGCCGCGGAAGGTCATGCGTCCGGCTGGCTGATCGAGCTGGAGAACACCTCCGACCAGCCGTCGTTGCACGTGCTGGCCAACCGCGAGCTGCGGCGCCGGATCCAGCTGGCCTCGGTCGGCCGCGGGCTGGGGGGCGAGCATGAAACGCGTCCGCTGGTGGTCGAGCTGGCCCGCCTGCGCGCCGAGCGCGCCGCCCTGCTCGGATTCGGGAACCACGCTGCCTACGTCGCCGCGGACGGCTGTGCGCGCACCGGCCAGGCCGTTTGGGACCTGCTCACGAAGCTGGCTCCCGCGGCAGCGGCGAATGCGCGGGCTGAGGCCGCCGACATGGAGCCGGTGTGGCAACGGATCGCCCCGGACGAGCCGATGGCCGCGTGGGACTGGCCCTATGTCGCCGAACTGCTGCGCACCGAGCGGTACCAGCTGGACGCGACGCTGCTGCGTCCGTATCTGGAGCTCGAGCGCGTGCTGCACGACGGGGTGTTCGCGGCGGCCACCGGCTTGTACGGCATCACCTTCGCCGAGCGGGACGACCTGGTTGGGTACAACGATGAAGTACGCGTCTTCGAGGTGCGGGAGGCCGAAGGAGATCCGGTGGGGCTGTTCCTCGCGGACTTCTACACCCGCCCGGGCAAGCAGGGCGGCGCCTGGATGAACAATCTGGTCGACCAGAACCACCTGCTCGGCCAGTTGCCCGTGGTGATCAACAACGCGAACCTGGTCAAGCCGCCGGCGGGGGAGCCGACCCTGATGACCTGGGACGATGTGGTCACGCTCTTCCACGAGTTCGGCCACGCGCTGCACGGGCTGCTCTCGGATACGCGCTACCCGTCCCAGTCGGGCACGGAGACCCCGCGGGACTTCGTGGAGTACCCCTCGCAGGTGAACGAGATGTGGGCGCTCGATGCCGAGATCCTGCCGAGGTACGCCGTGCACCATGCCACCGGTGAGCCGATGCCGGCCGAGTGGGTGGAGACGCTGCGCACCTCGACGCTGTTCCAGCAGGGGTTCAAGACCACCGAGTATCTGGGCGCGGCGCTGCTCGACCAGGTCTGGCACCGGACGCCGCTCGAGGAGCTGCCCACCGATCCGGAGCAGGTGGAGGAGTTCGAGCGGGCAGCGCTCGCGTCCGTCGGCCTGGACGACCCGCTGGTGCCGCCGAGGTATCGCTCGACCTACTTCCGGCACACGTTCGAGGGCGGCTACGACGCCGGGTACTACTCCTACATCTGGTCGGAGGTTCTGGACGCGGACACGGCGGCGTTCATCCGCGCGAACGGGGGCCTGACCAGGGAGAACGGTGAGCGCTTCCGCCGGAGCCTGCTCGCCCGCGGTGGCTCGATCGACGCCATGGACGCCTTCCGCGACTACCGTGGTGCCGACCCCGAGCTCCACCACCTCCTGGAGCGCCGCGGCCTGAAGCTCTGACCAGACCCCCAAGCGCCGGCCCGATCGCTGTGGACTGCGGTTGGCCGATAAGGGGACGGTTCTGGCCGATAAGGGGACGGTTCTCCTTCTCGTCCAGCTTGTCCACAGGTCGAGCGCTCTCTCCAGCTTTTCCACAGCCGGCTGACGCCGCAGACGCCATCAGCGGACTGTTGCCAAGGATGTGCGTGGGGGAGAGGAGCATCGTGCCACGACGACCGAGGCAGCGGGCCGAGTCCGGGGTGTACCACGTGGTTCTGCGTGGGGTGAACCGGGACGCTGTGTTCCTGGAGGACGAGGACTTCGAGAGATTCCTGAATGCCCTGCGCGCCGTCCGGGACGCGAGCGGCTGTCGCGTGCTCGCGTACTGCCTG
>ERZ724512.1252-NODE-1252-length-11893-cov-8.098834_pt1 | contig 11893 bp, 9 predicted proteins | sample MGYA00376045_ERZ724512 | MGnify/ENA primary metagenome ERZ724512 (study PRJEB28724, sample SAMN07190883) | activated sludge metagenome | isolation source: activated sludge of sewage treatment plant in Hong Hong | place: Hong Kong | collected 2016-03-17 ... | reverse complement strand
CGCCGCGCCGCCCCACTCGGCCACCTGCGCCGCCAGCACCAGCGAGTTGTATTCGATGATGTGTCCCGGCGTCGGCTCGCCCGCTTCCACGGCCACCAGCTCCGAGCCGGTGGGGATGATGGCCACGCGCGGCCGGCGGTAGACGCTCACGGCGGCGTGCCCCGCCCCGGCCAGCGCGCCCAGATCGACCGGCCGCAGGCGGTGGTTGGCCGGCAGCACCAGCTCGGTGGCGACCATGTCCTCGCCCATCGCCCGGACGTGCTGCCACGGTGGCAGGGCGGCGCGCAGTTCGATGCCCGCCCGGCCGCCGGCCAGCGTCACCGGCTGGACATCCTCGATCATGACGACGGCATTGGCCCACGGCGGCAGCGGGTGGCCGGTGTTGACCGGCTGCGCGGGCGGGGCGTCGCTGGGCGTGTTGTCCGCGTCGGGCGGGGCTTCGCCGGCGCTGACGAGGGCAAAGCGGCGCGGCGCGGCGTCCAGCGCGCCAACGGTGTCGGCCGCGCGCAGGGCATAGCCGTCCATCGCCGCGGCGTGGTAGTGGGGCGAGGAGAGGCGCGCCCAGACGCCGGCGGCTGTCACCCGGCCATTGGCCGCGCTCAGGGGCACGCTCTCGGCCGGCAGCGGCTGCCACAGCCCCGCGCCGGCCAACGCGCCGCGAAAGGCGGCCCAGGCCTCTTCGAGGGGGATGTCTTCGAGGTAAAAGGTGCGTTCCATAGGACGACCGGAAGTAAGTCTAGCCCACCTTCTCCAGCACGAGGAAGTGGGACAGGCCCAGCGCTGCCAGGGGCGTGTTCTCGGCGGCATAGAGCAGCCGCCGGACAGCCCCGCCCAGGCGCGGGCTGCGCCGCACGATGTTGTCATAGCCGCCGAAGATGCGGCCGTGGTGAAGCACGCGCAGAGGCAGTCCGGCGAAGACGGCGCGCAGCCCATGGCCGGTGTAGGCGCGGACGTGGGGCGCGAGACGGTCGCGCAGCGAGTTGGGCAAGTAGTTGACCAGCGGCTTGTTGCCGAAGTGGTACTCGCCGCGCCAGTAGATGCCGTGCTGCTCGACCGGATACCAGCGGTTGGGCGCGAAGACGACGATGCGGCCGCCCGGCCGGGTCACGCGGGCCATCTCGGCCGCGGCGGCGCGGTCGTCGGCCACGTGCTCCAGCACCTCGTTGCTCAGGATGAGGTCGAAGCTATTGTCGGCGAAGGGCAACTCTTCGCCCACGCCCAGGACGATGCCGTCGGCGCGGGCCACGGCCGCGCGCGCGCGATCAAACTCGACCTCCAGGCCGATGCGCAGCCCGTCGGGGTTGACCCGGCCGCACGCCTCCAGATAGGTGCCCAGGCCCGTGCCGTTGTCCAGGATGCGCCCACCCAGGTCCGACCACTGGCGGATCATGTCCAGCCGCCGCTCCTGGCCCGACCGCCAGACGTAGCCCGGTTCGCCGCGCGCGGCGGCCTTGTCGGAGTGGATGGGGGCCATCACGCCACCGCGTTGCCGGTCAGTTCGTCGTACTTGCGTCGCGCCTCGCGGATGTCCTGCCACATCAGCGCCTTGGGGCTGCCCGGCTCGCGCGAGGGGTTGCGCAGCAGATAGGCGGGGTGAAAGATGGGCATGGCCCAGCGCCCCTGCCACGGGAACCACTGGCCGCGCAGGCGGGTGATGCCGGTTTGCTCCAGCAGCGACTCGGTGGCCACATTGCCGGTCAGCAGCATGATCAGCGGATCGACCAGGCGGATGATCTCCAGCAGGTAGGGCTTGTAGTAGACGATCTCGTCCGAGGTGGGCTTGCGCAGCGGCTTGCCGTCGTCGCCGGGCGGCAGGCGGAAGACGGCGTTGGTGATGAAGACGTCTCGCTCCGGGTCAAGGTGAACCGATTGCAGGATTTGGTCGAGCAATTGACCGGAGCGGCCGACAAAGGGCTTGCCCTGGCGGTCTTCCTCCGTGCCGGGGGCCTCGCCGATGATCATCAGCCTGGCCCGCGGGTTGCCGCGGTAGATGACCATGTTCGTGCCCGCGGGGAAGAGCGGGTCGTCTTCCAGCTTCATCATCGCGGCGACGAGGTCATCGAGGCTGGCGAATTGCCGCGGCCGGTCTTCAAATAGCCCGAATTGCATGGCGGTCTCCTCTTGCACCTGCTCCCGGTGGAATTGCTGACGACATTGTACAAAGGAATCCACCGGCAATCAAAGCGCGGCGGCGGGCCGCGGCCAACGCAAAAGGCCCCTCGCGGGGAGGGGCCTTCGGTGTTGTGAATCGAACGGCGCGGACTAGAAGTCCATGTCGCCCATGCCGCCGCCGGGGGGCATGGCCGGAGCCTTCTTCTCTTCGGGGATGTCCGTCACCAGCGCCTCGGTGGTCAGGATCATGGCGGCGATGCTGGCCGCATTCTCCAGCGCGCCGCGGGTGACCTTGGCCGGGTCGATGATGCCGGCCTTGACCATGTTGAGGTACTCGCCGGTCATGACGTTGTAGCCCAACTGCGGGTCGCCCTTCTCGTCCTGCAAGCGGCGGACGTTCTGGATGATGACGTCGCCATTCATGCCGGCGTTCTCGGCGATCTTGCGCATCGGCGCTTCGAGGGCCACGCGCAGGATGTTGACGCCGGTGGCGATGTCGCCGATGGGGGCCTGAACCTCGTCAAGCGCCGGCAGGGCGTTGATCAGGGCCACGCCGCCGCCGGGCACGATGCCCTCTTCGACGGCCGCGCGCGTCGCGCTCAGAGCGTCCTCAACGCGGTGCTTCTTTTCCTTCAGCTCGACCTCGGTCGCCGCGCCGACGCGGATGATGGCCACGCCGCCGGACAGCTTGGCCAGACGCTCCTGCAGCTTCTCCTTGTCATAGTCGGAGGTGCTGCGGTCGATCTCGACCTTGATCTGCTCAACACGGCCGGCGATCTCCTTCTCGTCGCCCTTGCCATCGACGATGGTCGTGTCGTCCTTGCTGCTGACGACCTTGCCGGCGCGACCCAGATCGCCGATCTGGACGCTATCCAGCTTGCGGCCCATCTCCTCGGTGATGACCTGGCCGCCGGTCAGGACGGCGATGTCCTGGAGCATGGCCTTGCGGCGGTCGCCGAAGCCGGGGGCCTTGATGGCCAGGGCGTTGATCATGCCACGCAGCTTGTTGAGCACCAACGTGGCCAGCGCTTCGCCGTCCACGTCCTCGGCGATGATGACCAGGTTCTTGCGGCCGATCTGCACCAGCTTCTCCAGCACGGGCAGGATGTCCTGGGCGGAGCTGATCTTCTTGTCGTGGATGAGGATGTAGGCATCCTCGATGACCGCTTCCATCGTGTCCGGGTCGGTCACGAAGTAGGCGCTGATGTAGCCGCGGTCGAACTGCATACCCTCGACGTACTCGGTCTCGAACTCCAGGGCCTTCGACTCTTCGACGGTGATGACGCCTTCGTTGCCAACGCGATCCATCACCGTGGCGATCAGCTTGCCGATCTCCGGGTCCTGGGCCGAAATGGAGGCCACGGAGGCGATCTCCTCCGGGCTGTCGATGGAAATGGCCATGTTGCGAATCTTCGTGGCCAGCGCCTGCGTGCCCAGTTCGATGCCCTGCTTCAGGAGCATCGGGTTGGCCCCGGCGGCGACGTTCTTCAGGCCCTCGTGGACCATGTGCTGGGCCAGGACAGTGGCGGTGGTGGTGCCGTCGCCGGCGATGTCGTTGGTCTTGATGGCCGCTTCTTTGAACAGCTGCGCGCCCATGTTCTCATACGGGTCGTCCAGCTCGATCTCCTTGGCCACGGACACGCCGTCGTGGGTGATGGTCGGCGCGCCGAACTTCTTGTCCAGGGCGACGTTGCGCCCCTTGGGGCCGAGGGTGGTGGAGACGGCTGTCGCCACCGTGTCAATGCCGCGCTTCAGCTTGCGGCGAGCGTCTTCCGAAAAAATGAGTTGCTTCGCAGTCATTGCGTCAATTCTCCGTCTGAATTAATTCCCAACGATGGCCAGCACGTCGGACTCTTTGAGGATCAGCAGCTTCTTGTCGTCGATCTTGACTTCCGTGCCGCCGTACTTGGCGTAGAGGACGACGTCGCCCACTTCAACATCCATTTCAATGCGCTTGCCGTTCTCATCGCGGCGGCCAGGCCCAACGGCGAGCACCTCGCCTTCCTGCGGCTTCTCTTTGGCCGTCTCCGGCAGCACCAGGCCGGACGCGGTCATGGATTCGCGCTCGCGGGGTTCGACGACCAGGCGGTCGCCAAGCGGCTTCAGTTTCAGAGCCATATCACACTATCTCCTTGCCAACGTATTTACGGTTGTTAGGTTCCTCAATTGGGAGCTTACATGAATTAGCACTCGTGTGGTCAGAGTGCTAATCAATCGACTGCATTCTAGCAGCCGTGTTTGTGATTGTCAAGGGGATTTTAGCAGTCCTGGCATGGGAGTGCCAATTATGGCTCACTACCCAGCGTCGCCCGGCGGCACTCCAACAGGCCCTCGTTGGCGCTGGCGACGATGAGTTCGTTGGTGGTCACGTCGAGCACCTGCTCGAACAGCGGCACGGCCAGCGAGCAGTCGTTGAGGTCGCGGCGGATGTAGGCCGAGGCCAGCATGTTGAAGAAGCGGGCATTCAGTTCGGTGGCGCCGCCGTAGAGCCTGACGGCCTCTTCCAGGGCGACGATGGCGTCGGGGTAGTTGTTCTGCTGGAAGTAGGCCTCGCCCAGGCGGCCCTGGGCGCGGGCAACGTTGGGATTGATGCGCACTGCCTCCAGGGCGTTCTTTTCGGCTTCGGGGGCGTCGCCCAGTTGCAGGAACATGTAGGCCCGGCCGTCGAACGCCTCGGCGTTTTCGGGATCGACGGCCAGGGCATCCTCAAAGGTGAGGATGGCCTCGGAGGTGTTGCCCGTGCCGTAGAAGTTGTAGGCCAGGCCAATGTAGAGATCTGTATTGGTCGGGTCGGTCTCCAGGCCCAATTGGTACTGCTCCGCGGCTTCGGTGTAACGCCCCTGATAGGTGAAGACGGTGGCCATGTAGTAGCGGGCGATGGCATTGTTGGGGTCAATGCGCACGGCGTCGTCGGCGAAGAGCTGGGCCTGTTCGTACTTGTCCGGGTCGCCCTGCAAGACGGTGCCGCCGGCGGCGTAGGCCAGGGCGGTGGCGTTGTTGGGGTTGATGGTGATGGCCTTGCGGGCAGCCTGGACGGCATTGGCGTACTGCAAATTGGCGGCGTTGGTGTCGCCCAGGTCGCTCAGGCGGTCGCCTTCGGCCATATAGGCCGCCGCGGCCGCCGTCCAGACGGCGTCGTTCTCCGGGTCCAGCACGGTGGCTTGCTCGGCGCGGGCCACCGCATCCTGGGATCGGTTCTGTCGCACCAGCAGATCGACGATGCGAATGTAGAACTCCGGGTTGGTGGCGTCGCCGGCGATGGCCTGCTCATAGAAACCGATGGCCTCGTCGTTGCTGCCGTCGGCGCGGCTCAGCTCGGCCAGGACGGCGAACTCAGTCGCCGAGCGGGTCGGCTCGGCCGTCGGCGTGGGGATGATGGCGCTGCGCACCTCTTCGGCATTCTGGATGACGTAGAGGCTGACGGCGATGCCGAAGATGACAAAGATAACCAGCAGGCACGATGGGCCGCGGCGTGGGTAGCGAGGTGGCTTGCGTTGAATGATCATGGCTGGCGGTTGGCCCCGTGGTCGTCAACCGCGCATGATAGCAGCGGCCCGCGGGCGCGGCAACGCGCGCTCAGGGCGGGTTAAGCATCGTGGTGGCGCGCCGGTCGCCGTACCGCCGGGCCACGTGGCGTGTCGTGGCGCAGTCGCCACCAGACGCCGGCCGGGTAGCCGGCCATCTTGGCCACGTCGCCGATCAGCCGGATGATGGGGATGAGGGCAAAGGCACGCGCGCGGGACGGCGGACGCCAGCCCCAGGTGTTGCCCCACAGCCGCTCGGCCGGCCGGCGCGAGTAGGCCCCAACGCCCAGGAAGAGCAACAGCCAGCCGAACCAGCGCTCGCGCCAGATGGCCCGCAGCACCAGGGGCAGGGCGAGCAGGTAGGTGGCGTAGCGGATGGCGTGGCGGCGCGGCCAGAGGTTGGCTTTGCCGTCGCCGCGGGCGTAGGCATAGTACTGGCGGTAGAAGGCGCGCAGGCTGGAACGCGGCCGGAAGTAGGCCACCGCCCCCGGCGCGAAGGGGAATGGCCCGAAGCGGTCGCGCAGCGCCCTGTCGAAGACGAGGTCTTCGCTGTGCTCCAGCCACTCCGGGTAGCCGCCGACGGCCGCCCAGGCGCTCTTGCGGAAAGCGACCGAGCGGCTGGAGGGCAGGAACGATTGCGGGTCGATGTCGCTGCGCGCGGGCAGCACCGTCGCGCCCATGACCACCTCGAAGTCGGTGAAGGGGTCGGCCTCGAACCAACCGCTGACGACCTGGACGCTCTCGTCGGCAAAGGGTGTCAGCAGCTCCTCCAGCCAAGTGGGCGAGAGGACGACGCCGGCGTCGGTGGCGGCGATGACGTCGCCGCTGGCGGCGGCGATGGCCCGGTTGCGCCCCTGGCTGATGTTGCTGCCCGGTGCGACGATGACGCGCAGCGGCAGCAGGGCGCGGTACTCATCCAGGATCGCCAGGGTGGCATCGTCCGAGCCGCCGTCGGCGATGACGACCTCATCGGGCGGGCGGGTCTGGTCGAAGATGGAGTCGAGCAGTGGCCGCAGCGCCTCCCCCTCGTTTTTGACGGTAGCGACGATCGATGCCTTCATGTTACACTCTAGGGAAAGGAACACTGTACGGCCCGATTCGTTGCACTCGCGGACGCGGAATGGCGCGCTGCGTCAGGGATCGCGCCGTCGCCGGCGAAGAACCCCGTGACCCAAGGAGAACCCCCGATGGATATCGGCCGCGCCCTGGAGATGCTGTTGCACGGCAACCAACTGAAGCGCACGGCGCGCACCGGCTGGGCGCAGCGCGGCGTGCCGTTGCCGGAGAACGTCGCCGCCCACAGCTTTGGCGTCGTCTACACCACGCTGCTGTTGGCTGAACTGGTCGAGCGGCCCATCGACCTGGCCGCGGCGCTGGCCCTGGCCGCGCTCCACGACCTGCCGGAGGCGCTGACGACCGACATCCCCACGCCGGCGTGGCGCTTTCTACCCGGCGGTTCCAAGACCGACGCCGAGCGGCAGGCTATGACCCAGATCGTCGGGGAAGGGCCGGTGGGGGCGCGCTGGCTGGCCTGGTGGGAGGAGATGCGGCTGAATGAGTCGGCCGAGGCGCAGCTCGTCCACGACGCCGACCGGCTCGACCTTTACCTGCAAGCCCACATCTACGAACTCCACACCGGCAACCGCCAGCTGGAAGAGTTCTGGCGCGTCGTCCACCGCTTTTTCTACCCCCAGGCCCAGGCCATCTACGACGAGTTGCGCCGCCGGCGCGGCGCTGGCGACAGAGGCGACGTCGCTGCCCTGAATACTGAGCACGCCTAGAGACGCTATTGGCAATTGCCCCGCCTTCGGGCAGAATAACCGGCGGCCTATGCACAAACGATCCCGTCTTTTGCCCCTTCTTCTGGCCCTGGCCGGGGCCGTCGCCCTGGCGCAGCCTCTGGCCCTGCTGGCACAGCCCCAGCCAACGCCCACCCCGGCGGCGACGCCAACGACCGACCCGGCCGCGCCGCCCGTCCCCCGCATCCACACCGTGCAGGACGGTGAGAACCTGACCACCATCGCCGCCGACTACGGCGTGACGGTCGAGGACATCCTGGCCATCAATAACCTGGCCAATGGCGACCTGCTGCAAGTTGGGCAGGAGCTAATCATCCCCGGCGGCACGGGCGAAGCCATCGCCACCGTCTACACCATCGCCGCGGGCGACACGCTGGCGGGCGTGGCCGCCAACTTCAACACCACTCTGGCCGACGTGCTGGCCACCAATCGCCTCATCGCCGCCGACCTGCCGCTCATCGTCGGCCAGACAATACCGATCATCAGCCGGACGGGTTCGGCCTCGCCGCGGCCGGCGACGGGGCGGCCCTACCTGGTGGCCGCGGGCGACACGCTGCTGACCGTCGCCGCGGCCCACAACCTGACTCCCGCCGAATTGCGCGCGGCCAACAACCTGACCGGCGACTACCTTTTCCCCGGCCAGCGCCTGCGCCTGCTCGATGACACCGTTGCCTATCGCCACTTGCCGGAGGGCTGGCTCGACGTGCGCGTGACGCCGGCGTCGGTGGGGCAAGGCTCGACGGTCTCCGTCTACGTCGCCAACCTGCTGCCGGGCACGCCCGCCGGCCGCCTGGGCGAACAACCGCTCATCTTTGCGCCCTCCGGCGACGGCTATGCCGCTCTGGTGGGCATCGACGCCTTTTCCGAGCCGGGATTGTATGACCTGGAGATCAGCGGCGGCGACGAGCACGGCCTGTGGCAGCCGCTGCGCATTCGTCTGCCGGTGACGGCCACGGCCTACGACACGCAGTACGTCACCGTCGGCGAGGCGCTGGACGGCCTGCTCGACCCGGCCGTGCGAGCGACGGAGGACGAGTTCCTGCGTGGCATCTATGCCGTCTTCGACGAAGAGCAGCGTTGGGAGGGCGTTTTCCAGGTCCCGGTGACGACGACGGTGATCTCGGCCGGCTACGGCGGACGCCGCTCCTACAACAATGGCCCCATCGAAATCTACCATACCGGCCTCGACATCGCCGCGGCCCAGGGGGATACGGTCGCGGCCCCGGCCAACGGCGTCGTCGTTTTCAGCGACGTGCTGGAGCTGCGCGGCGGCACGATCATCCTCAACCACGGCCGCGGCGTCATGACCGGCTACTACCATCTGTCCGAGCGGCTGGTCAACGTCGGCGACGAAGTCGCCGCGGGGCAGCCCATCGCTCGCGTCGGTTCGACCGGTCTATCCAGCGGCGCGCATCTGCATTGGGACGTGCGCATCATGAATGTCCCCGTCGATCCACTGGCCTGGACGCAGCAGACGTTTCCTTAAGGTTGTCTGAGTCCGCGCGGACTGGTACAATAGTAGCCTTAGACCACGCTACCTAGCCTAGCCTGCCCTACAGGAGTTCGCGGTGACTCAGACTCAGATTCAGTCTACGGAGTACTGGGAATCGGGGTTCTCACTCTCCGATACTGACTTCGAGCAAATCTACAATCATTTTCTAGAAACAGAACAACCCCAGACCGTCGCCGAGTTGGCCGGTCTTGTTATTCGCGCGCGCGTGCGCGAGCAGGCGGCCGAGGTGCGCCGCCTCATGAGCGGCACCACCGTCTATCAGCCCCAGCGCAGCTACGCTGTCGGCGAGGAGGTCATCTTCCCGGCGTTGAAGCTGGCCAGGGGCAAGGTGACGAGCATCCGGCCGGGCTATAACCCCGAGTACGGCGACTTCAACGTCATTACCGTCAGCATCAAGGGCAAGGGGCGCGAATTCGTGGCCGACTATGGCCCCGCCCATGCCCTGAACAACAGCAACGGCGGCGCGCTGACCGAGGAAATGGCCGGCGACGCCCAGGCGATCACCGACGCCCACGGGGCCAGCGTGGCCGCGCGCATCGCCGCCGCCCTGGCCAGGCGCGAGGACTTCATCAACATCGGCAACGAGTGGTTCGTCAAGTCGCTCATGGCCGACGTCAACATCGGCCACTTGCACCTGACCGAGGCTGTCCTCGACATGGCCGAGGGTGGGCCGATGACCACCGCCGAAATCCTGCCCCAGTTGGAGCTGGACGGCGGCGTCGACCCGCGCGTGCAGGAGTTCTCCCTCAACTACCACTTGCAGCGCGACGGCCGCTTCGACGATGTTGCCCCCGCGGGCGCGCCGCAGTGGTTCCTGCGCCGGATGGAGCCGGACAGCGTGCAGACGCCGCCGGAGCGCCTGGTCTACCAGCCCATCACCTACGACCGTTCCCTCCTGTCGCCGCAGCAGCTGGCGCTGGAGGCGGAGTTGGACGACGAATGGTCGGACCTGCCGCCGGCCGAGCCAAGCGATCCCGTCGTCTGGGCGCTGTCATACCCCCACCGCTGGGCGGGCACGCTGCCCATCAACGCGCGCACGCAGGCGCTATTCGATGCCGGCCGTTCGCCGCGCCGGCGCATCGTCTTCATCGACGACGAGAGCAATGAATCGATTGTCGGCTGGGTGGTGGCCGAGGGGCGCTACGTCCTCGGTTTGGCCGGCTGGTATCGCGATAACTCCATCCCCGTTGGCGGCTTCATCCACCTGCGGCCGGGGCCGGAGCCGGGCACGGTGCTGCTCGGCTATGACCGGCGGCGGCCGCAGCGCGAATGGGTGCGCCTGGCGACGGTGAAGGACAATAAGCTCCAGTTCGAGCTGATGCGCCGGGCGATCCCCTGCGGCTACGATGACCTGCTCATTGTCGGCACAGACGTGGTCGCCGCGGTCGATATTCACGCGCGACGGGCGGCGTCGATGGGTATGTCGGTGGGCACGCTGCTGAGCGAGGTCTTCCCCTCCCTGGCCGGCCTGACGCCGCAGAACACCGTTCACGCCAAGACGCTCTACAGCGCCATCAATATGCTGCGGCGCGTGCCGCCGGGGCCGATCTTCGCCGAACTGATGCGCAACCCGGCCTTCAAGGCCGTCGGCGACCATTACTGGCAGGTCGAGTAAGCGCTCGGCCGTCGTTGTTATTCAGAGGAGATAGATAGCGTTGTCCAGCTATCCACGGCCAAACATCAAGTCGGCCCACCTGCGACGGGTGACGCCGGAGACGCGCTTCTACATCGACTACAACTGGTGGGAAGAGGGCCATCTCGACCTGCGTACCTACTTGCTGGCCCGGCTGTCGCTGGGCAATGAGGGCGGGTCGGAGTTGCCCGCCGAGCGCATCGACCTTGTTGATGCTAAGACGGGTGAAGTGCGGCAGGTCGATGCCTTCCAGTACCTCATCCAGAACTACTTCAGCCGCCACGGCAACGAGTTGGCGACGCAAGGCTCCATCGTCGATGCCGTCTTCAGTGTCCTGCTGGCCAACGGCAACCAACCCATGACCGCCCACGAGATTGCCGAGCGCGTCCAGCGGCCGACAGACCTGCTGGTAAAGACGTTCGGTGGCCCGCACATCTACAACGGCATCCGGCCGCTGTTCGATGAAGAGTAGCCAGTAGTACGGCCTGTCAGGCTGTCGTCGCTGGCCACAGCCTAACAGGCTGTGCTACAGGCTGTGCTACGCGCTGTGCGTCGAGCCACCCTCGGCCGGCGGTTGACGCTTCTCCCGTCCCACTCTAGAATTGCGGCGCAAGGGTGGGCTTCAAGCCACTCTGCCGGAACCACCCGCGCACCGTGGGCAGGGCGCGCGCCTGCCGCGGGCAAGTGACAAAGCGCCCCCGTAGCTCAATTGGACAGAGCGTCGGCCTTCTAAGCCGAATGTTGCAGGTTCGAGCCCTGCCGGGGGCACTGGCAGCGAACCGCGCGCAGACCAGGATCGCCATGACTGTCAAAATCTTCACTGTGGCCGAGATGGTCGCCGCCGAGAAGGCCGCCGCCGCCGGCCTTGCCTACGCCCAAATGATGGAGACCGCCGGCCGCAGCGTGGCCGAGGCCATCCAGCAGCGCCGCGACGTGGCCGATTGCCAGGTGTTGGTGCTGGTGGGGCCGGGCAACAACGGCGGCGATGGGTTGGTGGCCGGCCGCTATCTGGCCGAGGCGGGGGCTGTGGTCGCCTTCTACCTGGTCAAGCCGCGCGACGTGGCCGACGACGAGAACCTGGCCCGCGCCGAGGAGATGGGGCTGGAGGTGCTGCTGGCCGACTACGACCAGCGCTATCGCGTCCTGCGCCATCGCCTGCGGGTCACTGACATCGTTATCGACGCCCTGCTGGGCACCGGGGTCTCACGGCCCATCGAGAGGCAGTTGGCAGCGCTGCTGGAGCAGGCGGGCGGGGCCATCGCCGAGCGCCGCCGCGCCGCGCCGGAGCGCGCGCCGCTGCTCAGCGTCGCCG
>ERZ724512.1249-NODE-1249-length-11911-cov-7.065030_pt1 | contig 11911 bp, 9 predicted proteins | sample MGYA00376045_ERZ724512 | MGnify/ENA primary metagenome ERZ724512 (study PRJEB28724, sample SAMN07190883) | activated sludge metagenome | isolation source: activated sludge of sewage treatment plant in Hong Hong | place: Hong Kong | collected 2016-03-17 ... | reverse complement strand
CATCCCACGGCAGCGGGATGCCCCAGCCGACGCTGGAACGCGACATCGAGATGTCCTCCAGCCCCTGCTTGATGAAGGAGACCACCTCGTTGTAGGCACTGCGCGGTTCCACGGCTTCCGGGTGCCGCTCATAGTGCTCGAGCAGTGCCTCTTGAAAGGCCGCGAGCTTGAAGAAGTAGTTGGACTCGTGCAGCATCTCGACCGGCCGATCGTGGATCGGGCACTTGCCGTCGATCAGATCCCCGGGCCGCTTGAACTCCTCACACCCCACGCAGTACGGGCCCTCGAAGTTCGCCTCGTAGACGTAGCCGTTGTCGCGCAGGGTCTCCCAGAACCGCTGCACCCCGATCCGGTGGCGGTCACTGGTCGTCCGGATGAAGTCGTCGGTGCGGGCGTTGATCGTCTGCAGCACCGGCTTCCAGTGCTCCTCGACCAGGCGGTTGGACCACTCGATCGGTTCCACGCCGTTCTCGCGGGCGGTGCGCTCGACCTTGGTCCCGTGCTCGTCGGTGCCCGTCAGGTAGAAGACGTTCTCCTGTCGCTGCCGGTGCCAGCGGGTCAGCACGTCCCCGGCCACCGTCGTGTAGGCGTGACCGATGTGCGGGGCGTCGTTGACGTAGTAGATGGGCGTCGTGACGTAGAACGCCTTGGGCATGTGGGACTCCTGGGTGGACTGGCGTCCAGTTTACGCAGGGGGCCCGGCGGTACGTTTGGGCCCGCTTGTTCACTTTGCCCCCGGAGCCTCGGTAGGCGAAGTGAGCATTCGGGCTCGAACGCCTGGCGCTAGGCCCAGCCGAACACCAGCGGGAAGGCCGCCACGACGACGGCTGCCCAGACCCCGAAGACCGGCAGGTAGGTCGTCTGCCAGCGCTCGCAGTCCGCGAAGGACCGGCGGCCGCGCAGGAAGCCGACACTGAGCCACGCTGCCCAGCCCAGGTTGATCAGCAGCAACAGGTTCAAGCCCAGCGCCGCGACCTTGTTGGGGGTCGCCCCGAACTCCGCGATTCGGCTCGACATGGCGAACAGCATCAGCGCATCGACGACCAGCGCGAGCGCGATGAGCGCGAACTGCATCCGGTCGAACCAGCCCGGCGGCCGCAGGGGCTCGCGGGCGGACAGCGCGTAAAGCACAAGGCCCAGCACGAGCACGAGGATGAGGTCGGCCAGGATCAGCAGACTCCGATCGGCTCGCGCCAGGTCTCCGGAGGCGATCAACGCGACGCAATAAGCCGCAAGCAGCAGCGTGGTGAGCGGCGTGAACACAGCCGTCAGGACGGGGGCGATGTTCTCCACCACGTTCTGTTTCGATTCGACCAGCCAGGCCGCGATGACGACCGCGCCGGCAGCCCCGCACGGCAGCACCCAAGCGCCCAGCCACGTTTGCACGTCGATGCCAATCGCCTGGAACCCGGCAGCGGCCAGCATCATCAACACGCCGCCGCCCAACGCGAGCAGGGTGTAGTAGACCACCCACTCGCCGGTGAACCGGATGAAATCCATGCGACGGGCGGCATCGCGCCAGTGCCCTGCCACGTAGGCCAGACCGACGACGAACCACAGGAACACCGGCACGTGTATGGCCACCAGGATCTGCATGTCCCCGTCGGCGACCAGCGGGTAGCTGTTGACCAGAACCGCTGCCGCCGCGAAAGCCCCAATCACCGCAGCCGTCGTGCGGCCACTCGCCCGGCGTTGCCACAGGAAGTAGGCGGCGAGGAAGGGCAGCACCAGCAGCGCGGCGTTGAGCACGTAGAACTGCGCCGTCGCCCCGAACAGCGACGGAATCTTGACGGCCACCGCAGCGGCCACGGCCAGACCGATGGCCACGGGAAGCGTGCGGGGCGTGGTCGCGGTCGGGCCGAGGACGAGTTGCTTCCACAACCGTTCGGAATGCTCGCGCGCAAACTCCTGGGACACGTCATCGACCTGCCCGATCCGGCCGACCGCGATCAGAAACGCCTCGTCCTCGGTCAGTCCGGCCGCACGCAGGTCGTCGATCTGGTCACGCAGATGCGCCTCGAGTTCGTCGACGTCGTCGGGCCGGATGGCCGGGTGGCGCTGCAGGTAGTCCCGCCACTGCTCGATCTGGGCGTTCATGCCAGCACCGCCCTCGGCAGTTGCAGCCCCCTGAGTGCCTTGTCCACCACGTCCCATTGCCGCTGTCGTTCGCGAAGAGCCTCCCGGCCGGTGGCGGTGATCGCGTACACCCGCCGGCGGCGGCCGTTGTCGGCGCGGTCCCAGGCGGCTTGCACGTGTCCCAGCCGTTCGAGCCGGTGCAGCAGCGGGTAGAGCATTCCGTCGGTCCAGTCCAGCTCGCCGGCGGACAGCTCCCGGATCTGCTTGAGGATCGCGTACCCATAGGACGATCCGTCATTGAGGATTCCGAGTACCAGCGGTGTGGCGGATGCGGCCACGAGGTCCTTGTCGATGCGCACGGGGCGCCTCCTTACCTAGAACTGTAAGGTAAGCATACCTCGCGCTGCTAGGTATGCGCGACAGGCGTCTGGGCAGAACAAACTTCCCACCGCGTGCACCTTCGGGTCATCGGTGCAGGTTCATGCCACCCGTGCAGGTTCGGGCGTCCAGAACCGCAACCTGCGGCTTCTCATCCTGCACGAGACTGCACGCCTGACCCGAGCGTGCACGCCCTAGACGTCCTCGATGTGGGGAACCAGCTTCTCCAGCGTCTTCTCCAGCGCGGCCGCCACCCGCTGCAGTGTCTGGCGCACCTCCGGTGACCCCTCGACACTGCCGGCGAACGTCGCGGCCTCGTCCAGCCGTTCCGCGAACCGCATCCAGGCGACTCTCCGGTGCGGCAGCAGGAAGTTCGCCCGGTAGGCGAGCTGGAAGTTGGCACCAGCCGTCAACCCAGGGGCATCGGGGCCGACCGGCAACGTCGCGAGCAGCCCGCCCAGCGGCTTTATCGCCCCGAACATCAGGCCCACAGCAGCGTCAGCCATGACCCGCAGCTGCTCGGAGCTTTCGTGCCCGAACGCGAAGTACCGGCACACCATCTGCAGGATCAGGTCGTTGACCACGTTGAACAGGTCGGAGACGGCGGCCGTGGTGGGGTCGGTGATCAGTGGGCCGGACAGCGGCTCGCCCTCCACCGTGCGCACAACGGCGGCGGACACGGGATGCGCGGGCCGGAAGTCCGGATCAGCCGCGGACAACGCCCGGTACTCGTCGAGCACCTCCTGGAACCGCCCGAAGTGGGAGCCCGCAACGTCGGCCGTGGCCCCTTCCCCCTGCTCCACGATCACCTGCAGGACGGCCAGTGCCGACTCCAAGTCGTGCACAGGCTGCAGGTGCGGCCAGCCGAACGCATCAGCCGCCGCTTGCGCCCAGGGCGGTCCGATGAACAACCCGTCCTCCCCCAGTTGCTCGGCAAGGTCGCGCAGTGCGTCACCCAGCGCCCCGTACAACTGCCCCTGGGTCAGGAACGCCTGCGGACGCGGCTGCAACTCACTGGCGGCCATCGGCGGTGGCTGCTCGCCGTCATGGACGAACGTGACGCCGTCCGGAACATCCACGCCCATCGCCCGCTCGAAGTACACGAAATGCGCCAACGCCTCCTCACCGAAGGGCAGCAGCGCGAATTGCACCGACGGCGGGTAGCCCTTGGCACGGTGTGGGAAGTTGGGCCGCGCGACGAAGGGCGCCGAACCGATCGCGGTCAACAGGTTGTTGACCATCGCCCAGTGCATCATCTCCTCAGCGGCGATCTCCAGTAGCGTGCGCTGCCACCTGCCGACCGCTTCCAGCTGCTCGGTGGTCAGCCCCGGACCGGGAGTTGTGCGCAAACTGAATGCCGCGTAGAGGTACTGGGCCATTGCCAAGTGCTCGATCTCGGCGGCCTGGCACAGCAGGTAGGACAGTTCCTTGCGGTGGTGAACGACGATCGGGGGCGACGTCACCATCCGCGGATGGGCCCGGTGATGGTGACGTGGAACGGCCCGTCGGCGGTCTTCCCCTCGAACTCGCAGGTCGAGACCTTGGCAGGTGCCGGCCCGGGCCGGGTGTAGACCTCACCGGGGCCGAGGTGTCGGGCCTTCAGGCCCTCGCCGGCGATCGTGATCGTGTAGGGGAACAGCCATTTGCCCGTGAACCGCCGCGTGCTGGAGTCCCACAGACTCATGGGGAAGAACAGGAACGGCGTGCGTGGCGTCGTGGTCACGTTCTTCAACTGGCTGGGCTCGCCTGGGCACCCACCCACCAGCGTCAAACCTTGCAAGGACCCGTCCGTGGCCGGGGTCTTGCTATGGGCCGTTGCGGGTCCAGTGAGCAGGGGAACGGCCAGGGCGGCAGCGGCAACGGACGCAGCGATCGGACGAATCATGTCAGGCGCACTCCTTCGTCGGCAGACGGGCCTGTACCCGCGTGAGTGTGAGCCATACCTCCGAATTGCCAGGGATGATCGGCAACGAGCGGGGAATAAGTCGGGTCACACCGGGGTATGGAATGGCATGGCCCCGCTGCCCACCGGGACGCTCACGCTGCTGTTCAGCGACATAGAGGGATCCACGTCGATGCTGCGCGGGCTCGGACCCTTGTGGGGCGAGGCGCTGTCCACCCAGCGGCGGATCCTGCGCTCGGCGTTCGAGCGGCACGACGGGCACGAGATGGGCACCGAAGGCGACAGCTTCTTCGTGGTGTTCACGTCGGCTCAGGAGGCGCTGGCCGCCGCCGTCGAGGCGCAGCGGGAGTTGCAACAACATGCCTGGCCGGGCGGTACTCCCCTGCGCGTGCGGATGGGTCTGCACACCGGTGAACCGCAGCGCCACGAGGACGGCTATATCGGGATGGACGTCCATCGGGCCGCCCGGATCGCCGCCACCGCGCATGGCGGCCAGATCGTGCTGTCCTCCTCGACACAGGCGCTGGTGGGCAGCACAGAATGCCAACTGCGCGACCTCGGATGGCATCGCCTCAAGGACCTGCCCGAACCAGAGCACCTGTTCGACGTCACCGGCTCCGGCTTGGCCGACGAGCATCCGGCGCTGCGCAGTCTGGGCACCCGCGCCAGCCTTCCCACCTACTCCACCGCACTGGTCAGCCGTAGCCGAGAGGTCGCGGAGTTGTGCGACGTCGTGCAGCGCGTGCGCCTGGTCACGCTGACCGGCACCGCCGGCACCGGCAAGACCCGGCTGGCAGTGGCCGTCGCCAGCGAGTTGCAGGGCCGACTGGGCGGCGACATCCACTTCGCCGATCTGCACACCGCCGACCGCGCGGCCTTGATGTGGTCGGGCATCGCCGAGGCGGTGGGGGCCACTGGGGATTCCGAGCAGACGCCGGAGGAACGCACGCTGTCCTTCCTGGCCGAGCGGGACGTCGTGCTCGTCCTGGACAACCTCGAGCAGATCGTGGGGGCCGACATGGTCGTCAGCCGGCTGCTGGACGAGGTTCCACGCGGCCGCATCGTGGCAACGTCCCGGCGACCGCTGCACCTGGTCGACGAGTACCAGTACCCGGTATCACCGTTGCCCGTGCCGGACGAGCCGGTGGCGACCGGCGCCGTGGAACTGTTCGTGCAACGAGCCCGGATGGTCAAGCCCACGTTCCAACTCACCGCCACAAACGCCCCGCATGTCCTGGCCCTCTGCCGCAGGCTGGACGGACTGCCGCTGGCGATCGAACTGGCGGCCGCCCGCTCCCGGCTACTGAGCCCCAAGGCGCTGCTGGAACGGATCGATGACTGGCTTGGCGATGCCGCGCCGCTGACTCGCAAGGCCGGCCGCCAGCGCACACTGCGCGCCGCGATCTCGTGGAGTTATGACTTGCTCGACGAACACGACCGGAGGGTGTTCCGGCAACTGGGCGTCTTCTCCAGCCGGTTCGACCTCGACGCGGTGGGTGAAGTGCTCGGCGACGCCGACCGCGATCCGCTGGACATCGTGGCCCACCTGGTCGACGTCAGTCTCGTCGAGATCGTCGACGGCCCGGACGGCGAACCCATGATCTTCCTGCTGGAGACGATGCGGCAGTACGCTCGGGAGTTGCTGCACGAATCCCCGGAGTACGACCAGATCCGGCTGGCGCACGCCCGCTGGTGTCACCGTACGGCTGCCGAGATTTGCGCCCTTCTGCACGGTCCCCGGCAGATGAGTGCGTTGGACCGGATGAAAGCAGTGGAGGAGGACATCCGCTCAGCGCTGGACTGGTGTCTGGCACCCAGCACCGGCCCGATCGGGGAGCGCGCCGAGTGCGGGTTCGCACTTCTGGAGCCCATGGACGCTTACTGGTATCGCTTCGGGTACGTCGCCGAGGGCCGCGGCTGGCACGACCGGGCTTTGGCTTTGCTCGCGGCGGGAGAGGTGCCCGACCTCCCCGAGGTGGTCGACGCCCTGCACGGCCACGGCGTGCTAGCCCTGCAGCAGCAGGACTTGAGCACGGGTGAGGAGGCGCTGGAACGAGCGCTGGCGATGGCACATCGTCTTGGCGACCTCTCTCGGGAGGCGCGTGAGCTCAACAGCCTGGGCATCGCGCGCCGGGAGGGGGGTGACGTGACCTCGGCGCGAGAGCTCATCGAGCGCAGCCTGGAACTGGCCCGCCAGATCCAGGACCCGCATCGGGAGGCCACAGCGCTCACCAACGTCGTGCACATTCACATGGATCTCGGAGACTACGATGCCGCGGTGGAAGCGGCGCGCCGGGCGGTGGCGGCCGACTCCGCGCTCGGCGATCCCTGGGGGGTGGCGATCAATCAGAGCAACCTCGTCGTCGCGTTGCTGCACGCCCAGGGGCCGCGGCCGGCCTTCGAGGCATTACGGGGAGTGCTGTCGGACGCGGTCGCGCTGGAGGACGTCGAGTTGGCGATCGACGTGATCGAGACCTCGGCGGCCGTGTGGGCCGGGCTGGGCGAGCCACAGCGCGCGGCCACGCTACTTGGCAGTGCGCAGGCGCAGCGCGAGGCCGTCGGCATTCCGCGGGCGAGGCCGAATCAGACGCTGCTGGACCGGTTCGTGGAGCCGGCCCGCGCTTCCCTGCCCTCACCGATGTGGCAGCGGGCCGCCGATCGTGGCGCCTTACTGACGCTGGAGGACGCGGCGTCCGAGGCGCTCGGAAACATGCCAGTGGCCGGTGCCCACCCTGGCTGAGCCTGCATAAGTTCCCGCTCAGCGGGTAATTTCCTCCGCGAGGAGGAGCCATGGACGCATTGCAGCAATGGTGGGACGGCTTGAGCGACGAGGACCGCGCCGAGGCCCAGGAGGCTCGCAAGACCCGCCGTCTGAGCCCCAAACTGGAGGGTTCCCTGCGAGACGCTGGCGTGCTCGACGAGCGCAAGCATTCCAAGGGCAGCCTGCCCGGCGATGTCGAGACGTTCCTCAAAGCCCGCCACTGATCCGTGGCTCTGACCCTGGCCCAGTTGTGGGGGTGGCTTTCCGACGACCGCGTCGATGACGGCTTGCTCGAATGGCCGCCGGATGTCGGCGCGTTGACGGCGGTGCTGCTCGAACGGACCCACGCCTTCCGGTTCGTGGTCTCCCCGCCCGCCGGTGGCACGTGGCCGCCCGCGGACTTCAGTTCCCGGGTGTCTCAGGCCGCCGCGCAATGGCGGCAAGCAACCGAAGGTGACGCGGAGATCCCGGCGCTCGTTCAGCAGAACTGGGACACACTTTTCGCCCGTCTCGATACCCCGATCGCGGACATCGGCTCCGGCCGCGACTGGCAGGCCTGCGAGGCGGCACTGATACTGCATGCAATTGCCGACGAGGTGTGGGCCGATCCCGGCACCGTCTTCCGCGCGCAGGCTCTGGAACGTCTCGCGGGCACCGGCTCACTGGCCACCTTCCCCCGCGATCGGGTCGCGCATCTGCCGAAGTCCCGGACCACGTCCGTCGGCATCACCCACCGTTCCCTGTCGCGCTATACCTGCACAACCACCGATGACATCGGCGTCGTCTGGGACCGGGCTCCGCTGCGCAGACCGGACCGCGGGCCGATCCGCCGCCATGCCAACATCCTGCTGCTGCCCTGGCCGCTGCGGATCAGTCAGGCAGACTTCGTCCCCGTGCCCGGCTCGGTGCAACGCCCGGAGCGCGAGCCGTTCGGCTTCTTCACCTATGAACCGTCCGAACCGCTGGACCTGGGACTGGTCGACGCACTGCTGGACGCAGCCGCGGAGGAAGCCGACGCCGTCGATGTGGTGGTACTGCCGGAGGGTCGCCTCGACCCTGCGCAGATCACCGCCCTCGAGGATCTGCTCGCCCGCCGCGGCGTCCCGATGATGGTGACCGGTATGCGCCCGAACGCGGACGGCACGTTTGCGCGCAACGCGGTGCACACCTCGGTGTTCCTCGGTGGTCGCTGGTGGCCGTACCGGCAGGACAAGCATCACCGCTGGTTTCTCGACGCCGGCCAGATCGAGACCTACTCGATCGCCGGCGCCTTGCATCCGGCGGTTCGCTGGTGGGAGGCCATGGAGATCCCGCAGCGGCAGGTTCACATTTTGGATGTCGGCGGCGGGATCACGGTCGCCGCGGTCATCTGCGAGGACCTGGCCCGGCTCGACGGGGTCGCTGCGCTGCTGCGTTCGGTCGCGCCTACATTGGTCGTCACTTTGCTGCTCGACGGGCCGCAACTGGGCTCACGATGGACGGCGCGCTACGCCGGAGTGCTGGCCGACGACCCAGGTTCCGCGGTCCTCACTTTGACGCCGTACGGGATGGTCGCGCGCTCGCGCCCCAACGGCATCCCACCGAGCAACGTCGTCGCCATGTGGAAGGACCCTGCTCGGGGGCTGCGTGAGATCCCGTTGGAGGCGGGCGCGCAGGCGGTCCTGCTCACCGCGGTCCTCGATCGCTCGACGCGCTATGCGGCCGACGGTCGCCGTCCCGCCGACGATGCCACCGACCTGCGCCTGGCAGGGGTCCATCAGATCCGGGCGACCTCCAGCAGTTCCCCGGCCGCCGGCGCAGCGCCCAGCGCACCGCCCATGTCCAGCGCCGATCTCACCGTCGTGACGGTGTGGGCGCAGGCGCTGGCCCGTGCCGACGATCGGGAGGCGGTCCTGGCGCGGATGTCGCGAACCCCTGCCCTGGACATTCTGCGGAACCTGGCTTCAGGCCAGGAAGGCGGCGACACTGACCTAGCTCGCGTCGTCGAGATGGCATGGCGGGCCGCGCAGGAGGCAGTGCCCAGCTGATCAGCGATCCACCGCGAGCGCGTACAACTCGCGCCGGGAGACACCCGATTCGGCGGCCACCTGAGCCACCGCTTCGCTTCGGCGCATGCCCCGTTCCACCAGATCTGCGACCTGCTCGACGAGTTCCTCCAGATCCGGCGCTGAACGGTCCGCCCCGGCGACCACCAGTGTGATCTCGCCGAGAATGTCGGCGACCTGCTGCGATAGCTCCCCCACCGTTCCGCGCAGCACCTCCTCGTAGGGCTTGGTCAGTTCCCGGCACACCGCCACCCGGCGCTCGGGATCCCATGCCTGCGCCATGTCGGCCAGCGTGTCAGCCAGCCGGCGCGGGCTTTCGAAGAAGACCATGGTCCGTTCCTCGGCGGCCAGACTCTGCAGCCTGGAACGGCGCGGCCCAGGCTTGCGCGGCAGGAAACCTTCGAAACAGAAACGGTCCACCGGCAAGCCACTGAGGGCCAAGGCGGTGGTGAGGGCGCTCGGCCCCGGGAAACAGGTCACAGGCAGCCCGGCCTCGATGCAGCGCCGAACAGCGGCCAGGCCCGGATCGCTGACCAGCGGCATCCCGGCGTCGCTGACCACCAGCACTGTCAGCCCTTCCGCCACGTAGCCCGCGAGCGCTGCGGACCGCTGATCCTCTACGGCGTCGTAGTGGGAGACGACTTTGCCCCCGATCCGGACACCGAGGTCGGCGGCCAGCCTGCGGACGCGCCGGGTGTCCTCCGCCGCCACGACGTCAGCGGTGGCCAGCGCCTCTCGCAGTCGGGTCGACGCGTCGGCCGGATTGCCCAAGGGAGTGGCGGCCAGGATCAAGACACCCATCACCCTCCCTATGCTGTCGAAACGTGAGCACCTTGACGGCGACCACCCCCGAGACAGTCGCTCCCGCCCGCGTCCCGGGTGGCGGCTGGCGTGGCTGGGCAGGACCCATCGCCGTCACCGTTCTGGCTGCTGCACTACGCCTTCCCAACCTCGGCCGGCCGCAGGCACTGGTGTTCGACGAGACGTACTACGCGAAGGACGCACTCTCGCTGCTCTTGTACGGCCATGAGCAGGAGGCCAAGGAGAAGGCCAACGAGCTGCTGCTGGCCTGCAATGGCGACCTCACCTGCGCGAGCGAGATCTTCAAGAACTCGCCCTCCTATGTCGTCCACCCGCCATTCGGCAAGTGGGTGATCGCGGCAGGTGAGTGGGCCTTCGGTGCATCCCCCTTCGGGTGGCGGATCTCGGTGGCCGTGCTGGGCATCCTGTCCGTCCTGATCCTGGCTCGCGTCGTCCGGCGGATGACCGGCTCCGACCTGCTCGGCACGATCGCAGGCTTGCTCCTGGCCATCGACGGCGTCGCGATCGCGCTGAGCCGTACGGCGCTGCTGGACGGCGTGCTGTCCTTCCTCGTGCTGGTGGCCTTCGGCTGCCTGGTCCTCGACCGCGACCGGACCCGACGATTGCAGCACACCCTGCGACCATGGCGGTGGGCTGCGGCTATAGCGCTGGGTCTGGCATGCGGCGTGAAGTGGAGCGGATTGTGGTTCGTGATCGCGTTCGGGCTGCTCACCGCGTTCTGGGACTGGGGCCGGCGCCGTGAACACGGTGAGCCCAATGCCTTCGGCCGAGCGCTTGTGCGCGATGCCCTGCCGACCGCGCTCATCTGGCTGCCGCTGATCCTTCTCACGTATCTGGCCACGTGGTACGGCTGGTTCAGCAGCGGCGGTTACCTACGGACCTGGGCATTGGACAACGGCGGGTACACCGGCATCCAGGGGGCGCTGCGGTCCCTGGCCCACTACCACCAGCAGGCCTACGCCTTCCACACGGGACTGACTACCGCGCACTCCTATCAAGCCAACGCGTGGGGGTGGCCGGTGATGGCGCGGCCGACAAGTTTCTTCTACGAATCAGAGGGGCTCAACTGCGGCGCAGACACCTGCTCGCAGGAAGTCATCGCTTTGGGCAACCCCGTGATCTGGTGGGCTGCTGTGCTGGCTGTTCTGCACCAGGTCTGGCGATGGGCCGCGGTTCGGGACTGGCGGGCAGGTGCCGTCTTGTGCGGGTTCCTGGCGGGGTGGGCACCGTGGCTGATGTACCAGGAACGCACTGTGTTCAGCTTCTACTCGATCGTGTTCCTGCCGTTCATGATCATGGCCTTGACACTGTCCTTGGGAACGATTTTGGGGACGACCGCTGACTCCCGTGACCGGCGGGGCAACGGCGCGGTCGCGGTGCTGGCCTTCCTGATCGTCGCGGTCGGGGTGTCGTGGTGGTTCTACCCGGTCTGGACCGCAGACGTGCTCACCTATCACGAATGGCAGATGCGGATGTGGCTGCCGACGTGGGTTTAGCCGCAACCGGCCGTCTATCGCTGGCCCAACCCGGCTATTCGTGAGCATACCGGGCATCCGTTAGCCGCACGGGCGGGGTTTTCGCGCCCGGAACGCTCACCGATGCCCGGTATGCTCACCGATGGCTATTTCAGCCGCACGCGGGGAACCGTCGCCGCACGCGGCTCCTCCGGTGGAGCTGAGGGGACCCCGTCGGACCTCCGGTCCTCCTCCTCGAATCCCGTACCAATACGAAATCTGGGCCCCCCGCAAAGCGGGAGACCCAGATTTCGTGGTGGAGCTGAGGGGACCCCGTCGGACCTCCGGTCCTCCTCCTCGAATCCCGTACCAATACGAAATCTGGGCCCCCCGCAAAGCGGGAGACCCAGATTTCGTGGTGGAGCTGAGGGGACCCCGTCGGACCTCCGGTCCTCCTCCTCGAATCCCGTAC
>ERZ724512.1248-NODE-1248-length-11912-cov-5.439993_pt1 | contig 11912 bp, 10 predicted proteins | sample MGYA00376045_ERZ724512 | MGnify/ENA primary metagenome ERZ724512 (study PRJEB28724, sample SAMN07190883) | activated sludge metagenome | isolation source: activated sludge of sewage treatment plant in Hong Hong | place: Hong Kong | collected 2016-03-17 ... | reverse complement strand
CCACTTCATAACGAAACTTGGCTACCGCGTAGTTGTTTAGCCCCAGGGTATCACATTCAGAGCCATCTTCCGGGCCCAGGCGATAGTTTGGGAAATTGGGAATTGCGTTGGAATTGCTAACCGTATTGACTATGTGCTGTTTAACCTGTGCTTCCATTCCTTCCTCATCCGGATAATCAATTCTGTGCATATGCAGGGTATTGCCGCCCGGGCCATAGATCTTGCCATCGGGGGCCAGGGCCAAATACCCAAAGTCATTGACAGCTGAGAAAGTAGGGGTGTACACACTTTTGTATTTATCAGATACAGCCACCACCTTTTCTGATGCCAGGATATTGGCAGCATCCATGTCAAATTGTAAGAGGCTATCTATGTTGGCGGTGTACAGATACCTGCCATCATTGGAAAATGCACAGCCCAAATCGATGTTTTTGGCCCAAAATCTTTTGATGATCGGCTCACCGAGCCAGCCGGTGCACCGGTCAAAATCGAAGATGCACAAATGGCCTGACTGATTTAAAAAATTACCTATACCACTTGTTTCATGCAGTACATATTTATCACCCCTGGGTGAAAATCTTGCCTGACCGGTACCAAAAAAATAATTCATGGGCGTTTGGATCTTGTGCATCAATTTACATCCGGATGGATCCAATAAGAACACATAAGCATAGTCGTGGTTGTGGCTGAAAGTAACCAGCCACCAATCACGACCATTGGCATGCCTGCATGCTTGAAGGGAGGCAGGGCTTAATGAGTCAGTTGTTATCAAACTATCTTTGTAAACAACCGTACTGGTTTTATTGTCAATTGCCCCTGTGAACAAACCATTTGTATAATCTTTTAAATACGTGCCATCAATATATATGTAGTTGTAAGCAGCATAAAAAACAGAATCTTTCTCTGGCCATGGCAGCATTATCATAGCTTGCGATTTATTAAACCCCAAAAATCTTTTTGAGCCATCTGCATAGTTACTTACCCATAAATTAAAATACTTGCCATTATAGTTAATTGTATCACCATTTTTTACCTCCTTAAAATTGGGGCCCAAAATGTGCATGCCGTTGCTTACATAGTTGAAATCCCCATTTCCATCATAGTAAACAGCGCAGGTACTAAAAAAAGAAAGTTTAATAGTATCAACATCCGAAATTTTTACCGGATCTTCTTTAAAATCAAAAACATTTATTCCCACCGGGTAGGGTGCCGGGCTAACCGTTGTGTGTCTCCCTATAATCCATATATTATCTTCTTTTTGTGAGTGGCAAACGCCACCCACAAAAAGGAAGATAAATACGCTTATGTATTTCAGATTTCTCATCACAATCACTTCATTAGGATGTTAAGCTAAAACTCCTGCATTCAAATGTAAGGCAATGCAAAAACAAGGCCCCAAAATAATTTGAAAAACCTGTGTTAATGTCCGTAGGCTGTCTAAAGTGGTAGCTCTTACATCAACGTATTCTGCACGTAGTCAAACTCCTCGGGATAATCTGTATTGTAATGAAGGCCCCTGCTTTCTTTCCTCATTTGGGCTGCCTTGGCTATGAGGTAGGCGATGGTAATCAGGTTTCTCAATTCGCACAGCTGGGGTGAAATAACGGTGGAGTTGTACAGCTCTTCAGTTTCGGCGTAGAGCAGAAAGAGGCGATCGAGGGCACGTTTGAGTCGCACATCGGTTCGCACAATGCCCACATAACTCGACATGATCTCTTTGAGTTCTTTGAGACTCTGTGTGAGGAGGACCATTTCACGTGGCTCTGTAGTACCCTCCGCATTCCACTTGGGTATGTTGTCCTGAAAGTGCATATTGTCTATTTCAGAGGACAAAACTTCGGCAATGCGTTTGCCATAGACCAGACCCTCAAGCAGGGAGTTGGAAGCAAGGCGGTTGGCACCGTGGAGGCCCGTATTGGTGCATTCACCGGCTGCATAGAGGTGGCGAATGGATGACCGGCCATCGTGATCTACCAGGATGCCCCCACAGATATAGTGGCACGCTGGCACCACTGGTATATAATCCTTCATAGGATCGATGCCCAGGCTCATACACTTATCATAGATATTGGGAAAGTGGTGGTAAAAGGCCTCTTTGTCCAAATGGGTACAATCGAGGTACATGTGCTCAGCACCCCTGATCTTCATTTCGTTGTCGATGGCGCGGGCCACGATATCTCTTGGTGCCAGCGATTTGCGGGGGTCGTACTTGTGCATAAACTCTTCTCCCTCTTTGGTGCGCAGTACAGCGCCAAAGCCCCTGACCGCCTCTGAAATCAGAAACGACGGGTTTTCTCCCGCCGGATTGTACAGTGAGGTAGGGTGAAACTGCACAAACTCCATGTTGGCCAGCCTGCCCTTGGCGCGGTAGACCATGGCCATACCATCGCCGGTAGCAATGACCGGGTTGGTGGTACTTTTGTACACCTGGCCTGCTCCACCGGTGGCAATGACGGTAGCTCTGGCGAGGATGGTTTCTATGTTTTTGGTGTTTTTATCCAAGGCATAAGCACCATAACACTCAATATCGGGAGTCAGTCGGGTGACATTGCGACCCAGGTGGTGCTGGGTGATGATGTTGATGGCAAAATAATGCTCGTATATTTTAATGTTGTGCAGGGACTTTGCTTTTTCATTGAGGGTGCGCTGGATTTCCCAACCCGTAATGTCTTTGTAATGGAGGATTCGATTTTCTGAATGTCCGCCTTCTTTGCCCAGATCGTATTGACCTTCCTTGTTTTTATCAAATCTGGCGCCCCAGTCGATGATCTCCTGGACACGAAGGGGTCCTTCTTCCACCACCATTTTTACTACTTCGTAATCGCAGAGGCCATCGCCGGCATCGAGGGTATCGGCTATGTGTTTGTCGTGATCATCGATGTCTTTGTTCCAAACAGCTGCTACCCCACCCTGGGCGTAGCGGGTATTGCTCTCTGATGCATTGACTTTTGTTAATACTGTGATTTCCAGGTCTTTGCGTTTTTCAGCCATCCAAATCGCGAAAGAAAGTCCGGCTACACCGCCACCGACTACGAGCACATCTGTTTTGATCACAAATTATTTTTTAAAAAATTCTTTCAAAAATAGGGGATTTTGGAAAATCTATCATCTTATAAGACAAATTCGACAAGATATGGCAAACTTTAACCTTACTACAGATTTGATCCAATCTATTCCCATGCTGGAATGCCTTTCTGCTGAGCACAAAGATGAACTTATCAAAGCTGCTTCGGTCATCACGGTAGCAAAACACAAACGCATCTATCAATACAACGATGCGATTCAACATGTGTTCATTGTAATGAAGGGATCCATCAAACTGGCTGCCCAAACGGAAGGCAACAAAGTATTGGTAAAGTACATTGCTTATAAAAATGAGATTTTTGGAGAAAACATCTTTACGTCCACTGCTTACCGCCTTGAATTTGCCGAAGCCCTCACCGATAGCCTGGTGCTGAAAATTGATGTAAGAACCTTCAAAGGTCTTGTCGCCTCCAATGGAGAACTAATGGCCACCCTCGCAAACATTATGATTACCCGCATCCAGGATTTGGAAGAACGTATGCAGTCTTTTGTCTTCCTCAAGGCCAAGGAACGCATAACAGGTTTCATCAAAAAAACAGCTAAAATGCACGGCATTACCATCGGCTTGAATGAAATCCTCATTAACCACGGTATGTCGCACAAAGAAATTGCCTTCCTCACAGACACTTCCCGTCAAACGGTTGCCCGTATCCTCAATGAGCTAAAAGAGACAAATATTATTCATTTTTCAGACAGAAAACCCAATAAAATTCTGATTAGGGAATTGGCGATGTTAGGCTAGCGGGGTATCCGCCATCGGAGCACCTGTCCCTATGCCGGGCACCGGTGTAGGGATCCAGCAACGGAGCACTTGTCCCTATAATGGTGAAGTCATTGTAGGGATCGGGTTATCAGGAATTTGTCTATATAAGGGTGAATTCCTTGAAGGAAAGGGGGTGATTTACGATGTATTTACCTAAACCCAGCGTTTTCCCATCTATAGACAGACTCCTTTCGAAAAGTTTTTACCTTTTTTTCCAACATTGAGAGCATTTAGTGGCATTAAGTTTTTTATCTATCTGCTTAATGCGTCTGTATGTGCTCAATGCGTGTACCTATAAAACGCAGTTTTGTAGTGTATTTCAAATAAAACTTTGCTCGTTCTTTTGGGTTCAGTCTTTTAAAATGGCTGCCTTTGTTTTACCTAAATACAATTTTTCCTATCTATAGACAGACTCCTTTCGAAGTGTTTCTACCATTTTTTTAAACATTTAGAGCATTGAGTGGCATTAAGTTTTAAATCACTCTGCTTAAGGTGTCTTCGTGCTTATAATGTGAGTGCCTATAAAACGCAGTTTTGTAGTGTATTTCAAAAAAATTCACTCCTTCTTCTTTATAAAATCGGTCTTTCAGATGACTGCTTTTGTTTTACCGCATTCCAAAATACTTCTCTGATAGACTGACTCGTTGGAATGGGCTTTCCCTGGTTTTTTCAACATTCAGGGAATGAAGGTAATTAAGGGCTATGTCTTTATTACCTTAGCTTAATTCTTTAAATTCCCTCAATGCGTGTACCTATAAAACGCAGTTTTGTAGTGTATTTCAAATAAAACTTTGCTCGTTCTTTTGGGTTCAGTCTTTTAAAATGGCTGCCTTTGTTTTACCTAAATACAATTTTTCCTATCTATAGACAGACTCCTTTCGAAGTGTTTCTACCATTTTTTTAAACATTTAGAGCATTGAGTGGCATTAAGTTTTAAATCACTCTGCTTAAGGTGTCTTCGTGCTTATAATGTGAGTGCCTATAAAACGCAGTTTTGTAGTGTATTTCAAAAAAATTCACTCCTTCTTCTTTATAAAATCGGTCTTTCAGATGACTGCTTTTGTTTTACCGCATTCCAAAATACTTCTCTGATAGACTGACTCGTTGGAATGGGTTTTCCCTGGTTTTTTCAACATTCAGGGAATGAAGGTAATTAAGGACTTTCTCTTATTATAAAAGCGGTATACCTCGTCTATAGTAATAACCTTTATTATATGAATATATGAACATTTGAAAATGTGAAAATGTGCACATATCCACCGGATACCCCGCACTTATTTATCAACGCGGACCGCGTGATCGATTTTAAACATCAGGCGATTGATGTCATCGCTGTTGAGGCGAAGGGTGCCTGTGAGGGTGATTTGTTCGGTGGTGTATTTTACCGCTTCTTTGGCACTCACTTCCATGACCGTTTCGGGGCCTGCACCACCACAGAAGAAACACATGCTGTAGGGAAAGGCGGAGAAAATAAATTCCTTGTGCGATTTGTAACCCTCAACCGGGATGATGTAGCCTTTGACGGTAATTGTTTTGCCTTCCATGCTTTTGATGGCATCACTAAATACGGGTTTATCTATTTTAAAACCCATGAGCTCATCGTATTCTTTACGGTAGGTGATTTTGGATAATGACTTCCAAACGTTGTCTGACTGGGCTTGAACCGAAGCAGACAGGGTAATAATTGTGATTAGTATATAGAGCCTGTTCATTTTATTCCAGGATTTGTGCTGATTCCAGCGTGTAAAGTAAGCCCGATGGGTCATTTTCATTGATGCGCAGGATGCCTTTGACCTTTATTTTTTCATCCGTATAAGGGATTTTTTTACCTCCTGCCAGGAAGACCTGCATGGCGGTTTCGGGTCCTGCTTTGCCGCAGAAAAAACACATCTTTTCACTGAATTTGGAAAGCATGAAGTGGTTTTGTGCCAGCTTGCCACTCAGTGGGATGATGTAGCCGTCTACTTCCAGTTCTGTGCCCTGCATGGCTTTTACGGCAGGACTCACTTTTACCTTTTTTACCTCAATGCCATAGGCGGCATCAAAACTTGTGGTGCTGCTTACAAGGCTCAGAGTTGCCCAAGAAGATTTTTGGGCAGATACAAACGCCGACATCAGCAAGCCCAGTAGTAACCATGTTCCTTTCTTCATCAATTTGATAACGGTGCTATAAGTTGAAAAGTAACAGTCCATCCCTTCTCTATTTTTCACCAAGGGTTTGGTTGATATCCGTATTGGCGGCCTTCCATGCAGGAACCAGGGCAGCTACGGCACCAAGGCCCAAAGAAATAAAAAACAAGTACCACTCTTCTTTTAACAAAACCCACGCCTGGAAATCGTAACCAAAATCTTCGGTGAGGTAGTTGCCCAGGATCATCATGCCCACATGACTAAGCAGGGTGCCACATAGCCAACCCAAAAAGGCAATGCCCAGGCCTTCGATCAGGATCAGTAAAAACAAGCCGCTCCTGCTGCTGCCCATGACACGGAGAATGGCCAGCTCATATTTGCGCTGCTTCATAGACTGGTAAAGGGAAATGAAAATGCTAATCAAGGATACAATGGCAATCAACAAAGCGATGTAACGGATGGTTTCTGTGCCCGTGCCAATCATATCGTAGAGTTTATTGATCTCATAAGCCGGAGAAGCGGCCTGCATCGCAGTATTTTCATTGATGGCTCTTGGCATGTTGAGGGCCTGGTAGTTGCTGGCACTTTTGTATTCTATCAGGATAGAAGTAATTTGCTCTTCGGGGTGTGCGAGCAAGTCGTTGTTGGAGTTGTCGTGTACATGCTCATTGAGGGTATCGGCAGCCATGTGTTCGTGGTCATGCTCTGCTTCGCCCTCAGTTGCTGCGTGGGCATGCATCTCCCAGATGGAAGCTGTATTGGTGAGGATGAGTTGGTCAAGGACAGTGCCGGTGCCTTTGAGGATGCCGCTTACCTTAAATTTGGCGTGGTCGTGCGCCAGGTCAGGGTCTTCGTCGAAGCCGTGAGAACTTACGAAGTCATCTCCTATTTTGAGTCCCGATTTTTTGGCCACAGTAGCACCGATGGTTACTTCGAGGTCTTTTTTCCACAAGGTTCCCGCGGCTATCTCTCCACCGTACAATGACAGGATGTTGTGGTTGGTGCCCACTATTCTGAACGAGCGATAATTGTCGCCCAGAGAAAGGGGTACCGCTTTTTTGATCAATGGATGGAGGGGATTGAGAAACGGTTTGGCATCCTTGATTTTGATGTTGCCCGTAGGGTTGTCGATGTGGTACATATTGCATAGGATGAGTTGCAGTGGCGACCCCTTTGCACCAATGACCAGGTCGATGCCTGCCAGGTTGGCTTCAAATTTTTCTTTGAGTTGTGCGTTGAAAAGCAATAAAAACGAAATAAGACCTACCCCCAAGGCAAACAAAATAAGGCTGAGCGCCAGATTGAGCGGCTTGTGAAACAGATTTTTAACGGCTAATTTTAAAAACTGCATCATTGAAGGGTAATTTGGTGTTTGACTTCGGTTTTCAATCTTGTATCGTGGGTTACAATGACGAGGGCAGATCCTTCTTCTTTGGCCTGTTCTTCCAATAGCTTATATACTGCATGGCAATTATGATCATCGAGGGCGGAGGTGGGTTCATCGGCCAGAATCAGCCCTGGTTTGTTGATGACCGCTCGGGCAATGGCCACCCGTTGCTTTTCTCCCTGCGAAAGACGGTTGATGGATTGATGGCTTTTTGTACCAATGCCCAATCGTTCCAGAAGTTGGTGTGCTCTTCCACTATCCGCTTTGTCACCAATCAATGTTTGTGCCAGCAATATATTCTCCAAAACTGTAAGGGAGGAGATGAAGTGGTTTTGCTGGAAGATGATGCCTATGTGTCTGCCCCGGAACCGATCGAGCTCCTTTCCGCTTTTTTTAGACAGGTCTCCGCCATCAATTAAAATAGAACCTTTGCTTGGGTGCATCAAGCCTCCCAAAAGGTGTAATAAAGTAGTTTTTCCGATGCCGGATCTTCCCAGCAACAGCAGGCTTTCTTTGGCACCTACATTCAAATCTGGAAAAACAAAAACGTTTCCCCCCGGATATTGGAATGTGAGATCTTTGGTTTGTAACATACAATTGGAAATGGTGGTGCAAAGATACGGCGGAATCCCTTGAAAACGACGATTATACTATGATTTAAGGTTTGTTTAATACTGTTGTGAGCACAATCATCACAACAAAGCCGCACCAAAGACACCGGCACTATCTCCCAAACTGGGTTTGAGAAAGACCACTTCTACCCTTGGGTTGAAAATGTATTTTTTGACCCTCTCTACCCCTTCGGTATAAATTTCATCAATGTTGCCTACACCTCCACCTATGACAATCACATCGGGGTCAACGATGTTGATGACCACTGCAACGGCTCTGCCAAATTGTTCAAACAGCCGCTCCATGGTTTGTTGTGCAAAGGGGGCATTGCCCTGCCTGTATTCTGTTACAATGTCTTTCAATTTCTTTTCACTGCCGCTGATTTTGGCATAAAACCGTTCCAGTGAAGGGCCGGCAATGACTGTTTCCACACAACCCGTTTTTCCACAATAACAGGAGCCGCCGGATTCATCCAAAAAATTGTGGCCCCATTCACCCCCTATGCCATGCCTGCCACCGATGACCTTGCCGTTGACTACCAAGCCTCCGCCAACTCCCGTACCCATGATAACACCAAAAACCACCTCTGCCTCAGGCATCTTTTCTTTTACAATGCCCATTTGGGCTTCCGCAATGGCAAAACAATTGGCATCGTTGGCCAGTCGTACTTCGTAGCCCAAAATTTTTTCAAGATCGGCTTTCATGTGGCGACCATTCAAGGCAGTGGTATTACAGTTTTTCATGGTCTGGGTCATTGGATCCAGGGTACCGGGTGTGGCAATGCCAATGTGTCCGGGCGTGAAATTGTATTTGTCACAAACCGCATTTGCCAGTACGGAAATATTGTTAAGGATGTGATCGTAACCCAGGTGGCCTTCGGTGGCTACCCTTTCTCTCACCAGTACATTGAGCGTTTTGGCGTCGAGCAATGCGGCTTCAATTTTGGTACCTCCCAAATCAACGCCAAGTAAATAGTTTGCAGACATTTTGCGGCTTTTGCCATAAAAATACAGCTTAAGGCCTATTTGAAAAAATGAAAAACGGAGGAAAGGTCAGGCTTCTTTGGTTTCAAATCCGAGTGAATTTATATCGGACCAAAATTGAGGATAAGATTTACTCACTACGGAAGCATCTCGAATGACAATTTCATGCAATAATGCGAGGGGTGCCAATGCCATGGCCATGCGATGGTCGTGATACGTTTCAAAAACAGGTATATCATTGAAATGAGCCTTGCCCTCCTGCATATATAGTTCGTCTTCAGAATTTTTGTGAAATCTGGAGGGCACTTTTGAAAGAAATACGCCTGCTTTTGCCAATTCCTGTTGCATGGCCGCTATGCGATCTGTTTCCTTTATCCTGAGTGTCTGGAGACCGGCAAACAGTCCGGCAGTACCTAGTCCTGCACAAAGTGCAAAAACGGTTTGGGCAATGTCGGGTTGCTGTACAAAATCATATTCAAAAAGACCGGGTGCTTTGTCTTCCTGTTTTTCTATAATCAAAGACCCCTCATCGTCAACGGTAGTTTTGACACCAAAGTTTTCAGCAATGTTTGCTATACCGCTATCGCCCTGGATGCTGGGTAAAAACAAGCCCTTTAACACAATTTTTGCCCTCTTTGCCAAAGCTGCCATGGCAAAATAATATGAGGCAGAAGACCAGTCTGCTTCCACTACATAAGGTCTGGCCTGGTAAGTCTGAGGAGGAACCAAAAGGCGGTTGTTTTCCCACTGCACCTCTACCCCAAAAACAGCCATCATATCTACGGTCATTCGCAAATAGGGCTCCGAAACAAGTTCGCCGGTTAATTGGATTTCGAGGCCATCGGGGAGTGTTGGTCCTATCATCAGCAAAGCAGAAATAAACTGGGAGCTGATGTCGGCGGGCAATACAACGGAGTTGTTGCTTTGCCTGCGTACCTCATCGATCCTGATGGGAGGATACCCTTCTTTTTCGAGATAGGTAATGTTGGCCCCCAATTGTCTGAGGGCATCTACCAGCGGTCCTATTGGTCGTTGCAGCATTCTGGATGAGCCCGTCAGCACCTGACTGCCTTCTTTGAAGGCGAGATAAGCTGTCAAAAAACGAAAGGTGGTGCCGGCATGTCCCGCATCTAAAACGCCCTGTTTTTGGGTTAACAACTGCAACAAAGACCTGCTATCGTCACTTTGTGAAGCATTGGTTATTTCGAAATCGTGATTACATAGTGCCCGGATGATGTAAGCACGATTGGTAATGCTTTTGGAGCCTCCTAAGGCTATTTCTCCTTCAATCCGTTGGCTAGGGTGCGAAATGATAATATCAGGCATCTTGCCAAATCAAATTGAGATTTACCACAATGTCGGGATGAATGGACTTCATGACCGGACAAGTCAGTGCAGCGTGGCTCAGCATACTTTTTTCTTTTTCGGTATATGGTTTTGCCGGCATGGTCATTTGTATGTCGATGCCTGCTACCCTCCTCGGATTTTCTGCCATGATTTTCAACACTTCTGCTTCAGCGCCATCTATGTCGATATCATTTTTTTCCGCGGTTATTCCCATAATGGTCATCATACACGATGCCAGAGAGGTGGACATCAAATCTGTAGGTGAAAAAGCTTCACCCTTGCCATTGTTGTCGACAGGTGCGTCTGTGATGATGGACTGCCCGCTGCGCAGATGGGTGGCTGTGGTCCTTAAACCCTGGTGATAAACTACTTTGGATGTCATAAGTTGTCTTGGATTTCTGTTTTTCTTTGTTCGGCCAATGCTATTTTTTCAGCCTTTTTGCGCGCCATTTCTTCCTTTATTTTTTCATCAGACTCATTGTATCGCTTGATGATTTCTTTCACCAGCCTGTGTCTTACCACGTCTTCTTCATTGAGATAGACCACTCCAATGCCTTCTATGTTACCCAAAATGTTGAGCGCCCTGATCAAACCACTTGACTGCGATGGCGGGAGGTCGATCTGGGTTAAGTCACCGGTAATAATACATTTGGCATTGGGACCCAAACGCGTCAGGAACATTTTGAGTTGCGGAGAGGTACAGTTTTGAGCTTCATCCAGGATGATGAACGAATTGTCGAGTGTCCTACCCCTCATAAAAGCAAGAGGGGCCACTTCGATGGTGTTGTTTTCCATAAAAAATTTGAGCTTGTCCATGGGAAACAAATCTTCGAGCGCATCGTATAAGGGGCGCAGATAGGGGTCTACCTTTTCTTTGAGGTCACCCGGCAAAAACCCAAGGCTCTCACCGGCTTCTACTGCAGGGCGGGTAAGGATGATTTTTTTTACCGTTTTATTTTTAAGCGCTGCTACGGCCATGGCCACAGCTGTATAGGTCTTACCTGTACCGGCGGGACCAATGGCAAAAGCGATGTCGTTGGTGCGGCTCAATTCTACCAGCTTTTTCTGGTTGATGGTTTTGGCTTTGATGGGTCTGCCATCTCTTCCATAAACTATGACATTGCCCGGGTTGGAGTCAACAATTTTGTTGGCCATGGGGTTGTTGCCATTGAGCAGATCGATCAGGGTTTGGATAGAAAGTTCCTGTTTTTGCCTCAGGATGGATATCATCAGGCCAAAACGCTCTTTCAGTTCTTCGGTTTGTTCGGCTTCACCTATCAATTTGAGGGTTGTGCCCCGGGTTACCATTTTGACATCGGGGTAGACCCTTTTCACTATTTTAAGTTTGGAATCGCCTTCTCCGTATAGATCAATGGGATCGATGCCTTCAAATTGAATTTGCACTTCGTGCAACGCTGCAGCGTTATTATCTTTCAATATATTGATGATTAAGGAATTAAATGTTATAACTAAAAAATAAATATTTTATTCAAATATGTTTTCATTACTTTGTACACAGAAACAACGGCTTTACCGAAAAAAGTGAAAAAAGTAAGTCAAACCGGTTTACTTATATCAACACCAAAACTGTGAAATCGTTATTTCA
>ERZ724512.1247-NODE-1247-length-11913-cov-6.899899_pt1 | contig 11913 bp, 4 predicted proteins | sample MGYA00376045_ERZ724512 | MGnify/ENA primary metagenome ERZ724512 (study PRJEB28724, sample SAMN07190883) | activated sludge metagenome | isolation source: activated sludge of sewage treatment plant in Hong Hong | place: Hong Kong | collected 2016-03-17 ... | reverse complement strand
GGCCGCTCGCCCCGCCAGGTACGCGCCGGTGAGGGAGGTCGGGTGCGCCGCCACCTCGGCCGGCGCGCCCACGGCGACGACCCGGCCGCCGTGCTTGCCCGCCCCCGGCCCCATGTCGATGACCGTGTCGGCGGCGCGGATCACGTCCAGGTCGTGCTCGACGACGAGGACGGTGTTGCCCAGGTCGCGCAGGCGGCGCAGGACGCGCAGCAGCCGCTCGGTGTCGCGCGGGTGCAGGCCGACGGTCGGTTCGTCGAAAATGTAGAGCATCCCCGTCAGCCCGGAGCCGACCAGCGACGCCAGCCGCAGCCGTTGCGCCTCGCCGGCCGAGAGCGTCGCCGAGGCCCGCGCCATCGTCAGATAGCCGACGCCGACCTCCAGCAGGCGGCCCAGGCGAGCGTTCAGGTCTTCCAGCAGCGGCGCGGCGATGCGGTGCTCGTCGGCCGAGAGCGCCGCCAGCAGGTCGCGCAGCCACGCCGCCAGCGCCGCCAGCGACATCGCGGCCACGGCCATGATCGTCTGCCCGGCGATGGTGACGGCGCGGCTCTCCGGCCGCAGGCGCTGCCCGTGGCAATCGGGGCAGACGCCCTCCACGACCTGGCCGGCCATCCGGGCGGCGTAGTCTTCGTCACCGGCGTGCTCGCCATAGCGGCGCAGCGTCGCCGTGGCCAGGCCCTCGAAGCGACCGCCGCGGACGGTGGCCGGCGGCTCTTTATCCGGGAAGTGGCGGCGGAACCAGGGACTGTCCACGCCGAAGTAGAACAAGTCGCGCGCGGCCGGGCTGTAGTCGCGGATGGGCGTGTCCAGGGTGAGGGCCAGGCCATAGTGCCGGGCGGCGGCCAGCAGCGAGTCGCCGTAGTAGGCCAACTGCGGCCCCGCCCAGCCGGCCACCGCGCCGCCGGCGAGGCTGCGTTCGGCGTCGGCCAGCCGGGCCAGGTTGGCAGTGTGGACGACGCCCAGACCGGTGCAGGTGGGGCAGGCCCCCTCCGGCTTGTTGAAGGAGAAGGCGGCCATGCCCAACTCCGGCACGGGCCGGCCGCAATGGGGGCAAGGGAAGGTCGGCGCGGCGTCGGGGTCGGTCGAGAGGCCGGCATCGTCGTCCCACTCGTCGCCGGGCAGACCGAAGGAGGGCGGCACGTCGCCACCGCAGTGGGGGCATGGCCGTCGCCCCAGCCGGGCGAAGAGGATGCGCACGTAGGTGTAGGCGTCGGTGGTCGTGCCCACAGTCGAGCGCGGGCTGTGGTTGGTCGAGGTTTGCTGGTTGAGGCTGATCGTCGCCGCCAGGCCGGTGATGCTCTCCAGCGGCGGCCGGGCCAGGCCGAAAATGAGCACGTTGACCGCCTCCAGGTATTGCCGCGCCCCCTCCAAATAGAGGATGTCGAAGGCCAGCGTCGATTTGCCGGAGCCGGACAGGCCGGTCAGGACGACGAGCTGGTTCTTGGGGATGTCTACATCAAGCCCTTGCAGGTTATGAAGACGCGCGCCACGAATGGCGATGACAGGTGGCATCGATCAGTACCTCCGGGAGACAGGTTGACCGCCGGCGACGGGGCGACGCCCCGCGCCGGCCGGCCCTGAAGGCGAAACGGTCGATTCTAGCAGGCGATAGGCAATAGAGCCATTGACTTATGCCCGCCGGTGAGTACCATGTACTCATAGGAGGGGTGGGCGCCAGGAACGCCACACTCTGCCTCGATAGGGAGCCAACACTACCGCTTGCGGCAGCGCCTATCGTTTCGTACCTCTCATCATCGCGTCGCCTGTCGCCCAATGGGCGCAGCCGTCGCCGCCCGCGTATTGCCAGTAAGGAGCACCAATCATGAAGGCGAAGCCCAACTTCCGAAACGGCGCTTGGCGCGGAGTTGTTTTCGCGCTGGCGGCGTTGTTGTTCATCCTGGGGGCGAACGCCCGGCCGGCGGCGGCGCTTACGTTCGCGCCCCTCGCCCGAACAGGCACGCTCAGCACCGGCAGCGTCCACACGTGCGCCCTGACGCCGACCGGCACAGTCGAATGCTGGGGCAAGAACAATTACGGCCAGACGGTCAACCAGACCGGCCCCTACACCCAGGTCACCACCGGCGTGCGCCACACCTGCGCCCTGACGCCGGCCGGCGCGGTCGAGTGCTGGGGGTCCCAATACGACAGCCAACCCGGCCCCTACATCCAGGTCAGCGCCGGTTACTTCTACACCTGCGCCCTGACGCCGGCCGGCGCGGTCAAGTGCTGGGGCGACAACTTCGACGGCGCGGCCGACGACCAGACCGGCCCCTATACGCAGATCAGCGCCGGCTATGACCACACCTGCGCCCTGACACCGTCTGGCGCGGTCGAATGCTGGGGCCGGAACAATTACGGCCAGACGGACACTCCGCCCGGAACTTACACTCAGATAGCCAGCGGCGGTTACCACACCTGTGCCCTGACATCGTCCGGCGCGCTCGAGTGCTGGGGACGCAACGACGAGGGCCAGGCGCCTCACCAGGCCGGCCCCTATACCGATGTTGATACCGGCGCATCCCACACCTGTGTCCTGACAACGTCCGGCGCGGTCGAGTGCTGGGGCCGCAACGACGACGGCCAGGCGGAAGGCCGGCCCGGCGTCTACATCCAGGTCAGCACGGGCCTTTACTACACCTGCGCCCTGACGCCGGCCGGCGCGGTCGAGTGCTGGGGACGCAACGACGATGGCCAGGCCGAGAGCCAGACCGGCCCCTTTGGCCACTACCGGCCGCTGCTCAGGACGGAGATCATCAGCGCCGGCGACGCCCACACGTGCGCGCTGACGCCGGTTGGCGCGGTCGAATGCTGGGGCCAGGCCGAGTTCGGCGAGACGGAGAGCCAGCGCGGCCCCTTGCGCCAGGTCAGCGCCGGCCCCAACCATACCTGTGCCCTGACCCCAACCGGCGCGGTCGACTGCTGGGGCCACAACGATTACGGCCAGGCGAATGACCAGCCCGGCCCCTACGTCCAGGTCACGACCGGCTACAACCACACCTGCGCCCTGGCCCCAACCGGCGCGGTCGATTGCTGGGGCCGCAATAACGAGGGCCAGACGGCCAGCCAGCTCGGCCCTTACACGCAGATCAGCGCCAGCTATGACCATACCTGCGCCCTGACGCCAAGCGGCGCGGTTGACTGCTGGGGTGGGGGCGGCGACAAGGACAAACCCGGCCCCTATGTCGAGGTCAACGCCGGCCCATACCACACCTGCGCCCTGACGCCAAGCGGCGCGGCCGACTGCTGGGGCTACAACGAATCCGGCCAGGCCAACGACCAGCCCGGCCCCTACACGCAGATCAGCACCGGCTATGATCACACCTGCGCCCTGACGCCGGGCGGCGCGGTCGATTGCTGGGGCGATGACTCCTACGACCAGTCCGCCGACCAGCCCGGCCCCTATAGCCAGCTCAGCGCCGGCGACATGCACACCTGCGCCCTGACCCTGGCCGGCGCGGTCGATTGCTGGGGCGACAACGAATCCGGCCAGGCGAATGACCAGCCCGGCCCCTTCGGCCCCTACCGGCCGCCAATCCCCGTGGGGATCCTCAGCGCCGGCAATAACTACACCTGCGCCCTGACGCCGGCCGGCGCGCTTGAGTGCTGGCGACCCAACGATGGCGGCCGGGTGGAACGCCTGTCCGGCCCTTACACCCAGGTCTCGGTCGGCGACGACGACCACGCCTGTGCCCTGACGCCGGTGAGCGCCGTCGACTGCTGGGGCAGAAACAATCTTGACCAGGCCGTCGACCAGCCCGGCCCCTACAGCCAGATCAGCGCCGGTGGCGACAACACCTGCGCCCTGACGCCATCCGGCGCGGCCGAGTGCTGGGGCGCTAACTCCGCCGGTCAATCGGATGGCCGGCCCGGCCCCTTCACCCAGCTCAGCCTTGGCGAATATAACTGCGCCCTGACGCCGGCCGGCGCGGCCCACTGCTGGCTCGGCAACGAGGACAACATCCGGCCCGGCCCCTATATCCAGATCAGCGCCAGCTACGACCACACCTGTGCCCTGACGCCGGCCGGCGCGGCCGACTGCTGGGGCGACAACACCTACGGCCGGGCCGCCGACCAGCCCGGCCCCTATACGCAGGTTAGCGCCGGCGCGCACCACACCTGCGCCCTGACGCCGGCCGGCGCGGCCGAGTGCTGGGGCGATAATGCCTCCGGCCAGGCGGCTAATCAGCCCGGCCCTTACATCCAGATCATGGCCGGCGGCGGGCACACGTGCGCGCTGACACCGGCGGGCGCCATCGACTGCTGGGGCAAGAACGACGATGGCCAGGTGGTCAACCACCCTGGCCCCTTTGGCCCCCACCTGCCGCTCGCCCTGCCGGAGGTCGTCAGCGGCGGCAATGGCCACACGTGCAGCCTGACGCCGGCGGGCGCGGCCGACTGCTGGGGCGACAACACCTACGGCCAGGCAACCGACCAACCCGGCCCCTTTACCCAGGTCAGCACCGGCGCCCGGTATAGCTGCGCGCTGACGCCCGCCGGCGCGGTGGACTGTTGGGGCGACAACTCCTCCGGCCAGGCCGTCGACAGGGCCGGCCCCTATACCCAGATGATCGCCGGCCAGTTCCATGCCTGCGCCCTGACGCCGGCCGGCGCGGCCGACTGCTGGGGCCGGAATGTCGAAGGCCAGGCGGTCAACCAGCCCGGCCCCTACACCCAGCTCAGCGCCGGCCCATTCCATACCTGCGGCCTGACGCCGGCCGGCGGAGTTGAGTGCTGGGGCTTCAACGGCCATGGCCAGGCAACCAACCAACCCGGCCCCTATACCCAGCTCAGCGCCGGCACGGCCCACACCTGTGGTCTAACGCCAACCGGCGCGGTCGAGTGCTGGGGCTTCAATGGCGATGGCCAGGCAACCAGCCAATTTGGCCCTTACAGCCAGGTGAGCGCCGGCGACGCCCACACCTGCGCCCTGAGACTGAGCGGCGCGGCCGACTGCTGGGGCAACAACTACGCCGGTCAGGCGGGCGACCAGCCTGGCCCCTTTGTGCAGCTTGGCGCGGGCCTCGATCACACCTGCGCCCTCACCCGGGCCGGCGCGGTTGAATGCTGGGGTCTCAATGACCAGGGCCAGGCAGCCAACCAGAGCGGTCTCCATGGCTTCTACCGGCCGCCGGCCCGGCCGCAGATCGTCAGCGCCGGCCCCAGCCATACCTGTGCCCTGCGGCCAACCGGCGCGGTCGATTGCTGGGGCGACAACACCTTCGGCCAGGCGGCCGACCAATCCGGCCCCTACATTCAGGTCAGCAGCAGTGCGTCCCACACCTGCGCCCTGACCCCAACTGGCGCAGTGGACTGTTGGGGCGACAACGACAGCGGTCAGTCGGTCGACCAGTCCGGCCCCTACAGCCAGGTCAGCAGCGGTCTATACCACACCTGCGCCCTCTCGCCCGCCGGCGCGATCACCTGCTGGGGCGACCTGCCGACCGAGCGGCCCGGCCCCTATATCCGGGTCGAAGCCGGCGCCGAGTTCACTTGTGGCCTGCGCCCGGCCGGCGGGCTGGACTGTTGGGGCTGGGAGAATTATCACCAACCCGGGCCATTTGTCGCCATTCGCGTCCACGACTATGTCGTCTGCGGCCTGCTGTTCAGCGGCGCAATCGACTGCTGGGGCTCACCCGCCTTTCTCCAACTGGCCATCCAACCCGGCCCGTTCACTCAGTTGAGTGTTGGCAGCAACCGCCCCGACGGCGGCCACGTCTGCGGCCTGACGCCGGGCGGGGCAGCCGACTGTTGGGGCGACAACGACTACGGCCAGGCCGCCGACCGGCCCGGCCCCTACACCCAGGTCAGCCCCGGCGGGGCCCACACCTGCGCCCTGACGCCGAGCGGGGCGATCGACTGTTGGGGCGACAACCGCGCCGGCCAGGCCGCCGGCCAGACCGGCCCCTATGGCCCCTATGTGCCGTCAACAACCATCACCACCGCCCCGCCAAACCCGGACATGAGCAACGCCCCGACTTTCCGCTTCACCAGCCCCGACGCGGCGGCAACGTTTGAGTGCCGGCTGGACGGCGGCGCGTGGGCCGTCTGCGCCAGCCCGAAGAGCTACAGCCATCTGGCCCTTGGCGAGCATACCTTCCGCGTCCGCGCCGTCAGCCCGCCCGGCAACCCGGACACGACGCCGGCCAGCCACACCTGGACGATCGCGCCGGCCAAGGTCTACCTGAGCGTGACGATGGCAGGCAAGCACTAAAGTGGCGCGATTCTCCCGAATCGCCCGCCAACAAAGCAACGTGGCGCGATTCTCCCGAATCGCGCCATACCAGTAAGGAGCACCAATCATGAAGGCAAAGCCAGACCTGCCAAGCAGCGCTCGGCGCGGGGTTGTTTTCGCGCTGGCGGCGTTGCTGTTCATCCTGGCGGCGCGCGCTCAGCCGGCGGCGGCCGCCACTTACGCCCCTACCGGAGCGACGGAGATCCTCAGCGCCGGCCCTGACCACACGTGCGCCCTGACGCCGGCCGGCACGGTCGAATGCTGGGGCAGCGACGAATTTGGCCAGGCGACCGACCAGTTCGGCCCCTACACCCAGCTAAGTGCCGGCGGCTCCCACATCTGTGGCCTACGGCCGACCGGCACGGTTGAGTGCTGGGGACGCAACGATTACGGCCAGGCGCATTACCACCCCGGCCCCTACACGCAGGTCGCGGTCGGCTATAACCATACTTGCGCCCTGACGCCAGGCGGCGCGGTCGAGTGCTGGGGCAGGAGCAACGAAGGTCAGACAGCCAGCCAACCCGGCCCTTACACGCAGGTCAGCGCCAGCTATAACCACACCTGCGCCCTGCGGCCGTCCGGCGCGCTCGATTGTTGGGGTGACGCCGGCACCACGAACAAACCCGGCCCCTACATCGCGGTCAACACCGGCCCATACCACACCTGCGCCTTGACACCAAGCGGCGCGGCCGACTGCTGGGGCTACAACGAATCCGGCCAGGCCAACGACCAGCCCGGCCCCTACACGCAGATCAGCACCGGCTATGATCACACCTGCGCCCTGACGCCGGGCGGCGCGGTCGATTGCTGGGGCGATGACTCCTACGACCAGTCCGCCGACCAGCCCGGCCCCTATAGCCAGCTCAGCGCCGGCGACATGCACACCTGCGCCCTGACCCTGGCCGGCGCGGTCGAGTGCTGGGGCGACAACGAATCCGGCCAGGCGGACGGACGGCCCGGCCCCTTCGGCCCCTATCGGGCGCCGGCCCCAATGCTGATTATCAGCGCCGGCGGCAACCACACCTGCGGCGCGAGACCAGACGGCGCGATCGACTGCTGGGGCCGGAACATTAAGGGTGAGGCCGTCGATCAGCCCGGCCCCTACGTCGAGGTGAGCGCCGGTGACGCCTTCACCTGCGCCCTGAAGCCGAACGGCGCGGTGGACTGTTGGGGCTGGAACAACTTTGGCCAGGCGACCGGCCAGCCCGGCCCCTACACCCAGATCAGCGCCGGCGACGCCCACATGTGCGCCCTGACGCCGGCCGGCGCGGCCGAGTGTTGGGGCTACAACAGCGCCGGCCAGGCCACCAACCAACCCGGCCCCTACACCCAGATCAGCGCCGGTGTCGCCCACACGTGCGCTCTGAGGCTGTCCGGCGCGATTGACTGCTGGGGCGGCAACGGCAATGGCCAGGCGACCGACCAGCCCGGCCCCTACATCCAGGTGCGCGCCGGCAGCTACCACACCTGCGCCCTGACGCCGAGCGGCGGAGTCCATTGCTGGGGCTTCAACGACGACGGCCAGGCGGCCGATCGAGTCGGCCCCTACGTCCAGATTAGCGCCGGCTTTGACCACACCTGTGCCCTGCGACCGAGCGGCGCGCTCAACTGCTGGGGGGCCAGCAGCCTCGGCCAGCCGGTCAACCAGCCCGGGCCCTACTCCCAGATAACCACTGGCGATTCCCACACCTGCGCCCTGACGCCCTCCGGCGCGGCCGACTGCTGGGGCTTCAACGACGACGGGCAGGCGGTCGGCCAGCCCGGCCCTTTTGGCCCCTACCGGCCGCCGCGCACCCCGGCGATCTTCAGTGTCGGTTACCATCATAACTGCGCCCTAACAGCTGACGGCGCGGTCGACTGCTGGGGCAACAACATCTTTGGCCAGGCGGCCGGCCAGCCCGGCCCCTATATCGAAGTGAGCGCTGGTGAGGAGCACACCTGCGCTCTGACGCCAACCGGCGCGGCTGACTGCTGGGGCTACAGCTCCTACGGCGAGGCGACCGACCAGCCCGGCCCCTACATCCAGATCAGCACCGGCGCATATCACACTTGCGGCCTGACGCCGGCCGGCGCAATCGAGTGCTGGGGCGCCAATTATTACGATCAGGTCGTTGACCAGCCCGGCCCCTACATCCAGATCAGCGCCCGCCAGTTCCACACCTGTGCCCTGACGCCGGCCGGCGCGGTCGATTGTTGGGGCAACAATGGCAACGGCCAGGCGACCAACCAGCCTGGCCCCTACACCCAGATCAGCACCGGCGCGCTCTTCACCTGTGCCCTAACGCCAACTGGCGCGGTTGACTGCTGGGGCGACAACATCCACGGCCAGGCGCTTGACCAGGCCGGTCCTTATATTGACGTCAGCGCCGGCAACTATCATGCCTGCGCCCTGACGCCAACCGGCGCGGCCGACTGCTGGGGCCGCAACAACGATGACCAAGCAGACGGTCAGCCCGGCCCCTACACGCAGGTCAGCCTCGGAATGAGCCATACCTGCGGCCTGACCCCAACCGGCGCGGCCGACTGCTGGGGCGACAACGTCTACGGCCAGGCCGACGACCGGCCCGGCCCCTTTGGCCCTTACGTGCCGGCGACATCCATCACCGCCGCCCCGCCACCACTGGACAGGAGCAATGCGCCTTCGTTCCGCTTCACCAGCCCCGACGCGGCGGCGAGCTTCGAGTGCCGGCTGGACGGCGAAACATGGGCCGCCTGCGCCTCGCCCAAGGGTTACACCGGCCTGGGCGATGGTAGCCACGCCTTTGAAGCACGCGCCGTCAGCCCGCCCGGCAACCCGGACACGACGCCGGCCGGCCACACCTGGACCATCGATACCACGCCGCCGGAGACAACCATCACCGGCGGCCCGCCGAACCCGACCACCAGCACCGACGCCGCCTTCACCTTCAGCAGCAACGAGGCCGGCGGTGGATTCCAGTGCCAATTGGACGGTGGCGCATGGGCGGCCTGTGACAGCGGCTCCAAGAGCTACGCCGGCCTCAACGTGGGCCAGCACACCTTCCAGACGCGAGCCATCGACGCGGCCGGCAATGTTGACCCGTCGCCGGCCAGCCACACCTGGACGATCATGCCGGTGAGCACGACCGCCAAGGTCTACCTGAGCGTGACAATGGCGGGCAAGCACTAACGTGGCGCGATTCTCCCGAATCGCCCGCTAACAGAGCAATGTGGCGCGATTCTCCCGAATCGCCCGCTAACGCCCCGACGCAGCGCGATTCGGGCGAATCGCGCCACGGAGGTTCCAGCTGCGCTCGCCGCCCACGCGGATGTCGCGCCGGCGAAAGAGGAACCAGGCCACGGCCGCCAACACGAAGCCGGCGACGATTAGCCCGACGGCCCAACCCCAGTTCATGTCCACCAGCGACTCGCCGCCCTGGAAGTAGGCGAACGGGGTCAGATCGACGATGGGCTGCAGGTCGGGGTTGAGGTTGGCCAGGCCGACCAGCAGCCAGTTGGCCACCAGCAGCCCGCCGGCGCTCATTGACGCGCTGCGCGCCGATGGCAGCACCATGCTGAGCAGCAGCGACAGCCCGCCAAAGAGCAGCAATATGCCCAGGATGGGCACGAACGCCGCCAGCAGCGCCCCGGCGGTCACGTCCAGGGCCGAGAACGGCAGCGTCACGACCCAAGCAAGATAGCCGATGAACAGCACGAGCGCCGTGGCGGCGACGAAGCCCAGCCAGCGGCCCCAGAACAGCGCCGAGCGGCTGACCGGCTGGGCCAGCGTCAGGTCGAGTGTGCCGCGTTCCTCGTCGCCGGCCAGCAGCGCCGCCGCCGCCCCAACGGCGAAGATGCCGACGATAAGGGGCATGTAGCTGCTGTAGTAGATGCCGAAATAGCCTTTGGCCGAGGCCAGATCGGCCATGTCGCCGAAGAAGGCCAGCAGTTCGCGCGGGTAGCTGGCCAGCATCTCGTCCAGCCCGGTGATGTTCTGGATGGCGTCGTACATCAACCCCATCGCCAGCCCATAGAGCGCCAGGCCGCTGCCCCAGCCGAGGATTTGCCCGCGCAGGCGGCGCAACGTGTGCCGGAATTCCGCCCATAGTCCTGTCATGTCCCTCTCCTCCTAGCCTTCCTGATAGAGCGTCAGGAAGATCTCCTCCAGCGACGGCCGCTCCGTCTCCAGATCGACCACCGGGTAGGCCGCCAGCGCCTTCACCAGGGCGTCCATCTCACCCTCGATTTGCAGGGTGATGGCCGTGGCGGTGCCGGGCACCGTGGCGGTGCCGGGCGCATCGCCGTTGCCGTGGGCTTCCAGTTGCGTTACGCCGCGCAACACGGCCAGCCCCACCGTGCTAACCGGCTCGCCGAAGCGCACCCGCACCCGCCGCACTGACCGGCTGACCAGGTCGTGCGGGGCCAGCGTCTCGGCGATGCGGCCGTCGCGGATGATGGCCACGCGCTCGGCGATGGCCTCCACCTCGCTGATGATGTGGGACGAGAAGAAGACCGTCGCCCCGGCCGCCCGCGCCTCGCGCAGCAGCCGGTAGACTTCCTGCTGCATCAGCGGGTCGAGGCCCGACGTCGGCTCGTCGAGCAGCAGCAGCTCCGGCCGGCCCATCAGCGCGGCCACGACGCCGACTTTCTGCTTGTTGCCCTTGGACATGTTCTTGACCGCCGTCCGCAAATCCAGTTGCAGCCGCCCGGCCACCGCGCGGACAGTGGCCCACTCGACCCCGCCGCGCAGGTCGGCCAGGTCGCGCAGGGCGCGCTCGGCGGTCAGGTTCGGCTCGATGCTCAATTCGCCGGGCAGATAGCCGACGCGCCGCCGCACGGCCACGGCATCGGCCTGTGGGTCAAGTCCCAGGACGCGCGCCGCGCCGCCGTCGGGGCGAATGAGGTCGAGCAGGCAGCGGATGGTGGTGGTCTTGCCCGCGCCGTTGGGGCCGAGGAAGCCGAAGATCTCGCCGCGGCCGACCTCCAGATCGACGCCGCGCAGGGCGGGGACGCGGCCATATGATTTGGTCAGGCCGCTGATGCTGAGTGCTGGTTGGGTGTCCATGTGGGTGTTGCCTCGCTTACGCCAGTGATGATATGCCTAACTGCCCCGGTCGTCACGCGATTCGGCCGCCGCCTCTCAGTGCCTGGCACTTTCCTGTGACCTCTAGGAAGGTGCGACGCACTTCAGAAAGTGCGACGCACCGGAGAAAGTGCGACGCACCGGGCTTGACAATTGCCTGCGCGGCGCTTATTATTTAGACATATCTAAATGTTATTTTAGTCTAATAGCGATGGCTTGTCAAATGCTACCATTCAGTTCTTTGCTCACCCACAGCCTGCTCTACGGCGCACTGCTCAGCGCGCTATTGTCCGTGCTCATTGTCCTCTCGCTGCTGTTCCGGCCGATGATCTGGATCAACGATGCCCCGCCCGTACTGCGCGACGCGGCCGGGCCGATCAGCGCCGCCGACCGCCGTCTCCGGTGGCTGCTCGGGGCCGCGGTGCTGGGCCTCCTGGTCGTGTTTCCGGTTCTGGCGCTGGCCGGACTGCAGCAACTGGGGAACGGCCCGTTGACATTCGGCGCGGCGGCGCTCTCGGTGTTCATCGTCCTGATGACGTTCAACACCGTCGATCTTGTTCTGCTCGACTGGCTATTCGTGGAACGACTGGCGCCGGGCCGCATCGCCTTCCCCAACGCGCCGGGAATGCGCTTCACCCGCGGC
>ERZ724512.1244-NODE-1244-length-11930-cov-11.131200_pt1 | contig 11930 bp, 11 predicted proteins | sample MGYA00376045_ERZ724512 | MGnify/ENA primary metagenome ERZ724512 (study PRJEB28724, sample SAMN07190883) | activated sludge metagenome | isolation source: activated sludge of sewage treatment plant in Hong Hong | place: Hong Kong | collected 2016-03-17 ... | reverse complement strand
TGAAGACTGACGTGCCGGCGGTACGCGACGCCGCCAACGTCCGGTGGACCGTGCGCCGGGTCTGGTGGCCGTTCGGGACCTGGCTGTTCGACCTGCCCGAGTGGGGCGGGCTGTTCGCCATGGGCATGCTGCTGCTCGCGCCCCTGGTGGTGATCTGGCCGTTCTGGTTGCTCGCCCGCTTCCTGGGGGTGCCGTGGACGCTGATCGTGCGGCGTCAGGGCGAAGAGGTGCGCCGGGAAAAGGTCAAGGGCTGGAACGGTTCTCGCGATCGGATGACCGAGATCCTCGAGGAGGCTCGCCGGGAGGGCGGCCCGGAAGCCGAGTCCGGCGCTCAGATCTACTGAGCCGGCGCGATGCTCACCGGTAGGCCCGAATAGCGGGTCATCCCCGTCAGCGGGTCGATGTCGGCGTCGTCGGTCAGCAGGTTGACGTTGGCGCCGGGGTAGCCGTGCGGCACCGATACCGCGCCGGGGCGGATTTCCGTTGTGAGACGTGCGATTCCAGTCACGGTGCCGAGCCGGTTGCGGACGGTGGCGGGCTGCCCGTCGCCGATCCCGGCCGTCGCGGCGTCGTCGGGATGCAGCAGGATCTCCGCGCGGTCGCCGAGGAAGGTGAGCTGGGAGTTGAGGTGGCGTTTCTGCCTGCGCGGCACCAGCATCAGCGGTTCCGGGGAGCTCATCGCGGCCAGTTGGTCGACCAGTGCCTGCGGGGCCATCCGCCAGCCGCCGAGGCGGTCCAGGTGTGCCTCCACCCACGCGGCGGGCAACTCCCGCGGGGCCTCCTGGTAGCCCGCGGCCACCAGGTCGGCGAACTCACCGCGGGCCCGGCCCATCACCCGGGCCAGCATCGCATCGTCGGCGTCCGGGGCCACCTCCCCCCCGATGTCCCCTGCGATGCCCCTGTCGCACAGGTCGTGTCCGAGCCGCCGGCCCAGCTCGGCCAGCACCCACCACGCCGAACGGCGCTCACCGGCCGGGGCGACGACGGCGGGGGTGTACTGCGCGGACACGTTGGTGCTCAGGATGTCCCACAACGTGACGTCGGCACGTTCGAGCTGATCCTTGGCCGGCAGCACATGGGTGGACACCGCGGTGATCTCGGTGGGCAGGATCTCGAGGGTGGCCAGGACGTCGAGCCGGTCGAGCGCGGAGCGCAGCGCGGCGGCGTTGGGGAAGGCGGTCAGCAGACCGCCGCCCAGGTTGACAAGTGCGCGGATGTTGCCGGCGTCGATCTCGTCGGCCAGTGCGGCACAAGGCCATTCGCCGAGAAAGGACCGGGCCTCCGGGCGGCTGCGCGGCCCCGGCCCGAACGTGCCCTCCGGCGGGGAGATCGGCAGCGCCGGGAATGATTCGAGCTGATAGGCGTAACCGGGATGGAACCACGCCCCGCCGGGACGGTTCATCGAGTCGGTGAGGATCATCAGCGCCCAGGCCAGCCACTGGGTGACGTTGGCGCTGCGTGCCATGGTGACGCCGGTGCCGGTCTCGATGGCGAGCCGCCCGGCCCCGCGGACGGCGTCGCGCAGCCGGATCAACGCGGCCGGGTCGACGTCGGCGAGCGCCGCGGTGTGCGCGCAGGTGAAGGGTTCCACGGCCGCCGCCAGTCGCTCGGCGTCGACGGCCCGGTGTTCCATGATGTCGCGATCGGCCCCGGCGACCAGCAACTCGCGCACCAGGTAGGCCAGCACGGCGTAGTCGGTCCCGGGTCGCGGAGCCAGGTGGCCGGTGGCCAGGCGGGCGGTCTCGGTGTGCCGTGGATCGATGACCCACACCTGCCCGCGGCGGGCGATCTCGCGGATGGTCCCGGTGGCGTTCGGCATCGCCAGCGCGTGGCCGTGCGAGACGACCGGGTTGCTGCCGACGTAGATCAAGAAGTCGACGCCGTCGTAGTCGGCCCGACAGGACAGCCCCATGAACCCGCCCATCAGGTCGGCGACCAGCGGCTTGGCGGTCCCGTCGATGGTCAGCGGGCTGAACTTGGCGGGCGTGGCGATGGCGGTCTGCAGGGCCTCGGCCATCCGGTACCCGGCGGCGTCCATGCCGATCCCGGAGCCGAAGAAGATGCCGACCGCCTGCGGGCCGTGGCTGTCGATGATGGTCCGCAACCGCGCGGCGAGATCGTCGAGACAGGCCTCCCAGCCGACGTTGCGCAGCGTCCCGTCGACCCGCAGCTGGGGGTGCTCCAGGCGGTCCGGGTGGTGATGCAACTGCGGCAGCGCGCGGCCCTTGGGGCAGGTGTAGCCGGCCGACACCGGATGGTCCCGGTCGCCGCGCACGCGCAGGACCCGTTCACCGGCGGGGTCGTCGTGGACGTCGACGAGGATGCCGCAGACCGATTGGCAGACCCGGCAGAAACTCCGGACCGTGCGCACCCCGGTATCGGCCACCGCACCTCCTCGTCGCTCGAGGGAAACGGTAGTCGCTCTACTCCCGCAGGAACTGTCCGATCGCCGCGGCGGTGCGCTCGGGCCGGTCCAGCATGTTCGACCAGGCGGCCGAGGACATGGCCGGCACCGGTTTCACCAACATGTGCCCGGTGGCCAGCGTCGCCGCCGAGGTCGCCGAAACCGTCGACGAGCTCCGGGGTGTTCACCGGCTGGCTCGCGGGTGGCACCGCCCATCTCATCGGCCGAGGTCTGCCCGAACCGATCGCCCGGGAGGTCGCCGGCGACCGCCGCCGCGGGCATGTCGTTGCACGCCGACGTCGGCGCCAGCGGTTAAGGTATCGAACAGCTGTTCTACCACCGGTGAAAGGCGATCCGTGCGGGTGATGGGAGTCGACCCAGGGTTGACGCGCTGCGGACTGTCCGTCATCGAGGGCGGCACCGGCCGCCACGTCACGGCCCTGGACGTCGACGTCGTGCGCACCGCCGCCGACGAGCCGCTGCAGCACCGCCTGCTCACCATCAGCGACGCCGTCGAGCATTGGATGGACACCCACGTGCCCGACGTCATCGCGATCGAGCGGGTGTTCTCCAACCAGAACGCCAACACGGCGATGGGCACCGCCCAGGCCGGCGGGGTGATCGCGCTGGCCGCCGCCCGACGCGGGATCGCGGTGCACTTCCACACCCCCAGCGAGGTCAAGGCCGCGGTCACCGGCAACGGCCGAGCGGACAAGGCGCAGGTGACCGCGATGGTCACCAGGATTCTGCAACTGCAGCAGAAACCGACGCCGGCCGACGCCGCCGATGCGCTGGCGCTGGCCATCTGTCACTGCTGGCGGGCGCCGATGATCGCCCGGATGGCCAAGGCCGAGGCGATGGCGGCCGAGCAGAAGCGCGCCTACCAAGCCCGGCTGAAGGCGGCCCCAGCCCGCGCGGCGCGGAGTGCACCGTGATCGCCTCGGTGCGCGGCGAGGTGGTCGACATCGCGCTGGACCACACGGTGATCGAGGCCGGCGGCGTCGGCTACAAGGTGATGGCCACACCGTCCACCCTGGCGACCCTGCGGCGCGGAACCGAGGCGAGGCTGATCACCGCGATGATCGTCCGCGAGGACTCGCAGACGCTGTACGGGTTCGCCGACGCTGATGCGCGCGACCTGTTCCTGACCCTGCTCGGGGTGTCAGGGATCGGACCGAGCATCGCACTCGGTGCGCTGGCCATGTACGACGGACCAACTCTGCGGTCGGCGATCGGCGACGGCGACCTCACGGCGTTGACGCGAATCCCGAAGGTGGGCAAGAAGACTGCCGAGTTGCTGGTGCTGACGCTGCGCGACAAGGTCGGCGCGTACACGTCGGCGGGTGTCGCGGTGGTCGGCGGGAACGCCGTCCGCGGGCCGGTGGTGGAAGCCCTTGTCGGACTCGGCTTTGCGGCCAAGCAGGCCGAGGAGGCGTGCGACAAGGTGCTCGCGAATGATCCCGAGGCCACCACGTCGAGTGCGCTGCGCGCGGCGCTGTCGTTGTTAGGCAAGACCAAATGAGCCGATTCGAGGACGGTGACGAGGAGGAGGCCTTCGAGCGCGACGTCTCGCCGATGCTCAGCGTTGGGGAAGGGGACATCGACGCCAGCCTGCGCCCGCGTTCGCTGCGCGAGTTCATCGGGCAACCCCGGGTCCGCGAGCAACTGCAACTCGTCATCGAGGGCGCCAAGAACCGCGGCGGCACCCCCGATCACATCCTGCTGTCCGGACCGCCGGGCCTGGGCAAGACCTCGCTGGCGATGATCATCGCCGCCGAACTCGGTTCCTCGCTGCGCGTCACGTCGGGTCCGGCGCTGGAGCGGGCCGGGGATCTGGCCGCGATGCTGTCCAACCTCGTCGAGCACGACGTGTTGTTCATCGACGAGATCCATCGCATCGCGCGGCCCGCCGAGGAGATGCTGTACCTGGCGATGGAGGACTTCCGGGTCGACGTCGTGGTGGGCAAAGGCCCTGGGGCCACGTCGATTCCGTTGGAGGTCGCGCCCTTCACCCTGGTCGGTGCCACCACCCGGTCCGGCGCGCTGACCGGGCCGCTGCGCGACCGCTTCGGGTTCACCGCGCACATGGACTTCTACGAGCCGGCCGAACTCGAGCGGGTGCTGACCCGCTCGGCGGGCATCCTCGGAATCGAGCTGGGTGCGGAGGCCGGCGCCGAGATCGCCCGTCGGTCCCGGGGCACACCGCGTATCGCCAACCGGCTGCTGCGCCGCGTCCGGGACTACGCCGAGGTGCGCGCCGACGGTGTCATCACCCGCGACATCGCCAAGTCGGCGCTGGCGGTATACGACGTCGACGAACTCGGCCTCGACCGGCTCGACCGGGCGGTGCTCTCGGCGCTGACCAAGAGCTTCGGCGGCGGGCCGGTGGGGGTGTCCACGCTGGCGGTCGCGGTCGGCGAGGAGGCCACCACCGTCGAGGAGGTCTGTGAGCCGTTCCTGGTGCGGGCCGGGATGATCGCGCGAACCCCGCGCGGGCGGGTCGCCACGCCACTAGCCTGGACGCATCTCGGCATGGTCCCGCCGCCGCGCGCCAGCGGACTGGGGCAGCCCGGCCTGTTCGAGTGAATGGAGCGAGCATGACCATCGCCGCACTGGTCTTCGCCGGATTGGCCGCGCTGCTGCACGTCTACATCTTCGTGATGGAGTCGTTCACCTGGACCACGCCGCGCACCCGCGCGGTGTTCGGCACCAGCCCCGAAGAGGCCGAGACCACCAAGTTGCTGGCGTACAACCAGGGCTTCTACAACCTGTTCCTGGCCATCGTCACCGCCATCGGCATCGTGGCGCTCGCGCAGGGACACAACGGAATCGGCGCGGCACTGGTGTTCGCCGGCGCCGGCTCCATGTTGGCCGCCGCCGTGGTGTTGCTGACCGCCTCGCCGGACAAGGCGCGGGCCGCCCTCATCCAGGGCGCCTTTCCGCTGATCGCGGTCGTGCTGCTGGTGATCGCACTGCTCTGACGCCGAGATTGTCACCAGGGTCGTGCATCGTCGTCGATGACGACCCTGGTGACGATCTCGTGCTTGTCCGGCCGCGAACCGCGTCGTCAGACCTGTTCGGCCCGAACCGCGATCGCGACCGCACCCGGTTCCGCACCAGGCGCGGCCACCGCCGCGCCGGGGTAGCGTCGCGGTGATGACGCCGCCCCGCCTCGCCGTGCTGGCCGCCGCAGCGATTGCGCTGGCCGGTTGCGCGCACCGCGAGGAACCGTCGCCGCCGCACGGCTTGTTCAGCGTCGGCGACGGTCGATCGCTGTTCCTGGACTGCCAGGGCAGCGGCTCGCCAACGGTGTTCATCATTCCGGGCAAGGGCAGCTACGCCGAGGCCTGGAACGTCGCCGTCGCACCCGATGACCCGATCCGGTCGTCGCCGTACGACATCATCGAACAGGCGCGGCTGGGCCCCAGCCCGGACGCAGTGCAGCCCACGCTCGCCAAACGCGGTCGGGTGTGTGCCTATGACCGGCCCGACACCCGGCCGGACGGGACGGACCGGTCGACGTCGGTGCCGCAACCGCACACCGTCGCCGCCGACGTCGACGACATCGTGGCGCTGATCGGTGCGGCCCGGCTGCAGGGCCCCTTCATCGTGGTGGCGCACTCCTACGGGGGACTGGTCGCCGACTTGCTCGCCCGAACGCACCCCGACCTCGTCAGTGCGCTGGTGATGGTGGACCCGGTCTCGGAGTTCCTGCCCACGGTGGGCAGCCCGGCGCAGAACGCCGCCTTCGACCGCGACGGCCGGGTACCGGCCATCCCGGACGGGGAGGGGTTGCTTCTGGACGATGCCTTCCGTCGCATCGCCGATGCCCCGCCCCTGCCGAATGTTCCTGCTGCGGTGCTGAGTTCGGGCAAGTTCTTTCCGCCGCAGATGCTCACCCCGGAGAACTACACGCAGGCCCAGATCCACCGAGCCAACGACATGCTGGCCGACGCGCTGCACACCACCAACCAGATCGTGGCCGACAGCGGCCACAACGTCATGCTGTACGACCCGGCTGCGGTGGTCGACACCGTCGAGGCCGTGCGCGCGCGGCTAGGCTGAACCCAATCAACAGAGGGGATCGAACATGTCGGCTGCCCAGCGCGAACGCGCCGCTCTCGTCGAGACGATGCGCAGCGTCGGGCCGGACGCGCCCACGCTGTGCGAGGGGTGGACCACCCGCGACCTGGCCGCCCACCTGGTGGTGCGGGAACGCCGCCTCGACGCCGCGCCCGGAATCCTGGTGCCCGCCCTGGCGTCCTACACCGCCAAGGTGCAGGACCAGGTGGCCGGATCGAGCGATTGGGGCGAGTTGCTCGACAAGGTCGCATCCGGGCCGCCGACGCTGTCGCCGTTCAAGCTGCTCGACCCGCTGGTCAACCTGAACGAGATGTTCATCCACCACGAAGACGTTCGTCGCGCTCAACCGGGTTGGGAACCAAGGGTTCTCGACCCGGACATGGTCAAGGCACTGGGGCGTCCGCTGGCGGTGATGGCGCGGATGACGATGGCCAAGGTGCCGGCCCGGGTGGCGCTGCGCACGCCGGACGGCAAGACGGTGGCGACGGTGGGCTCGGGGCCCGCGGTCACGGTCACCGGTTCGCCCGAGGAGCTGTTGTTGTTCTCCGTCGGCCGGGAAGCGCGGGTCGACTTCGACGGCCCCGAGGACGCGGTGCAGGCGGTGCGCTCGGCCCCCAAGGGGTTGTGACGGCCCGGTTCAGCCCGCGGCGGCGAGCACCTCTGCGGCAGCGCGCTCGCCGGAGCGCACCGCCCCGTCGATGAAGCCGTACATCGCGGTGGCGGTTTCGGTTCCGGCCCAGTGGATCCGGCCGCACGGCTCGCGCAGCGCGGGCCCGAACTCGGTGAGCACCCCGGGCGGGGTGTGCGAGATCATGCCGCCGCCCGAGTAGCGTTCGGCGGCCCAGTCCTGTTCGAGGTATTCGACGGGCGACTTGGCTTGTGGCCCAAACCTTTCGGCGACGCCGTCGAGGACCGCGGCCCTGCGTTCGGCCGCGGTGAGCCGCCCGATGCGGCGGGCGGTCGGCCCCTCGGTGATGACGGTGAGGATGCCGGGCCTCGCTTGCGGGGTGCAGGAGTCGATGGTCAGGTTCGCCGCCGAACCGGGAGCGAAGGACTGGCCGGACAGGCCGTCGGCTCGCCAGAACGGTTCGTCGTAGACCAGGGCGATCTTGAAGACGGCGCCGAGTGGCATCCGCTGGTGCAGAAAGGATCGGTCCGCGGGCAGCATGGGTTCGTAGTCGATCTGTCCGGCGATGGCGATCGGCACCGCGACGATGACCCGGTCCGCGCGCAGCATCACCTCGTCGGAACGGATGGTGACCCCGTCGGCGTCCTGGGTGACGCGGCGGACCGGCTGCGACAGCGTGATCGCGTCGCCGAGTTCGGTGGCCAGCGCCCGATGGATCGCGCCCATCCCGCCCACCGGCCGGGCGTCCTCGGCGGCGTCCTTGACCCCCAGCACGAAGCTCGGGCCGCCGGCCGACGCCATCTGGTACAGCACGAACAGCAGTGAGACCTCCGAGGCCGCCGAGGTGTACAGACCGGCGACCGCCGACTCCAGCAGTTCGTGAGCGGGCTTGGACAGGGTGTTGCGGTGCAGCCACGCGGCGTAGCTCAGCCGATCCCACTTGTGCGCCTTGGCCGCCCGCCACGGGGCGTCGACCGGGATCGACTTGCACATCCGGGTCAGCTCGAGGAACACGCCGCCGATGTTCGCGACGGCCCACGGGCTCATCGAGAGCGGAATCGTGCCCTGGTAGCGGTACTGCTTGCCGTCGAGGTACATCATCGCGTCGCCGTCGACGTACTGCTTGTAGGAGGGCACGCCGAACTCGTCCATCAGCGCGTAGATGCGGTCCTGGCCCGGTCCGATCCAGGCGCCGCCGCGATCGATCCACCCGCCGTCATCGCGAACCTCGGTGAAGGTGCGCCCGCCGATGCGGTCCCGGGCCTCCAGCACGGCCACCGAACATCCCGCCTGTTTGAGTCGCAGCGCCGCCGCGAGCCCGGCGAAGCCGGCCCCGACCACACAGCAATCGACGTCCGCCATGATGCACCCCACATTCGGCGACGGCCTGGGGGTGACGCTACTCGCGCATGACGCCGAGCAGACGCAAACTCGCACGAAATCCAGTGAAATCGTGCGATTTTGCGTCTGCTCGCGGTGCGGGTTTCTGTCAGATCTCGGCGAGGATGCCGGCCAGCACGTCGAGGCCCTCGAGCAGCAACTCGTCGCTGATGGTCAGCGGCGGCAGGAACCGGAGGATGTTGCCGTAGGTGCCGCAACTGAGCACCAGCACACCCTGACTGTGCGCCCGGCTGCACAGCGCCTTGGTCAGCTCCGGATCCGGTTCGGCGGTACCGGATTTCACCAGTTCGACCGCGATCATCGCGCCGCGGCCGCGGACGTCGCCGATGCGATCGTCGTCGGCCTGCATGCGATGCAGCTTGTCCTTCATCACGGTCTCGATGTGCTTGGCCCGGTCGAGCAGGCCGTCGAGTTCGATGGTCTCGATGGTGGCCAGCGCCGCCGCACAGGCGACCGGGTTGCCGCCGTAGGTGCCGCCGAGTCCGCTGACATGCGGGGCGTCCATGATCTCCGCCCTGCCGGTGACCGCCGAGAGCGGCAGCCCGTCGGCGATGCCCTTGGCGGTGACGATCAGGTCGGGCTCGATGCCCTCGTCCTCGCAGGCGAACATCGCGCCGCTGCGCCCGAACCCGCTCTGTACCTCGTCGGCGATGAAGACCACGTCGTTCTCGGTGCACCAGGACCGCAGGGTGGGCAGGAAGCCGGGGGCCGGGACGATGAATCCGCCCTCGCCGAGAATGGGTTCGATGATGACGGCGGCGAGGTTGGCCGCGCCGATCTGCTTGTCGATCACCGTCAGCGCGCGTTCGGCGGCCAGTTCACCGTTGGTGGCCCACTCCTTGTCGATCAGGCCGTCCCGATAGGGGTAGGACAGTGGCGCCCGGTAGATCTCCGGCGCGAATGGCCCGAAACCGCTCTTGTACGGCATGGACTTCGCGGTCAGCGCCATCGTGAGATTGGTGCGGCCGTGGTAGGCGTGGTCGAAGGCCACCACCGCGGTCTTGTGGGTGTAGGCCCGGGCGATCTTGATGGCGTTCTCCACCGCCTCGGCGCCGGAATTGAACAGCGCGCTGCGCTTCTCGTAGGAGCCGGGGGTGAGCCGGTTGAGGTGCTCGGCGACGGCGATGTAGCCCTCGTAGGGAGTCACCATGAAGCAGGTGTGGGTGAACGCGGCCACCTGCTGCTGCACTGCCTCGACCACCCGGGGCGAGGAGTTGCCGATCGTGGTGACCGCGATGCCCGAACCGAGGTCGATCAGCCGGTTGCCGTCGACGTCCTCGATGATCCCGCCGAAGGCGCGCGCGCACGACACCGGCATCGTGACGCCGACGCCACGGGCCACCGCCGCCACCCGGCGCTTGCTCATCTCGATCGACTGGGGACCGGGAATCTCGGTGACGAGTTTGCGGCTCTGCTCGACGGTGGTCACGACTGTTCTCCTCGACGGGGCGCTGGACGAAGCGGGCGATCAGAGCCTATCGGGACCGTCGCGCGATGCAACTGAAAACCCCCTCCAGGGGTGTCGCATGTAATGGATTGCGTCGTTCGGAGACCTGAAATCGACGCAATCGGTTGACCTCAGCCGGGAAACGGCGTCCCGTCCACCCGGTCGACGGTGGTGAAGGCTGGGACCGGCCTGCGCTGCAGCCGGCGGGGCTGGCGCACCGGATGGCCCAGGGCGATCACCGCGGCCAGGGCCAGCGGATCAGGCGCGCCGAGCAGTTCTTTGACCGCGCCTTCTTCGCGGATCAGCATCGTGGTGATCACCCCGCCGAGGCCTTCGGCCCGCGCCGCCAGCAGCACGTTCCAGGCGAACGGGTAGATCGAGGCGCCGCCGGCGAATGAGTACCGATCCAGGTCGCGGTCCACCGCGGCCAGCGCCGAGAGGTCGGCGAACAGCGCCAGCAGCACCGGCGCCTCGTCGAGGTGGGCCGCGAGGCCGCCGGCAACGGCCGGCCCGCCCTGATCCGATCCCGCGGCCAGCGCCGCCGCTTGCTCCGATCCCGCGGCCAGCGCCGCCGCTTGCTCTGACGCGACGGCCAGCGCCGCCGCTTCGGCCCGCGGGTCGTTGACCGGTGCCCACGGGCGCAGGCCGGCGGCGCTCATGGTCAGGTAGTCGGCCCAGCCCGGCAGATAGAGGTCGCGCAGCCGGGTCCGGACCGCCGGGTCCTTGACCAGCACCACCCGCCAGGCCTGGGCGTTGGCGCCGCTGGGCGCGAACCTGGCGGTGTCCAGGATCCGCGCCACCGCGGCGTCGTCGACGGGTTGGTCGGTGAACTCGCGCACCGCGCCGGTGCTGCGCAGGGTGTCGATCAGATCCATCAGGTCATCTTGCTGGCAGCCGGTGGGGCGCGCCAGGGCCGCGGCAGCGCCGGGCGCACCCGGTCGGCCGGACCGCGGGTGGCACACTGGTGAGCTATGAGGCCCGCGACCCGCCGGTCGCGGAGCGTTTCATCCCGCACCCGATACGAAGGAATCGTGCCGCCATGGACCTGCTCGTCTTCCTGCCGCTCATCATCATCATGGGCGCCTTCATGTACTTCGCGTCGCGCCGCCAGCGCAAGGCCATGCAGGCCACCATCGACCTGCACGAGTCGCTGCGGTTGGGCGACCGGGTGCACACCACCTCCGGCCTGCAGGGCACCATCACCGGCATCACCGACGACAACGTCGACCTGGAGATCGCCCCCGGCGTCGTGACCACCTGGATGAAGCTGGCGATCCGGGATCGCATCGAGGACGAGGTCGCCGAGATCGACGATTCGCCGGCCGCCGAACTCACCGACGGTGACGCGGATCGCCTGACCAAAGACTGACCGCCAGGTCCGCCACGTACCCTCTACCGAGGAACGAGGCCGATCGCGCGTAGGGCGGAGTCGGATCGCGCATCGCCGCAGCGGCGGCGCGCCCGGACGCGGATCGCGGCACGAACGACAGGAGAGAGAACACGTGGCATCGTCATCGGCGCCGGTGCATCCGTACCGCTACCTGACGCTGTTCCTGGTCCTGCTCATCGGGGTCTACCTGCTGGTGTTCCTCACCGGCGACAAGCACGCCAAGCCGAAACTGGGCATCGACCTGCAGGGCGGCACCCGCGTGACGTTGACCGCGCGCACCCCGGACGGTTCGCGGCCCACCCGCGACGCGCTCAATCAGGCGCAGCAGATCATCAGCGCCCGGGTGAACGGCCTGGGGGTTTCGGGATCCGAGGTGGTCATCGACGGCGACAACCTGGTCATCACCGTCCCGGGTAACGACGGCAACGAGGCGCGGAACCTGGGCCAGACCGCCCGGCTGTACATCAGGCCGGTGATCGGCCAGCCGATCCCGGTCGAGGCGATCACCAAGGGCGGACCGGGCGGCCCGGCCGGTGCTCCGCCCGGCGGCGCACCCCCTGCCGGCGCTCCCGGCGCC
>ERZ724512.1243-NODE-1243-length-11936-cov-4.696406_pt1 | contig 11936 bp, 10 predicted proteins | sample MGYA00376045_ERZ724512 | MGnify/ENA primary metagenome ERZ724512 (study PRJEB28724, sample SAMN07190883) | activated sludge metagenome | isolation source: activated sludge of sewage treatment plant in Hong Hong | place: Hong Kong | collected 2016-03-17 ... | reverse complement strand
AGCTCGACCGGCATGAGTTCCTACAGCGGGGTGCCGTCGGGCAACAGCCCCGATTGGGCGTAGGTCGTCCGCAGCACGCGCAGGGCGCCCAGGCCCACGTCAGGGGTGAGCCAGAACGGCTCGGGGTCGTCGAGCCGGGCGTAGAAGTCGTCGATCAGCAGGGCGTGGCCGAGCCCCCAGTACGACCGGGCGCCGTTGGCTTGCGCGTCGGTGGCGAGCATGCGCGTACCGTCGGCGTCGGTCAGCCGCAGCTCGCCGTCGGCCAGGGTGAGGGTGCCGTCGCGTCCGGTGATCTCGAGTTCGACGGCGGCGTTGGTGTGATGGCTGTTGGTGGCGAAGAACACCGACCGCGGGCCGCCCTCGTGGTCGATCACGATGGTGGCGTTGTCTTCGACCTCGATGGTGTCGGCCGCCAGGTTGGCCGCCTTGCCCCGCACGGTCACCGGGTCGCCGAGAAACCACAGCAGCAGGTCGAGGGTGTGAATCGCCTGGTTGATCAGGGCGCCGCCGCCGCCCTCGCTCCAGCGGCCCCGCCAGGGCGCCGCCGCGTAGTACGGGGCCGGCCTCGACCACCAGACGGACGCCCGTCCGCCCGCGATCGGGCCCAACACGCCGGACGCCAGAGCGTCGCGCACGGCCACCGAGGTGGGGTTGTAGCGGTTCTGCAGCACCAGACCCACCTTGACGCTGGCGGTGCGGGCACGCTCGGCCAGTTCTTCGGCCTCAGCGACCGTGTGGCCCACCGGCTTCTCGGTGAGCACGTGCACACCGGCCTCGATCGCGTCGAGGGCCACCGGCACGTGCTGGTGGTGGGGGGTGGTGACGTGCACCACCTGCGGGTGGACGGCGTCGAACAGGCTCTGATGGTCGGTGAATCCCGGCACCCCCAGGCGTTCGGATGCCTGCGCGGCCCGCTCGGGGTCGACGTCGCACACCCCGACCAACCGAACTCGCGGGTTGCCGGCGATCGCGGCGAGATGCACCGCGGAAATGTCGCCGATGCCGACGACGGCGGTGGTGATCGGCTCACTCATAGTCGATGCCCTCGTCTCGCAGCACCTTCACGAAGGCGGTGTGGGCGGCGCGCCAGTTGTCGGGGCCCGAGAAGCCGCCGAGTGAATGGCCGATCTGCAGGTGCGGCTCGAGCGAGGCGAAGCCCTCGAAGCCGTCAGCGGCGAAGGCGCGCATCGACTCGCGGAACTCGCCGTCACCCTCACCGGCCGGCACCACGACGCTGTCGGCGAACCGGGCGTCCTTCACCTGCAGGTAGTCGACGTGGGGCGACAGCATCGCGTACCCGTCGGTGAACGGGTGTACGCCGCACTGCACGAAGTTGGCGTTGTCCCAGGTGAGCTTCAGCGTCGGGCTGTCGACGGCTTGGACGATATCGAGGCAGCGCCGCGGAATGTCACCGTAGATCTCCTTCTCGTTCTCGTGGATCAGGGTGATGCCGCTCCCCTCGGCCACGGAGGTCAGGTCACGCATGCGGGTGATCACCTCGTCGCGGTAGTCGTCGGGGTTCTCGCTCTCGTCGATGAAGTAGCTGAAGATGCGCATGTAGGGCGCCTCGAAGAACTGGGCCACCTTGACGGCGTGCGCCATGCGTTCGAGATGTGGGCCGTTGTCGTCGGTGATCTTGATCTTGCCGATCGGTGACCCGATGCTCGACACCTTGACGCCGGCGGCGTCCAGGGCCTGCTTGGCGCGGCGCAGTTGCGCGTCGTCGAGGTCGAGCGCGTTGACGTTCCAGGCGGTGCGCAACTCGATGTACTTCAGGCCCAGCTCGGTGACCAGGGCGAGTTGTTCGTCGAGGTCGGGGGCTATTTCGTCGGCAAAGCCGGACAGGGTCCACATGGTCGTCATTCACCTTCGTTGGTTGGGCAGCGGTGCCGGTCACTACCCATTTGAGCCGAGCCGGCCGAAGGCGGCAACGTCCGATGACAACAGGTGGCAACCACAGCCGTCCCGATCGTCGGCAGCCCTAGCGTGAGGGAACCAAGCTCCCCAATCCACACACAACGGAGGGATCAATGACCGATCGCACCGTCCGCATGGGAATCATCGGCCTCGGCGCTCAGGGCGGCTACTACGCCGGCTTCTTGAGCCGGGGTCGGGTGCCCAACGTTCAACTCGCCGCCATCTGCGACACCGACGAGTCCAAGCGCGAAGCCGCCGAGGGCTTCGGCGTACCGTTCTTCACCGATTACCACGACATGCTGGCCAGCGGCCAGGTGGACGCGGTGGTCACCACCATTCCGCACTACCTGCACCCCGAGGTGGGCATCGACGCCCTCGACGCCGGCCTGCACGTGTTGGTCGAGAAGCCGATCGGTGTGTACACCACGCAGGCCCGCGCGCTGCTCGATCACGCCGCTCAGACCAGCGACCGCACCACCGCGGTGATGTTCAACCAGCGCACCAACCCGCTCTACATCGACCTGCGCAACCTGATTCAAAGCGGCGAGCTGGGCAAGCTGCGGCACACGAGCTGGATCATCACCACGTGGTGGCGTCCGCAGGGCTACTACGACCAGAGCGCCTGGCGCGCCACCTGGGGCGGCGAGGGGGGCGGCGTGCTGGTCAACCAGGCCCCGCACCAGCTCGATCTGTGGCAGTGGTTGTGCGGGGTGCCCAAGTCGGTGTTCGCCAAGCTGGCCTTCGGGTTCAAGCGCGACATCGCCGTCGAAGACGAAGTGACCGCGCTGGTCGACTTCGGCGACGGCGCCACCGGCACCTTCACCACCTGCACCCACGACCTGGTCGGCACCGACCGGCTCGAGATTCTGTTCGACGCGGGCAAGATCGTCGTCGACGACTCCAAGACGGTCACGATCACCAAGCTCAGCGCTCCCGAGCAAGAGCTCAGCGCAGGCATGAACATGGACGACGTGCGTCGCCTGTTCACCGGCGAGGGCGACCTGTCGCAGTACACGACCGTGACGTCCCGCACCTACGACTCTTCGTGGGGCGACCAGCACCCGGCCGTGATGCAGAACTTCGCTGCGAACATTCTCGACGCCGAGCCGCTGGTGGCTCCGGTGGACGACGGCATTCACGGCGTGCGGCTGGCCAACGCGATTCACCTGTCGGGCTGGGTCGGCGAAGAGGTCTCGATCACCGATTTCGACGAGCAGCGCTACCTGAGCGAACTGAACAAGCGGATCGCCGACGAGGGCCAGTTCCCGCTGCGAGAGGAGGGCTGAACCATGGCCAACATCGGCGTGCAACTCATGATGGTCAAGAACGAGATCGGCGACCAGGGCATGTACCCCGTGCTCGAACGCATCGCCGAACTCGGCTACCGCAGCGTCGAGGTGTCGCAGGTGGCGACCGACGAGGCCAACATCGCCGGCCTGGAGCGGGCCAAGAACGAACTGGGCGTCGAGGTGGCGGCCATGTCGGTGGGCCTGAAGAAGGGCTCGACCAACACCGGCGACGCCCTCGACGTCGACTTCGACCGCGTCGTCGACAACTGCCGACGGCTCGACTGCCGGTTCACCCGCATCGGCATGATGCCGTTCGACGCGATGGTGTCGAAGGACGCCGTGGTCGCCTTCGCCGAGCAGGCCGAAGAAGCCGCGCAGCGGCTGGCTGCCGAGGGCATCACGCTGGCCTACCACAACCACCACGTCGACTTCGCCAAGCACGACGGCGAAACGTTGTTCGACATCGTCCGGCGCGTGTCACCCACCCTGCACTTCGAGATCGACGTGCACTGGGTGCAGCGCGGCGGCCGTAACCCGGTGGACGTGCTGCGTGAGTTCGCCGGCCAGGTCGAACTGGTGCACCTGAAGGACTATCGGGTGGCGACCATGCCCGAATCGAGTCTCGGGCTGCTCGAAGCGGGCGACTTCGCCGGCTTCATGGCCGAGTTCGCCAACCTGGTGCAGTTCGCCGAGGTGGGTCAGGGCACCATCGACTTCGGCGCGGTCATTCCGCAGGCGCTGGAAAGCGGTGCCGAGTACCTGCTGGTCGAGCAGGACCAGCTCTACGGCCGCGACCCCTTCGACTGCCTGGCCGACTCGATGGCACACGTCAAGAGCCTCGGCTACTGACTCATCATCGCGGACGGCCGCGGACCGCAGGCTCGGCACGTCAGCCGAAAGCCCGCGCTCTGGGCGCCGACGATGGAATCTGGGTGGGCCTGACCTGGGCTTGAACCAGTGACCATCGTCCCTGCAGTCACCGTTTGACTATCGAGCCTGTCGAGCCCCCCGATCTGGATCTCGACAGGCAGGTGTCCGCCCTGATCGCTGCGGTCTCGGCCGGGAACCCGAAGTCTGGACGCTCGCTGCGCAGGTCTCGCCTGCGCTGCAGCAACTCGTCGCGGCGCCCGGCGAAGCGCCGCTGCAGCCCGGCGACGAAATCGAGCGCCTCGTCGGTCAGGATCACACCGTGGCGATCACCGGACGGCCCGCGCACCCGCAACCGACTGCTCGGCCGCGCCGGCGAGGTCGGGTCGCCGGTCGGTGGCTGCTGGTCGGACGGTCGGGGGCCAGGCCGGTGCCGGCACCGCTGGTGTCGCTGGTCATCATCAATCTCCTGCTCGCATGGTGGGGCGGGTCAGGGGGTGAACTGCTCCGCCTCGGTCGATCCTGGCCAGGGCGGTGGTCGCGCTGTCAGGGTTCAGCGCGGTGGCGACCTGGTCGAAGTAGCCGGTGCCGACTTCGGCCTGGTGCCGAGTCGCGGTGTAGCCGTTGGGCTCGTCGGCGAACTCGGCCTGCTGCAGGGCCACGTAGGCGGGGATGCCGTGAGCCGCGTAGTCGCGGGCCAGCGTGAACATCGAGTGGTTCAGGGCGTGGAACCCGGCGAGCGTGATGAACTGGAATCGGTAGCCCAGTTCGCCCAGGCCGTCCTGGAAGGCCGCGATCTGCCGGTCGTCGAGCGCCGCCTTCCAGTTGAACGAGGGCGAGCAGTTGTAGGCCAGCATCTTGCCCGGGAACTCGCGGTGCAGTTCGGTGGCGAACTCGGCGGCCAGTCCCAGGTCGGGGGTGCCGGTCTCGACCCAGATCAGGTCCGCGTGCGGCGCGTACGCCTTCGCCCTGGCCAGCACCGGGCCCAGTCCCGACCGCACTCGGTAAAAACCCTCGCTGATGCGTTCACCGGTGCAGAACGGCTGGTCGGTCGGGTCCACGTCCGAGGTGAGCAGGTCGGCCGCCAGGGCGTCGGTGCGGGCGATCACCAGCGTCTCGGTGCCCAGCACGTCGGCGGCCAGCCGGGCCGCGTTCAGCGTGCGGACGTGCTGCGCGGTCGGGATCAGCACCTTGCCGCCCAGGTGGCCGCACTTCTTCTCCGAGCTGAGCTGGTCCTCCCAGTGCACCCCCGCCGCACCGGCGGCGATCATCTGCTTCATCAGCTCGAACGCGTAGCGGGCCGCCGAAACCGGCCTCCGCGTCCCGGCTGATTCAGCAACTGAGCACCCTCGCGGTCGGCCGCCCCCAGGGACTGAGCGGCGCCGCTTGCACGTCCTTCAGGTCGCAATGAGGTCGCATATTGTGAGCAACGGTGACGGACTACCGTGAAACATCTAGTCAAACGCGGTTTCGTCTGGTGGACGCGGGTGGACTCAAACCGAACACCTGGCAGCGGTTCGAGCGGCTCAGCTCCGCGTGGAATCAGGCGAAACTCGGCTCCGGCGATGAACCGCAAGATGCCGTCGAAGACGAGCCGAGCGTCGTGACGAACCCTAGGAGACGAGCTAGAACACCGCTGACGGACAGCCAAGTGGACGATATCCGAACTGCGCGAGCGAACGGCGAGAGCGTGATCTCCATCTGTCGGCGGTTCGATGTGCATCGGATGACGGTGTGGACGCACACGAAGCACCTGCTGTCGTGATCGACGCCGCGCCTCAACACACTCAGCCGGATTGCGACGTCAGACGGATCAGCTCCCCGTGATTGGGAGCGAACCGCGCTGAGGCTACGTTGCGTCGACCGTGAGCGGCACACGGAGATCGGTCGCGACGGGCGTGTAGAGGTCAACACCCTGTTCCCTGGTCTTGAGAGAGACGATCAGCGAGTACCAGACAGGCAAGTCAAGCCGATCCTTTCGGCTGATGAATCGCACCGGGTTCACTGGCTCTTCCCCAGCTGCCGGACAGGCCTAGCGCAACCGGGGCGAGCGCCTCATCGAGCAGCGCATCCGCGACCGTCCCTGCCACCGCGTCGAACGACATTAGGTCGACTCCGGCGGGATCGTTCGACCAGAGTGTGAGCGCGGGGGGCAGTCACGACACCCCTCCGAACCATAACGCGGCACCACGCCTTGCAAGGTCGCGCTTGCGCTCCTCGTAATCCGGCATAGCGCGGGCGAGCAGTTCCCAGAATGTCGGGCCGTGGTGTGCCTCACGGAGGTGTGCCAGCTCGTGCACCAAAACGTACTCAACGAGTGCCGGTGGCAACTGCAACGTGGCCCAGTGGATACGCACCTTGCGGCCCGCGGTCGCGGTCCCCCACTTGTGCGCGAGGTCCCGCACTTCGATCGGGACATCGTCAACGCGCAGCCGCTCCGCCCACGCCCCAGCACGTGGCCCGAGCCAAATCTCGCCGCAGCGGCGGTACCACGCGATCAGAGCCGCGTCGCCCGCCGGAGCAAGACGTTGAGGCAGGACCAGCCGTCCGCGTTCGAGGCGGACGTCGCCATCTGAGTCCACAAGCTTGAGCCGGTAGCTGCGGCCGAGGTACGAGAAGCCCTCGCCGTCAACCAGCTCCTTGGTGACCGGCTCGTGCTGCAGAACTTCCTTCTCCGCGAGCTTGCGGTAGACCCACTCGCGCTTCGAGGCAAGGAACTGCTGCAGCTCCTCGGTTGCCACGTCTTTGGCGGCACGCAAACGCAAGGAGCCGTCAGCCTCGATGGTGAGCTTTGCCCGGCGGCTGGTGCCGCCAATCTCAACAGGCACCTGGAGATCGTCGAGCTGAAGGAGGGCCGTCATGAGCGCCCTTGGCCCTTGACGTGCTCAGCGATCAGCGACTGGTTCGCCCGCGCCAGTTCCATGAGCCGATCGGCAATGGCAGCCTGCTCGGAGAATGGGAACAGATCCCGGTCGTCCAAGCGGCGGATGATGTCTTTGTGCAGCTCATCCTGTGCATGTGAGTTATGCCAGAACCGGACGATGCCCGCGTGCTGAGTGACCTCAACGACGAGCTTTGCGGCCAGATGCATGATGTCCGCCCGCACCTCGTCGGGCAGGGTGGCGCTGGTGGCGAACTCACTCTCCAGCAGACCGTAGAACCGGGCGACCAGCGGGTCCTCATGCACGCGCGTCGCGGCCGGCTCGTCGACGACATCGCGAAGCAACACCTCAAGCGCCAGGCTGAGCTGATCCCACTTGCCGGTGAGGGTCCTTAGGATCTCGTCGAGCCGCTCGGAGAGCTTGGTGTAGCGGGCCGGGTCCTCGTCGAAGTTCTTCCGGATGTGGAATCGCAGAGCGTGCTCCATCTCGGAGGCCTTGGCCTTGTCCGAGGTGAGGCCCTTGACCTTGGCCAGGAACTCCGGGTCGGTCACCGAGACGGGCGGGATCTTGGTGGCGATGTCGAGCGCCGTCACGTGCTCGTCGATGAGTGTCCGGACCTTCTCGCCGTAGAGCGAGGCATCGAAGTCACCGAGTCCATCGTCGCGGTAGCGGCGCCTGGCGACCTTCTGAATGAGACCGAAGCGCTTGGCGTCGGCCACAAACGGCAGCGCCTCCGGACGAGGCAGGATGGTGTCGAGCGTGGTGAGAAACTGCTTGAGCAGCACGCCGAAGCGAGCCCTAAGAGCGTCGTCTGAGAGCAGATCGACACAGGCTTCAATGTCCTCATCGAAGTCGAAGCTCTCGATACCAGCCTGAGCAAAGAGCGCCACCACGCGTGCGTGCCGATCACGCAAGTTCGGCACCTCGTCGGTGATCGAGGCGAGCGCGCCAACCGCATCCTCGGCGTCCTCGGGGGCGTAGGCCTGCACCGCCTTCTGCAGGTGGGCGCCGACGCCGAAGTAGTCGACCAGGAGGCCAGCCGCCTTGCCCGGTGCCGTCCGGTTCACGCGAGCGATGGCCTGGAGCAGCTCGGCGTCCTGGATGAAGCGGTCAAGGTAGAGCGCCTGCTCAACGGGGGCATCAAAGCCGGTCAGCAACATGGTGCGTACCAAGAGGAAGGCGACCGGGCTGGTGTGCTCTCCGGGCAAGCCGAGCGGCTGCTTGAACTCCGCAATGACCTTGTCCTGACGGCCCTTATCTGTCCACTGCGCCCAGGCCGGATCGTCGTTGTGGTCGCCGGAGATCACCGGCACGAAGTCGAGGATGCGAATGAGCTCGAGGTGGGGCAAGGCGCGCACGAGCACCTGCCGCCGTCGGTCCAGCCCGTCGATATCGAGGCTGCCGTCCTCAGCCCCGCGCACCAGGTACTCCGGGAGCCTCTCGATCTGCGCGACGAGTTCATCACGGGCCGTGAGCAGCGCCTCCCGGTAGCGGACGGTGGCAAGCCTGCTGGTTGCCGACAGCTGCGCCTTGAAGCCGCCAGGGAGCACCGTCGACACGTAGTGCCACAGAATCGATTTCGCCTTGGCTGCAATGAGCTTCGGCGCCTCCAACACCGCGCCGGTCGTGGCGTAGCGCGCCTTGAGCTTCTCGACCTCCTCGGTCGTGTGCTCGGCGAACATGTCCTCGAACAGCTCATCCAGGTCGCTGCCGCCAGCCACTGCACCCTTGGCCGTGCGCCCCTCGTAGAAGATCGGGACGACGGCACCATCGTGCTCGGCCTGTCGGATCGTGTACTTGTCGATGAACGGGCCGAAGATAGCGTCGGTGCGCTTCTTCCCTTCCCGCATGATCGGTGTGCCGGTGAAGCCGATCTTGGCCGCGTTAGGCAGCGCCGCCATGAGGTTGGCGTGCAGTGTTGAGGTCTGGGAGCGGTGCGCCTCGTCGACGAGGATCACGATCGTCTCGTCAGTGTTGAGCACACCAAGCGCCTCATTGGCGTCGTCGCCCGCTATATGGGCCACAGTCGCATCGGCATAGTCGGTGTCTCGGTACTTCTGGATCATGGCGAAGGCCAGCGCTGGACCCTTCTCAGCGAGGATCGTCTTGAGCTTGCTGGTACGGCGAGCGCGCACGACTCCTTCGCCGGAGAGCTTGGCGGTCTCGGACAGCTGCTTTTCAAGGTCGGTCCGGTCGGTGACGACCACGACTTTGAAGGCCCGGAGCACAGGGTCCGAGCGCATCGCGCGCACCAAGAAGACCATGGTGAGTGATTTGCCCGAGCCCTGCGTGTGCCAGATGAGGCCACCGCGTCGATCGCTCTCGCTATCCTGACCACGGGTCTTGCCGGTCTTGAGCCGCGTGAGCGCTCGGCCAACTGCGCGGTACTGCTGGTAGCGAGTGACGATCTTGATCCGCCGGCCATTTACTTCGGTGAACAGCGTGAAGTGGCGGACGATATCGAGCAGGTTAGATGGTGTCAGCATCCCGGCAGTGAGCAGCTCCTGGCCGGTGAGGTCCGCCGCGGGCTTGCCGAGTTGTGATGCCAGCTCGTCACGGATGAGCGGGAAGGGGTCCTTCCACTCGATGAAGTGCTCCGGTCCAGCGGTGAAGGTGGCGACGCGAGCTTTGTCGCCGTAGGTGGAGACCACGAACTGGTTCGTCCAGAACAGCTGCTCGTTGCCCTCGGGAAGCCCGAGGTGACGCTGGTTGGCATAGCGCCGCAGCTGGTTGATGCCCTCAGCCATAGGGTCGGTGACGTACGGGCTCTTGCACTCGATGACTACAAGTGGGATGCCATTAACAAACAGCACGACATCCGGGGCCACGAACTTCTTGGCCTGGCCGCCGGGCTCATCCACCCGGAACTGGCTGATCGCTAGGAAGTCGTTGTTGGCTGGATTCTCGAAGTCGATGAACTGGACACGCTGTGAGCGCCCCTGATCCCAGTCCGGCAGGCCGGCTACCGACACGCCCTCAAGAAGGCGCTCAGTCATCCGCTCGTTGAGCTCGACGAGCTTGCCCACTTCAGCGCGTGTCAGGGACGAGACGACCTCGGCCAGGCGGCTGTCGTCCAACCACGCGTTGCCATCCGGGCCAGGGTTGATCTTGAGCAGCGCAGCGCGGAGCCGGTCCTCGAGGATCGAGCCACGGAACGAGTCGCGTTCCGTCACCGTCGGGTCCGACTTCGAGCCCTCGATCACCTTCCAATCGAGGCCAGACAACTGATCAAGCAGCGGCTTCTCGACCTCGGTGTACTCGGGGCTCTGGCTCATGAGGAGACCACGGCTGGAACGCGGACACGGCCAGTAAGGAGATCGCTCGCAAGCCCGAGTTTCAAAGTTCGGAGTTTCTCGCGCTCTTTCTCTTCAGCGACAATGCGCCTCTCGATAGAACGATAGACAGCAACCATTCGTTGCTGGCACTCAGGACTCGGTGCCGGAAACCCGAATTTCTTCAACACGTGGATCGAGACCTCAGCTCGCGTCGTGCCGACAACAGCCAGGTCGAGGCGTCGCTGAGCTTCGCGACTCAGAAGATAGAGGCGCGCAAACTCTGGCAATATATTCTTCCCAAACCGGAGTCGTGCCAGCTCTCGGCTGATGTTTCCCGTGTAGTGTTCCGGGGCAACTCCGACACGCCCGATAGTCCCCTTGATCGAGAGTAGGACATCTCCCGGAGCAACCCGGCTTCGCCGATACTGTGCGTCGATTGCCGGCTTCGTACGATGCAGGTCAGTCTCGAAGTCGCCGCTGAGGTCTCGGATCGAGAGGACGGGGACACCACCGGCCACGAACTCACCGGACTGAACGATGCCGTAGCAAATGTCCGCCACACAGAGATGGGCTAGAGGCTCTCGTTGTTCTGCTGGGATGGCCGCGACGAGGTCATCGACGAGACCATTAGCCTGAAGCCGAAGCTTCTTCACCAACTCGTTTGAGATCCGAATCTGGCAATCCAGTGTGTCGAGCAGTTCCGCGATCGCCCCCTGCTCGTCGAGGCCTGGCAGTCGAATCAAATAGCGATCCAGGTCACCACGAGTTACGTGCTTCATTGTCGTCCCATGCGACTTCGCCGCAAGGCGGTCGAGGTGATAATTGATGAGATGGTGAAGGAATCGCACGTTCACATCGGGAGCCGGGGTCACCTTGAACAAGTGCTGATTGAGGTACGCGGGCCCGCGATTCCAGAACACAACTGCGAGTGTTGCGCTCCAGGAGAAAATTAGATCACCGTCCTCAATGAGGTAGGGCTCTGCCGTCGGCCCCTCGTAACGATCCGGTTCAACGGTAGGATCGAGGAGTTCTCGAATCCTAACGATCGGCAGGCCGTTCTCGCCCCAATGCTGGGGCTTGAAGGCAAACCCGTTGAGATACGTGCCGAGGGAGGCTAGGGAGCGAGGTTCCCACTCCGAGTACGCTCGTCTATTCATAGCCGAGCTCCTTCAGCATCCCGGCAAGGGTTGTTGTGACGGCGTCACGTTCGGCCTCGAGCGTCGAGAGCGGCGTCCGGTACTTGTCCCACCATGTCTCGAAGGCCGCGATCGCGGCTCGTCGGTGCCTGGTGATTCGGTCGGTGGCCTCGGCCAGCAAATCGTGTTGTAAGGCATCGAGCACGATCAGGCGGGCCGACGTGTCGTCGAGGGCTGTGCTCGCTGCCGCGAGATAATCGGCGAAGGACGCCTTCTCGACCTTGCGCTGCTTCTTGGTGGCCGTCAACTTGCTCTTCAGCTTCTTGAGTTCGGCCGGCGACAGGGCCTCTTCGGCGGGTTCGTCGCTCTCCTCCTCATCATCGGAGACAGTGTCCGCCTTGATCGTCCTATCCAGCTCAGCGACCTCGGCTTCGAGCGTGGCCAGCCGGTGCGTGTTTTTGCCGGCAAGGAGTTTCGCGAGCGGCGTTAGAGCCATTGCGGCCGAGGTCGAGCCACCCGCTCCCGTCCGCCCGCGCGGCCGAGCCGGTGCGTTTCGAAGGCCATTTCGAG
>ERZ724512.1239-NODE-1239-length-11956-cov-6.443324_pt1 | contig 11956 bp, 9 predicted proteins | sample MGYA00376045_ERZ724512 | MGnify/ENA primary metagenome ERZ724512 (study PRJEB28724, sample SAMN07190883) | activated sludge metagenome | isolation source: activated sludge of sewage treatment plant in Hong Hong | place: Hong Kong | collected 2016-03-17 ... | reverse complement strand
GGCATTTCTACGTCACCGCGCCGACCCACCCACCAAGATCACCGGTGGATTGAGGGTAAGAGCCGCATCCTGCGCTCCCCCGCCATCGCCGCGCACTACATGATCACGGACCCGGACTGGGGCACGATCGCGCGAAGCCTGAGTCGTCGACACCGGATCGTCGGCGTTCTCCCTTACGAGGAGGGCACCGTTGCGCCGCTGTCAGCGCTGGCAGAGGATTTGGGGCTGTCGTGGGCCCAACCCGAAGTCCACCACGCCCTTCGCAACAAACACGCGCTCAAGGAACTGGTGGCACAGAACGACCCAGATGTGCGACTGAACGTCTTCCGCAAGGTCTCCGGGCCCGAAGAGGTGGTGGAGGCAGTTCGCGATCACGACCTCCGCCGTTTCGTTCTCAAGCCCAACGACGGCAGCGGTAACAACGACGTCGCCGTCTTTGATGGCGGCGTGGGCATCCCGCTGCTGCGCGAGTACTTTGCCTCGAGCAGCAGCGAGGTTCTGCTCGAGGAGTTCATCTCGGGGCAGGAGTACTGGGTGAACGGACAGATGGACGAATCGGGCACTCCGATCGTTGTCGGCATAGGACGCTACTACCGGACCGACCGCAACGGGATCGAGAACCTGGACCTCGGGAAGTCCTCAGTGGGACCCGACGATCCCCAATTCGTGGCCCTACGTGACTACGCCAGTTCCGTCATGCGCGCGATCGGACTGCGTCGCTCACCCTTCCACCTCGAAGTCATCGTGGATGAGCGAGGGCCGTGCCTGGTGGAAGTCGGTGGTCGCTTCTGCGGAGAACTCGGCACCCTGCGTGACATGGCACACCACGGTCCGCAGCTCGATCTCATCGATGTCGCGGCCCACTACTACATCAGTGACCGGCCCCTTGGGGACCTGCCGCTGGACTGGGAACGGGTGCGCTCCTTCTGGACAGCCGTGGCCACGGGGGATAGCGAACGGGACCAACGACTGGTGCGGGTCGACGGCACGGATGAGATCCAGGACTCACCTCACTTTCTCTTCTGGGTGAAGAAGCCCGTTCCCTCGGACTTCGTCTTCCGCACGACGAGTCTGACCACCCGGGCATGGGCGGTCACGCTTGCGGGCACCCATGACCAATCGCCGCGCGAGATCATCGATTGGGCCCGGCGGACCGTACATCTTTTCGGCATGCACGATCGAGCGTGGTCGACCCGGGAGAAACTGCCGATGTACGAGGGACTCCTGCACAAGGCCTGGTCCTCGCGGCCACGGTGGTACGAGATGAAGGCGCTGATGCAGCCCGTGCAGTGAAGCTTCCGCTTTCGTCAGGTCCCCTACCGGCGGGCTGTGGGTTCACAATGGGCGTATGCCGCGCCTGCTGATAGTCAGCCCCTACGGCACTGTCGCTGGTGGCGCGGAGCAATGGCTATTGGGGATCCTTCACGAGGGAGCACTCGCTCGAGCCGGATGGGAAGTCGACGCGATCGTCATGCAGGAGGGCCCCCTCAGGGACGCCTTGCGCGAGGAGTCCGTCACCACCATCGCACTCACCATTCCGGCCTCCCCCGTGGGCATCGCCATGAGGGTCCCCTCACTGCGACGGGCCATTCTCGCCCGCTCGCCCGATGTCGTCGTCGGCAACGGGGTCAAGGCCCAACTCGCCGTCACAATGGCCCTCGCGGGCTCACGCATTCCCACCATCTGGGTGAAGCACGATCACAGTCACGACCGGGCTCTAGCCCGGATTCTCGGGCAACGGGCCACCTATGTCGTGCCCACGGCGCTGGAAGTCGGACTCCCCACCGGCCGGACTGACGCCATCGTCATCGAGGCCGCACGACCGCCTGAACCGCTCCCCGCACACGATGCGAAGCAGGAACTGCAGGCCCGGGGATGGACTCCGGAGCGCCGTCTCACCCTCGGCACGATCACTCGATTGGTCCCCTACAAGGGCGTCGACCTCGCGATCCAAGCCTTGGCCGATCCAGGCTCGGAGCAGTGGAATCTCCTCGTGATCGGGGGGGACGACCCGGCCACCCCGGACGAGTCGACTCGGCTAGGGACCCTCGCCGAGAACCTCGGGGTTGCGGACAGAGTGTTCCTGGCCGGCGCGATACCCGGCGCAGGCAGACTCTTGACCGCAGTGGATGCCGTGGGCGTACTCACCCGTCCCGGACAGCCGGGCGCTCCCACGAAAGAGGGTTACGGGATTGTGGCATCTGAAGCCATGATGGCCGCGGTACCCGTGGTCGTGGCGCAGTCCGGCCCGATCTCACGGCGCCTCGATACCCCCGAAGGCCCAGCCGGGATCACCTTGGCCGCGCCCGAACCGCCTCTGCTTGCACAGGCTCTCCACACACTGAGCGCAGACGATGTCCGTCACCGACTGGGGGCCGCTGGGCGGGCGGCGGCACAGGACTTCCCCACACAGACCGACATCGCACGGCAGTTTGTGGATGTGGTCGAGCGTGCACGAGGCGGACGATGACGGAGTTCCTGCCCTTCGTGGCGCTGGCGGCGGCCGGGGGGCTCGCACTGATCCTCTGGCGACCTATCGCTGCAGTCATGCTGTTCGCGGCCATGGCGCCCCTGGGTCTGACTCAACTTCCCGCGGGCGTGGATCTTGTGACCGCTTTGTCCCTTGTAGTGATCGGCGCAGCCACGTGGGACCGACTGGTGTCGGGCGCCTCCTTGATGCCGGCATCGTGGGCCGCGTTCGCCGCACTCATCTGGAGTCTCGGCATCGTCGGCTCGGTGGCCTTCAGCAGCGACCCAGGTCGTGCTGGCATCCTGGGTGTCTGGCAGATCATCGCGGCGTGGCTCGCCGTGTCCATCGCTCACCTCGCCTCCGACCCGCGACGCATGCGGCCAGCTCTGATCGCCGTATTGCTGGGTGCGCTTGTCGTGGCTGCCAGTGGATTGGTCGGTGGATTCCGCCAGTCGGGCGCCCTAGGTGCAGCTGTGATCTCAGACCGAGCGATGGGCGTGTTTTCCCAGCCCAACGAGTACGGCCTGTACTGCGCCATGGCATGGGGATTCGCTCTGGGAATCGCCTGCATGTCGCAGGGCTTCGTGAAGCACCTCGCAGCCCTGACCTCCGTGCTGAGCCTCGCCGGGCTCGCACTGTCCTTCTCCCGCGGCGCCTGGGTCGGCGCCCTGATGACGGCCCTCGTGATGGCGATCCTCGTTCCACAAACCCGCCGCCCGCAAGCAACAGCGCTCATCGCCACAGTCACCCTGCTGGGAGCCTCCCTCGTCATCGCGCCCTATTGGCAATTGCCGGGCCTCTTGTGGTCACGCTTCGCCAGCATCTTCGTGGGCGGATCCAACCCGTACGACAATCGCCCCGCCCTGCTGCGCGAGGGCTTACGGCAGTGGGAACAGCGACCGGTCCTTGGAGTGGGTCCGAACATGTACCCGGTCGAATCGCGCTCCATTGATTCCTATACCCGCACACTCGAGGGAGAGCACGCACACAACCTGATCGTCACGATCGGCGCAGAGCAGGGACTGATCGGCATCGTCGCACTCGGACTGTTCGCCGTGGCGATCATCCTCGCAGTGAAGGCCGCCCGACGCTTCGCCCGATCCGCGGGGGCATCCGATGTGCCCATCGGTGCAGCTGTGACGTTGTCGGCGATGGGCGCCATGGTCGCAGTCGCCACGGCGAGCGTGGTCGACTACCCTCTACGCAATCCACTGGTTCGAGGCACTTTCTGGCTACTCCTCGGCCTGCTCCTAGCCGGACAGCGCTGCCTCCCGGCACCGGAGGATACCGAGTGCAGCGATGAGCCTGAGTTCTCAGGCGAAGTACCACAGGTTGCCGTGCACGAGAACGACCGCGAACAAGAATTCCAGGTGCTGGGCATCGACGCCCAGCACGATAGCGGGTGAGCCGACCGTCAACCGTCGCAAACCTGGCTGTGACGGCGCTCCCGGAGTCTCCAGAACCCTCCGAGGGGAGTGAACCGGCGCAGCCATCCGTCGCACCACACAACGCTACCGTCAGATGTCCAGGTGAGGGTGTGGACTCCCTGTCGGCGACGCCGATCAGCCGACGGGGGCACGTCACGAGCAGTGATGACCACGACTGGCGTGAGGTCGTCTTCGAGCAATGATGTGGCCCTCCCGTAGGTCCCGGCACAGTCCTGGACAGCACGCAGTCCCCTCATGCTGTCGTCGGTCCCCCCACCGCGCCCGCGACGGACGTCGACGTACACCGAAGGATCGTCCCTCGACCACGCCTGCCCATCCCAGTGGTACCGAACGAACACCGCGTCACCGTTGACTCGGGCGTCGGTACCACTGGCGGCCACCGGATTTCCATCGGAATCGAAATGCAGAACGGCGTCGGCCAGATGAGGGGGCATGGCGGGCAGATCAGTTGCCGGTCGCCACACCCCGCCGAGACGGTCGAACGTGTAGACGGGGTTAGTGGCGGCGCAGGTCTCGACCGTCGCAAGCCAACGGTCCCCCACCTTGTAGATCTGCGGATATGACAGGTGGTGCGCAGTGGCGAGGACCACCTGCTGGGTAACCAGTCCGTGACCGTCGTAGCGGGCCGCCCGAATCACACCGACGCCGGATCTCCGTCCCAGTTCCTCGATGAACACCCACTCCTCTGCGTTGTCCGCTACGACGCATGGATCAGCCCAGAACGCACGGCGCCTTGGACCCTGCCACACCATCCGGACAGGTGGCAGTCGATGCGCCACGACATCATCGATCGAACCGGGCAGGCGCGCCACTTGCCAGTTACGCACTGTCACCGACGCCCGCAGCAGCCGTCCTGCGAAACGCCACGCCCCTCGTCTGTCCGCTGCTCTGATCGGGACGGACGCCTCGGGCGCCCCACCCGGCGGCGGACCGGAGATCCGCGCTCCGTTGAGGTACTGCACAATCAAGGGCCCGAGGACCGCCATCCCAGCCTGGACAGATGCATTGGTCGTACGCAGCACGCCGACGCGACCGACACTTCCAGAGCCCTCGCTGTTGACCAGACGCACCGTGACCGCCTCATCCCCCGCGAGCAGCGACCTGCAGACTGCATTGCCGCATTGCCAGTCCCAACCGTCCTCATCGACCAGGGTGAGGCCTGCACCCACGTCGGCGGTGAACCCCACAGTCATCGCGCGGGGGTCAACTTGGGCCGTCTTGTACACGATCTGCCCCGTGGCGTCGCCGCCGGCTTTGAGGAACTCCAGTGCGGCTTCGGCCACGCCGCGCTGACCCTCTGCGGTCACGACCACGTGGACGTCCGGCCCCATGCCCCGATGGTGCCACCATCGCAATAGCGTGGACCAGTCGAGGCGCGCCAGCCCGCGGAGGACGCTGTTGAGGGTGGATGATGGTGGCGTGCCCCGAGTTCTCTTTGCCGCCCAGCCGACGGTGGCCGGTGTTGCGCAATGTGTCGTCGATTGGACGACGGGCTTGCGTGACCGTGGCTGGGATGTCGCGCTGGCGTGTCCGGACGATGGATGGCTTGCCACACGGTGCCGCGACGCAGGAATCCCGGTCGATCGGTGGGACTCCGTTCGGCAGCCGTACAAGGGCTTACGCAAGGAACTCGGCCAAATGAAGGAGATCGTGGCTCAGCGCGACCCGGATGTGGTCTTTCTCCAAGGCAGCAAGGCCGGTCTCATCGGCAGGCTGTTGCTGCGCAGCGCCAAGCCGACCGCCTTCAGCCCGCACTCGTGGTCGTTCGAGGCGGCGAACGGACCCATCGGGTGGGCGGCATTGCAGTGGGAACGTCGCGCAGCGCGCTGGACGGATCGATTCATCTGTGTGAGCGAGGCGGAAGCGGCCGACGGACGGGCCCACGCGATCCATGGGGCCTACGTCATAGCCCGTAATGGCGTGGACACAACCCACATCTCCCCTTTGACTCGCGACCAGCGGGCGTCCCTGCGACACCGTCTGGGCATTGCGCCCGACGAGATCGCAGTGGTGTGCGTCGGCCGGGTGCACAGGCAGAAAGGACAAGACGTCTTGTTGGCGGCGTGGCCGCACGTCACATCACCGCAGGCCCACCTCGTCATTGTGGGTGATGGCCCCGAACTGGCCCAGGCGCAAGCCCAGGCCAGCGGCGCGGTCACCTTCGTCGGAGGCGTGGACCGGCCCGAGGCGCTGGAGTGGATGCAGGCAGCCGACCTTCTCGTGATGCCGTCGCGGTGGGAAGGCATGGCGTTGGTCCCACTTGAGAGTCTCGCGGTGGGGACTCCGGTGATCTCGAGCGATGTGACCGGGGCGAGGGAAGCGATCGACCCCAGTTGTGGCGAAGTGTTCCCACCAGAAGAACCGGCGGCGCTGGCCGCTACTCTGGCTCGCTGGATCCCGCGTGTCTCTGACGGGGGGGAGGCGCTGAGGCAGGCCGCGCGGCAGCGAATTCTTCAGGGCTTCGACCTCAGCGGCACGCTGACCATACTCGACGAGACGCTGCGCGACATGCTCCAGTTGCGTTGAGGCCCCCGAGGAATCAGCCCACGATCCCCCGAGTTGCTGCGACGTCCTCGTGCATCTGCGCCACGAGGGCATCGACGCTGTCGAAGGCCAGGGTGTCGCGCAGGCGTTCGACGAACTCCACGCGCATCAGGCGACCGTAGAGGTCCTGATCGACGTCTAGCAGATACGCCTCGACCGTCCGCCGACCGCCGTCGAAGGTCGGGTTGGTCCCCACGCTGATCGCCGCGGGGTGGCGGACACCGTCCAGCACCGCCCGTCCGGCGTACACCCCGTCCGCCGGGACTGCGGCCAATGCGTGGTGGTCGATGTTGGCCGTGGGAAAGCCGAGGTCGCGCCCGCGCTGCTCCCCCATCACCACAACACCGGACATCTCGTGGGGCCGGCCCAGCATCGCGGCCGCCTGCGCGACCTCACCGGCTGCGACGGCCGCCCGTATCCTCGTCGAGGAGACCGGCTCCGCATCACCCACGAGTGAGTACTCGTCCACGACGAGGCCCACGTCCCGCAGGGTCTGTGCCGTCCCGCGCGCGCGATTGCCGAATCGGAAGCCCTGCCCGATGACCACGTGCCGGGCATCGAGATGGTTCCGCAGCACGGCCTCGGTGAACTCCTCGGCCGTCTGCGCCGCGAGGTCGGGATCGAACTCGACGACCTCGACCAGTTCCACCCCGAGCCCCATGATCAGTTCCACCCGGCGGGACAGGTCACACAGGCGGGCGGGTGCGACATCGGGACGCAGCACCTCGAGAGGATTGGGGTTGAACGTGACGACCACGGACTCCAGATCGTGGCGCTGCGCGATCTCGAGGTTGTGGCCGATGAGGGCCTGGTGTCCGACGTGCACGCCGTCGAACACACCGATGGTCACCACAGACGGCCTGTCCACGCGACTACCTTGCCAGATGGGCTCGGCCCACCGTTCAGGACGGGGCATTGACCTCTATGCGGCAGGCGCCGGCTTCCACCGTGACGACCGACACCCACGTCCCGGCCTCTTCCACCACCAGGTACGTGTCGTCGGGCACCTGCATCATCAGGCGCCGGCCGTTGCGCAGCGCGTCGATCCCGTCGGCGTCGGGTCGCAGGGTGGGGAGGATGTCGGCGATCACGGCTTCGGTGGCGACGACTGGGGGCGCCTCCTGGGTCAGCGCGCTGCAGTCCTCGAGGCCGATGCCTCCGATCTGCGTCCTGCGCAGTGCAGTGAGGTGCCCGGCGGTTCCGAGACGCTCGCCGAGGTCGCGCGCCAAGGCTCTGACGTAGGTCCCCGAACTACACCGGACCCGGACATCGATGTCGACTACAGGCGGCAGTGGCCGGGTCCCGTTGATCAGAACGAACGCGTCGATGACCACGGGACGTGCCGCGAGTGTCACGTCTTCGCCACCGCGCACACGCGCGTAAGAACGCACCCCGTCGACTTTGATGGCGGACACCGCACTGGGGACCTGCTGGATCGGTCCGGTGAGGGCCCGCATGGCCTCCCGCAGGGCATCCTCGTCCCACTGCCATCCGGGCGCACTGATGATCTCACCCTCCGCATCGTCGGTGAGCGTCCCTTGCCCGAGGCGGATCGTGGCCTCATACGTCTTGGGCTGACCCTGGACGAAGCGCAACAGACGGGTGGCGTGCCCGAGTCCCACCACGAGCACACCGGTGGCCATGGGATCGAGGGTGCCGGCGTGGCCGACCCGGCGCTGGCCGTACAGGCGTCGCAGCCGACCGACGACGTCGTGACTGGTCCACCCGGCCGGCTTGTCAATGAGCGCGAAGCCGGAGATCATGAACGACTCACGGGGCTTGCGAGGCGACGGCGTCGAGGAAACCCTGCAGAGTCGCGTCAGGATCAGTCGTCCCGGTGAACCCAGCCGCCATGACATGGCCCCCGCCGCCCTGCGAGGTGCAGGCCCGGCCCACGTCCACCGCGCCGAGCGAGCGGCTCGACACCCGCCAGATCCCATGGTCGTCCTCCTTGAGGACCACCGCGACCTCGACGCCCTCCACGGTGCGCACGGCATCGATCAGGGATTCCACCTGCGTGAACGCGATCCCGTGCCGGTCGCGGTCCTCGCGGCCCACCCGGATCACCGCCACATCGACATCACCGGCGCGGATCACTTCGAGGCCCCCCATCGCCTCGACCTGCAACCGCAGGAAGTCGCGTGACTTCGTGTCGAACATCGCCTTGGCCGCCGCGGCGAAGTCGATCCCGGTCTCCATGAGCCGGGCGGCAGCACGCAGGGTGTCGGGGGTAGTCGACGCGAAGCGGAAGGAGCCGGTGTCGGAACTGATCGCGGCGTAGAGACACACCGCCATGTCGGGGGTGAGTTCCACCCCGAGGGCGTCGATGATGTCGAGCGCCAGCAGTCCCGTGGCCGGGCGGGACGCATCGGCATGGACCATCGGTGCGAACGGCACGAAACTCGCGTGGTGGTCCACCGCGATGAACGTGGGCGCCTGCTCACCCACCGCGAGCAAACGTCCGATCCGGTCCCCGGAAGACGCGTCCATGCTCATCGCCAGTTCGGTGGCCCGTAGATCCTCAGGTGCCACGATCAGGTCGGACCGCGGGAGGAATCGCAGACCTAGCGGCACGTCGAACGGTTCATCGGGGAAACTGACCTGCACGTCGACCCCAAGGGACTCCAATGCGATGGCTGTGGCCAGCGACGATCCCAGGGCATCAGCGTCCGGGTTGACATGCGCGATGAGCAGCACGCTGGTCGCCGCGCGCAGGCGTTCGGCGATATCTGCGAGGCTCACATCCACCCATCGATTCTAGGGTGCGTGCACATGGTCACCGCGTTTCGGAAAGTCGAACTTGCCGGAACCTTGACCGGGCCGTCACACGCTGGACCACACTGACGCCGCGCCCCAGTCGCTCCCGCCCCGACGAGGCGTCTACTCGTCCTCGTCGTCGGGGTGCTTGTACGGGTCGGGGTCGCCGGCGAAGTCGGCGTCCGCGGCGATCCCCGCCACCTCCTGGTCGCGCTCCCGTGCCTGCCGCAGCAGATCCTCGATGTGCGCCGCGTTCTCCGGCACGGCATCCGCGACGAAGGCGATCGTGGGGGTGAACTTGATGCCCGTCTGCTTGCCCACCTCGCTGCGGATCACGCCGGTGGCTGAGGCCAGGGCCTGGGCGGTGGCCTCCCGCTCGACCTGGTCGCCCAGGACCGTGTAGAACACGGTGGCCTCCCGCAGATCGCCAGTGACTCGCACGTCGGTCACCGTGACGAAACCCAGGCGTGGGTCCTTGATCCGGCGCTCCAGCATCTCGGCCACGATCACCTGAATCCGGTCGGCCAGTCGTCTGGCCCGTTGCTCGCTCATTGCGTCTCCTCGTCACTCACGTACGTGCGCTGCGCCCGCACCAACTGCACCTGCGGTTGCGCCGCCAGCCATCGTTCACACCGATCCAGCACGTCGCGGCAGTGCGCCATGTCGGCGGCGACCACCGCAACGCCCACCTGGGTGCGGCCGCTCAGATCGAGATGGCCGGCCTCGGCCGCGGCCACCGCGTACTCCCGCCGCAGGTGTGCCAGAAGCGGTCGTACCACCGACCGCTTCTCCTTGCGGGATCGCGACTCGAGCAGCAGGTCGACCGACATGGCCCCGGCGTACACCGTGAGCCGCTAGCGCGGCTTCTCCCGCATCTCGAACGTCTCGATGATGTCCTCGACCCTGATGTCGTTGTACGACCCCAGGCCGATACCGCACTCGAAACCGTCCTTGACCTCGGTGGCGTCGTCCTTGAACCGCTTCAGCGATTCGATGGTGAGGTTGTCGGCGACAACCACCCCATCCCGGATGACCCGCGCTTTCGCATTCCGCCGGATGACCCCGGAACGCACCAGACACCCGGCGATGTTGCCGGCTTTGCTGGAGCGGAAGATCTCCCGGATCTCGGCCCGGCCGAGTTCGGCCTCTTCGTAGACCGGCTTGAGCATGCCCTTGAGTGCCTGCTCGACCTCTTCGATCGCCGCGTAGATGACCGAGTGGTATCGGATATCCACACCTTCGCGCTCGGCGAGTTCGGCGACCCGCTCGGCAGTGCGCACGTTGAAGCCGATGATGATCGCGTTGTCGACCGTGGCCAGGTTGACGTCGTTCTGCGTGATCGCACCCACACCGCGGTGGATGACCCGCAGGTCGACCTCGTCGCCCACGTCGAGCTTCAGCAGCGCGTCCTCGAGCGCCTCGACCGAACCGGAGACGTCACCCTTGATGATGAGGTTGAGGGTGGTCGTCTCGCCCTTCTCGAGGCCCTGCAGGAGGTCCTCGAGGGTGCGCCGACCGCGGCGGGCGGCCAGTTCGGCGTTGCGCTCGCGCGCCTGCCGCGTGTTCGCGATCTGCCGGGCGATGCGGTCCTCGGAGACCACCAGGAAGGTGTCACCGGCGTCGGGCACCGACGTCAGACCCAGCACCTGGACGGGACGGGAAGGCAGTGCCTCCTCGACCGGGTCGCCGTTCTCGTCGAGCATGGCGCGCACACGTCCGTGCGCCTCGCCGATGACGATGCTCTCCCCGGGTTTGAGCGTCCCGCGCTGCACGAGAACCGTGGCCACCGGGCCACGACCCTTGTCCAGGTGCGCCTCGATCGCCACACCCTGCGCGTCCTGCTCGGGGTTGGCTCGCAGGTCCAGCGACGCGTCCGCGGTCAGCACCACGGCCTCCAGAAGTTCCTGGATGTTGATCCCCGCCTTGGCCGATACGTCGACGAACATCGTGTCGCCGCCGAACTCCTCAGCAACCAGGCCGTACTCGGTGAGCTGCCCGCGCACCTTCTGCGGGTCGGCGCCCTCCTTGTCGATCTTGTTGACCGCCACCACGATCGGCACCCCCGCGGCCTGCGCGTGGTTCAGCGCCTCGATGGTCTGCGGCTTCACGCCGTCGTCGGCCGCCACGACCAGCACAGCGATGTCCGTCACCTTGGCACCACGGGCACGCATGGCGGTGAACGCCTCGTGACCCGGGGTGTCGATGAAGGTGATGGCACGGTCGCGGCCGTCGATCTGGGTGTGGATCTGGTAGGCCCCGATGTGCTGGGTGATGCCGCCGGCCTCGCGCGCGGCGAGGTTAGTGTGCCGCACGGCGTCGAGCAACTTGGTCTTTCCGTGGTCGACGTGGCCCATGACGGTGACCACCGGGGGGCGCTGTTCCAGCTCCTCCTCGCCGCCTTCGTCCTCACCGAACTCCAGGTTGAAGCTCTCCAGCAACTCGCGGTCCTCGTCCTCGGGGGACACGACCTCGACGTTGTAGTTCAACTCCCCGCCGAGCAGCATGAGCGTGTCGTCGGACAGCGACTGCGTGGCGGTGGCCATCTCACCGAGACCGATGAGCGCCTGCACCAGCGAGCCGGGGTTCGCATCGATCTTGTCCGCGAAGTCCGTCAGGGTGGCGCCACGGGGCAGGCGGACCGTGCGACCATCGCCGCGCGGGATGCGCACGCCGCCGATCGTGGGGGCCTCCATGTTGTCGAACTCCTGGCGCTTCGCGCGCTTGCTCTTGCGCGACT
>ERZ724512.1238-NODE-1238-length-11964-cov-5.441431_pt1 | contig 11964 bp, 10 predicted proteins | sample MGYA00376045_ERZ724512 | MGnify/ENA primary metagenome ERZ724512 (study PRJEB28724, sample SAMN07190883) | activated sludge metagenome | isolation source: activated sludge of sewage treatment plant in Hong Hong | place: Hong Kong | collected 2016-03-17 ... | reverse complement strand
TCATGGCGCTGTTCGGCGCGCCCCTGAACGATCCCAAACATGCGTCGCTGGCCTGTTATGCCGCACTGGATTGCCAGGTCGAATTGGCCCGGCTCCGTCAGGTCTGGAAGCAGGAGGGACTTCCAGAGATCGGCGCCCGCATCGGTATTAATTCCGGACCCTGCATCGTGGGCAACATGGGATCCGAGGAGCGCATGGAGTACACGGTGACCGGGGACAGCGTGAACCTGGCTTCCCGCTTGGAGGGCGCCAGCAAGTATTACGACACCTTGATTTTGATCGGCCAGCGAACGGCCGAATTGGCCAAGAACGACGTTGAAGTGCGAGAGATCGATCTGCTACGAGTGAAGGGCAAAAAAGACCCGGTCGTCGTCTTTGAGTTGCTGGCCCGCAAGGGGCAAGTGGAGGAAAAGAAGCGGCGCGTCATCGACGTCTATTTGGAAGGATTGGCGGCCTATAAAGTGCGGAACTTCTCGACCGCCTGCGCCAAATTTTCTGAAGCGGTGACCTTGGACCCATCGGATGGTCCGTCGCGGGTGTATCTCGAACGCGCGACTAATTATTGCCAGACGCCTCCGTCAGCGGATTGGGACGGGGTCTATGAAATGACATCAAAGTGAGCGGCGGTGTTGAAGGGGAGGAAGCTGTGATATCACCACGAGTGCTTCGCGTTGTCCTGATCGTTCTGTGGATCGGTCTCCTGGTCTGGAGCGGAGAAGGCCGGGCCGAAACCGTCTACGTTCAAGCCAAGACCGCACAACTGCGCGCCGGCAAAACGTCGTTGGATGCTGTCGTCGGGAACGTCAAGTTCGGCGACGCGCTGGAGGTGGTGGGGCGTGACGGCAGTTGGGTGGAGGTCAAGACATCCGCTGGCGCGAAAGGATGGATCTTCGCCAACAAAACCTCGTCGTCCAAACCGTCCGGCACCAATGATACCCTGGCCAAACTCGGGCAGAGTATGCGGGGGAACGATGCGTCGGCCACGACCGCGTCGGCAGGCGCCAGGGGCCTGGATAAGGCCTCCGAAGGCTATGCCAATCGCGCCGGCGTATCCGCGCGCGATCGTGACGCCGTGGACCGGATGACCGCGTATCAGATTCCTGATCAGGAGGTCGAAGAATTTTTGCGAGAAGGAGGCCTCGGTGAATATGCGAAGTAATCATGGCCTGACAGCGACGATCATCGCCCTCTCACTGACGGTGGCCGGTTGCGCGGAAGTGCAGCGCGCCAGTGAAGATATCGCGCGGCAATCCGGTAATCCGCGGCTGGCCGGTGCCATTCACGGAGTCGGCAATGTGGTGGGGAGTTTGTTCCCGATCGGGTACGAGGAAGAGTCGTCGATCGGCCAGGCGATGGCTTTGCAGGTCGTCGCACGGTATGGCGGAGTCGTGGATCAGCCAGAGCTCGTCCGGTATGTGAATCTGGTGGGACGGGCCGTCGCGAACACGTCTGACCGGCCGGATATTCCGTATCGGGTGGCGATTCTGGAACATGAATCCATCAATGCGTTTGCCGCGCCGGCCGGCTACATCTTTGTGACGCGTGGTCTGCTTAAGCAGGTCCGCAATGAAGCGGAATTGGCTGCGGTCCTGGGCCATGAAATCGCCCACGTCAGCCAAAAGCATATTCTCGATGTCATTCAACGCAGCAAACGCCTGGCCGGGGTAACCGAAGCCGGCCTGTCCTACGCGACGAGCAATCCAGCGGCGTTCAAGACCGTGATCGACGGCGCGGTCAAGAAGTTGCTCGATGAAGGCCTGGATCAGGACAAGGAAACGGAGGCGGATACAATCGGTGAAGTGTTTGCGACGCGAGTCGGCTATGATGCGGACGCCTATGTGAACTTGCTGACGCGCCTACGAGACCTCAAGGGTGACGACCGGGCTTTGTTTAAGACCCATCCGAATTTTTCAGCGCGTATCGAGGCCGTGCAGAAAACGATTCAGAGCAAACATCTCGTGGCCACCGGCGTCTTATTGCCGGAGCGGTTTGCTCGCATGGCCAAACGCATCTAGTGCCACATGGTGAAATGGGCAGCCAGCGGCGTTCTCGCGTCACTCATCGGCTCAACGTACCGCAAGGGTACGCCTCGCCTCTAAGACACTGCCGGCTCACCGTCTCGCCGGCGTCCACAAACGTGGCGCTCATTATGCTTCGCGCCAGGGACCTTGCTGCGGCCTTGCGTGGCGGCTGGGATCATCGTCGTTTGTGAAGCGTCGTTCGTCTCTCGTCTGTCGAAAAAAACGTGCGCTCTCTCCCACGAGATACGCTTCACGAGTGATGAGCGACGAGCTTCCGTTCAGCTGACTGTTGCCGGGCGAAACCGCAGCGTACACGTGGTGCCTTTTCCTTGGTTACTGGTCACGATCAAGGTCCCGCCGTTGTCTTCCACGAGCCGTTTGACGTTGGTGAGGCCGAGTCCGGTGCCGTAGGTCTTGGTCGTGAAAAATGGTTCGAAGATTCTCCCAAGATGATCGGGAGCGATGCCCGATCCTGTATCGGTCACGTTGATTTCCACCGTGCCTCCTTCCGCGCTGCGAGTCGTCAGGGTCAGAGTCCCTCCTCCTCCCTCCGTCATCGCTTCCCGGGCATTAATCAGCACATTCACCAACGCATCTTTGATCTGTTCTGGATCGATGCGAATCATGGGCAGATCGTGTGAGAACCGCTGTTCGACCCGGATATGCTCATGGCCACCTTGCGCCTCCCATTGCTTCAGCGCAGCGCCAATGATCCCTTCCGCAGCACAGTCGGCCAGGTCCGGCGGTTTCTGTCTGGCATAACGCAAAAAGTCGTTCAGTCGCTGAGACAGCTTGTCGACCTCGTCGATGATATAGCGGGCCATTTCATGCCGGATTCCTTCTTCCTGGGGACCCTCCAGCACGACTTGCGCGGAACTTCGAATCACACCGAGAGGATTGCGTAGGTCGTGAGCCAGAGCGGCAAGGAGTTGTCCGACGGAGGCGAGCTTTTCCTGCCGGATCAATTCATGTTGTTGCGCCCTGATAGTGCGCAGATTTTCTTCCAGCACGGCTCGCATCGCGCTGAACGTGGTGGCAAGATCTTCGATCTCATCGCCGGTGCGGTATTCTCGGGGCAAGGGCGTAGCAGCGAGGGGGAGAGCGTGATCAGTCTGAGTCGTCGCCAGCGTGAGGCGCAGCCCTTCGGCCTCCCGCTGAAGCGCCGTGAGTGGTCGCACAATACGGTAGCCAACCACAAATCCAAACATGGACAACGCGATCACCAGCCCGAAGCCGATCACGCCTACCGACAGGAGGAGCGAATAGATCGGCGCATAGGTTTCTTCGGGAGCCTGCCGGACAAAGGCATACCATCGATTGCCTTCCAAGCTGGACCGGGTCAACGGATGGCTGAAGCGGACCGGCGAGGCTCCCACGATTGCGTCACGGCCGCCGTGAGCATCGTCCTCGGCCACCAACCATAAGGGATGATCCAGAGCCAGCCGGTTCATCAGGTTCGCGGGAATCAGGTGGGCAGTCGGCGGCAGCACCGGACAGATGAGCGGTGTCCCTTGCGTATCGAGGAGCATCGCATGGCCTGTATTGCCGATATGGATGGGAAGAATCAGCTGGGTGAGGAGCGTGTGCCGAATCACGAGGTCTACGGCACCGGTCACCGCGCCTCCTGCCTTCTCGACAATGGGAACCGCGACGTGGAAGGTCGCGTCATTGATGGCAGGATCGATCGTGACGTTGCTGACATAGGCCGTCCCGGCCGGGGCCTGCATGGCCTCGCGCCACCACGATTGATCGGCCTGCTGCGGTGGCAAGGCCCGATCGGTGGAGGCGATGACGAGGCCTCGGTGATCGGCCACGGTCACGCGCAGATAATGCCGCGCTTCGCGTGCCCAATCTTCGAGGTAGGCGGCGGTGACGGGGCTGTTGACAGGCCGATGTGTGGAATGAACGCGGGCGGCTTCTGTCTTGTTGCTGTCGGCCTTGGATTGAGCCTGTGCGTGCTGATTCGCCACGCTGATGGCGAGGCGGCCGGCGCGATCGATTTCATCGTCGACGGCGCCGGCCAATCGAATCGAGGTCGAGCGAGCAATTTCCTGGAACCCTTCGCCGATCGCCTCTTTGAGGCTGGCCGTGCTGGAGCGGTACGTGGCCCACAGTGCCGCCATGCCGGGCACGATGCCGACGATCAATAACGCGACAAAAAACTTTCTCTGGAGTCCGCCGGTCCGTCGTGCAGCGCGCATCACCCTTGAGGCTGCGACAGGTTATGTTTCGCCATGCGATACCGGAGCGTGTTGCGCGTGATTTTGAGCAGCCGGCTGGCTTCGGACACATTCCCGCCGCTCTTGGCCAGCGCCTCTTGCAGCATCGCCTTTTCCACCTCTTCGACTGACAACCCTAACGACAGGAGCGAAGGAGCGCCGGCCGGCGACGCAGACGATTGGGGTGCGGCGGCGGTCAAGGAGGCAGGGAGATGTTCGGGCTGAATCATGTCCTGCTTGCAGGTGATGGTGAGCCATTCCACGACGTTGTGCAGTTCCCGCACGTTGCCGGGCCAAGGGTACTGGGTCAGAAGCGCGAGCGCATTCTGAGCAATGCCTTTGATCCGGCTGCCACGCTCTCGCCGGGCTCGGTCGAGAAATTGGGTCAGGATCGGTTCAATGTCACCCGGTCGTTCGCGCAAGGGCGGCATGCGAAGCTGATAGACGTTGAGACGATAATACAAATCCAGGCGGAAGCGACCGGCCTTGATGAGATCGGGCAACTCCTGATTGGTCGCGGCAATGACTCGCAGATCGACCGGAATGCTGCGTACCCCGCCGAGCGGCTCGACTACATGCTGCTCCAGCACACGCAGCAGTTTGGCCTGCGCGGTCAGACTGAGTTCGCCGATTTCATCCAGGAACAAGGTGCCCCGGTCTGCCATTTGAAAGCGGCCCGGTTTGGATTTTTTGGCATCCGTGAAGGCGCCTTTTTCATAACCGAATAATTCGGATTCAAGCAGATGCTCGGGAATCCCGGCGCAATTCAGTGCCACCATCGGGCCTTGGGCACGCGGACTGGCCAAATGAATCGCTCGCGCGAGAAGATCTTTGCCCGTGCCGCTCTCGCCGGTGATCAACACCGTGGCATCGGTCTGGGCCACCTCCTTGGCCAGCCGTTTCACGAGCTCCATTTCTTTGGAGACGCTGACGATCCGGTCGAATCCGAACTGCTCCTGCAGCCCTGCGCGTAAGGTGCGATTGTCCCGGGCAAGTTGACGGACTTGCAGTGCCCGGGCGATGACGATTTTCAGCTCCTCATTGTCCACCGGCTTGGAGATGTAATCGTAGGCGCCCTTTTGCATCGCTTCGACGGCCGACTTCACCGTACCGTATCCGGTCACAATCAGGACCGGCACATCGGGCGCCTGTTTATGCGCGGCTTCCAGGACGTCCATGCCCGAGACGGTTCCCAGCTGTAGATCCGTGATGATCATGTCGATCGAATCATGCTCCTGGAGCATGTGAAGAGCTTCGTCGCCGGAACGCGCCAGCAGAAGTTGATAGCCGGCTGCTTTCAGCACCAGCTCAAAGAGCCGCCGCATGCGTTCTTCATCGTCGACGATCAGGAGGGTGGGGGCGTGCATGGTGTCGCAACCGCTGAGGTGGGTCCCCGACTCGGCGAGGACGTGAGCCGTAGCCTACCACTATCGGCGAAAGAGAAACAGAGGGGAGCTTACCGGGAATCACGGCTCGATGATGAGGCGGAAGTGCCATTTCCGGCTGGCGCGGCTTCATTGGCCAGTGCCCAGGAGACGTTGCGTTGGAGTCCGGCATGTTTGGCGCGTCGAACCGGACTCTGTTTGAACGTCGCCGCGAAGGTTGCCTCGTTCATGTCCATCAAGCTGCGCAACGACGGCGAGGTGGTGAGCGGTGTGGGTTGGAAGCCCGGCTCGCTGGTCGGTTCGGCCTGATGATTATACGGACAGATATCGAGACAATCGTCGCAGCCGAAAATCCGATTGCCGATACCCCGTCGCAGCTCCTCAGAAAGCGTGGGCTCGCTGCCTCGAAGTTCAATCGTGAGGTACGAAATGCATCGCCCGGCATCCACGACATAGGGCTCGGTGATCGCACCTGTCGGACAGGCTTGGATGCAAAGCGTGCAACTGCCGCACAAATCGGTTCCGGCCTCGTCCGCATCGAGCTCCAGGGTCGTCAGAATTTCTCCCAACAGGAGCCATGAACCAAACTCAGGGGAGACCAGGTTGGAGTGCTTGCCGATCCATCCCAGGCCGGCCTGCTGAGCCCAGGCTTTTTCCATGACCGGCCCCGTATCGACGTAGGCGCGATGGCGATCCTCAGGTGCCAGAGTGGCGAGCCGTTCAGACAGCTGCGTTAACCGGTCACCCATGATGTTGTGATAGTCCAGTCCCCAGGCATACCGGGCAATCCGCCCGTTGCCCGGTCGTTCATCGGCCCGATGATCCGTGTAGTAATTCATTCCGACGGAAATAATGGACCGGCATCCGGGCAGGACCAGTGCCGGATCGGCCCGTCGTTCCGGGTCGCGCGTCATCCAGTTCATGGAGGCATGGAAGCCTCGCTGCAGCCATTCATGTAACCGGTCGAGGAGGCGGTGGGGAGAAACGCTGGGATTTTGGTTCGGTGCCGGCTGTGGTGGCAACCGGCTGATGCCGACGACATCGAATCCCAGCTCGCGCGCGGCTTGTGTAATCAGCGCTGTGAGTGGCTCGGGCATTACGGTTTCGCGCACTCGAAACGCACCATGAATTGGCCGGTGCAATGGCTCGAATCGCAGCGGGTGCATTGACCGGTAATCTTGTTTTTCCAGTCCGTCCCTTTTTTGTCGAAGGCGCAGAAGGTGCGACCGGCTTTGGAGACGGTCGTCCAGGGTTTGTCTGTCCCGGGAAATGTTGCGATGACACAGCCGGCTGGAATTGGTACTTGGCACTGATGGGCCGGATCACCCTTGGCCATGCCGAAACTGCAGGAGTGTTCGGTGGTGGCCGCAGAGTCAGCAGGTGCTTGTGCCTGCGCGTCGAACGGCATGACAAGAAGCGCAATCTGCACACTGAGTAGGCCAGGGGAAATCAGGCGGACGAGCCAGGACATCGTAGAGCGCTCCAGTGAAAAGGGCATGGTACCACAGCCTTGTTTCTGCGGCGAACCCTCATCTCCGGCATGCCCCGCTATTTCCGGCCCTGATCTTCCGATTCTGTCCGGACATTGTTCAAAAACCACCGTCGGTGTAGGGAGAAGCAGGAACGCGAGGGCGTAACTTGGTGCAAGAACAGGATCGGGCAAGTGGCATGTTAGTTGCGAGAACCGGTAGACCACTAGTGCGTGTGCATAGGTGTGCGACGGGACCACGAGATCCCGGCATGACGGGCAACAATCCTGTGTTCAAGCCGTTTTCTGATTGCACCATGGCTCAGGAAAGAATTTTGATTGTCGATGATGAAGTGGTGGTGGCTGAGGACATTCGTCGCCAGCTGCGGTCGCTGGGGTATGTTGTCGTCGGGGTGGTGGCCTCAGGAAGCGAGGCCGTGGATATGGCTGGAGAGCATCGGCCGGACCTGATCCTCATGGATATCAAGCTCAAAGGGCCGCTCGACGGGATCGATGCCGCTCGCATGATTCAAGCGCGCTATGGCACGCCGGTCATCTATCTGACGGCCTTCTCCGATGAGGACACGCTGAAGCGCGCACGGTATACATTGCCATTGGCGTATCTGATCAAGCCTTTTGTGAGCAGTGATCTGCGCGCTGCGATCGAACTGGCGCTCTTTCGTCATCGTGTGTTGCGTATTGCCGAGCAACGCGGCCGCTGGCTCGATTCGGTGCTGCAGTCGATGAGCGAGGCGGTCGTGACGATCGATGCTCAGGGAAAGGTGACGTTGCTCAACCAGGCGGCGGAGGGGCTGACCGGCTGGTCCCAACCGGACGCGCTCGGAAAGCCGATTCAAGATGTCATGGTCGTGGTGGATGCGGAGCGGCGCACACCGCTCGTGAATCCCGCCCTGTCAGTGCTGCAGCAGATCAAGGCTGTGGATCGGGGCACGCGCCCGTTCCTGCTCCTGAGTCGTCAAGGCGTCGAGCACGTGATCCACGAGAGCGCAACCGTGATCCACGATGAACAAGGCGGCCTGACCGGAGCTGTGCTGGTATTCCGCCTCGCCGTCGAGTAGCTATTGGGGACCGCGGCTCGCTGCCGTCAGTCACGGATTTACCGATCGCAGAAATCGGTATCGGCGGTCATTCCGTCATGCTCCGCACTCGCACTCCAGGCAGTCAATCAGTATACTTATCCTATGACCTCTTCCACGGTGATTGGTTCCATCGGCCCGTGCGTTTCCTGTTTGGAGTACCCATGATTCCTCGTGCCACCGTCGAACGCGCCTCGATCCCCTTCGTAACACCCAGCGTTCTGCGACTCGCCAGGCCCTTCGGTAGAGACTGATGCGTGCCATGGTACAGCTCATGTCTTTTCTGGGAACGCTGCTGGGCTGCTTGACGGCGTTCGTGTTGGCGACCACCCCTCAATCCTGGGCAGGAGAGGTCGGGTCGATCCATTTACTTCGGCCCCTTGTGGTGCAGTCTGAACCTGGTGGCGGGGTCAAAGCCACCGCCACGCTGCTCTTCCCGGGCAGTCCCTCCGTCCTGCATTCCATTCTCACCGAATATCGCAAGTGGCCCGAGCTATTTGAAACCCGTATGCGCATGGCACAGGTGGAGGAGCGCGAAGGCCATGTCCTGACGGACGTCTATATTTCCCATGCGCTGCTGCCAGGCGAGCAGCGATTGCTCTGTGAGTCGCAGGTGTTACCCGGCGGCGGGTTGGTGACCGATCTCAAAGGCGGAGATTTCAAGCAGTACCATCGCGAGTGGAGGCTGCAGGCGGCAGGTGAAGGCACTCAAACGAGAGCGGAGTTTGAATTGCTCGTCGAGCCCAAGACCATGATTCCCGATTGGTTGATCGCCGTTGCCATGGAGCGGGAGCTCACGGTGCACTTTCGTCTCCTGCGGCAACGGGCGCTGGATCTGGTTACGAAGGGAAGGTAAAGGTCGTCAGTTCGGCCTTCTCGACGCCTCGCTTGACGAACGCGCTGATCTCCAGCCCTCGTTCGATGCGGACGATATCCTCCAATTTGGTTCTGGTGCTTGGATGGAGGGGGACGAACAGTTTGCAGCAATCCTGATCGGGTTCGATGGATGTGGTGAAGCTGCCGATCTGTTGGGCCTGTTCCGTGATCTCGATTTTATCCATTCCGATGAGCGGGCGGAGCAAAGGAATCTCCGCCGCGTTTTCGACGACCACCAGATTCTCCGCTGTCTGCGAGGCCACCTGACCGAGACTGTCTCCGGTGACCAATGCCCAGCAGCCTTCCCGCCGCGCCAGCTCCTGTGCAATCTGCACCATGATCCGCCGGTATAACACCACACGAAACGCCGCCGGCGCATTGGCGACGATCTCCTGTTGAATTTCGCCGAACGGGACGATGTAGAGCTTGGAGTGATATTGGTACGTCGTTAAAAGTTGGACCAGCTCCTGGACTTTTTCCTCCGATGCGCGGCTGACCAGCGGCCGGCCGGAAAAATGGACGAAGACCGCCTTGCACCCGCGCTTGATCATGCGGTAAGCCGCGACCGGGGAATCGATACCTCCCGAGATCAAACAGGCGACTTTGCCGCTGGTGCCTACCGGCATGCCCCCGGGACCTTCGATTTTCCTCGCTGCAACATGGGCTTCCTTGGTGAGGAGCTCGATGTAGAGGGTCACGTCCGGCTGTTTCAGCTTGACGGCTTTCCCCATGGCTTCATGGAGATAGGCGCCGACTTCGCGCTCCACATCCATCGACGTCAACGGCAGGCGTTTATCCGCGCGTTTGGCCGTTACTCGAAACGAGGTAAACGTCTGTGTCCCAAGTTGACGCTGCGCAACCTGCTTGATGCTCGACAGGTCCGGCTCCCTGATGTCTAACGGCACGGATTCGCTCAGCAGGAAGTTTGAGACGCCGCAAATGCGACGGAGCCGCTCCGTCACCAGGTCCGGAGTGACGTCCTCGGGAATCGTCACCCGGATGCGTCCCTGCAGCGATTCGATCCGCCGGATCTTCAGGTCTTTGAGGGCCAGGCGGATGTTGCGGACGAGCCGCTGCTCGAAGAAATCGCGGTTACGGCCTTTGAGGGCGAGTTCGTGGTAGTGAATGATCGCGCAATGCATAGTCCCGGTCGCTGAAAACTTCCTCCGGCCGCGTTCTCAGTCGCTTGTCCTTCCTCACGTACCCACTCGTACGCTCGGTCGGCCAAGCTCCCTGCGGCCTTGCCGGAGAAATTTTTGAGCGACCTCCTTTTAATTAAGTTCGGTATTGGTTTGTGAAGAATTGCCGATCGTCGACTGCTGGCAACTTCGTTCTCGGCTCGACGATATCCTCAACGTACCACTGCGGGTACGCCTCCGGTATCTGTCTCGCCTGCGGCCTCGTTGGACAACCATTTTGAGCATCCTGCGGGAGGTTTAGAGAGGTTAGAGAGAATGAAGCGCTGATTCTAGAAACCGTTCGGCGTCGATGGCGGCCATGCAGCCGGAGCCGGCTGCCGTAATGGCCTGCCGGTATTTCGCATCCTGGACATCGCCTGCGGCAAACACGCCGGGCACACTGGTGTTCGTCCCGCGCGAGGTGAGGATGTAGCCCTGCTCGTCCATCTCCAATTGACCCTTGACGAGATCAGTGTTGGGACGGTGGCCGATGGCAACGAAGACGCCGGCGCAGGGGAGGTCTGTGGAATGGCCCGTCACGAGGTTCTTGAGCCGGACACCGGTGACCAGATCTTTCCCGAGAATGTCTTCCACGATGGAGTTCCAGGCAAAGGAGATCTTTTCATTGTTCATGGCCCGGTCTTGCATGATCTTGGAGGCACGCAGCTTATCGCGGCGGTGCACAAGGGTGACGGTGCGCGCAAACTTCGTCAGGAAGGTCGCTTCTTCCACCGCGCTGTCGCCGCCGCCGACCACGACCAAATCCTGGCCGCGAAAAAAATATCCGTCGCAGGTGGCGCAGGTCGAGACACCATACCCGGTCAGACGGTGTTCGTTCGGCAAGCCGAGTCGAATGGGGGAGGCGCCGGTCGCCAAGATGAGAGCGCTCGCCCCGATCGTTTGTTCTCCGTCGATGGTCAGGCGAAACGGTCTGGTCGACAGATCGATCGCGGAGACGTCGCCGGTCAGGAACTCTGTCCCGAATCGTTCGGCCTGACCACGCATCTCCTTCATCAACTCCGGCCCCATAATCCCTTTCGAAAACCCGGGATAGTTTTCGACTTCCGTCGTGGTTGTAAGTTGTCCGCCGGATTGCCAGCCTTCGATGAGAAGAGGCGACAGGTTGGCCCGCGCGGCGTAGATGGCCGCGGTCAGACCTGCAGGTCCGGAGCCGATGATCACGAGATGATGCATACGCGGATGCTAACACACCGATGCTGCGAGGGAAAAGCCAGAGGCACGGCATTTGGGTAACGATTCGCACGGATCACGGATGACCGAAGGCTGCTGGGTCGCAGATCCGCTAGGCGAGCCTGGCCAATTCGCGATAGAGCGATTTGACCAGCGTAAACAGGCGCGGGCGGGCGGTGGTTCCGTCGAGGACAAAGTCGGCGGCCGCCACTTTTTTCCTCAGGGGCCATTGATTACGGATGCGTCGGAGGGCTTCGCTGCGGGTCAATCCATTGCGTTTCTTCAATCGGGCGATCTGGGTTTCCCGATCGGCGGTGACCACGATGACCTTGTCCACGCGCGCATCAATGCCGGCTTCGTAGAGAAGAGGAACGTCGTAGATGACGACGGCGTTTGGATCCTTGCGGACGGCCAGCCTGGTAAGTCTCGCCTGTTCTCGCGCGACGCGGGGGTGGATGATCTGTTCCAAACGGCGAAGCCTCGCGCGGTTTCGAAACACCATGGTTCCCAGAGCCGGGCGATTGATCGT
>ERZ724512.1236-NODE-1236-length-11976-cov-4.212147_pt1 | contig 11976 bp, 13 predicted proteins | sample MGYA00376045_ERZ724512 | MGnify/ENA primary metagenome ERZ724512 (study PRJEB28724, sample SAMN07190883) | activated sludge metagenome | isolation source: activated sludge of sewage treatment plant in Hong Hong | place: Hong Kong | collected 2016-03-17 ... | reverse complement strand
CCGGCTCGGGCAAGTCGAGCTTCGTGAACTCGATGATCACCTCGATCATGATGCGGGCCACACCGGACGAGGTTCGGATGCTGCTGGTGGACCCGAAGCGGGTGGAGTTGACCCACTACGAGGGCATTCCGCACCTGGTCACTCCGATCATCACCAGCCCGAAGAAGGCCGCGGAGGCACTGCAGTGGGTGGTCCGGGAGATGGACGCCCGCTACGACGACCTGGCCGCGTTCGGCTTCCGCCACGTGGACGACTTCAACAAGGCCGTCCGGGGCGGCCAGGTGAAGCTTCCTCCGGGCTCTGAGCGGCAGCTCGCGCCGTACCCCTATCTGCTGGTGATCGTGGACGAACTGGCCGACCTGATGATGGTCGCGCCCCGCGACGTGGAGGACTCGATCGTCCGGATCACCCAGCTGGCCAGGGCCGCCGGCATCCACCTGGTGCTGGCCACCCAGCGTCCGTCCACCGACGTCGTGACCGGCCTGATCAAGGCCAACGTGCCGTCCCGGCTGGCCTTCGCGACCAGCTCGATGACCGACTCCCGGGTCATCCTGGACACTCCCGGCGCGGAGAAGCTCGTCGGCCAGGGCGACGCGCTGTTCCTGCCGATGGGCCAGTCCAAGCCGCTGCGGGTGCAGGGCGCCTGGGTGACTGAAGCTGAGATCCGTTCGGTGGTGAAGCAGGTCACCGAGCAGATGGCACCGCAGTACCGCGAGGACGTGGCCGCTCCCGCCGACTCGGGCAAGGCCGTAGCGGAGGACATCGGCGATGACCTCGAACTTGTCCTTGAGGCCGCGCAGCTGGTGGTGAGCCTCCAGCTCGGCTCGACCTCGATGCTGCAGCGCAAGCTGCGGGTCGGGTTCGCGAAGGCCGGACGCCTGATGGACATCCTCGAAACCAGGGGAGTGGTCGGCCCGTCCGAGGGTTCGAAGCCGCGCGAGGTGCTGGTCAAGCCCGACGACCTCGACGAGGTGCTGGCCGCCCTCCGCGCCGGCTGAACGCCTGCCGCGCGATCGACGCGCCACAACACCGGCCGGCTGGTCCCCGGGACCACCCGGCTCGACGAATGACGGCCTGCGTGAGGTAGCGTGGCGCGGGTGAGTCCGACGCCGGTGCACCTGATCAGCCTTGGTTGTGCACGCAACGAGGTCGACTCCGAGGAGATTGCCGGGCGCCTCGCAGCCGGGGGGTTCGCTCTGGTCGACGACCCGGACGACGCCGATGCGATCATCGTGAACACCTGCGGCTTCATCGACGCAGCGAAGAAGGACTCCATCGACACCCTGCTCGACGCCGCCGACCACAAGACCGCTGGCGGCCGGACCAAGGCTGTCGTCGCGGTGGGCTGCCTGGCCGAGCGCTATGGACGCGAGTTGGCCGAGTCTCTTCCCGAGGCGGACGCCGTCCTGGGCTTCGACGCCTACCCCGAGATCGCGGCCAAGCTGGAGTGGATCCTCGCGGGCGGGCAGGTCGAGGCCCACCTTCCGCGCGACCGCCGCGGCCTGCTGCCGGTGACACCGGTCGCGCGTCCGGCCCGCGCCGCGGAAGTGTCCGTCCCGGGTCATGCGATCCCCGGCCACGCGTGGATCCCGAGGCACCGGCTCGCCAGCGGGGCGTCCGCGCCCCTGAAGATCGCCTCCGGCTGCGACCGGCGCTGCGCGTTCTGTGCGATCCCTTCCTTCCGCGGCTCCTACCTCTCCCGTCCGGTCGAGGAGGTGGTCGCCGAGGCCCGCTGGCTGGTTGAGCACGGTGTCCGCGAGGTGGTCCTGGTCAGCGAGAACTCGAGCGCCTACGGCAAGGACCTCGGCACCACCCTCGAGCGGCTGCTGGTCCGCCTTGACAGCGTGGACGGGCTGGACTGGATCCGGGTCTCGTACCTGCAGCCGGCCGAGGTTCGGCCGTCCCTGATCGAGGCGATGCTGGGACTGGAGCGAGTGGTGCCCTACTTCGACCTGCCGTTCCAGCACGCTTCCGCCCCGGTGCTGCGCCGGATGCGCCGGTTCGGGGACGCCGACTCCTTCCTCGACCTGATCGGCCGGATCCGTGATGCCCGCCCCGACGCCGGGATCCGCAGCAACGTGATCGCGGGCTTCCCCGGCGAGAGCGAAGCGGACGTCGACGTGCTGGCCGGCTTCCTTGCCGCCGCCCGGCTCGACGCGGTGGGCGTGTTCGGCTACTCCGACGAGGAGGGCACGGAAGGGGCGAGCCTGGACGGCAAGGTTGACCCGTCCGCGATCGATGAGCGGGTGGACCGGCTGGCCACGCTGGTCGACGAGGTGTCCGCGGACCGCGCCTCCGAGCGGGTCGGAGAGCGGACCCAGGTGCTGGTGGAGGCGATCGCTCCGGACGGCACCCGGTCGGGAAGATCCGTACACCAGGGGCCGGAGACCGACGGTGGTACTACGCTCGGACCAGCAGATAACGATCTGGTCACGGGCGCGCTCGCCTGGGGCACGGTCACGGCGACGGACGGCGTGGACCTGGTCGTGGAGCTGGAGGGGTGATGACGCAGCACGCGCAATCCGCCGACGTCGGCGTGCCCGCCTGGCTGCCCAATGCGCTGACCGTGCTGCGACTGATCCTGGTCCCGGTGTTCCTGGTCCTGCTGTTCGTCCACCCCGATCAGTTCACCTGGCGGCTCGCGGCGACGCTCGCGTTCGGCGTCGCGATCCTGACCGACCTCTTCGACGGCAGGATCGCGCGTCGCTACAACCTGGTGAGCGATTTCGGGAAGATCTGGGACCCGATCGCCGACAAGGCCCTGACCGGTGCAGCCTTCATTTCGCTGAGCATCCTGGGCGAGTTGCCGTGGTGGATCACGATCATCATCCTGGTGCGCGAATGGGGCATCACCTGGATGCGCGCGGCGATGCTGAAGTACGAGGTGATGGCGGCGGCCGCCGGCGGAAAGCTGAAGACCGTGCTGCAGTCGATCGCGCTGATCATGTTCTTGCCGTACCCGATGCCCGCACTTCGCGACCTGCTCCCGTTCTGGTTCTGGCTGGCGTGGCTGGTGATGGGCGCGGCGTTCGTGCTCACCCTCGTCACCGGCGTCATGTACGTCCGCGACGCGCTGAAGCTCAAGGCCCAGGCAGCGGCGAAGGGCCCGGGTGGCCAGTCCTGACCCGGACGCGGCCGGGATCATCGCGACGCTGTCGGCGCGCGGACAGAGCCTGGCCACTGCGGAATCGCTCACCGGCGGCCTGATCGGGGCCGCGCTCACCGCCGTCGCCGGCGCCTCCGCCGCCTACCTTGGCGGTGTGGTGGCCTATGCGACCACGCAGAAGGCTCGGCTCGCCGGGGTGCCTTCGGAGCTGCTGGACGCGCACGGTCCGGTATCGCCCCAGACGGCGGCGGCCCTGGCCGTGGGGGTGCAGGCGGCAACCGGCGCGGACTGGGCGATCGCGGCGACCGGGGTCGCAGGGCCCGACCCGCAGGACGGGCACGAACCGGGAGAGGTGTGGCTCGGCCTTGCCGGGCCCGGCGTTCCCGCGCGGGCCGTTCGTCACACCTTCGCAGGGGACCGCGCGGAGATCCGCGCCGCCACCGTTGCGGCCGCGCTGGATCTGCTCGCTGCGGCGCTCGAGGATGCCGGCTGAGCGGACCCTGCACCGGGCGAGGCTGCGCGGGCCGAGTCGGCGCCGTGCTGTGGCCGGTCGGCCCCCGGAACCTCGACCACGACTTCAGGGAACAAGGACGCGTCCGCGTGGCGTTGTACCACCGTCGGAGACGAGCCCGGCAGGACAGGTAGAGTCGAGCCATGATTCAGGAAGTGCGCGAGCGGCCGCTGCTGATGCGCGAGCTGCTCGGTGAGTCGCTGCGGGAGCTGCGCACGTCCTCGAACCTGACCCTTCGCGAGGTGTCGGGCAAGGCCCGGGTCAGCCTCGGCTACCTCTCGGAGATCGAGCGGGGCCAGAAGGAGGCGTCCTCGGAGCTGCTGAACGCGATCTGCGGTGCGCTCGACGTGCCGTTGTCGAACGTGCTGCGCCAGGTCTCGGACAAGATCGACGATCACGCCGGCGTCACCCCGTTGCTCGTGCGCGGCCCGCACATCGCAGCGGCCTGACCCGATGCGCGAGGCGGACCTGAAGGCGAGGCTGGCGTCCCACCTCGGCGGGAGTTACTCACTGATGTGGTCGGACACGGTCGTGCTCGAGGCACTCGGGCACCGCACGGTGAGCGAGGCGCTGGCCGGTGGGATTCCGTGCAAGAAGGTCTGGCTGGCCGCGTGGGCTGCCCTCGAACTGCCCCTCACGGACCGGTGACAGCGCGCCTCTGCTGAGCCGTCCCGAAGCCTGTGGCCGAAAAGGGGACGGTTCTCCTTTCCGTCCACCTGACCCACGCGTGTCGCCCACATATCGAACATCTGTTCGGCTAGCCTTTGGACAGTTGCCCGGCGCGCGTGGAGATATCCACACCGACGCCACCACCTGACCGATTGTCAGTGGCGTTGCCTAGGGTGATGGCGACAACGACGGAAGTGTCGAGTGAGAGGACGCGACAGATGGCGGTAGCGGACCGGGAGAAGGCGCTCGCGGCGGCGCTGGCCCAGATCGAGAAGCAGCACGGCAAGGGATCGGTGATGAGGCTGGGCGAAGATGTCCGGCAGCCCATCGAGGTGATCCCCACAGGATCGATCGCACTCGACGTTGCGCTCGGCATCGGCGGCCTCCCGCGCGGCCGGGTGGTGGAGATCTACGGTCCCGAGTCCTCGGGCAAGACCACCGTCGCGCTGCACGCGATCGCGAACGCGCAGGCCGCCGGCGGCATCTGCGCATTCATCGACGCCGAGCACGCCCTCGACCCCGACTACGCGGCGAAGCTGGGCGTCGATACCGACGCACTGCTGGTCAGCCAACCTGACAACGGTGAGCAGGCGCTCGAGATCGCAGACACGCTGGTCCGCTCCGGCGCCTTGGCGCTGGTGGTGATCGACTCGGTTGCGGCACTCACGCCGCGGGCCGAGATCGAGGGTGAGATGGGTGACAGCCATGTGGGCCTGCAGGCCCGCCTGATGAGCCAGGCGTTGCGCAAGATGACTGGTGCACTGTCCGGCGCCGGTACCACGGCGATCTTCATCAATCAGCTGCGAGAGAAGATCGGGGTCATGTTCGGCTCGCCCGAGACGACCACGGGTGGCCGCGCGCTCAAGTTCTACTCCTCGATCCGGCTCGACGTGCGTCGCATCGAGACCCTGAAGGACGGCCAGGAGATGGTTGGCAACCGCACCAGGGTGAAGGTGGTGAAGAACAAGGTCGCGCCGCCGTTCAAGCAGGCCGAGTTCGACATCCTCTACGGACAGGGGATCAGCCGCGAGGGCAGTCTGATCGACTTGGGCGTCGACTGCGGCATCATCCGCAAGGCGGGCGCGTGGTTCACCTACGAGGCCGATCAGCTCGGCCAGGGCAAGGAGAACGCCCGCAATTTCCTGAAGTCCAACCCCGAGGTCGCCGCCGAGATCGAGCGACGCATTCTCACCCAGCTGGGAGTGGGGGCGTCCAAGGACGTCCCGGAGGGCGTCGACCCGGTTACCGGAGAGGTCGAGTTCTGAATCGCGGACAGAAGGACGATCGGGACGAGGTCGCCGGACTGTCGCCTGACGAGGGGCAGGACGGTGACCCGGTCTCGGTCGCCCGCGAGATCGCGCTGCGGCAACTCACGGTGCGGGCGCGAAGCCGGGCTGAGCTCGCCCGCGTGCTGTCCCGGAAGCACGTGCCCAACGACGTCGCCGACGTGGTCCTCGACCGACTCGCCGAAGTGGGGCTGATCGACGACGCGGAGTTCGCGCGCGACTGGTTGGCGGCAGGGGAGCGCCGGCAGAAGAGCCGAAGGGCGCTGCTGGCCGAATTGGGGGAGAAGGGTGTCGATCGCGACGTCATCGAAGCGGCGGTGGCTGACCTGGACTCGGACCGGGATTACCTGGTCGCCCGCGGCTTCGCCGAGCGGAAGGCCCGTTCACTGGTCGGGCTCGACCCGCAGGTGCAGTATCGCCGTCTCGCGGGCGCCCTCGCCCGCCGTGGCTTCGGCGCGTCCGTTGTCGCCCAGGTGACCCGCGAGGTCCTCGCCGAGACGGCAGAGCTTGCGGAATGACCCCGGTCGGCTTAGCCTGCCGATGGGTGCGCTAGCGAACCCTCTCCTGAGCGACTGATTGACCATCACTGGGGACTGAACCCCGCGATACTGCAAGGCCCGGCTCGGCCGGGCCCGACCTGCCACACCCATGGCCGTGCTGGCCGTGGCCGCTTGAGGACTGGGTTGTCAGCGTCCCCTCGAACGCTCAAGGAGGACGCCATGAATCCGACCGTCTTGCTGACCGTGTTGGTGGCCGTTCTGGCGCTGGTCACTGTGGCCCTGGTCGTCCTGTTTGTCCTTCTGGTTCGAGGGGGCGTGCCAGGGGGGCGCCCGGCCGGAGCGCGTCCCGCAACGCGACGGGGGCACCCGGGACCTCGTCGGCCCGCGCAGCCATCTCCTTCGTCCGGTCCGGTGCAACCCGCCCAGGACGAAGAGCTGCGGGCGCGGCGGCAGGCGGTGGACCGGCGTGAGGAACTGCTCGCCGAGCGGGAGGACCGGCTGAACCGCTACCTCGAGGAGGTGCACACCCGCGAGGCGCACCTCGACCAGATTGCCGCAGGGCTGGACGACCGGGAGGCCCAGCTCGACGAGGCGGAGCGCGAGCGTGTCGACGCCCTCGCCGAAGTCGCAGGGCTGTCTGCCGAGGACGCCAGGGCCGAGCTGATGGCGCACGTGGAGAAGGACGCCCGGCTGCACGCCGCGCAGCTCACCCGCGAGATCGAGTCCGACGCGCGTCGCAATGCCGACGCCACCGCACGTCAGATCATCGTGACCAGCATCCAGCGGCTCGCCGCCGAGCAGACCACCGAGTCGGTGGTGGCGACCGTGCCGCTGCCCGGCGACGAGATGAAGGGCCGGATCATCGGACGCGAGGGGCGCAACATCCGGGCCTTCGAACAGATCACCGGCGTGAATGTGCTGATCGACGACACCCCGGAGAGCGTGCTGCTCTCCTGCTTCGACCCGGTGCGGCGCGAGACCGCCCGGCTCACTCTGACCGAGCTGGTCGCGGACGGGCGGATTCATCCCGCCCGGATCGAGGAGGTGCACGAGCGCAGCAAGAAGAGGGTCGACGAGTTGTGCGTCCGCGCCGCGGAGGACGCGCTGATCGAGATGGGAATCACCGACCTCTCGCCGGGTCTCCTGCCGATCCTCGGCTCGCTGCAGTACCGCACGTCCTACGGCCAGAACGTGCTGCGACACCTGGTCGAGTCCGGCCACATTGCCGCGCTGCTGGCCGGCGAGCTCGGTCTCGACATCGAGACCTGCCGACGCGCCGCGTTCCTGCACGACATCGGCAAGGCGCTGACCCACGAGGCGGAGGGGTCGCATGCCAAGGTCGGCGCCGACCTGGCCCGGCGACACGGCGAGCACCCCGACATCGTCCACGCGATCGAGGCACACCACAACGAAGTCGAGCCGCGCACAGTCGAGGCGGTCCTGACTCAGGCCGCGGACGCGATCAGCGGCAGCCGCCCCGGTGCCCGCAGGGAGAGCCTGGAGATGTACGTGAAGCGCCTGCAACGTCTGGAGGACATCGCCAAGGAACACGCCGGCGTCGACAAGGTGTTCGCGATGCAGGCGGGGCGCGAGGTGCGGGTGATGGTCGCCCCGGAGCTGGTGAACGACGCGCAGTCCCAGACGATCGCACGCGACATCGCCAAGCGCGTCGAGGAGGAACTGACCTACCCCGGCAGCATCAAGGTGACGGTGGTGCGCGAGTCCCGGGCGGTGGCCCTGGCCAAGTGAGCGGGTAGAGTACCGCTCTGCTCCGCCCGTCCCCCGGCGGACGCCGGGATCCGCCGAGGCCGAAGGAAGTTCAGCACCGTGTCAGAGCGCACTTTCGAGGTCGTCACGTACGGCTGCCAGATGAACGTCCACGACTCCGAACGAATCGCTGGCGTCCTGCTGGACGCCGGGTACGTGGCCGCGGAGGACGGTGCGCAGGCTGACGTGGTCGTGTTCAACACCTGTGCCGTGCGGGAGAACGCCGACAACCGCCTGTACGGCAACCTCGGCCATCTGGCCCCGGTGAAACAGGCGCACCCCGGGATGCAGATCGCCGTCGGCGGCTGCATGGCGCAGAAGGACCGGCAGATCGTGGTTGACCGGGCTCCGTGGGTGGACGTCGTGTTCGGCACCAACAACCTCGGCTCCCTTCCTGTGCTGCTGGAGCGGGCGCGGGTGCAGCAGGAGGCGCAGGTCGAGATCCTGGAGTCGCTGGAACGCTTCCCGTCCACGTTGCCCACGCGGCGCGACTCCGCCTACTCGGCGTGGGTCTCGATCAGTGTGGGCTGCAACAACACCTGCACCTTCTGCATCGTGCCGGCGCTGCGTGGCAAGGAGACGGACCGGCGGCCCGGCGACGTTCTCGCCGAAGTGCGGGCGCTGGTCGAGGCGGGCGTCCAGGAGGTCACCCTGCTCGGTCAGAACGTGAACACCTACGGCGTGGAGTTCGGTGACCGGGGTGCGTTCGCGAAGCTGCTGCGCGCCTGTGGCGAGGTCGAGGGCCTGGAGCGCGTCCGGTTCACCTCGCCGCACCCTGCGGCGTTCACCGACGACGTGATCGCAGCGATGGCAGAGACCCCCAACGTGATGCCGAGCCTGCACATGCCGCTGCAATCCGGCTCCGACGCGGTGCTGAAGGCGATGCGCCGCTCCTATCGCAGCGAGAAGTTCCTCGGCATCCTCGATCGGGTCCGCACGTCGATCCCGCATGCGGCGATCACCACCGACATCATCGTCGGCTTCCCCGGCGAGACCGACGCCGACTTCGAGGCGACGATGGACGTGGTGCGCGCCTCCCGGTTCTCCGCGGCGTTCACGTTCCAGTACTCGATCCGGCCGGGCACGCCGGCGGCCACGATGCCGGACCAGGTGCCGCACGAGATCGTCCAGGAGCGCTATGAGCGGCTGGTCGACCTCGTCGGCGAGACCGCCTGGGCCGAGAACCGCAAGCTGGTCGGGGAAAGGGTGGAGGTGTTGTTCGCCGACGGTGAGGGACGCAAGGACGCCGCCACCCAGCGGATGTCCGGACGGGCCAGGGACAACCGGCTCGTGCACGTGCGCGTCCCGGACGATCCGGGACGGCGTCCGCGCCCCGGTGACCTCGCCGAGGTGGCGATCACCTATGCCGCTCCGCACCACCTGAACGCCGATGACGGGCTGATCGGCCTGCGCCGTACCCGCGGCGGGGACGCCTGGGAGGACCGCCGAACGGGCCCGGAGGAATCCTCGGGTGACGAGACGGGTCGTAGGGCGGCGCCCACCGTGCTGGGGTTGCCGCGGCTGGCCCGCGCCTGAGTACCGGAACGCAGACGCGCCAAGGGGCCGACCTCTCGGTCGACCCCTCGGCTTTCGTCGTGGTGCGGGAAGTTCGTCCCGCGTCCAGATCTGTGGGCTACAGGATTACTTGGCCTCGCCACCCAGCTGGTCCTTGAGGAACTGCTGGGCCTGGTCCACCTGGTCCGCGAACTGGCCGCCGGTCTTCTCGTCGACGAAGTCACCCACCTTCTCGATGCCTTCGACAACTTCAGCTTCGTGGCCGGCCACGGCACCTTGGATCTGTCCGACGATGTCCATGCGACCTCCTTTCTGCCACCGGCGCCGAGTCTCTCCCGGCTGCGACCTCCATTGTCTGCCGCCCGGTGGGCGCTGCCAAGCATCCCGGGTCGAGAGTTGAGACAATGCCGAACGTGACCATCCCGGTTGTGGCGCTCAATGGCCCCACGGCAAGCGGAAAGACCGCTGCGGCCGTGGCGCTCGCTGGTGCGCTCGGCGCGGACGGGATCGTCGCAGAGGTGGTCAGCGCGGATTCGATGCTGGTCTACCGCGGCATGGACATCGGCACGGCGAAACCGACCCTGGCCGAGCGTGGCGGCGTGCCGCACCACCTGATCGACATCATGGACGTCACGCAGTCGGCCAGTGTCGCGGACTTCCAGTTCCTGGCCAGGTCGGCGATCGCGGACTGCCGTGCCCGGGGCGTCGTGCCCCTGCTGGCCGGAGGGTCGGCCCTCTACGTGCACGCGATCCTCGACGACTTCGACTTCCCCGGCACTGATCCGGCCGTGCGTGCCCGGCTGGAGAGCGATCTGGCCGAGTTCGGTGCGCCTGAGCTGCACCGCCGCCTCGCAGCCGTCGCCCCGGAGACAGCGGAAGGCATCCTGCCCGGCAACGGCCGCCGGATCGTCCGTGCGCTGGAGGTGATCGAGTTGACCGGTAGCTTCCGGTCCACGCTGCCCAGCTGGAACTACGCCCTCGACGACGTTCTTCAGTTCGGGCTCGACCTTCCTCGCGACGTGCTGGACGCGCGGATCGAGGCCCGCGTGGAGCGGATGTGGGCCGACGGGCTGGTTGCTGAGGTGGAGCGCCTCGTCGGGCGGGGTCTTCGGGAGGGCCGGACGGCCTCCCGCGCGCTCGGCTACCGGCAGGTGCTGGCGCTGATGGACGGCGAACTCACCGAGGCCGAGGCGATGCAGGCCACGATCACGGGCACCCGGAAGTTCTCCCGAAAGCAGTTGGGCTGGTTCCGCCGGGACCCCCGGATCACCTGGCTTCCCGCCGGGCCGGAGAGCGCCGCGTCGATGGCCTCCGCTGTCCGGGGTATCGTGGCCGGAGCCCGAGGGGAGTGAGCATGCAGATCGAGTTCGCGAAGGGTCACGGCACCCGCAATGACTTCGTGTTGTTCGCCGACCCCGACAACCTCTACGCGCTCACTGCTTCCGAGGTGGCCTTCCTCTGCGACCGGCGCGGTGGGATCGGCGCGGACGGCGTGTTGCGGGCGGTGCGCGCGGAGTTCGTGCCGGGCTTCGAAGGCGAGACGGATCGCTGGTTCATGGACTACCGCAATGCCGACGGGTCGGTGGCGGAGATGTGCGGCAACGGGCTGCGGGTCTTCCTGCGCTATCTGGCCGAGGAGGGCCTGGTCTCCGGTCCGGAGGTCACGGTCGCGACCCGGGCCGGTCTGCGCACCGGTACTTTCCGCTCCGACGGGCGGATCGCTGTGACGATGGGTCCGGCGACGACCGGCGAGGAGGTGGTGCTGCGGCTCGGCACCGAGAGCTGGCGCGCGAGGAGCGTCGACGTGGGAAACCCGCACGCGGTCGCCGTGCTCCCGAGCGCCCGGGCGCTGCGTGACCTCGATCTCACCCACGCTCCCACCTGGCACCCCGCGGAGGCCTTCCCGAACGGCGTCAACGCCGAGTTCGTGGTGCGCGAGGCGCCCGGACGGATCCGGTTGCGCGTCCACGAGCGTGGGGTGGGCGAGACGGAGTCGTGCGGCACCGGTGTGGTGGCTGCCGCCGCGGCCATGGGGGATGCCGACCACTACGTCGTGGATGTGCCGGGCGGAACCCTCGATGTGGACCTGTCCGGCGAAGAGGCCGTGCTGGTCGGGCCCGCCGTCGTGGTGGCCCGCGGAACCTGCACGCTGGGTGAGGGCTGAGCGTTGACCTCCCCGTACTCCACGCCCACTCCGGAAGAGCCCGACTTCGATGGCGACCAGCAGGACCTCGCCGATCGGCTCTCGCTGCGCCGCGTGGCCGGCATGTCGACCCAGCTGGCCGACATCACCGAGGTCGAGTACCGCGAGCTTCAGCTCGAGCGGGTCGTGCTGGTGAGCGTGTGGACCACCGGCAGCCAGGTCGACGCCGACAACGCGATGGCCGAACTGAAACTGCTGGCCGAGACCGCGGGCTCGGAGGTGCTGGAGGGCCTCGTGCAGCGCCGCGGCACGGCGGATCCGGCGACCTTCATCGGCCGGGGCAAGGTGGAGGAGCTGCGCCAGGTTGTGATCGCCACCGGCGCTGACACCGTGATCTGCGACGGCGAGCTCGAGCCCGCCCAGTTGCGCAACCTGGAGGACCGGGTCGGCGTGAAGGTGATCGACCGCACGGCCCTGAT
>ERZ724512.1235-NODE-1235-length-11981-cov-4.678769_pt1 | contig 11981 bp, 9 predicted proteins | sample MGYA00376045_ERZ724512 | MGnify/ENA primary metagenome ERZ724512 (study PRJEB28724, sample SAMN07190883) | activated sludge metagenome | isolation source: activated sludge of sewage treatment plant in Hong Hong | place: Hong Kong | collected 2016-03-17 ... | reverse complement strand
TTCATTCGAAGCGTCGCATTCATTCGAAGCGTCGCATTCATTCGAAGCGTCGCATGGCGCCTCGCGCGGCGCGCATTTGCCTGCGCGCCGTGTGCGCCTCTATCATGAGCGCATGAAATTCCTCGATCAGGCCAAAGTCTATATCCGCTCGGGCAATGGCGGAGCGGGCTGCGTCTCGTTCCGCCGCGAGAAGTTCATCGAGTTCGGCGGGCCGGATGGCGGCGACGGCGGGCGCGGCGGCGACGTGATCGCCGAATGCGTCGACGGCCTCAATACGCTGATCGACTATCGTTACCAGCAGCACTTCAAGGCGAAGACCGGCGGCCATGGCATGGGGAAGAACCGTTCCGGCGCAAGCGGCGCCGACGTGCTCCTGAAAGTGCCGGTGGGGACCCAGGTCTTCGACGAAGACAACGAGACGCTGCTTGCCGATCTCACGGAGGTCGGAGAGCGCGTCGTGCTCGCGCGCGGCGGAAACGGCGGCTTCGGCAACGCCCATTTCAAGTCTTCGACCAACCGCGCGCCGCGGCACGCCAATCCCGGACAAACGGGCGAAGAGCGCACGCTTTGGCTGCGGCTCAAGCTCATTGCCGACGCGGGCCTGGTCGGGCTGCCCAATGCCGGAAAATCGACTTTGCTCGCTGCGGTGAGCGCCGCCAAGCCGAAGATCGCCGACTATCCCTTCACGACCCTGCATCCGCAGCTCGGCGTCGTGTCGATCGATGGGCGCGAGTTCGTGCTGGCCGATATTCCCGGATTGATCGAAGGCGCCCATGAGGGCGTCGGCCTCGGCGATCGTTTCCTCGGCCATGTCGAGCGCTGCCGCGTGCTGCTGCATCTCGTCGACGCTACGGGCGGGCATGCGGGCGAAGCGTACGACACCGTGCGCGCCGAGCTTGCGGCCTATGGCCAAGGCCTTGCGGAAAAGCCGGAGGTCGTCGCGCTCAACAAGGCCGACGCGGTCGACCCCGCGGAATTGAAGCGGCAGGCCGCGCGGCTGAAGCGGGTGGCCGGCCGCGCGCCGCTCGTTCTTTCCGGCGTGACCGGCCAAGGCGTGCCGGAGGCGATGCGCGCCATCGCGGCCGTGATCGAGCAGACGCGTGTGGCCGCGACGGCGGCGGGCGAGGCTGCGGCCTCGCGGCCGTGAGCAGGCGGACGATCGTGCGGCAAGCCGGCCGCGTAGCCTGCACAGCTATTCGTTCGCCGACAGCGAAAACTGAAAAGTCATCCCCGGACCGCTGTTGCGCGACGCCCAAATCCGCCCGCCATGCGCCTCGACGATCGACCGGCAGATCGAGAGCCCCATGCCGAGTCCGTCCGGTTTTGTGGTGTAAAAGGGGCTGAAGAGGCGGTCCAGCCTGTCCGGCTCGATCCCCGCGCCGGCATCTTGCACGGACACGACGGCCTCGCCGGCCTCGCTTCGCCGCGTGCGGATGAGCAGTTCGCGGGCATGATCGGCGGTCGCGGCCATTGCCTGGATGCCATTGATCGCAAGATTGATGATCACCTGCTGCAGCTGGATGCGATCGCCATGCACCAGGCGCATTCCCGGCGTCAGATCGAGCCGGATTGCGACGCGCTCATTGTCCGCCTGACGTCTGATCAGGGCGACGGCGTCGCCGACGACATGATTGATGTCGAGCGGGCCCATCTCCGGCGCCGTCTTGCGCGAGAGCGCGCGGATGCGAGCGATCACGTCGCTGGCGCGACGGGCGTCGCTGATCATGGCCTCCATGGAGGTGCGCACCTCATCCAGCACCGGCGGCTGCCGGCGAAGCCACTGCAGTCCGGCTGCGCCGTTCGTGGTGATGGCGGTGAGCGGCTGATTGACCTCGTGCGCGATCGAGGCTGCGAGTTCCCCCAGGGTCGTGACGCGTGTGACATGCGCGAGCTCCGCTTGCGCGTCCTGCAGCGCCTTTTCCGCCTGCGTGGCGGCGGTGATGTCCATCACCGCACCGACATATTCCATTTTGCCGGGGTTTCCGATGGCGCGCGCGATGACATGAATGAACTTGACGGCGCCGTCGGGCAAACGCAGGCGATGCACGAAGTCGACGTCGCGCGCCCCCTGTTTGGCGCTGTCGATGGCGCCTTGCACGAGGGGCAGGTCGTCGGGATGCACGCGCTGCATGACGAGCGCGACGGTCGGTATCGTCCCCGGTTCATAGCCGAGGATCCGATAAGTCTCCTCGGACCAATAAAGCTCCTGCCCCCCGATCGCCCAGCCGAAACTTCCGGTGAGACTGAGCCGTTGCGCTTCCGCCAGATAGGCTTCGCTGCGGCGAAGCGCGGATTGCGCCGATTTCATCCGCAGGGCGAGCAACGTCGTGATCACGATCGCGGCAATGCTGACGAACAGCCGGAAGGACGCCGAACTCGTCTCCAGCCCGTGGGCGAACACATAGCTCGCAATCGCCAAGACGACGCAGGCCGCCGAAACGAGCAGAATCCCCCGCCTTCCAAGGATGTTGGCGGCGATCAATACGACGACGACATAGAGCACCGCCACCGCCCCCTCGAGGGGCGTGAACGTATCGACGAGGAAGATGTCGATCGCAAGCGCGGCGGCGACAATGGGAGGAAGGGCAGAGAGGGCGATCGCTCGGAGGCGCGACTTATTCCTCATCTGGCTCCTTCCGAGGCGCTAGAGCAGATTCCCGATTGCATCGAGATCGCGAGGGCTACGCACGCCGGCCCGATCCTCACATCTCCGTGGGCGCGCCGCGAGAGGCGTTCGCCCGGCGCGTCTCGGGCTGCCACTGAACCGCCAGCGCCTGAGCCTGAGCGATCTGGTCGGGCGACATCTTCTTCTCCACCGAATCGCGATTTCCGGTGGCGCGATCACGCGCAATCGACGAATTGAAGTGCGCGGCGGCGAGGTTGAACCACATATGCGCCAGGACATTGTCTTGCGGCAACCCGTCGCCCGTCGCGTACAGGATGCCGAGATTGTACTGCGCCTCGGCATTGCCGCGGTTCGCGGCGATCTGATACCAGCGCGCCGCCTCCGAATAGTCCTGCGGCACCGTCTTGCCTTCGGCGAACATGAGGCCGACGTATAACTGCGCGATGCTGTCGCCCTGCTCGGCGGCGCTGCGGAACCACTTCATCGCTTCGCGTTCGTCGCGCTCCACGCCGCGGCCGTTGTAATACATGAGCCCCAGGAGGGATTGCGCGCGGGGATCGCCCAGGTCCGCCGTCGGTCGCGCAACCCGCAGCGCAAATGTGTATTTCTTGTTCTCATAGGCGTCGTAGGCGGCGGCGATGTCCCGGTTGGAGTGCGAGAGCATGGGAATCCAACGGGTCGCGACCTTTTTGATCGGTTCCCGGTTGACGACAAACGTTACTCCCAAAAGCAGGACGACCGCAGCGACGGCCGCGACGAGGTAGCGCTCGCGGCGCTCGGAGATCTCCTTGAATCCGGCGACCTTCGCCTCCAAGCAAGCGACTTTTTGCTCGAGGCGTTCAACGTGCGCACGCTTTTTGTTTGGCGTGGCCCCCCAAAGGCCAAGCAATGCCATGATACGCTCCTTGTCGGACCCTCATTGGACAGAGCGACGGTTAGATAGTAACGCGACGTGGATTGCGCAAACCGCGCAGTTGATGGCGCGCAACGGCCACGCGGCTGCCGTGATCTGCATCGCCGCCTGCCGGCTTTCAAGGCCGCCAGGACGCAACCTTGCGAGGCGGCGTTGCTCGTGATTCCCAGCGTTGCTGCCAAAATTGCTCTCTAGTGACCGTTTCGCCGCCCCAAAGCCTTCTCGACCGATTGAATCAGCCGCGGCCCTTCGAAAGGTTTGCTCAAAAAGCAGGCGGCTCCGGCCTTGAGCGCCCGTGCACGGATCGCATCTTCTGGAAACGCCGTCACGAAAATGATGGGAACGCAATGACCGTGCGCTCTCAGATGGGCCTGAAGCTCGATTCCGGACATGCCGGGCATTTGAACATCGACGATCAGGCAGGCCGAGTCGCTCACGTGCGGCGAGAGCAGAAAATCACCGGCCGAGACGAACGCGTGCACCACGTATCCGTAGGAGGTCAGCAACCGGCTGGTTGCCGCGCGCACGGACGCATCGTCTTCGATGACGGAAATGGTTGGCGGTTGCGACAAGGAGGCTGTCCTTCATGTGCGCGAGAAACGAATGCCTGTCGCCCGACCTGCACCGCTGAAGATGCCTATGCGACGCCGCCCAAGAAATTATACATAGGTTTGCGCGCATTCACGATTTGCCGCGGCGCACGTCGAGGAGTTCGGCCATTCGCACCAGATCGGCGAAGGATCGCGCACCCATTTTCCGCATCACATTGCCGCGATGTATCTTGACCGTGATTTCGGCAAGGCCCGTTTCGGCGGCGACCTGCTTGTTCATCAGTCCGGCGGTGACGAGGCCCATCACCTCTCGCTCCCGCGGGCTGAGGCGATCGAACAGCCCCCGCAGGTCTGCCGTGGTTTTGTCGCTCGAGCGCCGCTTTCGATCCTGTTCGATCGCCGCCGCAACCGCGTCCAGCATGTCCTGATCGCGGAATGGCTTGGTCAGGAAATCGATCGCTCCCGCCTTCATGGCCCGGACCGTCATCGGGATATCGCCGTAGCCGGTCATGAAAATGATCGGGATGTGAATATCGGCGCGCGCGAGTTCCGATTGGAAGTCGAGGCCGCTGATCCCCGGGAGCCGGATGTCGAGCACGATGCAGCTTGGCACGTCAGGGAACGTGCCCTGCAGCAGTTCCCTGGCGGAGCCGAACAGCTCGACGCGCAATCCGACCGACCGGAAGAGACTGCTTAGCGATCTGCGCAGCGAGTCGTCATCGTCGACGACGAAAACGACGGCTTCATCCGCGCCCGATGGGCCCGGCTGCGATGGCGGCCGTGGTGTCACGACGCGAACTCCGAATGCGCCCACAAAGCAAATCTTGGTGTCACAGCGATCTGCGATCGGGCGGCGGCCAAACCAAGGTATGAGGTTCTAGAACCAATACAATATGCCACTCAACACACGTACGATCGAGCCGGCCATGTCAGGCGATCTACCTTGACGTTCATCGGGGCGGCGGTGCGCCGGGGGAACCCGGGCGATGCCCGCGTCCTTAACGTCATGGGTGAGCGCCATGTGGAAAGACTTCCCGCCGACGGACGACCCTTCGCCTCTTGCCATCGCGCCTCCAGAGCCGTCGCAGGCGGATGCAGCGCCGCGGTCCAACCACCAGATAAGTGGTGCCGCCAGCGCGGATACCGATGCGGGTACGGGCGGAAGCGCTGCGCGCCAGTTACTGAAGCCCGACCATGAACGGCTGCCCGAGGTGTGGGAAAAAAAGGCGCCGCCGGTGACGCAAGAACAAGCCCGAAGAGCCGCGCGTAAAGGCCTTCTTCGGCGCCATCCGATCATGGTGCTTGGCGGCGCGGTTGTCGGCATGGCGGGCGCCTTCGCCGGCTACGTCTATTGGGACCACGCCAGCCGTTTCGAGTCGACCGATGACGCATTTGTCGCTTCGCGGCCGTTCTCTGTCGCGCCGAAGGTGGCGGGCTACATCACCTCGGTGCCGGTGACGGACAATCAGCATGTCGGCACCAACGACCTGATCGCTCTGATCGACCAGCGTGACTATCGAATCGCGCTGGAGCAGGCTCAGGCGCAGGTGGCGGCCGCCGAAGCCAATATCCAGAACATCGGCGCGCAAATCACCGTGCAACAGGCCCAAGTCAATGCGAGCCAGGCGCAGCTCGACCAGGCGCAGGCGGCGCTGGTGTTCGCGAAGCAGCAAGCCGCGCGCTATCAGGATCTGGCCGCGAACGGCGCCGGCTCGGTGCAGAATGCGCAGCGGTTCGATTCCGCGCTTCACCAGCAGGAGGCCGCCGTCAAAAGCGCGCAGGCGGCGCTCGCGGCCGCGCAGCAACAAATCCAGTCGCTGACCGCGCAGCGCAGCAACGCGGTTGCCAGCCTCGGCGAGGCCAGCGCCCAGCGGGATCAGGCGCAACTCAACTTGTCCTACACGCGCGTGACCGCGGGCGAGCCGGGCCGCGTCGTCAATCTCACCGCGGCGGTGGGCGAGTTCGCGCAGCCCGGCAGCAGCCTCACGATGTTCGTGCCGGACGACATCTGGGTCACGGCGAACTTCAAGGAGACGCAACTCGCCCACATGCGGCCCGGCCAGCCGGTGACGATGCGCGTCGACGCCTATCCTGACCGGCTCATTCGCGGCCATGTCGCCAGCGTCCAGCCCGGCTCCGGCACGGCGTTCTCGTTGCTCCCGGCGGAGAACGCCACGGGGAACTACGTCAAGATCGTCCAGCGCGTTCCGGTCAAGCTGCTGATGGACGGCCAGCCGTCCGATCTCGTGATGGGACCCGGCATGTCCGTCGTGCCGACGGTGCGCGTGCAGGCGCAGACGTCATTGTATGAACGGATGACGGCGACTTGGCGCAGCCTGTGGGGGCGCGCATGAGCGCCGCGGCTGTGGTTGGGGCAGGCCGGCTGGAAACAGCCGGATCTGCGGGAGTAAATCCGTGGCTGATCGCCGTCGTGGTTTCCATTGCGGCTTTCATGGAGGTGCTCGACACCACCATCGCCAATGTGGCGCTTCCCTACATCGCCGGCGGCCTGGGAGTCAGCGAGGATGAAGCGTCCTGGGTCGTCACGACGTACCTTGTCGCCAATGCGATCATTCTGACCGCCAGCACCGCGCTTGCGGAGATGTTCGGGCGGAGGAAGTTCTACCTCATCTGCGTCGCGCTGTTCACGCTGAGCTCGGTGCTTTGCGGCTTTGCCTGGAATCTGCAATCGCTCCTGCTGTTCCGGATATTGCAGGGGCTGGGCGGCGGCGGCATGGTGCCGGTTTCGCAAGCAATCCTCGCCGATGCGTTTCCGCCGGCGAAGCGCGGTCAGGCTTTCGCCGTGTTCGGGGTCGTGGTCGTCGTGGCGCCGGTCGTGGGCCCAACTCTCGGCGGCTGGTTGTCCGACGACTATTCGTGGCACTGGTGTTTCCTGATCAACGGGCCCGCGGGCATCCTGTCGATGGCGTTGATCGCTCTGGTGCTGCCGGCGGCGAAGGAGGCGGTGGCGGCGCGCTCCCGCGCGGGCCGTTTTCAATTCGACGTCGTCGGCTTCATCCTGGTCGCGACATTTCTCGGCGCGCTCGAGGTCATACTCGACCGCGGCCTCGAAGACGATTGGTTCGGCTCACGCTTCATCGTGACGTTCGCGATTATTTGCGGGGCCGCGTTCGTCGGCATGATTCCCTGGGAGCTTACGCGGAAGAATCCGGTGGTCGACATCCGCATGGTGGCGCCGCGTCAGTTCGGGGCCTGCTTCGTCGTCATGTTGGCGGCGGGCGCGATCCTGATTGCGACGACGCAAATCCTGCCGCAGCTGCTGCAGGAACAGTTCAACTACACGGCAACCTGGGCTGGCCTGGCGTTGTCGCCCGGCGGCGTCTCGGCCATGGTGGCGATGTTCCTCGTGGGGCACTTGCTGGTTTACGTCCAGCCGAAATATCTGATCGTGGCCGGCGCGGCGATCGTCGCACTGTCGATGTACTACCTGACCAGCTTGTACGCGGACCTCGATTTCTGGTTCTTCGCGTGGTCGCGCATCTATATCGGGATCGGCCTCCCGCTCTTCTTCGTGCCCATCCTGACGGCGTCCTATGACGGCGTTCCGGCTGAGAAGCTCGGCCAGGTCTCGGCGCTCATCAACGTCGCGCGCAACGTGGGCGGCTCGGTGGGCGTTTCGTTATCGCAAAATGTGCTGGCGCACCGCGAGCAGGCGCATCAAAGCCGCCTGATCGAGCATGTCATACCCTCCGCGCCGGGGTACCAGGAGACGCTGCGGCAAGCGACCGATTACTTCATGGCTCAGGGCAGCACGCTCCTTCATGCGAAACAGCAGGCCTTCGCCTGGATCGGCCAGCAGGTGCAAACGCAGGCGTCGCTTCTCGCCTACATCGACGTGTTCTGGACCCTGATGCTGGTGTCGGCGGCGATGATCCCGCTCGCCCTCCTGCTCCGCAATGTCAAGCTCGGCGGTGACGCCCCGCCGGCTCACTGACCGACGAGAGAACGTTGACGCATTCATTGGGAGGCTGGAGCGCATTCGTCCCGATGGGATCGGAATTCGCTCCGGTCACGGCGAGTGCAAAAATGGCGAATGCAAAAATTCGCCTACGCCGCCTTCCATTTGATGGAGCAGCCGACGGAGGGCATCTGACCGGTCGGCGCCTTGCCCTGGGCGATCGTGCGCATCGCTTCGACGAGCTCACGACGCGCATCCGGCGGCGGGGGAGTCGTGCGGCCCTCGTCCAGGCGGCCGCGATACTGAAGCGTTTGCCGTGCGTCGAAGCCGAAGAAGTCCGGCGTGCACATTGCGCCATACGCCCGCGCCACCGACTGATCCTCGTCGTGCAGGTAGGGAAACGGGAAATCATTCGTCCCGGCGAAGCGCTTCATGTTGGCGAACGAGTCTTCCGGATAGTGTTCGGCGTCGTTCGAGCATATCGCGGCAAAGCCGACGCCTTCCGCCATGAGCGTCCTGGCGTCTCGCACCAGCCGGTCGATGACGGCTTTGACGTAAGGACAGTGATTGCAGAGAAAAACGATCACCGTTCCTTTGGAGCCTGCGATGTCCTGCAAGGCGTAGGTCTTCCCGTCGGTGGCGGGCAGCCGGAACGGCGGCGCCGGGGAGCCGAGGGCTGTCGATGCGGCGGTTGCGGCCATGCGCGACCTCGTCGTTGGATGTCCTGCGACGGGAAGCATGGCACGGTTATGATGCGCTGTCGCCCGCGTCGTTTGGCGGCGCTCGCCTCAGCGTTCCATCACCCGCGCTGCCGGTCGAACAGGCGGCGTATCCAGTCGGAAATCTCCAGCGTGAGGAGTTTGAAGAAACTGCCGATCGAGTCGGCGGCGACGCGCTGAAACACGACGACGCCATTTGCAGGCAAGCGGGCGGTGAAGTCGCCGTGGGCGCAGACCAACCGCTTCGGGTTCGTCACGCCAGTGCCGCCGTACGCCGTCGCGTCGCTGTTGAGCACCTCGGCAAAAACGCCGAGACGCAGCGCGTTATGCGAAATCCGGTAGCCGTCGGCGAACGGGGCGTTGCTGAGGGTCGCGATCACGAGAAATTCTTTTTTCCCGAGCCAACGGCGGAATGCGATGGCGCGGTTGGCGTCATGGACGTGCAGCACCTCGACCTGGGGCGATCTCAGCGCCGCGTGCTGCCGGCGCAGCCGGATGGCGTCGCGATAGAAGTTGAACAGCTTTCCGCCGCTTGTCGCGCGCAGCGCGTGGAAGTCCTCCCGGTGATAAAGCCAGTCATGGTAGCGGTACGGCTCCTTTGCGCCGACCTCCTCGCCCATGAAGAACATCGGAACGCCGGCAGCCAGCAGCGTGAGGCCGGCGACAGCCCGGCAGCGGGATTCCGCCCAGTCGCGGTTGCCGTCCAGCTTGCCGTTGACGGCGGTCTGGATGGTGCGGGCCGAACGCAGCTCGCGATTGCCTTCCCAGTAGGCGGCGTTGCCGGCCTGATCGTGCGACTCGTGATAGATGACGTGGCCCGGCGTCTTCAGCAGCGTTGTCGCCAGCGACGAGACCGCGAGCGGATTGTTGCCGCCGAAGCCGGCGAAGTGCAGGAGACGGGCCTGGCGTGAGTCGTTCTGCGAGTCGCCGATCAACTGATGATACCACTCGGCCCACCAGGTCGCGTCGAAGCCGATGCCGCCGCGTTCCTGCGGCTCGGTGATCGCGTCCCAGCCCGTATGGTCCTCGGCGGTCAGAATGATCGAGGGCTTGAGCAGGCGAAGCGTGCGCACCCACTCGCGCAGGAACTTGGTTCCGAACAGGTTGGCTTCCGCGCAGATCGCGCCGTTGCCGTCGATCACATTGTCGCGGTGGAATGATTGGGTGAGATCGACACGGAATCCGTCGACGTGGAACTCGCTCAGCAGCATGGCGGCGCTGCTGATGAACAATTGGCGGACCATCTCGCTGCGGAAATTCGGCGTGGCGCCGCTCGATCCGTTGCTGAGGTAGCCGCCCTCCGGCCGCGCCCAGTCCGAAGGCTTTCCCTGGTACCAGTAATAGACGTTCGTGGTGTGCGTATTGCTGTCGTACATCCACTGCGCGCGTTCGGCGTCGTGGATGAAGTGATTGTAGACGACATCGACCAGCACGGCGATGCCGCGCCGGTGGCACTCGCGCACGAAATGCTTGAAGCGATGCGGACCGCCGCCGGAGTGCTCGATCGCAAAGTAATGCGAGGTGCCGTATCCCCAGCTCCAGCCCTCCGCTTCGGTCAGCGGCATCAGTTCGATGGCGTTGACGCCGAGTTCGACCAGATGATCGAGCAGGTCGACGGCGTCGTGGAACGAGCCCGGCAGCGGGTTGCCGGCTTCGTCGCGCTTTCCGGCGCCGAGGCCGTCCACATGCATTTCGTAGATGACGAGTTCGTCCAGGCGCTTGGGCACTGGCCGGCGCCGGTCGTACTCGGTGGCCCAAAAGGCCTTGTCGTCCAGCGATTGCGCCGGCGGAAAAGCGTCGTCGTCGATATCGCTGCTCACGCACTCCGGATCGATGACCATCGAGCAGCTCTTGGCGCCGTCGAGATCCTGGCGGGTATGATTCCAGGGAGCCTCGCCCTCGCGCGGGTTCTCCGGCTTCTTGTGTCCGGACCCGATCTGGCAGCGCGAATAAAGATCCGTCCGATAGGCGACGGAGCCGTCGTCCTTGCGAATGCGGAACATGTAGAGCTGGTGGTCCCAGCGCGCGAAATCGGCAAGCGCGGGGTCCGCAGGATCGCTCTCCCAGATGCCGCTGCCGTCGGCTCGCTTGGTCAGCTTGAAGGCGTGCTTTACGCCACGGCCATCATTCCAGATGTACCCGCTGACGGGTTCGCCGATGACGACATCGACCTCGCGCGCGTTCGGCGCCCAGACAGAAAACACCAGCGCTGGTTTCTTCGTGCCCCTGGGCCAGACCTTGTTGGCGCCGAGCCGGCGGCACTGGGTGAACCAGTAGCGTTCGACCTGTCCGGCCTCGCGGAGCTCGAAGCTGCGCTGCTGTATGCTCGAATTGGGGTCGCCCACCTCGATCGGGATGCCGGAGGCGCCGGCCTCGTGCTGCGTGTCGACGATGACGCGCCAATGGAAAGTCCATCCGCGCTGCGCAGCGTCGAACCGCACGTCCGCGCGCCAGGCCGGGCAGCCGTCCGGCGCCGTGAATTTCTTCATGGCGATGGTGCGCGACTGCTCGGAATAACGGCCCTGGCGGTCCCAACTGCCGACCAGGCGCACATTGCGGAAAATCGGTTGTTTCAGGCCGGTAAGCCACTCGAAACGCACTCTCAGGCGAGCCATGTACCCCTCTGTGGTTCGCCGCACACGCTTTGAAGGTTGTTATCGAACAGCCGGCGGGCGCCCTGCATGCGCAAGGTCATGCCGGATTCTCAAATCGCTCAATTGCGGTCGAACGACCGCTTATGATTTCGTCGGCGCTGAAGGTGATGAGTATAACGTGCATGTCTGACATACCTCTATAGGCAAATAGTCGGCGGCGCAAAAGACATCTGAGAACTATTCACGGATCGCTCCACGGGAATGGAGCTGCCGCTTGTGAAACATCGACCTGGACCGGGTTACGAAAGAAAACTCTTCGCAAAGACCCGCATGCGCGGTTTAGAATTCGCTGAGAATCAACCCAGGCGGCACAGCCTCTCCATAAAGACTGAGGCGCTCGGCGCGTTCGACCGGCACGACATTTCTGACGCGGCCGGCTTTGGCGGGAGCGACTCCGCATTTTTCCAATTTGGTGGCGATCTGATTGCGCAGTGGTCTGGGCAGATCCACGCGCCGGTCATCGACCGCACCCGGAAGCGGTGCACGGCGCCGTCGTCCGCGATCCCGTCGTAGCTGGCGGGCGAGCCGCACGTCGTGTAGCGCCCGGCGTCCATCGCGCACTCAAACGTCGCGTCGTCGGCCGTCGACGTGAAGCCGAA
>ERZ724512.1232-NODE-1232-length-11983-cov-6.071093_pt1 | contig 11983 bp, 8 predicted proteins | sample MGYA00376045_ERZ724512 | MGnify/ENA primary metagenome ERZ724512 (study PRJEB28724, sample SAMN07190883) | activated sludge metagenome | isolation source: activated sludge of sewage treatment plant in Hong Hong | place: Hong Kong | collected 2016-03-17 ... | reverse complement strand
GGGCACCTGCTGGGCTGCGCGACGGTACTGGCGTCGTTCTGTTGGGGCGCAAAGCTTTTCGTCGACCTACTGGGCCGCGAGGCGGAACACCGGGTGATCGGTGAGCGGTTGTTCTCCTGGGTTCCGGTGGGCCAACTGCGGGTGGACTTCGGGCTGCAACTCGACGCGCTCAGCGTCTGTTTCGTCTTGCTCATCACCGGCGTCGGATTCCTGATCCACCTCTACTCGGTCGGCTACATGGCCCACGATCCGGGCCGCAGAAGGTTTTTCGGCTACCTGAACCTGTTCGTGGCGGCCATGCTGCTGCTGGTGCTCGCCGACAACTACCTCGGCCTGTATGTCGGCTGGGAAGGTGTTGGCCTGGCCAGCTATCTGCTGATCGGGTTCTGGTCGTTCAAGCCCACCGCGGCCACGGCCGCCAAGAAGGCGTTCGTGGTGAACCGGGTCGGTGACGTCGGGCTGGCAATCGGGTTGATGATCATGTTCGCCGCCCTCGGAACCGTCTCCTACGCCGGCGTTTTCGGCGCCGCGCCGGGCGCCTCGCACGGCACCGTGACCGCGATCGGGCTGATGCTGCTGCTGGCCGCGTGCGGCAAGAGCGCGCAGGTGCCGCTGCAGTCCTGGCTGGGCGACGCCATGGAAGGCCCCACGCCCGTCAGCGCTCTCATCCATGCCGCGACGATGGTCACGGCGGGCGTGTACCTGATCGTCCGGTCGGGGCCGGTGTTCGACCTGGCGCCCGCCGCGCAGACCGCGGTCACCGTCGTCGGCGCGGTCACGCTGCTGTTCGGCGCCGTCATCGGCTGCGCCAAGGACGACATCAAGAAGGCGCTGGCCGCCTCGACGATGTCGCAGATCGGCTACATGGTCTTGGCCGCCGGACTCGGCCCGGCCGGCTACGCGGTCGCCATCATGCACCTGCTCACCCACGGCTTCTTCAAGGCCGGGCTGTTCCTCGGCGCGGGTTCGGTGATGCACGGCATGGACGACCAGACCGACATGCGCCGCTACGGCGGACTGCGCACCCTGATGCCGGTCACGTTCGTCACGTTCGGCCTCGGCTACCTGGCCATCATCGGCATCCCGCCGTTCGCGGGTTTCTTCTCCAAGGACGCCATCATCGAAACCGCTTTTGCCGCAGGCGGTCTGCGCGGCTGGCTGCTGGGCGGCGCGGCCCTGCTGGGCGCCGGCATCACCGCGTTCTACATGACGCGGGTGATGCTGTTGACCTTCTTCGGCGAAAAGCGTTGGGTGCCCGGGACGCATCCGCACGAGTCGCCGGCGGTCATGACTCTGCCGATGCTGGTGCTGGCGATCGGATCGGTCGGCGCGGGCGCGCTGCTGGCCCTGGGCGGCCGATTGGCTGATTGGCTGGGGCCTCTGACAAACCCCGTGGGCACGCACGAGGAGGGTCACGCGGCGCCGGTGTGGCTGTTGACGGCGGTCACGCTGGGCGTCGTCGCGGTCGGGGTGCTGATCGCCTACCGGATGTACGCCACCCGGGCGGTTCCCGGCACGGCCCCCGTCGACGTCTCGGCGTTTACGGTCGCCGCGCGCCGCGACCTCTACGGCGACGCGCTCAACGAGGCCGTGTTGATGCGCCCCGGCCGGGCCGTCACAGAGGAACTTGTGCTTGTCGACGATGTCGCGGTCGACGGGGTGGGCGGCGGACTGGCGAGCCTGGTGGCCGGCACGTCGTCGGTGCTGCGCCGGGTGCAGACCGGTTTCGCCCGGTCCTACGCCCTGTCGATGCTGGCCGGCGCCGCCCTGGTGGTCGCCATGATCGTGGCGGTGAACCTGTGGTGAATGTTCCGATCCTGTCGCTGCTGTGGGCGGTGCCGATGCTGGGCGCGGTGCTCGTCATCCTGTTGCCCGCCGGGGCAAGGGAATTCGCGAAGTACGTCGGCGTCGCGGTGTCCGTGGCGGTGCTCGCCATCGCCGTCACGCTGGCCGTCCGCTTCGAGCCGGGCGGGGCGGCCTACCAGTTCGTGGAGGACCACGACTGGATCCCGTCGTTCGGCACCGGCTACATCCTCGGCGTCGACGGCATCGCGCTGACGCTGGTGGTGCTCACCGCGGTCCTGGTGCCGCTGCTGCTGATCGCGGGCTGGCACGACGCGCCACCCGACGGCCGGCTCGCCGGACGCGGGCCGCACGCCTACGTCGCACTGGTGCTGGCCGTCGAGGGCATGGTGTTGATCTCCCTGGTCGCCCTGGACGTGCTGCTGTTCTACGTGTTCTTCGAGGCGATGCTGATCCCGATGTACTTCCTGATCGGCGGGTTCGGCGGTGCGGGACGATCCGCGGCGGCGGTGAAGTTCCTGCTGTACAACCTGTTCGGCGGCCTGATCATGCTGGCCGCGGTGGTCGGCCTGTACGTGGTGACGGCGCGCAGCACGGTATTCGACTCGGGCACCTTCGATTTCCGCGCCGTCGTCGAAGCCGCCACCACCGGACAACTCGGAACGAACCCGACGGTGCTGCACGCGCTGTTCGCCGGCTTCATGTTCGCGTTCGCGGTCAAGGCCCCGCTGTGGCCGCTGCACCGCTGGCTGCCCGACGCCGCCGTGGAAGCCACGCCCGCGACCGCGGTGCTGATGATGGCCGTGGTCGACAAGGTGGGCACGTTCGGCATGCTGCGGTACTGCCTGCAACTGTTCCCCGATTCGGCGAACCTGTTCCGGCCGCTGATCATCAGCCTGGCCGTCGTCGGGATCGTCTACGGCGCCGTCGTCGCGATCGGTCAGCGCGATGTGATGCGGCTGATCGCCTACACCTCGATCAGCCACTTCGGGTTCATCATCCTGGGAATCTTCGTGATGACCAGCCAGGGCCAGTCCGGGGCAACCCTGTACATGGTCAACCACGGCATCTCCACCGCGGCGCTGTTCCTGATTGCCGGATTCCTGGTGTCGCGCAAGGGAACCCGCTTCATAGCCGACTACGGCGGCATCCAGCAGGTCGCCCCCGTGCTGGCCGGCACGTTCCTGATCGCCGGGCTGGCCACGCTGTCGCTGCCCGGTCTGGCGCCGTTCATCAGTGAGTTCCTGGTGCTGATCGGCACGTTCACCCGCTATCCGGCACTCGCCGTGATCGCCTCCTCGGCCCTGGTGCTCTCGGCGATCTACGTTTTGTGGCTCTACCAGCGGATGATGACCGGCCCGGCGCGCTTCGGCGACCGCGGTCTGCGCGACCTCGTGCCCCGGGAGTTGACCGTCGTCGTCCCACTCATCGCGCTGCTGCTGGTGCTCGGCGTGTATCCCAAGCCCGCACTGGACGTCATCAATCCCGCGGTCACCCACACGCTGGACACCATCGGCCAGGCCGATCCCGCGCCCCGGGTGGCGGAAGGTCCGGTCAAATGATTCCCGCGCCCACCGTCGAATACGGGCTGTTGTCCCCGATGTTGATCGTGTTCGGCGTCGCCGTCGCCGGGGTGCTGGTCGAGGCGTTCATCCCACGCGCCCACCGGTTCGGCACCCAACTGGCCCTCGCCCTCGGCGGACTGATCGCCGCGTTCGCGGCCGTGGTGTGGGTGGCCCGCGGGCTGCCCGGCGACGGCCGGATCGCCGCGATGGGGGCCGTCGCCGTCGACCGGCCGGCGCTGCTGCTGCAGGGCACCCTGCTGCTGATCGGTGTCGTCGGCATTCTGCTGATCGCCGAGCGCAGCCCGGCGAATCCTGACTCCGGCTCCGAATCGGCCACGGCGGCAAGAGGTTTGGACGCGTTCACACCGCAGGCCGCCGCGGTGCCCGGCAGTGTCGCCGAGATGGTCGCCACCCGGGCCGGCATAGTGCAGACCGAGGTGTTCCCGCTGACGATGTTCGGCATCGGCGGCATGCTGCTGTTCCCCGCCGCCGACGACCTGTTGACGATGTTCATCGCGCTCGAGGTGCTGTCGCTGCCGCTGTACCTGCTGTGCGGGCTGGCGCGGCGGCGCCGGCTGCTGTCCCAGGAAGCCGCGCTGAAGTACTTTCTGCTGGGCGCGTTTTCGTCGGCGTTCTTCCTCTACGGTGTGGCGCTGCTCTACGGCTACGCCGGCACCTTCTCGTTGAGCGGCATCAGCGACGCCGTGCACGCCCACTCCGCCAACAACCGGATGGCCCTCGTCGGGATCGGGCTTGTCTCGGTCGGCGTGCTGTTCAAAGTCGGTGCGGTGCCGTTCCATTCGTGGGTGCCCGACGTCTACCAGGGTGCGCCCACCCCCGTCACCGGCTTCATGGCGGCGGCCACCAAGATCGCCGCGTTCGGAGCGATGCTGCGCATCTTCTACGTCGCGGTGCCGGAACTGCAGGCCGACTGGCGACCGATGCTGTCGGTGATCGCGGTGGCGACCATGGTGGTGGGCACCATCACCGCCGTCACGCAGAACGACGTCAAGCGGATGCTGGCGTATTCGGCTGTCGCCCATGCCGGATTCATCCTGACCGGTGTGATCGCGCTGAACGACAGCGGCCTGTCGGGCACGCTGTTCTACCTGGTCGCCTATGGCTTCTCGACACTGGGCGCGTTCGCCGTCGTCAGCCTGGTGCGCGACCACACCGGCGAGGAGTCGACCGCGCTGGCCGCCTGGGCCGGGCTGGGCCGCAGCCATCCCGTTGTGTGCGCGGTGTTCTCACTGTTCCTGCTGGCGTTCGCCGGGATTCCGCTGACGAGCGGGTTCGTGTCGAAGTTCGCGGTTTTTAAGGCGGCGGCCGAGGGCGGTGCGGCGCCGTTGGTGGTGATCGGCGTGATCGCCAGCGCCGTCGCCGCGTACTTCTACGTGCGGGTGATCGTGCTGATGTTCTTCACCGACCCGCCCGCCGGCGCGCCCGCGGTGATCACACCGACCTGGACGTCGAAGGCGACCGTCGCGGTGACGGCGGGCATCACCCTGCTGCTGGGCGCGGTGCCGCAGCCGTTGCTGGACCTGGTGAACAACTCGGCCCACTTCACCCGGTAGCAAACGCCGAAACGTACGTTTCGGCGGTAGCGTGGTCGGCCCGATGATTTGTCTCCTCTGGGAACGTCTATACGGGTAGTGCCCACAGCGGGCCACTACAACCCGAGGAGGCCATCATGGCGAACGCTGTCCAACCCGCACTGTCCCCGCACCTCGTCGTCGATGACGCGAACGCGGCCATCGATTTCTACGTCAAGGCATTCGGCGCCGTCGAAGTCAGCCGCATCCCGGGCCCGGGAGGCAAGCTGATCCACGGCGGCGTGCAGATCGACGGGGCCACGGTCATGCTCGCCGATGACTTCCCGGAGATGAACGATGGCAAATCCATGACTCCAAAGGCTCTCGGTGGGACGCCGGTGACCATCCACCTCACCGTGACAGACGTCGAGAGCCGCTTCCAGCAGGCGGTCGACGCCGGCGCCACGGTGGTGATGCCGCTCGAAGACCAGTTCTGGGGCGACCGCTACGGCATGGTGCGCGACCCGTTCGGCCACCAATGGTCGCTGGGTCAGCCGGTGCGCGAGGTGAGCCCCGAGGAGATCCGGCAGGCCGTCAGCCGAATGTGACCGCCGCGGCCGGCGGCCGCTGCTGGATTTGGTGACCAACTCGCCTCACTGCGCGCGCCGGCAACTCGGGTACTCGATTACTCGTACCGGGCCGCGACCTGGCCGATAGCGTGGATCTATGCCCGATTGGTCTGTCACTCAACCACTCCCGTCGCACTGGCAGATTCCCATTGCGGGATTCGACTCCGCGGGCGGAGTGCTGGTCGGGTACGGGCAGGTGCTGTCGTACAACCCGGTGTCGACCCGGGTAGCCATCGCGGAACGCCAGAACGGGGCGTGGGTCGATGTGTGGGAGAAGCAGTCGCAGGGCGATGTCATCCCGATCGGGATCACCGTCGGCGTGGGCGCCGACGGCACCGCGGCCGCCTGTTACACCGCGGTCACCAGCGCCGATCCCGCGACCTTCAAATTCCGCCACTTCGTCACCTATGCGCCCGCAACCACCCGGACATGGGAGAACCCGACGGAGATCGTGCCAGAAACCGCGGCGTCGGAATACGTCAGGCAGTGTCGAGTTGCGGTGTCCGACAACGGAATCGCCGCGGTCATCGCCGACCGGTTCGACGGTCCGGCGACGGGGCAGGCCGGTTCGGTGGTGATCACCTTCCACGCTCCCGGCGGTGCCTGGACCACACCCCAGAAACTGAACCCGGTCGACGGGCTCAACGGCAGCGCGCAACTCGGCATCGACGCCTTCGGCAACGCGACCGTCGCCTGGCGGCACCGTTACCAGAATTCGCCGGAGCGCTCCTCGGTGCGGGTCGCCACCGCGACCGCCGCCGGTGTCCAGCCGTCGGTGGCGCTGACGCCCGAAAACGGCACCGATGCCTTCGGCGTCGTTCTCGATGTCAACTATTCCGGCGCAGCGGTGATCGGCATACAGCTCGGATCGCAGGCCAACGTGACGTACCGGGACAACCAATCCGCGGCATGGCAGCCGTTGACGGCGCTGTTCACGTCGACCACTGCATCCAGTAGCCACTGCCTCGCGGTCGCGATGACCTTCAGCGGCATGGGGTACGCGCTGATGTGGCGGCAGGGACCGTCAAACTCCGGCAATGACACGATCATGGCCGCCCGTCGTGGCAGCTACGGCTTCTGGACCAACCCGAAACAGGTTTCGGTTTTCAACGCGATGTCTTTCGACGGGCACATCGCCGTCCGCAGGGGCCCTTACGACAGCGAGGACGCGGTCCTGGTGTACACCGCCGCGGTCGGCTACGGCGGTGGCGACCCCGGCCTCGGTCTCTTCCAGGCCAGCCACTGGCCGGCCTACCTTTCGGTCCCCCAGCCACCGGTCGATATCGCGCCGCAGGGACCGCACCACAGCCTCGAGCAGGTGTGCGGTGACAACGTCGGCGGTGTCGTGGTACTCGAAACCGTACGGGAGGGCACCACCGCTCGTTGCTACGCCACCGCGTTCGATGCCACCGCACCCGACATCGTCGAGGCCGTCGTCCCGTCGACGGCGACCGTCGGGCAGGTCGTGCAACTACGCAGCCGGGTTGCCGACACCTGGTCCGCGATCGGTCAGGTGAGTTGGGATTTCGGCGACGGGTCGCCCGCTGGGATCGGGTCGACGGTCACCCACAGCTGGCCGGCGGCCGGTCCTTACACGGTCACCCTCACCGTGACCGACAGCGAGGCCAACACCGCGACGGAATCGTTTGCCGTCACCGTGAACCCGTGACACCCGGTCTCGGGTAGCGTGCGGACATGACCACCGTCTACGCCACCGAGCCCGCCGCCGGAGTCCGGGTGCTCACCATGAATCGGCCCGAGGCGCGAAACGCGTTGAGCCGCCAGCTGATCGAGACGTTGTTCACCGCGCTGGTCGACGCCGACGCCGATGCGGGAGTGCGGGCGATCGTGCTGACCGGTGTCGATCCGGCGTTCTGTGCGGGCGTCGACCTGAAGGAGGCCCAGCAGCTCGGCATGGCGTATTTCGAGCGCTTCCAGACGCACGACTGCATCACCAAACCCGCCGAGTTGACCACGCCGATCATCGCGGCCGTCAACGGGCCGACGTTCACCGGCGGCCTGGAGATGGCGCTGGCGTGTGACTTCATGATCGCCTCGGAGCGCGCGGTGTTCGGCGACACCCACGCGCGGGTCGGCATCCTGCCCGGGGGCGGTATGACGGCCCGGCTGCCGCAGCGCGTGGGCGCGGCGATGGCGCGCCGGCTGTCGATGACCGGTGAGGTGGTCGACGCGGCACGCGCCGAGCGGATCGGCCTGGTGACCGAGGTGGTGCCGCACGAGCGGTTGCTCGGCCGCGCAGTGGAACTGGCCGCCCAGATCGCCGAGGTTCCGGCCGACACCATGGCCGGGCTCAAGCAGATGTACGTCCGCGGCATCGCGGGCGTGACGGACGCCGCGCTGGCCGTCGAACATGAGATCGCCCGCGCGCACCGACCCGACACCGACACCCTGGCCGCCCGCAAGGCCGAGGTCACCGCCCGGAACAAGAGTCAGTTCCAGTAAGTATTTCCGTAACTGTCCGGGAGGTAGCGTGCCGACGCCGTTCTTCGTGCCCGACAAGGACACCTTCGTCCCCAACGAGATCGCCCAGGGCGGCTGGGGCCCCACCCTCGGCGGCCAGGTGGTCGGCGGTCTGCTGGCCCGCGCGGTCGAGCAGAAGGTGTCCGAGAACGAGTTGGTGCCGGCCCGGCTGACCGTCGACATCCTGCGCCGCGTAGCCACGGCGCCGGTTCGGGTGCACGCCGACGTGGTGCGGGTGGGCCGGCGCATGCAGGCCATCGACGCGATCATGACGCAGGACGACGAAATCGTCGCGCGGGCCTCGACGTTGTATCTGCGCCGCAGCGAGCAGCCGCCCGAAACGCCGTGGACCACACCGGTGACGATGCCGCCGATCCCGCCCGAGCCCGACGAATTCGACGAGTCGGTCCCGATGTTCATCACGCCCTACGGTCGTCCGGCCGATCAGGACGGCTACGGGTTCGTCTGGCAGTACGACGGCCCGCGCTACGCCTGGGTGCGTGAGATCCGCGACCTGGTCGACGGCGAGGCGATCTCCCCGTTCGTGCGCGCCGCGATGGCCGTCGACGTCAGCGCGTCGATGACCAACTTCACCACCGGTGGGCTGGGTTTCATCAACGCCGACTACACCCTGACGCTGTGCCGCCTGCCGGAGGGCGAGTACATCGGCCTGGCCGCCCTGACGCACACCAGTGCGGCCGGGATCGCCACGGGCACAGCGGCTGTCTACGACGAACGCGGACCGATCGGCGCCGGCGTCACGACGTCGGCGGCCAACCGGCACTTCACGGGGACGGGGTTAGCCTGAACGGCAACCAGTAGGTTCCCGGCCCGTCGCCCGGGCATCCGGGCTCGGCCACGGTGAAGGTGCGCTCGCCGGCGAAGCTGCCATCGCCGTTGGGCCGCAAGAAGTCCGAGCGGAACGCCGTCACCGCGCTGCCGTCGTTGCAGTGGAACGGATAGTCGCCGGAGGATTCCCAGCGGTCGCCGTTCCAGGTGTAGTCGAACAGCGCCGGCGCGTTGGGATTCTCTTCCAGTTCCGTCAGTCGCAGCCAGTGCGCGGTGCAACCGGCGGGAGCGCTGAAAAAAGCCGCGATGGTGTCCGCCCAACCGTTTGACGCGCCCGTGCCGGGGTATGCCGCCGCGACTTGCCAACTACACAGCCCGGAGGAGACATGTTTATTCACAACAAGGACCTGCAGTTCGAGGTGAGAGTGGACCGGCCCGATCCCCGCTTCGCCACGCTGCTGCAGGAGCAGTTCGGTGGCGCCAACGGCGAACTGAAGGCCGCGATGCAGTACTTCACGCAGGCGTTCGTACTGCGCCAGAAGAACCCGAAGATGTACGACCTGTTCATGGATATCGCCACCGAGGAGTTCAGCCACCTCGAGATGGTGGGATCCATGATCACCATGCTGCTCGACGGCCTCAACGACGACCTCAAGCAGGCCACCGAGCGCTGCGACTGGATGCCCGCGGTGGCCAGCCGCGGCGGCCGCGACGACATCATCCACCAGGTGGCGGTCAACCCCCTCTACTTCGCGCTCACCGGCGGCGGCCCCGACGTCAAGGACTCCGCCGGCGTGCCGTGGCAGGGCACCTTCGTCAACGCCAACGGCGACCCGACCGTCGACCTGCGCAGCAATCTGGCTGCCGAGTCGCGGGCCAAGATCGTCTACGAATATCTCAAGCAGTTCACCGACGACCCCGGCGTGCAGGACACGTTGACGTTCCTGATGACGCGCGAAGTCACCCACTATCAGCAGTTCACCGCTGCCCTCAACGAGCTGCCGGTGAACTTCCCACCCGGACAGCTGCCCGGCGACGAGCGTTTCCAGAACGTCGCCTTCAACATGTCCGACGGCGGCGGCGACGCGCGGGGCCCGTGGAACCAGGGCCAGGGGCCGTGGCCGCAGGGCATGGAATGGGAGTACGTCGACAACCCCGCGGAACAGTGGCTCGGTGGCGCGAAGCGGCAGAACAAGGGTGCCGAACTGAGTCCGGAGGGACAGCCGGCCGTGCAGAGTGACAAGCCGTTCACCCACGAACACCGCATACCGACCAGCTGAGCGATGAACGAAACCGGCGCTCCGCGAACGTGGCTGGGGCACCGGTTTCGTGCGACGGGTCAGTGCGTGTGCGGATCCGGCGGGTTCTTCTCGGCACGGCCGGTGAGCTCGTCCCGGATCTTGTCGGCCAATGCCGCTCCGACGCCCATGGTCTTGAGCACCGCCGGGTTGGGCGGGGTGTCGGGATGCGGACGGGTGGGCGCCATCTTCTTGGCCTGTTCGAGCTTGCGGCCGAGCGTCTCGAGGCGCTCACGACCCGCGGCGGCTTCGAAGCGCGGCCAGACCACATCCTGCTCGTAGGCGATATGGTGGCGGCCCGCCTTGACGAACTCCTGCAGCGCTTCGTGATAGTCGGCGTCGCCGGGCTTGCCGTCTTCCAGGCGCTGCAGCAGTTTCTTGCCCTCCTGCTCTTCCTCGATGGCGTGGTCGGCGAGTTCGTCGCCGTCGACGAGCGCTTCCCGGACGGCCGGCCAGAACAGTTGCTGCTCGATGGCCTCGTGTTGCGACTCGGCGATCACCAGGTTGGTCACCATGGTTTGCAGGCCGCTGAAGTCGGCGCCCGAACCGGTGGGCGCGCCGTCGAGCGCATCCAGCATGCCCAGCACGCTCGTGTGGTCTTGGCGGAGAAAAGTCAAAGCGTCCATATTGTTTCGCCCTTCTGTTTCTGAGGTGCGGCGCGCATACCCGGCACCCGGCGGTTGAAACGCCAGCGGCGCGAGGAAATGACGCCCATCAGCGGGCGCGAACGGTTTACGGCGCGGAGAACGGCGTGTACGTGCCGTCGAGGACTTCGCGGTGCCCGATGGTGCGGCCGGTAACGGTGTTCGGGTCGACCAGCGCCAGCCGCACGACGGCCTCGGCGAAGTCGGTTTCCGAACCGATGTCGTCGAAGTCGGTGCGGTAGTAGGACAGTCCGGGCGTCATCATGGCCTGCGACGGGGACAGCGCGTTGACCGAGATGTTGCGCCGCTGCAGCTCGTAGGCCGCCGATTCGGTGAGGTGTTCCAGCGCCGCCTTCGATCCGCCGTAACCGGGCAGGATGCCGCCGCTGAAGTCGGAATACGGTCCGGTGCCCGGGATGCGCGAGGCGATCGAGCTGATGTTGACGATCGCCCCTCCCCCGGCGTCCAGCATGTCCGGGACGACGAGTTGCATCAGCTCGTAGGCCGCGAACACCGCGATCTCGAAGTGCCGCCGGAACGCGTGCACCGGTGTGCCGACGAAGGGCGGCCAGTCCGCTTGCGGCGCTTGGGCTTTGGCGGGCTTCTTCGGTGACGGCGCGGCACCGGGGGTCGGCGGCCGGCCCGGCGCGGTGAAGGCCGCGTTGTTCACCAGCACCGTGACCGGGCCCAGCGCCGCGCGGGTCTCTTCCACCAGCCGGGGCAGGTCGTCGCGATTGGTCAGGTCGGCGCGGATCGCGCTCCACTGCGCCGCCGTATAGGGCTTGGTCACGCGCGGCGTTTCAGCAATGCGCGTGACGTGCATCTCGAATTCGAACGTGGTCTCGGCCTTCTCGACCTTGCCCTCGATGGGGGCGGCCGACTGCGGCTCGGGCGTCGCCGCCAGCGGGATGTGACCTTCGCCAGCGAACAGGCCCGATGTGGGATCAAGCCCGACCCAGCCGGCGCCGGGCAGGTACACTTCGCACCAGGCGTGCAGGTCGGTGAAGTCGGCCGCCGGGCCGGCCGGGCCATCCAGCGGCTTCACGTCGGGCATCAGCTGGATCAGGTAGCCGGAGACGAAGCGGGCGGCGAAACCCAGGTGGCGCAGGATGTTCACCAGCAGCCAGCCGGAATCGCGGCAACTGCCCTGGCGCTTTTCCAGCACCTGCTCGGGCGCCCAGACGCCCGGTTCCATCCGCACGATGTAGCCGATGTCGGACTGCAGGCGGGCGTTCAGCGCCA
>ERZ724512.1220-NODE-1220-length-12048-cov-7.362712_pt1 | contig 12048 bp, 11 predicted proteins | sample MGYA00376045_ERZ724512 | MGnify/ENA primary metagenome ERZ724512 (study PRJEB28724, sample SAMN07190883) | activated sludge metagenome | isolation source: activated sludge of sewage treatment plant in Hong Hong | place: Hong Kong | collected 2016-03-17 ... | reverse complement strand
TGGCCGGCGTCGCGGTTCGGCTCGGCCGGGTACGCCAGGCGTAGGCCGCCCGGCGCGGGCAGCACCGGCTGGCGGCAACTATAGGTCAGCGAGAGGTCTTGCCGCTCGCTCTGGATGCCGGCCACGGCCGCGCCGCCGTTGCCGCCGCCGGCCGTGGTCGGGTCCTCATAAAGGAAGACGATGTCGTTGCTCGTCTCGAACAGTTGCACCTCGAACGTCACCCGGTCGCCGCTGTCCGTGCCATAGAGGGGCACGTCGTCCCACTCGACAACGAAGACACGCGCCGGCGCTTCGCCCATGACGGCCGTCTCCAGCGCGCCGTGGGCGGTCAGGTCCAGGTCGGCCCAGTAGGGGGCGATCAGGTCGCCCATGCCGGTCGCGGGGGCCAGGCAGTCGGGCCGGGGCAGCGGGTTGTCGGTCGTGAATTGCAGGTTGCCGTTGGTGGACACCTTCACGTCCGTGTAGGTCGCGCCGTAGAAGGTGAATGGGAAGGGCAGGTCTAGCGTGATGACGGCGTCGTCGGCCAGCAGGCCGGTGGCATCGGCGGCATCGATGGGGGCATAGGCCGCGCCGCCCTCGCAGATGTAGCCGTAACGATCCGGCCCGGGGCAGAGGGCCACGGCCGGGCCGAAGACGCCCTGCGAGCGCGCCCGCCAGATGAGGACGAAAGCGACGAGGAGAACCAGCAGGGCCAGAGAAAGCAGTAGCCGCGCGGCACGGATGCGCATAGCGGCGAAGTGTAGCCGATGGGCAGCGGGGCGGCAACAGGGACAACGTGAGTTACAATAGGCCGCAGCGCTGCCCACCGCGAGCCTGACATGATCCTTGAAGTCGTTCTCATTCTCGTCGTCCTGCACTTGCTGCTCCGGCCACTATTGCTCGCCTGGCAGTTCAGCCGGCCGTTGCGCCGCCCGTTGTCCGGGCGCACGCCGGCCGACTGGGGCGCGGCGTATGAGGATGTGGAATTCGCCGGCCGCGACGGCGCGCCCTTGCGCGGCTGGTACATCCCCTCGCGCAACGGCGCGGCCGTTGTCCTGCTCCACGGCCACGGCGGCAACCGGCTCAGCGTCGCCTTCCACGCCGCGACGCTGTCGCGGGCCGGCTATGGCGTGCTGCTATTCGACCTGCGCGCCCACGGCCAGAGCGGCGGCCGGCCTTTCTCGCGTGGGGTGCGGGGAGTCGATGACGCGCTGGCGGCCGTGACCTGGCTATCGCACCGGCGCGACGTGCAGGCCCGCATCGGCGTGCTGGGCATCTCCGTCAGCGGGATGCTGGCCCTCCAGGCTGCGGCGCGCAATGTCTTCATCCGCGCCGTCGTGGCCGATGGGCCGCTCCTGGGCACGATCGACGACCTGCCGCCGCCGCGTGGCTGGTTTGAGCGGCTGTGGCGCTTCCCGCGCGAGCGCGGCTACCAGCGGGCCATCGACTGGTTCGCGCCCGGCCCGCGTCCGCCGGCCAACATGCAGGCCCTGGCCCGCCTCGGCGGGCGGCCCGTCCTGCTCATCAGCACCGGTCGCGGCCTGGAGCAACGGCTGACGCGCCACTTCTTCGCCGCCGCCCAGGAGCCGAAAACGCTCTACGAGATCCCCGACGCGACCCACGCCACGGGCTGGGTCGTTGCGCCGGAGGCGTATGAGCGGCAGATGCTGGACTTCTTCGGCCGCGCCCTGGCGGTGGAAAGCGACCCCGACGACGCGCCGGCCAATGCGCCGGCGGACGAAGCCCCGTTGGACGACGCTCTGCCCGCGCCCAACGGCCCGCGGCCGGTCGACGAGCGCACCGTGTCCGCGCTGACGGCGATGATGATGACCTTCACCATCGCCCCTGTGGTCTTCGTGGCCCTGCTCGCGCCGTTTCAGCTGCTCTGGGCCAAGACGCCACGGCTGCCGGAGCGCTGGCCGGGGATGGCGCTGCTGGCAGAGTTGGCGCTGCTGCTGGGCGGGATGGTTTTGCGCGACGCCGCCAGCATGGCCGCCTATCGCTGGATCGGCCGCGCGCCGCGCGGCTCCACTCACCTGCTCGCCGGCCCCAAGACTTTCCTGAAGTCCGTCGGCCCGCGCGTGCGCTGCGACGCGCCCGTCTCGGCCCGCGCCTACCGGGCCATTCTGCTGCTGCCCATGCTGCTGTTGGGCGTGTTGCCGGGAGTGGTGGGCGTCCTCATAGGCTCCTGGCTGCTGCTCATCTGGGGTATGTTTCTCATCGTAGGCTGTAGCGGCGATCTGGTCACGCTATGGGCTATACGTGGCCTGCCGGGGACGACGCCCGTCCGTTCCCATCCCACGTACCCCGGCTGCGAAGTGTTAGCACCAGATTCCTTAGGGGCGCTACCAAGTCGATAAGCGCTCACGTGCAAGTTTCATGACAAAATGTTGACATTTTATGTGCAACTTGATAGATTCAGGGGGTTAATAATGGTGCGCCCATTGAGGACGCACCGGGAGCACAGAAGACATGGCCAAAGAGAAAAAGCTGGCCCCCGGCGACCGCGCGCCGGACGGCCACTGTCTGGACAAGAGCGGGCAGGAGACAAGTCTGTCGGGGTTCTGGCAAGAAGGGCCGGTGCTGCTGACCTTCCTGCGGCACTTTGGCTGAATTCACTGCCGCGAATGGCTGGCTCAGTTGGAGCTGCACCGAGAAGAAATTGAAGCGGCCGGGCTGCGTATCGTCGCCCTGGGCCTGGGGGAGCCGAAGCACGCGCGCCAGTTCGGCGACAAGCTGGCCCCCAACGTCGATTGCCTGACGAACGAAGAGCCGACGCTGCACGCGGCCTTCGGCATCGAGCGGGGCAACATTCTGCGGCTGATGGCCCCCGACGCCATTCGCGCCGGGGCGCGCGCTGCCTCGCGCGGCCACAGCCAGGGCCAGGCGACGGGCGACGCCCAGCGCTTGCCGGGCACGTTCATCATCGACCGCGGCGGCGTCGTTCGCTACGCCTACTATGGCAAGTTCGCCGGCGACCAGCCGGAGTTGGCGGAGTTGGTGGCGTGGTGGCGGGAGAATGGGGGTGAGCGGGAATCGGCGAAGTAGCTAATCGTGTGCCGCGGCCTAACCAGCCGCGGCACTTTTATTTATATGCGCGCTCGCGCGCCGGCGATCCACTCATCCGGATTGGCGATGGCCGGGGCGTGGGTGGCCTCGCGCAGGGCGTCGGGCGTGGCGTTGGCGATTTCGGCGTAGGTGGTGTAGCCGGCCTCAGTCAGGCGCTTGGCGAAGGCCGGGCCGATGCCTTTGATCTGGGTCAGGTCGTCGGGCATGATCGCCGCCTCGACTGCCCCGGCCCGCGTTTTGACCTCGGCGACCACTGCTTCGGCCGCGTCCCTGGTCTCGGCGGCGGCGGCGACCATCTCTTTGGCCGGCGACACTATCTCCTCGGCCGCGTCCTTGCCGTTCCTGGCCGCGCTCTGGGCCTCGGCGACGATCTTTTTGGCGGCGGCCTTGGCGTCCTTAGCAGCGTCTTCGACCTCGGTCTCAACTTTCTTGGCCGCTTTCGCGCCCTTGCGCTTGGCCGCCTTGGCCTCGTCGGCGACGGCTTCCAGCGCCTTGGCAGCCTTCTGCTCGGCTTCGGCCGTCGGCTTTGGCTGGGCGGCCGCCCTGGCCACGGGCTTCTTGGCCGGCGGCTCTTTCACTTCGACATCGACCTCGACGGGGACATCAGCGGCGCGATAACCGGCCGCGCCGTCCGACCGGCGACGCCGCACCAGGCGACGCGCGCCTTCGGCGGCCAGGGCGACCGCGCCGACGCCGGCCAGGTACCATGCTTTAGGGCTGAGTATCTTGGGCATGTGGGACTTCCTTGTCGCCGCTCATCCGGCCGTCCCCATTGGGCGTCCTCCAAGCGGTGACGCACTGTCATGATAGCATAAAGGGTGGCGGAATGGAACGTCAGGGTCATTGCAAAGTTAGAAGAGCGCTCACGCAAAGTCGCCAAGGAGCTAAGGCGCAAAGAAGATGCTCTGTAATCTGCTGTTTCTTCTTTGCGCCTTTGGCCACTTAGCGACTTTGCGTGAGCTCTTTCTTATTGACCCTGCAATGACCCTGAATGGAACATCGACGGCGCGGATCAAGCGGGTTGACGCCGATTGACGCCCCACGGTGATGGGGCTATAATACGCTGTACCTTGCCCTGGTGGCGGAATTGGCATACGCGGTAGGTTGAGGGCCTATGTCCTTAGGACGTGGAGGTTCGAGTCCTCTCCAGGGCACTCCGCCGGGAACGATCACTGTTCCCGGCGTTTTTGTTGCCCGCCCTTGACATGGCCCCGCCCATCCCTTATGATTCAACCCAATCGATAGACAATACGTTGACCGGGACGAGTACCCGCGACGCCCACGCCAGAGAAGCGCAGGTCATTGGCTGAGAACCGCGCCCCTGGGCCGGCGGCGAAAACCCCCCGGGAGTGGTCGCTCCAACGCCCCACGGCCAGTAGAGCGATCCGGTCGGCCCCGTTAGCGGCCACAACGAGCGCGGTCGCGCAGCCGGCCGCTGAAATTGGGTGGAACCGCGACGCCGTCGCCCCAAGGGGTGACGGCGTTTTTTGTTGATGAATCAAGGCAGCTACGCCGGCGCGGCCAAGAGCATGGGCCGCGGCCCGGCGCTGAAGGAGTAAACGCAATGAACAAGATACCCGTGGGTGTGCTGGGAGCGACGGGGACGGTGGGCCAGCGCTTCGTGCAACTGCTGGCCGGCCATCCCTGGTTCGAGGTGGTGGCCCTGACTGGCTCCGACCGCACCGTCGGCCGCCCCTATGGCGAGGGCGTCAACTGGCTCATGCCCGGCCGCGTGCCGGCCCGCGCCGCCGCGCTGACCGTCCAGCCGACCGCGCCCAACCTGGACATTCCCGGCAACCCGCCGGTCGTCTTCTCCGCCCTGCCGACGACCGAGGCCAAAGAGTGGGAGCCGCAGTTCGCCGCCGCGGGCTACGCCGTCGTCACCAACACGTCCGTCTTCCGCATGGCGCCCAACGTGCCCCTGCTCATCCCGGAGGTCAACCCCGACCACACCTGCCTCATCCCCACGCAGCGAGCGGAGAACAACTGGCCGGGCTTCATCGTCGCCAGCCCCAACTGCTCGACGACCAGCGCCATCCTGCCGCTGAAAATCTTCCAGGAGGCGTTCGGCGTAGAGGCGGCCATCATCACGACGATGCAGGCCATCTCCGGCGCGGGCTACCCCGGCGTGTCGTCGATGGACATCTACGACAACGTTGTGCCTCACATCGGCGGGGAAGATGAGAAGCTCCAGAACGAACCGCTCAAGCTGCTGGGCGACGTGCGCGACGGCCACATGGTCATGGCCGGCATCGCCGTCAGCGCCCAGGCCAACCGCGTGCCGGTGGTCGATGGCCACCTGGCCAGCGTGTCGGTGAAGCTGGGGCGGCGCGCCTCGGCCGAGGAGGCCCTCGCCGCCCTGCGCGCCTGGCAGCCGCCGGCCGTCTGCGCCCGCCTGCCGTCCACGCCGGCCGAGCTGCTCATCGTCCGCGACGAACCCGACCGGCCGCAGCCCCGCCGCGACCGCGACGCCGGCGATGGCCTGGCCTGGACGGTCGGCAAGGTGCGCGCCTGCCCCGTGCTCGACGTGCGCTACGTGGCCCTGACCCACAATACGCTGCGCGGCGCGGCCAGCGGCGCGCTGCTCAACGCCGAACTGCTGGCCGTGCAAGGCTACATCGGTCAGTAGTGGTCGGTGGTCAGTGGTCAGTCAAGTCACTGACCACTGACCACCGACCACTGTCTTACGGCGTGACGGTTAGCGAGTTGGGAATGTAGCCGGGCACGAGCTGAATCCAGCTCTGGCCGATCTGCAACGGGAAGGGGTTGCCCTGGGCGTCGGTGAAGGTCAGCTGATCGTTGCGGCCGACGCGGTTCCAGGTGACGTCATAGCGCTGCCCGTCGCGGAAGACGATGGCCGGGCCGGAACCCCATAGCTGAATCTCAATCGACAGCGCTGCGCAGACGCCGTTGTTGATCTGCTCGCAGATGTTGGCGTCGTTGACGTGGTAGGGCGTCAGATAGATGACGTTGGAGACCGTCACCTGCTCTTCGGTGTTGGCGTCCAGGTGCTCCTCGAAGTCCATCCAGCGGCGGTACTGGCCAATGGCCGGGTCCCACTGCCATTCGATCTCCTCGGTCTTGTAGCTGATGTTGATCTTGCTGGCCGGGGAGCCGCCCGCCGGGGGCGTCTCGCTGAAGGCGTTGAAGGTGCCGAAGTGGGGCGCGGTATTCAGCCCCTTGGCCTCCACGGCCGCCCACAGGTCGGCCATGCGAATGTAAAGCGTGTGCTCGAACGGCTTGGTCGTGTCGCCCGTGCGGTAGAAGCCCGGCTCGGACGCTCGCAACAGCCGGTCGCTGAAGTCGGAGGCGTTCAGCCGCTGGTTGACGCCGACGCTGGCGCCGGAGAAGGCCAGCATGGCGTCGTACATGGCCGGCAGTTCCAGGTCGATGAGCCGCGCGCTGCGCACCGGGCCGACGGTGGGCGGCACGGTGTCGTAGAAGATGGCTGTGAAGCGCGTCACCGCGCCTTCCGTCCAGTGCTCGAAGATGAGGTCGGCGTCGTTCAGGCCCGCCTGCGGCCGGGTGTAGTCGGCCGGGGCGTTGGCGAGCTTGACGGCGATGGGCCGCCGCTCCAGGTCGGCCGGGTTGGCCACTTCTTCGCCGGTCAGCGGATTGCGCCCGGCAAAGGCAGCGGCGTCGGCGGCCAGGACGACGGTATCCGGCGTGGGCGTCACCGCCGGCGTCGGCGGCGCGGCGGTGGCGTCGGGCGTGACGACGGGCGGCGGCGGCAGCGTGGCCGGCGCGGCGGCGGTGGCCGTGGCCGGTTCAGGCGAGATGGTGGCGTCAACCACGGCGGCGGCCGTGGCCAGGGCGCTGGTCGGCGGCGGGGGAATCTCCCCGACCTCCGCGTTATTGCCGCCGCAGCCAACGGCCAACAGGGCAACGATGATGAGCAGAAATGATAGGCGTTTCCACAACATGTGATTCACTCAGACGATCAGGTGTATTGCTCCGGCCGACTAGATAGGCAATGGCCGACGCATAGTGCGAATTGTACTCCAACTGTCGCCGCCTGGCGTTACGACATCATGACTGCTGGCCTACTTTTCGCCAACACAAACATGAGCGCGATTGACGGCGCGCACCGGATCGCGTACAGTTATGACTGTGCGGTCATTTTATGACTGATGGGTCAATTCCCAGAGCGCTCGGCGAGAGGACAGACGATGACGACCCGTCCCGTAGCAGACAGACAAGCCTCGACAACGATGTCGTTCAAGGCGCGCCAGCGCGAAGCGCGCACGGCGCTCATCCTGCAAGCGGCCCACGACGAACTCATCGCCAAAGGGTATCGTGACGTCGCGATGGACGAGATCGCCGCTCAGGTGGGCATCTCCAAGGGGACGCTCTATCTCCACTTCGCCAGCAAAGAGGCCCTCGTTGTCCGGCTGCTGGAACAGGAGATCGCCCAATTTCTGGGCCTGATCGATCAGATCATGAGCCAGGAGATGACCGTGCGCGCCCGTCTGGAGCGCATCCTCCTGGAGACGTACCGCGGTATCAGGAACGGCCAACAGTTCCTGCTGGCCCTGCGCTCCATCGGCGGGAACAAGGGCGACATCTGGGATCGTCTGGAAAAGCAGCTGCCCGCGACGGAACTGACCGGTCGCTTTACGCGGCTGTTCGCGGAAGGCAAGCAAAGCGGCGAACTGGACGCGACGATCCCCACGGCCATCATGGTCGCCCTGTTCTTTAGCCTGATGCAGATGTACGCCGAGCAACAACTCACGGAGAGCCAGCCGCTATTGCCCGAAGCGTTCGCCGCCGTGGTCAACCGCGTGCTCTTTCAGGGCCTGGCCGCCCCACCGCCGTCCGCGCGGTGACCACCGCCGTCCGCGCGGTGGACAATCTAGCGCCATCACAATACGGAGGCAGTACCATGCTCATCGACGCCAAAACCAAACGTCTCCCCGGCCCGCGGAGCTTCTATGGAATTCAGAATCTGCGCGGCCTGGGCCAGAAGGGGATGCTGGACTTCATTGCCCAGCAATGGCAGCAATACGGCGACCTCTTCGAAGTGCAAGTCGGGCCACAGAAGTTGGTCATCGTCATTCACCCCGACCACATCCGCCACATCACCATCACCAACGCGGCGAACTATGAGAAGCTGAAGAGCTATGATCCGGTGCGCAAGTACATCGTCGGCGACGGCATCATCACCAGCACGGGCGAGCTGTGGAAGCGGCAGCGCCGGCTGATGGCCCCGTTCTACACGCCGCGCGGCGTGCAGGAGTTCGCCGACATCATGTTGCGCGACACCCTGACGATGACCGAGCGCTGGGAGCGCTTGGCCGCCGAGCGCACTCTGGTCGAGATGTTCGACGAGATGGCCCTCGTCACGGCGTCGATCGTCCTCAAGGCGATCTTCAGCACCGATTCACCCGAGGACATCCTGTGGATCAAGCAATCGGTTGAGACGATGATCGCCTACGCCGGCAGCAAGCGCATCAACCCCCTGCAAGCGCCGGACTGGATGCCGACGACCGACAACCGCAACTTCTGGAACGCGCAACGAAAGGTGCATCAATACATCGACGCCGTGCTGGATGCTCGTCTCGACATGGATGAGTGGGACTATCCCAACGATCTGCTGTCGAAGCTGATCCTGGCCGAAGACACTGAGACCGGTGAGCGCATGTCGCGCCGGCTGCTGCGCGACGAGGCGCTGACGAACTTCTTCGCCGGCTATGAGACCTCAGCCCGGTCGATGAGCTACGCCTGGTATGCGCTGGCCAATAACCCCACGGTGCGGGACAGGCTGCACGAAGAACTGGACCGCGAGTTGGGCGACGCCGTGCCCACACTCGACACGCTGAAGCGGCTGCCCTACACCCTGCGGGTGATCAAGGAGACGTTGCGCCTTTTCCCGCCCGCGCCGATGTATGCCAAGGACGTGGTCGACGACGACGTGATCGACGGCTATCGCATCGAAAAGGGCGCGGTGATGTTGCTTTGCCCCTACTTCACCCACCGCCACCCCGACTTCTGGGAGAATCCGTTCAGCTTTGAGCCGAACCGCCACGCGCCGGAGGCCGAGAAGGAGCGCCACTCGCAGGCGTATCACCCGTTCGCTTCGGGGCAACGGGTCTGCCTGGGCAACCACTTCTCGCTGCTGGAGACCCACATCATGCTGGCCATCCTGGCGCGCCGCTTCGACCCGGAGTTGCTGCCCACCTACCGCGCGCGCTTCATCGGCGAGACGCTGCTCGACATCAGCAACGGCCTGCCGATGGTGCTGACCAGCCGGTTGTAGCGCGGGCAGAACGCGGGATACCCTCCCGCGCTACAATCAGAGCGGTTCCAACAGGAAGTAGTCGGCTAACGGCTCGGTGAAGCCGCGCGGGTGATATTCGCCGGAGTGGCGGTCGAGGAGGTAGTCGCCGCGGTAGTCGCCGCGGGCGATCCGGCCGAGCATCTCCACCAGCCGGTCGATATCGCCGGTGGTGTTGTAGCAGCCGAAGCTGGCCCGCACCATGCCGGGCATATCGCTCTTGTCGCCGGCCAGCAGGTTGGCCCGCCAGCGCGCCGATTCGGCCTCGTCGAGCTGCAAGAGGTGAACGACGTAGGGGTGAGCGCAGAAGCAACCGCTGCGCACGCCGATGCCGCCCTCGTAGCCCAGAATGGCGGCGACGAGGAAGTGGGATACGCCGGTCAGGTTGAAGGGGATGACGCCGACCTTCTCGGCCGCCCGCGCCGGGTCGGTCTCGCCGTAGAGCCGGACGCCCGGCACGCGCGGCAACTGCTCCAGCGCATAGGCCACCAGCTCGGCCTCGTGGGCGGCGACGGCATCCATGCCCACTTCCAGCAGCACGCGCGCCGCCGCGGCCATGGCCACCGCGCCGACGACGTTGGGGCTGCCGGCCTCGTCGCGGTCGGGCGCGCCGGCCCAATGCACGTCGTCGAGCGTGACCACATCGACCGTGCCGCCGCCGCGATACTCCGGCGGCTGGCGCAGGAAGACCTCCTTCGGGCCGACCAGCGCGCCGGTGCCGAAGGGGGCATACATCTTGTGGGCCGACAGGGCGACGAAGTCGAGATGCTCCGGGTCGTCGTGGGGGCGCATGTCCACCTGGCGGTGGGGGGCCAATTGAGCGGCATCGACCAGGATGAGCGCGCCGGCGGCGTGGGCCTTGCGCGCCAGCCGGTGGATGGGCTGGATGTAGCCGCTGACGTTCGACGCGCCGCTGACCGCCACCAGGGCCACGCGGCCGGCGTGGGCGGCCAGTTGCCGGTCGAGGTCGTCTTCGTCCAGCCGCCCGTCGGGCAGGGCGCGCACGTGGACGACGTGGGCGCGCGGCCGCCAGGGCAGGTCGTTGGAGTGGTGCTCCAGTTGCGTTGTCAGGATGACAGCGTCATCGGCCAGCGGCAGGCGAAAGGCCAGCTTGTTGATCGCCTCGGTGGTGTTCTTGCCGAAGATGACCGTGTCCAGCGCCGCGTCCGCGCCGACGAAGCGGCCGATGATGGCGTGGGCCTGGTCATAGGCCACCGTGCTGAGGCGCGACTTGAAGCCCGTGCCGCGGTGGACGCTGGCGTAGTAGGGCATGAACGCATCCACGGCGCGCACGACATCGACCAGCGGCGGCGTGCTGGCGGCGTTGTCGAGGTTGACGTAGGGCAAGCGCCGGCCGTCAAGCAGCGGCACTGCCTGATCCAGGCCCACAATCCGGTCGCGCAGGTCAAGGGTGGCTATCATGGTATGCTCCTGAGAAGAAAGATCTCACGCCAAGGCGCTAAGGGGTCAAGGCGCAAAGAAGAAAAGGGCCTCTTCCTTGGCGCCTTTGCTTCTTTGCGCCTTGGCGTGAGCTCCTGTCACACGTCCTGCCGGCCCTCGAAGGCGCGGCCGAGGGTGATCTCGTCGGTGTATTCCAGGTCGCCGCCGACGGGCAGGCCGCGGGCCAGCCGGGTGATGCGCACCTTCTGGCCGGCCAGGCGGCGCTGCAAGTAGAGCGCCGTCGATTCGCCTTCCAGCGTCGGGTTGGTGGCCAGGATGATCTCGCGGAACGCGCCGGCGGCCACGCGCTGGGCCAGCTCGGCCACGCGCAACTCCTCCGGGCCGATGCCCTCGACGGGAGAGATGGCCCCGTGGAGGACGTGGTAGCGGCCGTTGTAGGCCCGCGCGCGCTCGATGGCCAGCACGTCGAGCGGCTCCTCGACGACGCACAGCAGCCCGGCGTCGCGCGCGCCGTCGCTGCAAATGGGGCAGGGGTCATCCTCGGTGATGTTGAAGCACACCGAGCACAGGCGCGTGCGCTCCTTCAACTCTTGCAGCGCCACGGCCAGGTCGAGGGCCTGGTTGTCGCTGCCGCGCAGCAGGTAGAACGTCAGGCGCGAGGCCGACTTGGGGCCGATGCCGGGCAGGCGGGCGAACTCGTCGATGAGCCGCTGGACGGAACGGGGCAGCACGGATTGAGCCACGCGCTTACCCCATCAGGCCGTCGAGCAGCCCGTCCATCCCGCCCACGCCGCCGGTAATGCCCTCCATGCGCTGCGCCGCCAGCGCCTGCGACTGCTCAATGGCGGCATTGATGCCGGCCACGAGCATGTCTTGCAAGAACTCGGCCTCCTCGGCCGTCAGCAGCTCCTTGTCGATGGCGATGCTGCGCACGCGCTGGTGGCCGGTGATGACGATGGTGATGGCCCCGCCGCCGGCGCTGACGGTCAGCGTCTCGTTCTCCAGCGCCGTCTGCGCCGTGGCCATGTCCTGCTGCATCTTCTGCACCTGGGCCAGCATGTCGTTGGGGTTGCCGCCGGCGCCTTTCTTTTTGGCCGGTTTGCCGTGGAAATTGCGTTTCGTCATATGTACCTCAAGAGGGAAGACCTCACGCAAAGATCACTAAGGACGCAAAGAGCGCAAAGGGAAGATTCTTCTTGGCGTTCTTAGCATCCTTTGCGAGCTTTGCGTGAGGTTCTTATTCATCGTCGCGCACTACACCGCCTAGCTCGGCGGCCAGGGCCTGGAACTCGTCGCGGTGGATGGGCACGGGGTAGTCGGCCGTG
>ERZ724512.1214-NODE-1214-length-12073-cov-3.374022_pt1 | contig 12073 bp, 13 predicted proteins | sample MGYA00376045_ERZ724512 | MGnify/ENA primary metagenome ERZ724512 (study PRJEB28724, sample SAMN07190883) | activated sludge metagenome | isolation source: activated sludge of sewage treatment plant in Hong Hong | place: Hong Kong | collected 2016-03-17 ... | reverse complement strand
GACGACGTCTACTGGTGCACGGCCGACATCGGCTGGGTCACCGGGCACTCCTACATCGTGTACGGGCCGCTGGCCAACGGGGCGACCCAGGTGATCTACGAAGGGACGCCCGACACGCCGCACAAGGGCCGCTGGTGGGAGATCGTGCAGCGGCACCGAGTCACCATCCTGTACACCGCGCCCACGGCGATCAGGACCTTCATGAAGTGGGGCGATGAACTGCCCGAGTCCTTCGACTTGTCGTCGCTGCGGCTGCTTGGGTCCGTGGGCGAGCCGATCAACCCTGAAGCGTGGATGTGGTACCGCCGAGTGATCGGTGGCGACGCGTGCCCCATCGTCGACACGTGGTGGCAGACCGAGACGGGCGCGATCATGATCTCGCCGCTTCCTGGCCTGACCGCGACCAAGCCCGGCTCGGCCATGCGTCCCCTTCCCGGCATCGGCGCACAGGTCGTGGACGATCATGGGGTGCCGGTGAAACCCGGTGGCGGTGGCTACCTGGTTCTCGACGAACCGTGGCCGTCAATGCTCCGCGGGATCTGGGGCGACGATCAGCGCTACATCGACACCTATTGGTCGCGCTGGCCCGATGTGTACTTCGCCGGCGACGGCGCCAAGTTGGACGATGACGGCGCCATCTGGCTGCTGGGTCGGGTCGACGACGTCATGAACGTGAGCGGTCATCGGATCTCGACCACCGAGGTGGAGTCCGCGCTCGTGTCCCACCCGGCGGTGGCCGAGGCGGCCGTGGTCGGGGCAACGGACGCCACGACGGGTCAGGGGATCGTCGCGTTTGTGATCTTGCGCGGCACCCATAGCGACGGCGAGGAGTTGGTTGCCGAACTGCGCAACCACGTCGCCCACGAGATCGGCCCGATCGCCAAGCCTCGCCAGATCTTGGTGGTGGCAGAACTGCCCAAGACCCGTTCGGGCAAGATCATGCGTCGCCTGCTACGTGATGTCGCCGAACATCGTGACCTGGGCGATGTGACGACCTTGGCCGACCCGGCCGTGATGAACCTGATCGCCGAGGGGCTGAGCGGGCCGAGCGAGGACTGAGTCGCCGTCCCGCGGCGCCGTCAGCGGGTCCTGAGTTGGTAGTCGCCGTGAGCGGTCATCACCACTCGCCTGGCCGTGTCCTTCACCTCGAGGTCCATGACGAAGTCCGCCTTGCCCTCGGCATCGGCCGTGGCGCGGATCCGATCTGCTTCTGCGCTGTTGATCTCGGCGACGACCGTGACGTCGGTGGTCGCCGGACGCCGATAGTCGACGGTCATGCTCCGGATCACCGGGTAGTAGCGAGCCGGGTCGAACAGCTGTACGGCGATCGCCCCACCGGGCACCTCGGCGATGGCGAACAACGCACCTGCGTACATCGTGCCGACGTGATTGCCGTTGCCTTCGAACGGAACACGCAGCGTCATCGAACCGGCGCCGATCGCCACGACCTCGAGGCCCAGCGACCCCAGCATGGGAATCGCCTGGTGGATAAAGGCGGTGGCAGCGGCCGGCGACGGCCCCGCCGCCGAGGTCGACTCTGAATCACTCACGCCCTCACCCTACCGACGCCTCCGCCCACCGGTCCCCCCGCTGCTCCCGGGGGGACCGCAAACCTCGGGCACGTGCGCGAACCTCGGGCATCCAGGGGCCCACATGCCCGAGCAATGTGTGTTCTCGCGAGGTTTGCGGTCCCCGGGGGCGCACGGCGGGGGCGGGCGGGTCAGCGGCGTTCCCAGGCGCCGGGCTGGTCGAGCATCGACGCAGGTCCGGCCGGGAGATGGCCACCGGCGATGTCGGCCAGCGTCACGTTCTCGAGCACCGCTCGCATGGACGCCCGCGTGGCCACCCACACATCGCGCAGGTGCCCGGCCGGTCCGGCGTACTCGGTGTCCTCCGGGGGTTCTCCGCGCACGGCCGCCAGCGGTCCCTCCAGCGACCGGATCACGTCGGCCACCGTGATCTCCTGGGCGCTGCGGGCCAGGCGGTAGCCGCCGTCGGCCCCCCGTTGGCTCGCGACCAGACCGTTGCGACGCAACTGGTTCAGGATCCCCTCCAGGAACTTCGGCGGGATCCCCTGTCGGCTGGCGAGCTCCTCGCCTTTGACCATCTGTCCCGGATCTTCAGCGCTGGTCACGGCCAACTCGGCCAGAGCGCGCATCGCGTAGTCGACCCGGGCGGACACCTGCATGGTGCCATCTAACCGGATCGGAGCGGGCGACGCGGGGGTCACACCCGGGGACCGGCTCTCGGTGGACCACCGTCGTGCGTCAGACATCGGCCAACCCCCGGCGGCGGCGCATCGAACGGGCAGCCGACGAGAACAGGCCATCGACCAGCATTCCGATGATCAGGATCACAAGCATCGTGGCCAACAGCTCCGGTGCCTTGGAGAACTGACGAGCGAATTCCAGCGACGCACCCAGCGACGGACGTTCGGCGATGATGACCAACAGTTCACCGGCCATCAGACTGCGCCAGGCGAAGGCCCACCCTTGGGTCAACCCCGACACGTACGCGGGAAGGATTGCGGGAAGCACCACATGGCGATACATCGCCGCGGATCCGAACCCCAGGACCTTGCCCAGTCGGTGGTAGGCCGGCGGGACATGGTCGATGCCGGTGATCACGCCGTTGGCGATGCTGGGTGCGGCACCCAGGATCACCACGAACAGGATCGCCTGTTCGTTGAGCCCGAACAGCAGGATCGCCAGTGGGAACCACGAGATGCTGGGCATGGTCTGAAGCCCGGTGATCAGGGCGCCCGTCGCCATCCGAAGAGGTCGGATTCGGGCCACCAGGATCCCCACCACGGTCCCCACGACCAACGCGAGTGCGAAACCGATCACGGCCCGGGTCATCGTGGTCATCAAGGCCGACCAGAACCGGTCGGTGCCGACCATCTCGAACAGCGCGCTGAGTGTCGTCGCTGGCGACGGCAGGACGTACTCCGGTCGCCACCCACTCATGACGACCAACTGCCACACGGCGAGCACGATCAGGATCGCCAGCAGTTTGGGCCAGGCCCAGCCCCACGCCTTGGCCCACCATGGAGCGCCGGGGGGCAGATCGACCGGTCGCTCGACGACTGGGGTCAGGACGGCACTCATCGGTCACTCCCGGAGTTCTTGAGGCGAGCGGTCAGCTCCGCGGCGCGGGTGGCCACGTCCGCGGAGTCCATGACCCGCGGGCGGCTGAGCGGCACTGGGTGTTCGTGCAGGATCTGGCCCCGAGCCATGAGGATGACGCGGTCGGCCAGTCGGACGGCCTCCCGCATGTTGTGGGTCACGAACAGAACGGTCAGGTTCCGTTCGCGACTGACTCGTTCGATCTCGTCGTGCAAGAGATCACGGGTCATCGCGTCCAAGGCGCCGAGCGGTTCGTCCATGAGCACGATGCCGGCATCCTGGGCCAGGCAGCGGGCCAGGTTCACGCGCTGACGCATGCCACCGGACAGTTCGTGGGGCCGTTTGTCGCCGGTGTTGCCCAAGCGCACCACCTGCAGCAGTTCTTCGGCCTGGTCGCGCCGGTCGGCCCGCGGGACACCGCGAGCCCGGAGCGCCAGTTCGACGTTCTGGCGAGCCGTCAGCCACGGAAGCAGGGTGGCGTCCTGAAACATCAGGGCCACCCGGTCGCTACGCACGATCTGGCCGGCGGTCGGCTGGTCCAGGTCCGCCACCAGATTAAGCAGCGTGCTCTTGCCGCAGCCGGACTCGCCGACCACCGCAACGAACTCGCCGGTGGCGACGTCCAGGTTGACGTTGGTGAGGGCCCAGACCGGTTCGTCCCCGCCGAAGCCCTTCGACACTGCATCCAGCCGGACAGCCGGCACCCCTTGGGGTGCCGGCTGCACGGAGGACTCCCGTGGCGAGGTCCCGATCACGAGACCTCCTTCTGGCCGTCGGCCTTGAGCACCTCGTTCAAGAGGGCCAGGTCGTACAGGTTGCCTGGCAGGCCGCCGGCGGCGTCCACCTGGGCCTTGTCGAGCAGACCGACGTCCTCGGCATGCGTCGCCGACTCCACGAGGGTGTCGGTGAGCGGATCAGCGGTGAAGTCCATCTGGTCCCAGGCCGCGGAAAGGATCTTGGGATCCAGCGACGAACCAGTCAGCGACTGGAGGGAGTCGTTCGCGGCTTCGGACGAACCCTTCGGATCCTTCTTGATGGCGTCAAGTGCAGCGACGTGTCCTTCCAGGAACGCCTTGACGATGTCCGGGTGGTCGTTCAGGAACTCCGTGCGCACCAGGATGTTGGTGGTCACGAACTTGCCGTCGGGCCACAGCGACTTCTCATCGACCAGGACCTTGGCGCCGGCTTCCTCATACTGCGCCACGAAGGGCTCAGGGACCCAGGCGCCGTCGATCTGACCGCTGCTGAAGGCAGTGAGCCCTTCGGAGTTGCTCTGCGGCAGGATCGAGACGTCGCCACCGCCGTTGGTGTCAGTCGTCAGGCCCTGCTCCTTCAGCCAGTACCGGGCCGCCACATCCTGGGTGTTGCCCAGCTGCGGCGTCGCGATCTTCTTGCCCTTGAGGTCCGCCGCACTCTTGATGTCGGGCTTGACCACCAGCGCGGCTCCGCCGGAGGTCGAGCCGGAGATCACCTTGACGGCTTCTCCCTGGGACTGGGCGTAGGCGTTGATGGTCGGGTTGGGGCCGATGTAGGTGATGTCCAGCGAGCCACCGAACAGGGCGCTCACGGCGTCGGGACCGGCATTGAATGCGGTCGGGGTGACGGTGATCTCCTGCTCCGACAGAGCCTCCTTGAACAGACCCTCCTGCAGACCGACCAACGCCGGAGCGTGGGTCAGGTTGGGGAAGAACCCCAGACGCAGAGTCTTCACCGGAGCGGCAGAGGCGTCCGTCGAGGCGCTGGTGTCCGACGACGACGAGCAACCCGCCAGCCCAACGACCAGCGCGGCCCCGGCAGCAAGAGCGGTCAGGCTGCCCCGCCGCTTGAGTGATGTGAACACTGTTTCCCCATCCATTCTGTACCTAATAGGTATTTCCTACTGAGTAACTATCTAGACTTTACAAGTAGGAAAGTAGGTCAGATGACCACGGAGGTCAAACCGTGACCATCGGCGAGTCGAGACTGGCCTCTCCACCCGGCGCGGCCCGGGGGACCACAAACCTCGGCCTGGGGCAGAGAAGTCGGGCGCAGCGGCCCCCCGACGCCCGATGACTGCGTCTTGGCCCGAGGTTTGCGGTCCCCGGGCGCGAGCCCCGACGGGGGGAGCCGCGGCGGTCTAGGGTGGCCGCGGGAGGTGCCCGTGTCCGCTGCGAACGAGGGTCTGTTCGGACGGCTGCCCCTGCCGGAACGCCAGTGGGTCGGTGACGCCCTGCGCGACGAGACCACCGGCGGGGTGCTGCTGCTGGCCGCGGCGACCATTGCCCTGATCTGGGCCAACAGCCCGTGGGCCGACACCTACTTCGCGTTGGCGAGCGTCGTCGTGGGGCCGGCTGCGCTGCATCTGGACCTGCCGCTGTCCGTGTGGGCCGCCGACGGTCTGCTGGCGATCTTCTTCTTCGTCGCAGGCGTTGAGCTGCGCCACGAATTCCAGGTCGGCTCCCTGTCCAACCCGCGCAAGGCGGCGGTCCCGATCGCCGCGGCGCTCGGCGGCATGCTGGTCCCCGCGCTTCTCTACTCGATCATCAACACCGTCATGGCCGGGGGTCAGCCGGGCGGCTGGGGAATCCCCATGGCCACCGACATCGCGTTCGCGCTCGCGGTGCTCGCAGTCGTGGGACGCAGTCTGCCGGTCGCCCTTCGTGCCTTCTTGCTCTCCTTGGCGGTGGTCGATGATCTCGGGGCCATCGCGGTCATCGCGATCTTCTACTCCCACGGCTTCGACCCGGCGGCCCTGGCCGCGTCGGTGGCGCTCCTGGCGCTGTACGGGATCCTGCAGTGGCGCCGGGTCAAGGGGTGGCCGATCTATCTGGCCATCGCGGTCGCGGCGTGGGTGTTCATGCACGCGAGCGGCGTTCATGCCACGGTCGCCGGCGTCGCCGCGGGACTGCTGACCCGGGTGACCACCGACCCGGGCGAGTCCGAGTCACCGGGCGAGCGCGCCGAGCACGTCATCCGGCCGATCAGTGCCGGAGTAGCTGTTCCGCTGTTCGCCTTCTTTGCCGCAGGTGTCAGCGTGGTGGGCACCGACATCGCCGCCACGCTCTCCGGTCCCATCGCCTTGGGCGTGATCGTCGGACTGGTGGTCGGCAAACCGATCGGCGTCGTCGGTACCGCTTGGCTGATGGCCCGATTCACACGAGCGTCGCTGGCCGAGTCCATCCGGTGGAGGGATGTGGTTGCCATCGGGATGCTCGCCGGGATCGGGTTCACCGTCTCGCTCTTGATCGCCGAGCTGGCGTTCTACGACGATGCGGCCAACCTGTCTGGCGCCAAACTGTCGATCCTCCTCGCCTCAGTGCTGTCGGCTGCGTTGGCGACCGGCGTGCTGGTGACCCGCAACCGCTACTACGCCCAGTTGGCCGCGGTCGAGGAGGCCGACGAGGACAACGACGGCATCCCGGACGTGTACCAGCGCAAACAGCCACCGAGCGAGCCGGCGTCCTGACCCGGGGGAACTGTGGACATCCCGATACGGGGCACTAGGCTGACGGCGACACGGCCGCCGCGCCCCGACGCCAGGAGACAGCAGTGAGCACCAACGGCAGCGACCCCACAATCCGCCAGTTGATCCAGTCGGTGGCGTCCGACGCGCAGCAGTTGGCCAAACAGCAGACGGAGCTGGCTCGCACCGAGATCAAGTCCACCGAGCAGGGGGTGGCCGCCACCGGCGGCATGTTGATCGGCGCCGCCGTCGTCGGGTTCCTGACTCTGGTCTTCCTGCTGGTGACCCTTGCCTATGTCCTGGTCGCGGTCGGTTTGCCGGTCTGGGCCGGCTTCGGGATCGTCACGCTCGTGCTCCTGATCATCACGGCGGTGCTGGGGCTGTTGGGTCGCAAGCGGGCCAAGACCATCAGTGGTCCCAAGCTCGCCAAGGCCGAGTTCGAGAAGACGAAACAGCTCCTGTCGGGCAAGAAGGCTGAAGTGTTACCCGCGCCGCGGGCCGCCGACGCGGTGGCGCAGCGCGCCGGCGATGTGCGCCGCGCCGCGTCCTGACCGATCCGCGTGGACGACATCCCGACTCCCGAACAAGCCGTCTGGGCGGACGGGCCATGGGAACACCGTGACGTAGCGGCCAACGGTGCTCGATTCCATATCGCCCAGATGGGCGAAGGCCCGCTGGTGCTGATGATGCACGGCTTCCCCATGTACTGGTGGACGTGGCGCCACCTACTGCCGGTGCTGGCAGAGGCCGGCTATCGGGCCGTCGCCATGGACCTGCGCGGATATGGCGGATCCGACCACACCCCGCACGGCTACGACCCGAACACCTTGTCCGCCGACGCCGCGGGTGTGGTGCGCTCGCTGGGCGAGTCGAGCGCGGTCATGATCGGACACGGATGGGGCGCCATGGTCGCCTGGGCCGCTGCGGTGATGCGGCTGTCGGCGGTGCGTGCCATCGTGCCCGTGTCGATGCCGCACCCGGTTCCGTTGCGCCGCGGGATCACCGGTGATCCCGAACAGCGCCGGCTGTCGCGGTACACGCTGGGGTACCAGTGGCCGTTCGCCCCGGAACGGGCTCTGGTGAAGAACAACGGTGCGAAGGTCGAAACGATCCTGCGCGACTGGGGCGCCGTGCCCGGCTGGCCCGACGCGGAAACCTCAGGCATGTACCGGGCGGCGATCCAGTTCAGCTCGACCGCTCACTGTGCGCTGGAGTACCACCGGTGGGCGCTGCGGTCGATCCCGCGACCCGACGGCCGCCGGTTCCAGCAGCGGATGGAGTTCCCGGTGCACCAGCCGGTGTTGCACGTGCTCGGCGCGGCCGACGGCTCGATCCTGCCGCGCACCTCCGACGGCAGTGAACGGTACGTGCGTGGAACCTACCGTCGGGTGGACCTGCCGGGGGTCGGGCACTTCCCCCAGGAGGAAGCACCGGAGCAGTTCGCCCAGATCCTGATCCCGTGGCTCGACGGGCTGGGGCGCAGCAGCTGAACGACGAACGAGCCGGAAGGTGCGGGTCGTGGTCGCCTGGGTTTCGATACGGCGCTGCGCGCCTACTCAACCGGCGGCGAGGGGGCAGCGGGGAGGAACGATCACAGCAGGGGACCGATGTCGACCTGGCGCGCGGGTTCCCAGGGGATGGTCCAGCCGGCCGCGTCGAACAAGCGGGAGATCAACCCGGCCGTGAATCCCCACACCAGCAGCCCGTTGACCTCAAAGCCCGGTCCGACGTAGCCCACTGGGTGGCGGACCTCGACCCGGTGCGCCGGGTCCATAAGTTCGGTGATCGGGATCCGATGCACCGAGGCGACCTCCGCCGGATCCGCAGCGGCCACCGGTGTCGGCGTCGACCACCACCCGAGGACCGGAGTCACGACGAACCCCGAGGGTGGGAGCCAGAGGTCGGGCAGCGATCCGAAGACCGTGACCCCGAAGGGATCGAGACCCGTCTCCTCCTGTGCCTCACGCAACGCTGCGGCAATGACGTCGGCGTCTTCGGCATCCACTGCCCCGCCGGGAAAGGCGGGTTGCCCGGCGTGCGAACGCATGGTGGCCGCCCGTTCGATGATCAACAGATCCGGACCATCGACCGACTCCCCGAACAGCATCAGCACCGCCCCCGGGCGGCCACCCTCTGGCGGCGGCAGGAAGGCACTCAGATCTTCGGGGGTGATCCGGCCCACCGCGTCGACCACCGGAGCCAACCAGCGGGGAAGGGCGGGCAGAACCGGTTCGTTCAACCATGCGTGCGGCGCCACTATGCCGCTCCTTTGACGAGACGTTCAGCGGCGGCGGGATCCAACGGGCCGATGCCGGCGGACGGGCACAGCCGCACGACCGGGCAGGCACCACAAGCGGGGCGCCGGGAGTGGCACCGCCGCCGGCCATGCCAGATCATGACGTGGCACCACTGGGTCCACTCGGACCTGGGCCACAGTTCCATCAGATCGTGTTCCACCTTGACCGGATCATCATGGCGGGTGAAGCCCAGCCGACGGCTCAGGCGTCCGACGTGGGTGTCCACCGTGATGCCGGGCACGCCGAACGCGTTGCCCAGCACCACGTTCGCCGTCTTGCGCCCTACGCCGGGCAGGGTGACCAGGTCGGTGAGCCGTCCGGGCACCTCGCCGTCGAACCGCTCACACAAAGCCTGCGAGAGGCCGATGAGGCTGGTCGTCTTGGCGCGGAAGAAGCCGGTCGGCTTGATGACCTCCTCCAGTTCGAGGCGGTCGGCGGCGGCGACATCAGCCGGCGCCGGCCAGCGCGCGAACAGCGCCGGCGTCACCTGGTTGACCCGGGCATCGGTGCATTGGGCCGAAAGGACCGTGGCCTGGATCAGTTCGAACGGCGTCGTGAAGTCGAGTTCGCAGCGCGCGTCCGGGTACGTGGCGGTGAGGATCCTCATGGCGCGGCGGGCCCGGCGTTTGCGGGCCAAGGGTGACTCGGCGTCATAGAACCCAGTCACATCGACGGTCGAGGCAGCCACGCGGGCAACACTAATCCCCGACCCCTCCGGAGTCGGCCCGGCGCCTCCCCGACCTGCGCCCCCCCGCCAGTCGGTGACGCTCCGCGCGCGCGCTCACCCTCAGTGACCCGTATGGCGCAAGTGCCTCAATGGTCACCAACAGGTGGGCGATGCAGACTCCAGGGCTTCGGCAAGGAGGGTCGATGAAGGTGGCGCAGGTGCAGTTTCCCCCTCCGCGTTCCGGTGGCACGCGGAGCAAGTCGCGCGATTCCCGGATCCCGCCGCAACGAGACGCGACGTTCGCCGACGTGGAGCTGGCCGAACTGCGTGCCATGCGGTCGGGCTTGACTGACGAAGAGTCGAAAGTCTCCTACTGGCGGCGCATCGTCCAGGCACGAATCGACCTGCTGGGTGCCCGCGACCGGCCGGGGGATCGCGGCGAAGGCTTGGCCCGGGTCCTCGCCGATTCCCGCTCGTCGCACCGGCGACTGGCTGCCCTGAAGGTGGAGTCCGTCGAATCCCTGCCGCCGCTGCCCGACCTGGCTGAGTTGTGGAGTCGCATGATCCCGAGCGACCCGTTGGACCGGGAGGATCTGGCCGACCATCTGCGTCAGGCGGAGGTGCGACTGAGTGAGTACCGCCACGAGCTGCACTTGCGCATCGACAAGGTGACCGGCGAGTTGATCGCCCGTTATCGCGAGGACCCGACCCTCGCCCTGACCGCCCTGCACGAGCGACTCATGGGCCACTCGTGAGCTTTCACTACGGAATCCGTGTATCTGGCGGCCTCAAACCGTCCGATTCCCGGTAATTTGGCCCGATTCAGGTCTGCATAGTGATGCGATCTGCGCCACACTGGTCGTTGAGTTAGGCGAATGAGAGGTCGGACGGCGTGGATGACGTGCTGATGCAGGCACCCCTGTTCGCGGCGTTGGACCCCGAGGCGGCGGCCGCTCTGCGCGCCGCCACGAACGTCGTGCGACTGGCCAAGGGCGGGATCCTGTTCCGCGAGGGCGATCCGGGTGATCGGCTCTACGTCATCGAAGAGGGAAAGATCAAACTGGGGACCGCCTCGGCCGATGGTCGCGACGCCCTGCTGGCGGTGATCGGTCCGGGCGAGATGATCGGCGAGTTGTCCCTTTTCGACCCGGGCCCGCGTGCTGCGACGGCTACCGCACTCACCGACGTGGTGGCCCGCGAGGTCGGCCACGACGCACTCCGGCCGTGGCTCTCGGGTCGGCCCGAGGTGGCCGAAGCTCTGCTCACGGCTCTGGCCCAGCGCCTGCGCCGCACCAATGAGGCCATGTCCGATCTTGTCTTCTCTGACGTCCCCGGCCGCGTCGCCAAAGCGCTGCTCGACCTGGGCGAGCGATTCGGGGTCCCCGTCGAGGGCGGGGTGTCGGTCACCCACGACATGACCCAGGAAGAACTGGCGCAACTCGTCGGCGCCAGTCGCGAGACCGTGAACAAGGCACTGGCCGACTTCGCGTCGCGGGGCTGGATCCGGCTGGAATCCCGCTCCGTGATCCTGATCGACACCGACCGGCTCCAGCGCCGAGCCCGCTGACCCACGATCGTGGCTGCGGTCAATCCCACCAGCCGCTGGTCCGCCGATCGTTACGCAGCACACGGCCGGTTCGTCGCCGACCACGCCACGCAGGTCCTCGCCCTCCTCGACGCGCAGTCGGGCGAGCGGATCCTCGATGTCGGTTGTGGTGACGGCGTCCTGACCGCCGCCATCGCCGAGTCCGGCGCACAGGTGGTCGGCGTGGATGCGTCACCAGAGCTGATCCAGGCCGCCCAGGCGCGCGGCGTGGACGCTGTGCTCGTCGATGCCACCGCCATGGCGTTCGACCGCGAGTTCGACGCGGTATTCAGCAACGCGGCGCTGCACTGGATCCTCGATGCGGACGCGGCCGCCGCTGCCATGTTCGCCGCGTTGCGTCCCTGCGGTCGGCTGGCCGTGGAGTTCGGAGGGTTCGGCAACATCGCGGCGATCCGGACCGGGCTGGGCGCGGTCATGGATCACCGGGGATACCGCGACACCGATCCGGGCCAGTACTACCCGACGGCAGCGGCGTACACCGACGTCCTCGAACGAGCGGGCTTCACCGATGTGAACGCGCGGATCGTGCCCCGGCCCACCCTGTTGCCCGGACGCATGGCCGACTGGCTGCGGACCTTCCGGCAGGGCTACCTGGATGCCGCCGGAGTTCCTGTCGGGGAACAGGACGCGCTCGTCGCTGAAACCTGTGTGGTGCTGGAACCCGCCCTGCGCGACCCGGCCACCGGCCGCTGGTACGCCGACTATGTCCGACTCCGGGCAACCGCCCGCCGCCCCGCCTGACCGTCCGGAGACCGCAAACCTCGCGCGAAACCACAGTCCACGGCCGTAGGGGGACATCCGCGCCCGAGGTGCGCGCCGGAGCGCGAGTTTTGCGGTCCCCTGGTGCGGCGGTGGTCAGGGGGCGCCGGGGGGGCGACCCGTCAGGTACTCCCACTGGGCGGCCGCGCTGGCGTAGGCGGCGGGGTAGACGCCGGG
>ERZ724512.1213-NODE-1213-length-12079-cov-4.274118_pt1 | contig 12079 bp, 11 predicted proteins | sample MGYA00376045_ERZ724512 | MGnify/ENA primary metagenome ERZ724512 (study PRJEB28724, sample SAMN07190883) | activated sludge metagenome | isolation source: activated sludge of sewage treatment plant in Hong Hong | place: Hong Kong | collected 2016-03-17 ... | reverse complement strand
ATGGTGATGGTGGCGGCGATCGAGGCCTGTGCCGAGGCGGCGCGCCTGGCTTCAGCCGCCGGCGTCGATTTCGCGCGGGTACGCGAGGCGATGCTGGGCGGGTCCGCCGGCTCGCGCGTGCTCGACGTCTTCGGCGGCCGCATGGCGACGCGCGACTTCGCCGCCGGCGTCGAGGCGCGCCTGCACCACAAGGACTACGCCCTGCTGATGGACGAGGCGGCGCGCCTCGGCGCGCCACTGCCGGTGTCGGCCACGGTTTGGCAGCAGCTCGATGCGCTGATGGCGCAGGACTGGGGTCGCGCCGATACGTCCTCGCTGCTGCGCGTGCTCGAGCGGACGGCGCCGGCGTGAACACGCAAATGCGACCACCGAAGGCCGCTGCGCTCGAACTCAAGGCGATCTTCGACAACGCCACGGTCGGCATCCTGTTCACCCACAGCCGCCGCCTCATGCAATGCAACCGGCTGTGCGCAGAGATGTTCGGCTATACGCTGGACGAGTTCCTCGGCCAGCCGGCGCTGATCCTGTATCGCGATCAGGAGGCCTATTCGGCACTCGGCCGCGAGGCGGGGCCGGTGCTCTCGGCCGGCAAGCCGTTCCGCACCGACATCGAGTTCTGCCGCAAGGACCGTTCGCCGATCTGGTGCCGCGTTTCGGCCAAGGCGGTGGACCCCGAGCACCCGAGCGACGGCACGCTGTGGATCATCGAGGACATCGACGAGGAGCGCCGGACGCTGCAGGCGCTCGAACGCAGCACACGCGAACTATCGGCGATCTTCAATACCGAGTCGGTCGGCATCGGCGTGGTGCAGAACCGCGCTTTCGTGCGCAGCAACCGTCGCTTCGAGGAGATCTTCGGCCTGCCGGAGGGTTCGCTGGTGGGCCAGTCGGCACGCTGCCTGTTCAACAGCGAAGAGGAATTCGAGCGCATCGGGGCGCAGGTGTACGCCGAGTTCTCGGCGGGCCAGGTGCACCGCCGCGAGCAGGCCTTCCAGCGCGCCGACGGGCGCGCCGTCTGGGCGCGCATCAGCGGCGGAGCGTTCGACCCGACGAATCCGCAGGCGGGCTCGGTCTGGCTGGCCGAGGACATCACTGCGGCACACAACGCCGAGGAACGTGCGCGCCAGGCCTTCGAGGAGCAGCAGACGATCTTCGACAACGCCGCGGTCGGCATCCTGTATGCGCGCAACCGCTCGGTGCGCCGCTGCAACCGGCGCCTGGCGGAGATCTTCGGCTACGCGCCGGAGGAGCTTCTCGACCGCTCGACGCGCATCTTCTATCTGAGCGAGCAGGATTTCCAGCGCCATGGCGAGGAAGTGATGCCGTTGGTGCTCGCCGGCGAGACCTACATCGGCGAGCGGCGCGTGCGGCACAAGGACGGCCATCCATTCTGGGTGCGTGCCACCGGGCGCCGCGTCCCCGGCGAAGCGGACAACGTCGACCTGACCTGGATCTTCGAGGACGTCACCGAGCGCCACCAGGCCGAGGAGGCGCTGCTGCGCGCACACGAGGAACTGGAGCGGCGCGTGGTCGAGCGCACGGCCGAACTGGCGACCGCCAACACGCAGTTGCAGGAGGAAGTTTTCGAGCGCATGCAGGCCGAGCAGCGCATCTGGCACGTCGCCCACCATGACAGCCTGACCGGACTGCCCAATCGCGTGCTGCTGCATGACCGCCTGCAGCAGGCGCTGGCCCATGCCCAGCGCAACCAGCATCGCGTGGCCGTGATGTTCCTCGACCTCGACCGCTTCAAGAGCATCAACGACACGCTCGGCCACGCCGTCGGCGACGAGCTGCTGAAGACCGTGGCGCAGCGGCTGACCGGCGTGGTGCGCGCGGTGGATACCGTGTCGCGGCTGGGCGGCGACGAGTTCGTGGTGGTCCTGCACGAGGTGGCCGGCGCAGAGGACGTGGTGCCGGTAGCGGAAAAGATCCTCTCCGCGCTATCGACCGTGGTCAGCATCGAGAGCCACCAGCTGCATGCCACGCCGTCGATCGGCATCAGCCTCTTCCCCGACGACGGCGACGAAGTGTTCGGCCTGATGAAGAACGCGGACACGGCGATGTACCACGCCAAGGCGGCCGGCCGCAACAACTTCCAGTTCTTCGCCCGGCGCATGAACGAGCGCGCCGCGCATTACTTCACGCTGGAGAACCGGCTGCGCCAGGCGGTGAAGGACGGCATGCTGCTGTTGCACTACCAGCCGCTGGTCGACTGGGGCCGGCGCATCGTGTGCGGTACCGAGGCGCTGGTGCGCTGGCAGGATCCGGAGCAGGGACTGGTGTCGCCCGGCGACTTCATTCCCATCGCGGAGGACACCGGCCTCATCGTTCCCATCGGCGAATGGGTGCTGCACGAAGCGCTGCGCCAGAACCGCGACTGGCAGCAGTCGGGCCGGCCGCTGTTGCCGGTTTCGGTGAACCTGTCGCCGCGGCAGTTCCGCCAGAACGATCTGGTCGACACCCTGCGCCGCCTGCTGGCCGACACCGGGCAGCCGGCGCGCCTGCTCGAGCTGGAGATAACGGAGTCGACCCTGATGCACGATATCGACGAGACGCGCGGCAAGCTCGACGAGATCGCGGCGATGGGCGTGCGCCTGGCCATCGACGATTTCGGCACGGGCTATTCGAGCCTGTCCTACCTCAAGCGTTTCCCGGTGCACAAGCTCAAGGTGGACCAGAGCTTCGTGCGCGACCTCAAGTTCGACCCGGACGACGCGGCCATCGTCACCGCCATCGTCGGCCTTGCGCACAGCCTGGGTCTCGATACGCTGGCCGAGGGCGTGGAGACACGCGAGCAACTCGATGTGCTGCTCGACCTCGGCTGCGCGCGGTTCCAGGGATACCTGTTCGCGCGCCCGTTGCCGGGGACGGAGGCGGACGGCATCTTCGCGCCGCCCGGGCTCGCTCAGGCATAATCGGCGTTTTCGGTATTTGCGGAGCGAAATCATGAGCGCAACCACCACGGCCAGCGGCCTGGTCATCGAGGAACTGGTCGTCGGCGAAGGCGACGAGGCAAAGTCCGGCCACCACGTTTCCGTGCATTACACGGGCTGGCTTACCGACGGTACCAAGTTCGATTCGAGCCTGGATCGCGACGAGCCGTTCGACTTTCCGCTCGGCGCGCGCCACGTCATTGCCGGCTGGGACGAGGGCGTGCAGGGCATGCGCATCGGCGGCCGACGCAAGCTGACCATCCCGCCGCAACTCGGCTATGGCCCGCGCGGCGCGGGCGGCGTCATCCCGCCCAATGCCACGCTGGTGTTCGAAGTGGAGCTGCTCGGGCTGCAGTAGGCGGCACCCCGCGCCCATGCGCGCCTATCCGCCTTCGCGGCTGCCCGCGGTTGGCACGACGATCTTCACGGTCATGTCGCGCCTGGCCGCCGAGCACGGTGCGATCAACCTTTCGCAGGGCTTTCCCGACTTCGCGCCGCCGGCGCGCCTGCTCGAGCGGGTGACCCACCACATGGCGGCCGGCGCCAACCAGTATCCGCCGATGGCCGGTGTGCCGGCCCTGCGCGAGGCGATCGCCGAAAAGGCGGCGCGCCTGTACGCGGCCGAATACGACGTCGAGAGCGAGGTCACCGTCACCGCCGGTGCGACGCAGGCGATCTTCACTGCCGTTTCCGCCTGCGTGCGGCCCGGCGACGAAGTGATCGTCTTCGCGCCGGTATATGACTCGTACATTCCGGCGATCGAGCTCAATGGCGGCAGGGCCGTGGTGGCGCACCTGCGCTTTCCTGACTTCCGCCCCGATTGGGACGAAGTGCGCGCGCTGATCACGCCGCGCACGCGCATGATCATCGTCAATTCGCCGCACAACCCCACGGGCACCGTATGGTCGGCCGCCGACGTGGCGCAGCTCGACGCGCTGCTGCGCCCGACCGACATCGTGGTCGTCAGCGACGAGGTTTACGAGCACGTGGTATTCGGCGCGCCGGGCGCGGCCCGCCATGAGAGCATGGCGCGCCACCCCGGCCTGCGCGAGCGCAGTTTCGTGGTGTCCAGCTTCGGCAAGACCTACCACGTGACCGGCTGGAAGGTCGCCTACTGCCTGGCGCCGCGCGAGCTGACGGCGGAATTCCGCAAGGCGCACCAGTTCATCGTATTCACCGTGCACCACCCCTCGCAGCTGGCGCTGGCGGATTTCATGCGCGATCAGCCCGGCTTCGCCGACGGCCTCGCCGAGTTCTACCGGGCCAAGCGCGACTTCTTCCGCGCCCAGCTCGAGGGGTCACGCTTCACCCTGCTGCCGTGCGCGGGCACCTACTTCCAGCTGGCGACCTACGCCGCCATCGGCGACGCGCCCGATGCCGAGTTCGTGCGGCGCCTGACCATCGAGCATGGCGTCGCGGCGATTCCGGTGTCGGCATTCAATCCCGATGGAGAGGATCCGCGCGTGATCCGCTTCTGCTTCGCCAAGAACGAGGCGACCTTGGCTGCGGCCGGCGCACGGCTGCGCGCGATCTGAGCGCGCCGCGGCGCCGAGTCACCAAACCCGGGTACAAAAAAAGCCCGACGCTTTTGGCGTCGGGCTTGAAACCAGCCCTGTTGCAGGGCCGGAGGAGGAGACGTTGATACTTAGGCGGCCTTCTTGGCCTTCGGCGCGGCACCGGTGCCGACAGCCTTGACGGTGGCGGAAGTCGCGGCGGCCACGTTGGCTTCGGCGATCTCGGCAACCTGCTTGGCAGCCTTGGTCATGCTGTCGTAGGCCGAGTTGGCGGCGGCGATCGCCGACTTGACGGCGGCGACGGCGACGTCGGAGCCGGCCGGCGCGTTCTTGGCAGCCTTGTCCAGGGCGGTGGAGACGTTCTTGTTCAGCTCGGCGAACTGGCCTTCGAAGACCTTCTGCAGTTCTTCCTGGGTCTGGGTGGCGATCTCATACACGCTGCGCGAGTAGGCAACGGCCTTCTCGACGGCGGGCTGCGCCAGGTTGGTCTGCAGCGACATCAGTTGCTGCACGTCCTTGACCGTCAGCAGGGCCTTGGCGTTGGCGACGCTGTCTTCCAGGATCGCGCGGGCGGTGTTCAGGTTCAGGGCGGCAAGGCGCTCGGCGCTGGCGAAGGCGGTGTTGGCGATCGTCAGCAGGGTTTCGACATTGGCCTTGTTGGCGGCGGCGAGTTGTTCGGTGGTGGCGTTCATGGTGATCTCCTGAAATAAGTGTTGTGTAGCGTTGGACGTCAGACGGTAAGTTGCGGATTCGGTACGTTGCCTTAAGCGACCGGGCAATTGCTGCGCTGCATCATGATTCGTATTATAGGGACGGAAGAAGCGAAGTCAAGGCTTTTTTGTTGCAATGCATCAATAAGTGGAAAAATCACAACAAATTCGACGAATCAATAAGTTGCAAGCTATTACGGAAACAAAAAAGGCTCCGAAGAGCCTTTTCTGGTGCGGTGCGGAAGGGCTTCAGGCGTTCTTGAAATCCGCCTTGCGCTTCTCGACGAAGGCCTTCATGCCCTCCTTCTGGTCGGCCAGGGCAAAGGCCGAGTGGAAGGTGCGCCGCTCGAACAGCAGGCCTTCCTGCAGGCCTGATTCGAAGGCGCGGTTGACCGATTCCTTGATCATCATCACCACCGGCAGCGAGAAGCCGGCGATGGTTTCCGCCGCGGCGAGCGCCTCGTCGAGCAGCTTGTCCGCCGGCACGATGCGGGCAACGAGGCCAGCACGTTCGGCTTCCTGGGCGTCGATGAAGCGCGCGGTGAGGCACATGTCCATCGCCTTGGCCTTGCCCACCGCACGCGGCAGGCGCTGCGTGCCGCCGGCCCCGGGCAGGATGCCGAGCTTGATTTCCGGCTGGCCGAACTTCGCGGTGTCGGCGGCGTAGATCATGTCGCACATCATCGCCAGCTCGCAGCCGCCGCCCAGCGCGAAGCCGGCAACGGCGGCGATGATGGGCTTGCGGCAGCGGAGGATGCGGTCCCAGTTGCGGCTGATGTAGTTGGCTTCATAGACGTCGATGAAGTTCCAGCCGGCCATGGCGCCGATGTCGGCGCCGGCGGCGAAGGCCTTTTCCGAGCCGGTGATGACGATGCAGCCGATGGCCGCGTCGGCTTCGAAACCGTCGAGCGCAGCGCCGACCTCGTCGATCAATGCATCGCTGAGTGCGTTGAGCGCCTTGGGCCGGTTGAGCGTGATCAGGCCGACCTTGCCCCGGGTTTCGACGATGATGTTGGCGTAGCTCACTGGGTGTTCTCCTGGCGGGGATTGGCAATGGCGGGGGCGGGCTTGAGCGAAGCGCCGGGTGCGGCGGCGCCCGGCGCGCCGGCAGCATCCTTGTTCCGCGGCTGGATCACGGCGCGTACGCGTTCGCCGCTGCCGGGCTGGGCGCGGGTGCCGTTGGGGCCGCTGGTGACGAAATAGCGTTCGCTGCGAGCGTCGTAGGAGATGAACTGGCCGCGTACTTCGTCGAGCCCGCTCTTGACCCAGGCGCGATTGAAGAACTCCGTGCGCTCGCCCTTGGCGTCGTGCTCGATGCGCTCGGCCTCGCCCTCGATGTAGTCGTCCTGGCCTTCGCGCTTCTGGCGGAAGCGAGGCGGAGTGCTTGCCGTCCCGGTGGCGACGCCGCGCTGGTAGCCGTCGTCGTCCTGGGTGACGACGATGCGCTCGGCGCGGATTACCAGCGTGCCCTTGACCAGCTGCACGTTGCCTTCGAAGACCTGCACCTTCTTGACGTCGTCGACGGAGACGCGGTCGGCCTCGATATTGACCGGCTTGTCCTTGTCGGCCTTTTCCGCGAGCGCAGGAAGCGAGGCAAGTGCCAGCACGGCTGCCGCGATGCGTAGGATCGGTTTCATGGTGTGTTGCCCTGGTTGCGATGGAGAGTGCCGGTGACGCGGCCGCGCAGCACCGTGATGCCCGTGCGGTTGTCGACCTGGAGCCCGGTGCCGTTAAGCACGCTGCGTCCCTGGGTGATGACGACGGGGTCGTTGCTATAGCCGCGCTCGTCGTCGGGGAAGGTCTTCAGCATTCGCGTCGCCATTACCGTCGGAGCGCCGCCGGCCTCGCGCGCCTGCCGAACCACGCGCACGTCGCCGACCAGGTCGACTTCCTTGCCGTCGCGGCCGATGTAGGCCATGTTGGCGGAAACCTGGGTCGGTGGAACCTGGTGGTAGGTGAGGCGCGGTGCCGAGACGACGCTGGTGTCGTCGTCGGGGTGATGCTGCAGGCGCTCGGCGACCAGCGTGTGTTGCAGGCGTCCGTCGACATCGAAGCGGCGCACCTGAAAGCGCTCGACCCAGTAGTCGGGGTCATGCCGCGCGGGTCCGCGCGGGTTGTCGCCCTGGATGACGCGGTTGAGCCAGTAGGTCAGCGCGGCGAGCAGGATCAGCATCGCCAGCGGAAACAGCGAGGCGGCGCGATCCCTCATGCGAGGTACTCGGCCATGGCGGCGTCCCATTTGCCTTGCGCCCGCAGCAGCAGGTCGCACAGTTCGCGCACGGCGCCGCGACCGCCGCCGGCGCTGGCGACCCAATCCACGCGGGCGCGCACCTCCTCGTGGGCATCGGCGGGTGCGGCCGAGAAGCCACAGGCACGCAGCACGGGCAGGTCGACCACGTCGTCGCCCATGTAGGCGGTACGCGCCAGGGTAATGCCACGCCGCGCCGCAATTTCGCCGAGCAGGGTGCGCTTGTCCTCAACGCCCATGTGCAATTCATCGATGCCCAGGTTGGCGGCGCGCAACTCGAGCGCACGCGAGCTGCGCCCGCTGACGATGGCGACTTCGATGCCGGCCCGCTGCAGCATGCGCAGGCCATGGCCGTCGAGGCTGGAGAAGGCCTTGACCTCATCGCCGCCGGGCCCGAAGTAGAGCGCGCCGTCGGTCAGCACGCCATCGACGTCGAGGCCGACGAGGAGGATTTGTGCGGCCTTGGCGGCCGCCGTGGCGGGCATCGACGCCATCACACGACCTTGGCGCGGAACAGGTCGTGCATGTTGAGGGCGCCGCAGAGCGCGCCCGCGTCATCGACCACCAGCAGCTGGTTGATCTTGTTGATCTCCATCATCTCCACCGCCTCGACGGCGAGCCGGCGCATGCCGATGCTGCGCGGCTGCCGGGTCATGACGCGTGCCACGGCGACTTCGCGCAGGTCGCCATGGCGCTCCATGGCGCGGCGCAGGTCGCCGTCGGTGAAGATGCCTGTAATGCCCCCGCCGCCGTCGAGCACGACGACCATGCCCATGCCTCCCAGGGTCATCGCGGCCAGGGCTGCCGGAACGGGCGTGTCCTCGGGCAGCGTCGGCACGTCGGTGCGCATCACGTCGCCGACGTGGGTGAGCAGCTTGCGCCCGAGTGCGCCGCCGGGGTGCGAGCGGGCGAAGTCCTCGGCGCCAAAGCCGCGCGCATCGAGCAGCGCGACGGCGAGCGCATCACCCAGGGCCAGCGCCGCCGTCGTGCTGGCGGTGGGCGCCAGGTTGAGCGGGCAGGCTTCCTGGTCGACGCGGGCGTCGAGGTGGACGTCGGCCTCCAGTGCCAGCGAGGAAGTCTCGTTGCCTGTGATGGCGATCAACTTGCCGCCGAGCCGCTTGACCAGGGGCACGATGGTGAGCAGTTCGTCGTTCTCGCCGGAGTTGGATATGGCGATCAGCACGTCGTCGCGCGTGATCATGCCGAGGTCGCCGTGCACCGCCTCGGCGGCGTGCACGAAATAGGCCGGCGTGCCGGTGCTGGCAAACGTGGCGGCGAGCTTGCGTGCGATGTGGCCGGACTTGCCGATGCCGCTGACGACGACGCGGCCACGGCTGGCGAGGATCAGTTCAACTGCGGCGGCGAAGGCATCACCGAGCCGTCGCGCCAGCGCGGCCACCGCGGCAGCCTCGATCTCGAGCACCTGGCGACCCATGGCCGCCGCCCGTCCGGGTTCGCGGATGGGCGCCGGGACCGGCGTCGGGAGCGGCTTGACGGCTTGGTTCATCGCGGACGGCCGTTTATGATGGAGCCAAATTATAGCAACCGCGCGGCCGGGCCCCGGCCGCGCTGCCGCGGACCGCACCCGACATGACCGAGACCCTGCCGTTGATCCTGTTGCTGCTCGCCGCCGCGGTCGTCGCCGTCGTCGTCTTTCGCGTCATCGGACTGCCGCCGGTGATGGGCTACCTGCTGGTGGGCGCCGCGCTCGGGCCGCGCGCTGCCGGCTGGGTGCCGGACACGGAGCAGACGCGGCACCTGGCCGAGTTCGGCGTCGTCTTCCTGATGTTCAGCATCGGCCTCGAATTCTCGCTGGCGCGCCTGTACAGCATGAAGCGCATCGTCTTCGGGCTCGGGCTGCTGCAGGTTTGCGTGACGGTGCTGGTGGCCACCGTGCTGGCCCGGCTCGCCGGCATCCCCTGGCTGGCCGGCCTGGCGCTGGGAGGTGCGCTGGCGATGTCCTCGACGGCCGTACTCTCGAAGCTCCTCGCCGAGCGCGCCGAACTCGACGCGCCGCACGGGCGCGAAGTGATCGGCGTGCTGCTGTTCCAGGACATCGCCGTGGTGCCGCTGCTGGTACTGATCCCGGCACTCTCGCAGCCGCTGGAGGCGATGGCGGAAGCGCTGCTGCTGGCGGCGCTGAAGGCCGCGGTCCTGCTCGCCCTGGTGCTCTTCCTCGGCCAACGGCTGTTGTCGGCCTGGTTCTACCTCGTGGCGCGGCGCAAGTCGGCCGAGCTGTTCATGCTCAACGTGCTGCTCGTCACGTTGGGGCTGGCGTGGCTTACCGAACTGGCCGGGCTGTCCTTGGCGCTGGGCGCCTTCACGGCCGGCATGCTGATCGGCGAGACCGAGTATCGCTACCAGGTCGAGGAGGACATCAAGCCCTTCCGCGACGTGCTGCTCGGCCTCTTCTTCGTGGCCATCGGCATGCGCCTCGATGTGCCGCAGATTGTCTCGTCGTGGCTTCCCGTCGGCGCGATCCTTGTCGCGCTAATCGGCAGCAAGCTGGCCATCGCCGGTGCGCTGTCGCGCCTGCTCGGCAGCGCACCGGGCACTGCGCTGCGCAGCGGCCTCTGGCTCTGCGCCGGCGGCGAGTTCGGTTTCGTCATCCTCGCCCGCGGCGGCGACGTCGGCCTGCTCGACGCAGCCACGCTGCAGCCGGTGCTGGCCGCACTGGTGCTGTCGCTGCTGCTGGCGCCGCTCATCGTGCACTTCTCCGACCGGCTGGTGTTCCGCTTCGTCGCCTCGGAATGGCTGATGCGTTCGATGCAGCTTACCCAACTGGCCGCCCAGTCGCTGGCCGCCGACAAGCACGCCATCCTCTGCGGCTACGGGCGCACCGGCCAGCACCTGGCGCGCTTCCTCGAAGCCGAAGGGATTTCCTTCATGGCGCTCGACCTCGATCCCGAGCGCGTGCGCGAAGCCAGTGCCGCGGCGGAACCGGTCTCCTACGGCGATGCGTCGCGCAAGGAGACGCTGCTGGCGGCGGGCCTGGCGCGCGCCAGCGTGGTTGTGGTCACCTTTGCCGACATCGAGGCCAGCCTGCGCGTGATCCATCGCGTGCGCGAACTTCGTCCCGACGTGGCCATCGTTTCGCGTGCGCGCGAGCAGGACGACGTCGAGAAGCTCTATGCGGCGGGTGCCGCCGAAGTGGTGCCGGAGGCGCTCGAGTCGAGCGTGATGCTGGCGACACATGCGCTGGCGCTTTCCGGCATCCCGATGCACAAGGTGATCAAGCGCCTGCGCGAAATGCGCGAGCACCACTACGCGCTGCTGCGCGGCTTCTTCCACGGCGCCACCGACGCCGGCGCCCATCTGGCGGACGCGGACCAGCCGCGCCTGCATGCCGTGACGCTGACGCCGGGCGCGAGCGCGATCGGCCGCCGTGTCGCCGACATCGACCTCGCGCAGGTCGGCGCCGGTGCCTCCGCCATTCGCCGCCGCACCCAGCGCGGCCTCAAGCTGGCGCCCGAACTCGAACTGCTCGAGGGCGACGTCGTCGTGCTGATCGGCACCGCAGCCGCGGTTACCGCGGGCGAAGACCTGCTGCTGCGCGGACGTACGGCGAAGTGATGCGTCCGGCGCCGATGCCATCCGACCGGGCTTCGGAATGAAAAAGGCCCGCTTGCGCGGGCCTTCTGGGGAGTGGGGTGGCGGGTACTTACAGGATGGTCTTGCAGACCGTGTACATGGTCACGCCGTCATCCACGTAGGTTGCGGCCGGATTGGTCTTGCCCGCCGCCGCGACCGAGATGTCTACACCGGTCGTTGCACCATCAGCCGCGACGAGGCCGGCCTGCGTCCAAGCGCGCACGGCGCCGGCGTTCGGTACGCCGTCGTCGATCTGGCGGTCCATGGCTTCCGCCAGTTTTCCGAGCACGTTGGTCTGGCAGGCGACGAGGCCGCCGAGACCCTGCGTGCCGGCACCGGCCGTCTGGTTGCCGGCGCCCATTTGTACGCCGAGGATGCCGCCGACGGCATTGAGGGGTTGTGCATCGGTGACGTTGCCGCTCACCAGTCCGGCGGTGCGCAGTTCCTTCCAGAACAGCACGGATTCCGGACCGGCCCCGGCCGCCGCCGCTGCGTTGAACGCCGCTGCGCCGAGGGAGCCATCACCGTTGCCCAAGCCCGTGCCGGCCGCCGTGATCTGCGGCGTCCAGCGCGTTTCGGCGTTCGCATCGTCGCCAGGCAGCGCGCGATAGCGGTCCTGGTAGGCATACACGGCCGTCGACAGGCCGTTCATGTCGTTGACGAGATTCTTGATCTTCGCGCTGTTGATCAGTTCCTGGCCCTTCAGCACGCCGCCGAGCAACAGGCCGATGATGACGAGCACGATGGCGATTTCGACGAGAGTGAAGCCGGATTGTCTGCTTTTCATGAAGGTCTCCCCGTGTAGATTCAGGCTGTTGACGTATTAGCACTTATTGTGCCAGAGATTCAGTAGCATGTGTTTTCAATGAGATAAATCAATTTTCCGAATATGCATCACGGTTCAGTTGTCGAAATTTCGACAGTTTCGTCCGAAAACGGGCAGAGTGACGGCGGTGCCCTCTGGCTAGAATCGGCCGCAGTGCTCGCAAAGATTTCGACGACTCAGCAACCCGCCATCCGTTGACGACACCTTCCACTACCGCCGCCGACCTGGCACAGAGGCTGCCGACTCTACGCCGA